>JGI24158J21664_10000817_pt1 | contig 31656 bp, 21 predicted proteins | sample Ectturendosymbi3_FD_21664 | JGI IMG/M metagenome (IMG submission 21664)
AGGCTGCTCCCAATTAAAAAATCCTACATGATAACATCATAAATAGCTTTTGCAAAACTCCCCATCAAGTGTGATCTTATTTTGGCTTCTACAAACAGTTTCGTCTGTCATAGAGTGGTACAGCATTTGCTGCCTGTTATAATTACGTACTAAAGAAATTATAACGCGATGTGCTCAGTTTTGGCATTGCTGACGAAATGTTGCTTTGCAGGCGTTCCGAGTGATAAATTTTTGTCACTTATCGTTCAACTTCTCTTCACTGCTGATCCTCGTTACCTTTCAAAATCGACAAAAGTACCTTTTGTATATCATCTGAATCTTGCAACTGGTGTTTTAAAACTGACTGGAGAGTTTCAAGCAACGCTATATTGCCAAAAAATTTGGAAAGGCTCTATTAATGTTGAAATATGCTTTGCTACACTCAAGGTACTTGAGAGTTTTTACATTAAGAATTTCACAAAAGAATGACAATGTTAGCGCCGATGTTTTCATGCCAAATCAAGAAGTAAGTAAACGTCGTTGTACCATCGGAAAAAGTAGGGTGACGTTTTCGTGAGTTTTCTGACTAAACCACGAGCTTGAAATCTAAAACAGCCTTTGTATTTAGCATGGGCTGGGTTCAGCGGTCGTGACCATTGCTACTCCCTAGACGTGGTGTTAAGATTTTAACGCAATCCGCCGATGGCTCTCTACATTGGCAGGTTTCTAACCTTCGTGGACTACAGAGCGTACCTTTGCCGTGTTGTATTTGCAGCACGCATGCATCTTCACATCGAGCACGCAGAGCGAGAGACGTGGTCAATTTTGCTATGGCGTTCCACGGGAAAAACAGGAAATCACCGCAAACAGATTGCGATGGTGCTTTCGTCGACAGGTCTCTCATAGGCGCGGTGCTGTTGAGGCAACACATTTCCAGAGAGTTCTTGTTATATAATTTATCAGAAACCGACCTGGGTTTCTGAGTGATCCCGCGTTTCTTTTTAAGCGTCTCTGAAACTGCTGCTCTGGACGCATTGCAAATGAGTACAGCGTACCGTTACACAGCCTTTCACTGAAAATCTTGTTTCCCAATCACGATGGTGCAAGGTGTGGTAAAACCACACTTTGCGACGGGAGAAGCGCAAGAGAGACAAATGACAGTTGATTTGCTTTTGTGTATCATCAAGTAAACAGGAAATCCCCAAAGTTAAATTTATCGAAGGCAGTGCTACTGATGTTTCGAAGTTTGACGTCGTATGACAAAAGACACCCCCTTTGCTTTCTCTGAGTGCAACAGCACTTGTAACGCTTGATGGAAAAAGTCAGCATCTTGATCAATTGTTCTTGTCATTCGTGTTTGTTGTATTAGTTTGGTTGCTGTTGGAACTTTGCCTCATGTCAGTTACAGTGGCGTCTGGGTACAGAGTGTGGAAACACAACGTTAGGTCATTTTTTCAAGGTAGCGCTGCTTACTGCTTTCGTTTGACTCGTGACCTCGTCACGTTCTAAACAACAGGTTGCAAAACTTAGCCTGCGTGTGGCAGGCAGTCACGTAAGACTAGGATCATTCATGCTTGCCATTCAATTGTAGAAACATCACTTGGAGTCTGCTACAGAAAGGAGATAAAGCACGACCTGCCTTTTTGCAATGGTGAGGTCAATTTTAAGAACTTGCAAGCCAGCTCAGAAGTTTATTTGCAAAGCTACATCAGGAACTGCATTTTGTCGAGCACATTTGAAGCAACGAGGTGTAAGCACGTGGAGAATGACCCTGTTACCGCAGCTTGTTCATAAGGCCAAAGCCTATTGTTGATCGTGTGTTTGACAGAAATTTGACAGGTGTAATACGACAAAATAGACAGACGTTGTAAAACTGGAAGAGTTGAAATGCTGTGTAGTTTGTCGGTAACGACAGCTTATGCAACAAAGAACAACTTTGAAAGAACAGTTCGACAAATTTAATTTGACTTTAAAACAGCTTGAGAATCTACGAGATATTTACTGCAGCCCAAATGTGCAGCTGGGCACCATACTCGCGTCTCATGTTTTGTTGTCTGTTTGTTATTAATCTTAAAGTTACATGCCTTCTTTTTATGCATGCTTAGCATTTTGAACACTAGACACAACAAAACGTTTTTCTTTTAGTATTTGATTTCCTCGTTACAGTTGTGAAATTTTTACTGCTTTGAAATATAAAATGACGATCCAATGACTTTGTGGAAACGGAGTAATCTTTCGTCAGGAATTTCAGAAATGCTTGGAACACGTGCAAAACTGCCGCACGCTAACATGGAAATTCTTCCGTGAATTTACAAAAAGAAAATTCGTGTGGGGTGCTTCTGATCTAGTGCGAAGAATGGATTGAATTGCATTTTGTGTTAGGTTATTTTTAATTCTTCGCTGCATAGCAGCTTCATTTGATCATACTCATAAGTTTTAGAAATTTCTCGACCTTACAAGAAACCTTTTCAAATCTAATACATAGCACAGATGCGGCCGATTTACGCATACTTATATTGGCGTGAGTAACCTGCTTGAAATCTTTATATCAGGCTATAAAAATGCTCTTGCAATGCGAAATACGATAAAATGACCTGAAAATTCTGGAATATTCCGGTAGATAAAAGTGTTTATGTCGGGAAGGCGTTGCTGTTTCAATGAGGTAATATGTCACAGCAGCTTACGTGCAGTGCCAGGTTCTGGTGTGTGACTCTTGAGCCATACGTTTATATTGGTTCAACGAAACTGTCAAAGCAGAAAGAGGTTTATGAGATTTACAACAGTCAGCGGCAAAGTTAAACCGTGGCACAATCGACCGAATACCTTTCGGCGTATGAAAAACGTGCACTTGTGATCACAGAGGGTGGGTCGGGTAAAGCATTCTTGAAAACGTGTTGTTTCAGGTGCACTAGATTTCCAAAGAGAAAATTCTCAGGTAAAAACAACCTTGCCGAAAAAGTACTTTTGAAAACTTTTAGAGGTATTTATCATGGTGTCGCATATTTTAAAGAAATTAAAGAAATTGCTGTTCTGATTTGAAATCAACTCAAGTTGTTTGATGAGATTGAATTTGCGTTTTTTCCATTGCAAATTTACCTACTGCTTTATCAGTTTTAAATGGAACGAAAGAAAAAGTTGCCTAATTTGAAGCCGCACTAAATTTGCGTGAAGTTTTATCACAGTTTCTTTTTTTATACGTTGCACCTCAGTGAAAGTAGTTGGATGCAAAAAGCTAACGACGTTTTTGAAAGTTTTATACAAATATTACTTTAGAGATAATGATGTCTACTCAGTAGGCGAAATATATACTCTGATAAGATCTTAGTGTCTGATACCTGGCTGTGAAAGGATTCCTTTTGATAGACAAGATCACTTTACAATAAGTCATCAAATAGTAATACACAAAATTGCATTACTGTAGCTTTAACAGTCAACAAAAATTTGAAAGAAGCGAAGTGTTTAAATCCACTGCAGACTTGGGTCGTTGCAGAAACGTTGCAGCTTTACATGAATTTCAGTTCATGCACTTTTTTCCTTTTTGTTGCTCTCCAATCACCATCGGTGGAAAATTGTTCAAACAAAAATTCGGTCTAGGTCAGTCGTTCCCAACCTTTTTCTATTCACGGTCCACCACGCCATTAATTATTTAGCTTTAGAAAAACCAATATTTTGAAAACCGGACGTTATGGAGCATTCTGATTTTATATTTGGAATTCAGCAAACTAAAATTATCGTAGAAGTGCAAGTGTCACCTTACCCAATATCAAAACGTTATTGAGCCGGTTATCGTGTAAGAGGAGGCTGTAAATCGCGGACTACCTGCTTTCCCTCGCAGACACCTCGTTGGAAACTACTGGTATCGATAAAGACACTGATAATTAGTTGAATAGACTGCAGTGCAAATGTACCAGGTCAGGACCGCAACCAGCTGATATTTCCAGGGGCCAAAATGAGTGTAAATTCTTGTCGCAATATTTTCGGAGGGGGGAAATCGTAACTTGTACTTAACAACTAAACGTGTGTTGGAAAATGTTTCAGGGACAATTTCCCGGTTGCCCAACCCTGGATGCGGGCCTGTACCAGGTCAAAAAAGAAGTAGTTTCGTTAAATTTTGAATCGAACGTTGGTCACTCGCATTGAAGCAAAACAGCGGACAACACTGTTGACGATCACCTATACTAGCCACACAAATAGAACATTTGCAACACATGTTTTCAGGATCAATTTTCTGCCAAGCTGCAATCGCTCTAAGCTGCTTTGCGAGCGGAAAGACGTATACGGTCGTTGAAAGTTGTTTTTAGCCAATGCCTCTTGCTCCAATTCACCTCCCAAGTCAGTCACGATTGGAAGATACCAGAAGATGTTTGTGTTTCTAGTCAGCGACCGAACAGGTGGTAAGCCACCTCCAGTTTCTTCTAAAACTATCTAATCTCCTTCAAGCGGATTGCTTATGAGCGAAGTTCCACTTGTTTGTTGTCTGTTATGGCTCCATTACTTCATGAGGTGAAGCGTCATAATATTTTTAATTTCAGCTTAATTGATCTCTGGGTTTTGTGGACTGCTTTAAGGCGAAAGCTCCCCAGGTATTAGTCGTACTGCTCGTTTACTTCAGTGTGGTCCTCTATTTTGTTCGAACGTTTGCAGCTTGCATTCCTTGTGCTCGAGTCGTACGCACTGCTCGCTGTTCTTAGTGCTGTCAGGTGTCAGCACATTGCACAGTGTTGCTCTCAATCAAAATGTTGTTGAGAAAATGTCTGAGTAAAGACCGTATCTATTCGCAACATTAAACAACAGCACGTACCAACGGTTTTTGTTGAAGAAATTTTCACATAGGTGTTATCGTCTAATTGGTTCCTGAATAGGGTGTCCTTGACATTTTTGCAGCTGCATCCGTAGGCCTGAGTTTCAAGTCAACGCACGTGGTCACCGTTTGCTTGGCTTTGCCTTAGGGTGCTGGCTGGCGTAAACGAAAGAGTTCGCTTGGACTGTTGGAAGATCGCTTGGACTTGAGACGCTGATCGGGTTTTCACTCTGGACGCTTCTCAAGATGCCAGTTTTCATTCACGCTGATCGAGCCGCATAAAAACTTTTGCGCCCACGTCACCACCTACGATTCTGCGTGATGCAAAACCTTGGATAAACGTGTTGCAATTTTGTTACAAACAGCGAGATTCCAGTGACCGCAAGTGCTTCATAAGACGCATCGAGGGGCTGACTTAGCGCAGACCGACGTCAGATTAATGCAGCGATTGAAGCAACGTCTCGTCGTTCGGAGCTTTGATGTNTCGACTGCTCAATTTTTCNGAATGCGAATGTTTCTCAGATCGCCATAGGGGCTCCGTCAATGTTGTAACTCTCTCTTGGAGCAATGACAAACTGGTCTATCGGCCATTTTTGAGCTGAAACTGGCGCAGGGCTGAGAAAATTAAACGGAAGAGAATATTTATTTACATGCAGCATACTTGTCAGATTTAGGAGGCGATAACTGAATTGGTTTATTTCGCTGCTGCAAGATCCTGTTGCAAAATCCGCCAAGCAAAAACCGGCTTAGCGGGTCTTGGTCCGTTGTTGTCTCCACGTAATGGTACGGCAAATTCTGGAGGCTGTCCATCACGACTTGCTAATGCAAATAAATCTACTTTCAATTTGCCAGCATAAGAGTATTTCTGTTGTGTAGTTCAACCCAGGAACGCAACGAGGTTAGATGGCGCCCGGGACAAGAAGCAATTTTGGCGCCCCCATGTTCGAAACTGAGGTCTTTCGGAGCAAATGTACTGTATTGAAGAAAGTACTTGTGTCATTGTTGGGAATTTTTGGCGCCCCCGCAGTGATTCGGCGCCCGGGGAATTGTGCCCCCCTTACCCCCTCGGTTACGCCCCTGGTTCAACCTGTTACCTCAGGGTGATATTTAATGCACTTGTCTACGATATTGGATTTGCTGAGTTATGTGCATTCACTACAGATCATACAGGCTTACTTTATATCGCTAAAAATCAAGGTAGACCCTGACGAAAAGATAAATAGCAAACTTTCGTAATCCGCCCATGCAATTTTTGAGAACGGTGTAATTTACGTCACTAGCAACTATATATCTACACAGAAACAGTGTGAGTTAAAATAAAGCGTAAATAAGTTTGATTTTCGTCTAGGTTGTGATGGTCGGCTACATTACTCTTTCAAAAAATACTCACACTTTTTCAGCATGCGACGTACTTATAAAATGAACAAGTCAAAATGATCTACCTACTACAAAAATGCAAAACATGTATTTACTAGTAAATATATTGAGAATTCTTGTTACAATGTATGCTGATGTACCTTGCATACCCACATGAGCCCATATTGCACAATACAACACAATTAACTATGTACATTTTTTGTCGTTTCTTGATTTTACTATGATGACTTGCACTGAATAGAATCAGCCAGGGTTTTAATGTCATGCGATCCACCTACAGTACCTTTGAGATCGGACTGGTAGATCGCAATCAACGTATTGAGCACCCCTGCTTTAAAAGAACAAAAAATGTCTTTGTTACTCACATCAGCGAAAGGAAGCGAATAATAAACTCATTTTCTCTAAAGCTTTTGCATTTAGTCAATATATGTATTTCAATAAAATCAATTCTGACCCACCTTTATGTTATGTGGGAGTGCTTCAATTTACTTCAGATGGGGACCAGAAAATCTCATATCTCGCTGCGGCGAATATTCTTGTGAAAAGATTCGAAACGTCAACCATATGACGCGGTTAATATCAAACGTAAAGGCTGTCATTTTATGTTAAACTGTGAGCTTTCCTTGAGAGAGAAAAGTAAGCAACATCACGGCCATTTGCCGTTATTACTATTTGCAATGAAAACGTTATGGTTCGTCTATTTTGCCCGCCTCGTCGCCGCTTATGCCAAATTTCTCGTATATGGCTAGAGGTGTGTGCGAACAACAACAGCGATTTCACTTTGACTTATCAACGTCAAGGCAGGAGATAGCGATACTGTACGGCCTTTCAATCTGGCTGTCATCCGCCCCTAAACGACTGCCAATAGCCAAGGGACGCGCGACAGATAGCAAGAAAAGAAATAAATGACTCCCAACAAAGCAAGTGCCAAACAGTTTTGACAGATGCAATGTTCGTTGCTGAAGATACGTAAATGGTATGAGTAAACAATGAAAAAACGCACGATCAAGTACGCCCCTTTTGAACTAATACTTACATTATGATAAGGAACTGGTAATCTCAATCGTATAGCCAGTTGAAAACGGATAATCGAAAAGATAACTGTAATTAACAAGACACACAAAAAAGCTTTAACAGCCTCATCCCCACCAAAAGAAGGTTCTTGAATTAACGTATGTTATAATTTTCAATTAGAGGATTGTTACGTTTTTAACTGAAAAAAGGCGAGGTTGCTTTGTGTTTCTGTTTCCCCTGTTGTGGTCTTGCAAGAGCAAAGCGTTTCTGTACTGGTAATTTCGTAGATACGGTTTACATCAAAAACGGTTTTCACCTTTTCAGCACAGGCCCGCAACCAGGGGTGGTCAACTGGGCATATGCCTCCCGAAATTTTCAAAAACGTGTTAGTTGTTTGGTACAAAAACAAGTTTTTTTCCCCCCTCCCCGGAAATATCAGCTAGTTGCAACCCTGTTTCAGCATATAGGATAACATGCGATAGAAGTTTCCCTCCATTACATATTTGATGGTCGGTTTTGATCTTGGAAGATTTTTGCTCTGTTTTGGGATGTTTTAGTAAAATTATTGTAAAAACGCAAAATGCTTACGAAGCAACGCACTCTTAGAACATGTACGTGCTTCAGTAGCACAAGTAGATGACTACGCAGTTGAGCTGATTCACTGACCACCGTCATTTTAGAAATCAAGAGGATGCCCTATCCTGGCGATTTCGTACAGAGCATCCTGTTGAAGCCATGCTAATGCAAGTAAAGATTTACCCCGGAGAATAAAATATCCTGTATGATCTACACTCTTTTACCCGGCGTGTATGCGTCCTCCATTCAGGATCGGATCGAGCGAGTAACGTCAGGGGGGAGCGATTTCTGTAAGGTTTGATAGTCAAGGCTCATAACGTCTTCGCTAATGTAAGAAAGATGAAGTATACTTCACAACACTGCTGTGGCAAAACAATGGACGACATACTAGCCTTATATCGCGAACAATGAGACATTGCGAACATGACGAAAGACTTCTTCGGAAATGGTTTTGATATGTTGTTTTCCGAATTGAACAAAATCATGGTGAATAAAGTTGCTTTCGTAGGTTGTAGGGGGTCGATCGCCCCAAGCCCCTTTAGATCCGCCACTGCCTCCATTCAACCAGAAACTAACGATTTTTTTACTAAAATCAGCAGTAAAGCTAGCTCTACGGGGAAAAATTTTGATGAAAAAAATGCTGTCATCGTTAGTTTATAGTTTCAGCTTCAAGACAAATTTCATTTATGCTTCCTGCTTTACTATTTTCTTTCCACGCGCCACTCACCAGAAACACTTTGTTTAAAACAGCTCTTTGCGCCTTGGTGTCTTCAAAAGTGCAATGTTTTTCATGTAAAATGTCGTGAGTTCAACGCCTTTTGACCCCGTTTGTTGAACTCTTAGGCAGTAAACAATGCGCCACCCGGCATGGTGTTGCGGCGTGGGCACGTATATATCCATTCGTCGCCCTACACATTGTGATCGCAATCGGATGGTGGTCGGCCGTATTATTGCAGTGATCAAACCCCTAATTTTGACACCTCGTCTGAGTGCTTCGAACAGGTGTGCAGCGGCAAAGTATAAGAGAACAGCATTGCACGGTCTGCTGCCCCCGTTCTGGCCATTTTTAGCCTGGCCTGTCAATCATTTCCATTACTGAGCGTTGATTCGCAGATATGGCGGCATATGTTTGCGACAAGACGGTTGAATGGCCAGCGACACGATACGATCGGCGCACATCTCGCTGACAACTTGTCTCGCTCCGAACTCCTGGAAATGACTATTTAAATGTGCGCGAGGTCATTACTAGTGATTCTGCCACCAGATATCGAAACGCAAACGTTACCTGTCAACACAAATAACCAATTTCGCGCTCGGGACCGATGCTGCTGCTGCCGGCAAAACCCAGTCGTCACGTTTATAGCGATATATCTTGTTTGCGATGCAATCGCGCGGTTTATCGCTTTTCCGCGCAAATAAAACCGTTTCAAACACTGTTGAAGTTCCCTTACTGGTTTTTTAAGCACCATCCAGACCCCATTCTCTGCGATAAGGCATTGTTACGCGATGGAGACACTTTAAAGACGTTTTCGTGGTCCGTAAATATGGCTTTGTCGGTATGCATTTCCTGTGAATTTGATGCATCGCTGTGCAGTGCTGGACATTAGGCTACATGATAATTTTGCAGTTGCTTTCAGGTGTTCCAATGTTTGTTGCAGTGCCACGCTATGTCGTCACACGGGATTTTGATGGTGGAGAATTGCTGACTGAATGGGAAAAGGTTTAAAAGTCATCCATGTGTTGCCATGGATTGCTATACCCCGAGAGGATTTTGTTCTGCAGGTGTGCAATGCCTGGCCTGTGTAAAATCACGCGATGGCTGCCGGTGTTGCATCTTTTCTGGACATTGTTGCCATGCAAGCGGCGCGTGAACGGTTTTCACACCCGTTTTTCGCAAAAAGCTTGACACAAAACAACAAGAAACGCTTTTCAATGGCGGTCATGTGGAACCCACGCTGCGAGCGGCGGCGTTTGGCGGCGCGGCGGTGGACGCTTCTTTCTGAACGAACGTTCATATTGAAGGAAGAAAAACGCAGTCGGGGTCTGGAAATTTCTCGTCGACTTTACCGTAACCTATTACAGCCTTTAAATTTTCAAAAATATGTAAATATTTTTCGAAGCTTTCCCGTCGCGGTCACATGACGACTCTCTGCATCTCCCGTGCCGCACGCGAAGCGTCCTTGTCTGGACATCCGTACGAAATAACTTGGCACTGCGGATTGGCGATAAACGCTGCACGTCCGCAGTTACACAATGATTTGCAGCGCTGCGAATAGTCTACTGCGTTTTGCAAAACATCCCTTGTTTGCTTCCAGATGCTCGTGTGAGTTAAAGAACTCGTTACTATTGACATTCAACTTGTGGTAACTCACCATGGGAATCGTAGCTCTATTTCTTTTTCTGCAGAGAAAAAAATGGAAATCGGTGGTAAATCGATATATGTAGAACCGGACATCAGGATGCATGATCTTTATTAACAGCTATTTGCATCATTTCAGATAAAAATTTAAAAGAACGAAAAGTTTAATAATTTGACAAACTTCATTATGTTCATGAAGTTTGGTTTGAAAATTAGTTAATTAGTTAGAGTAGCCAAGTCCAGGTCATGTTAGCGTTGTCTCAGTCTTGCGCTGGAGTTGCAACAACAGAATCCCAGCTAACTTCATAAGTTAGGTCGCTGAAATGTACACCGTTTCACCCAAACAGCAAACTCCAAAAAAGCGACTGAATGCGTTTGCTTACTAAATAGGCAGTTGCAGATAGAAAGAACAGTAGATGAATGAGGCGTGAAACAGCAGTCCAACAGACATTCCCGGGTTATTTTGTTAACTCAGTTATTGTTTCGCTAAAGAAGGAAGTCCCTTACGATTTGCAATGAACACTTTAAAGCTTCGCACTATGTTTTCCAAACCTTGCTGCCACGCAGTCATTGAAATTATTTCATGCATACCCATCAAAAAGCAGCTTGCGGTAGTAACAGAAAAGACATTGAGTAAACGTACAACACCGTTGGGTTACAAAAATTTGCCTTTAACACACCGTGGCAGCGAATGCTGCATAGCAGTTCATCTTAAAAAAAGTCATAGTACCAAGCACAACTCCAGTTTGTGCTTAAAAAGTCGGTAGAAAAAGTATTTTCTGGCTCATAAGACAAACCTCGAGTATATTGCGCTATACTCCATTGGCCAAGGTCTGCAAAAAGCAAATTTATCTTCTGCGTTTACCTGGTCCTGGATGCAACGTCGTGGTCGTTTCAAGGTTTTTTCCAATCCCGCAACTTAGGCCTGTAGAGACTTTTGCTGCGCGTTCGTTGGAAATTCCGCGGCGTTTTGTCCGACTCGCGCTGGTTGCCTTGCGTATGTCGCCGACCGCAGAGGAGCGCCATGCATGCGAGCTTGCTGCAGTTGCAAAGCACGATGCGCTTTTCCCTTCCTTCTGTGAAACAACCGCGCGCAAGGCGCGTTAACAAGTTTTAGCTGACGGAAGACCAACGAAAAAACCGGGGACCACTTTCATCGAAAAGAATTAAAACGGCCGTGACCCATTTTCGACAAGGGCCCAGCAAAGACAAACGGGTGCCCACCACCAAGGGTCCTCCACTGGTGACGACCCTACTTTTATGCACTACTGACTATTCTGACAATTTCGCGTTAAATTCATTTAACGTCTCATGATTTTGCTGAGCGTCTAATTGTTCGCCTCACGCAATTTTCTTTTCGTACATCCAACAAGGTCTCGTTTGTCAAATTAAAAGTTCACCCGTTTTTTTGCTCTTTACAGAAACCGAGCGAATGTTAAGCTTACCACTTCATCGCTATTTGGAAAAACTTTGAAGGGACCGAGAACGTATCACAATTTCTTGGTGGTCTGGACGTAGAAAAGGTTGGAAACCATTAAACTAAACAAACTGATGGTCACAGCGGACAAGTTTAGCCAGAACAGCAATACAGATTGAAAAGATTTAGGAAAATCATAGTCGTGTATCTTTTCGGTCCAGCGAAGAAAATATTGTACCGCGTCGGTTTAGTAAAATAAAGTTTATATCAGACATAATTACTGCGTTGATTGTCATATGAAATTGCGTTGTTTGGCACGTTGCCCGATATACCTCTGTCCGCACCTGCGGGACTACGGGAACGTCCTCCGTCACGTCTCGGCTTAATTTATTTGCTTTCCTAAACCTCGACTTAGAAACGACAAGCGATCGTGAGACAATTTCTTCAGGAAAAAATTTATTCTGCCAAAAGAAAACCGCATCTTCAACCGTGCCCCAATCCGTGTCAATATACGAGCGGAACAGGTTACGACTCGCCACCTTGTGCAATCACCAAGCTCTTTGCCACGATCTTCTCTGTAACACGGTTTCAACTCAGTAAGGAATTCCGATCACGTGCCCAAGGGGCAAAGGTCTGTGGTTTAACGTCATTTTCTCCTGAAAATTTATAGCTCAGCTTTTTGACATCGCCTCTCCGTGTGTTACAGTCTTTTGGTATCACCTGTTTTTATTTCTGTGACACGTTGAAGTTGGTAAAAAATCGTTTTTTGTTGGCTTCCACGCGAAAGATTGCCAACACTTACACGGTATAACTTCTGACATTCGAATGTTTTGCTGAAGCATTTTGGAGAAAATGTACCCCAATAACCCTCGCGAGCTGCAGCGGTCAACAGACCCAATGGGTTCAGATATCACATTTTCTGAAAAGCTAATTTTATCCCCGAACGCCACCAAAAGTGGCGATGCCAGTTCCTGATTAGCATATTTTTCGATCTCAACTTGTTTTCTAACCACTGGCGAACGTATTCTCTGCATTACACTATACTGCCTTCAGCCACTTCAGTTGGAATTGTTTGCTTTCACGATCATTGTTTACATTCATCCCGTTTATCAAGAGGCTGTGCGGCAGCTTTGTGCCATGCCAAGCACGATACTGCTTGTGACAAGTGTGTACCACGCAATAGATCGCACCGCAATGTCAGATACCATCCGTTTGCTCATGATTTGTCGCAAAACAAACAATCGCTGACTGTGCCTGCGTATTAAACCAGCTGTTCAGTTTCATGTGCTGCCGCTCGTGGAAGGCTTCTTCGGTGTTTTTGGACATGTTTACGTCGGACAAGTAGAGTGTAGCGCTCTGTATGCACCGTGGGAGCTTTACGAAAACGCAAATAGTCAAACAAGGCGAACTGTTTCTTTGCTGAGTGTGATCTTTTGAACTGATCAAAGCGAATCGGGCTTGTGAAAGGACAGTCGCGTGTGATAATTCCCAGGCAAGCAGCTGTGGATTCGAGCGACTTCCAGCTGACGGACTCCTAAAACACTGACTGTGGAAGAAATGTGGCAAATATTACACGAAAAAACGAAGGTAGTCGCCCAGAAATGTTAAACAACTGACACAAAACTGAGCAAAAGCCAACTTAAAAAGCGATATTTTCTGAAACCTTACAATGAGCAAGCTCTGGACGCAAATTAACAGGAGAATTTTACCTCTTTTCAATGGCATTTTTCTTCCCACCTTTGGCTTGGCAAAAACTCTACTGATTGATGGCAATTCAAACTGGATCTTAATAGGAAACCACAAAGGTTCTTGTAACTAGGATTTACAACTGGGCTCTTGTGAAACTCCCATTAAAGGCTTTTGTAAACGGGATTTTTCAAGTTAGTAAATTCCTCATCTCAGACTTAGTCATTTTGACTTCTTGCATTCAAGCCGTTACGTTGCGAAAAAGTCTACGGTTGCCCTGTGCCTCTAGCGAGTTTCTCACCCTCTGATGCGTCGTGTGGTGTCCGGCATCCAAAAAAACCTTTACATATGCTGCAGTTGCATGATTCTCAACCGTCTTCATGTTGACTGTCCATGCTTTATAATGCTGTATGTTTATATACAACTGTGAATGTCGATATACTGTTAAAGTTTCAACATCATCAAAAATTGCCGTTATTAAAAATCAGTCTTCATGTGACAAACTCGCGCCAACGCAACTCATCTGCAACCGTAAAATCGCGAGTACAACAGCATGGAGACCAAACTCAGGCGCTGGTACCAAGTTCGTGCAGTTCGTCAACACTCCTGCTTGCTTAAGTGGGTTGTGTATTGTAGGCTTTACTGCATTAAAGGTAATTAGCACCGGTTTAGGAAACCACCAAAACTACATACTGCAGTGTAACCCATTGCAAACTTGAAGTGCGAGCTGTCTTATTCAAACGCAAACGTCTGGACTTGTTCTTTGAGGCCGACAGGGCAATCGTTGCCATGATCAACTACGTCCCAACTCGGGCTCTAATTAGTGGAAATAGCTTTAAATTGGACTCCAGCTTTTGTCTCTTATTTCCACGTGCGAACAATATAAACATGTCACGTCAAGTACCTATCAAAAAATTTGTCGTTGGGCGTCCAGCGAGAGATCAAAAATGCGTTTTCTGTCATGAGTGAAATCCACTTTTTAGTGACGTCGTCCCCATAAACAGTTCCATTGCTACCTCATGCGGTCGTGGGCCACGCGTATTTCTCGTGTCTTAATTAACTGCGATTTTTCGGCAGCTCGTCCCAATTTAGAGCATTCGTTTCACGCCGGTTAAGGTTGTAAAAAGCCGTGGAAATCGTTAAGAAAAAAATTTATACACTGTTAACAGCTGCTCGCCCTGGCATTGCTTCGGAGGTGCGCCTGTGTGTTGCTGTCTCGCCCGTGCAGCCGTCAGCCGCGCTTTAGTTTGCTGATCAACCTTTTTCTTGCTTTCGCTGGCGCTCGAGCCGAAATTACCGTGTGATATAAGACATAGCAAGTAAAGTGTCGCAGGACTAGTCGTCCAAGCTTAGTCGCAAGTGATCGGGGTGCTGCCACTTCATTGATCGTCAGTCAGTCTCGGTTTTATTCTCTGTTAATGGCAGCTATCAATTTCTCAGGACGCTTAGCTACCATGGCGAAAAGGATGAATCTTAGGATTATTACTTGTGGTTAGTGCGTACCGGTGCATCGTTGAACTCGAATTATTTGACTGTTGGTGCCGCTAGGGCGTTGCAGGAGACGTATTTGTTTGCTTGGTTTAACGCCGCTATTCAGCGGCACTTTTGTAGTCCAAGAGTCCTGGGCGTCGCTTTTCTGGTTTGGACAGTGATCTGATGCGGGGGAGAAAGGTTTGCAGTTTTAAGCCACGAGACAGCCAGTCGTATTGATCATTTTAGTTAGAAACAGTGATGGCTTATACAACTTGCATTATTTTGTCTTGATTTAAGATTTTTCTGATTAAATCTACAATGCAGTGCGTTTTTTCCAACTGGAAAGTTCAAAACGTCGTAGATCTAAATAGTAAAAATCTGGGATACTGTACAAGAAAGATTGGTTGTTTAACTGCTGTAGTAAAATAGGAATTATGTACTCTGAGGTTATACACAATATGAAAAATATGCATGCTGCAGTAATTTCACCACATCACATCAGGCTGGGGCTTACGATAGAAAAACGTTTTCCACACTAGACAGTTGTTTTCCAGGGAATCTGAGTAACAATTGTTAGATCATGCGTAAAGGAATAATCGTGCTTACGTTACAGCTGAATGTCACAGAACTGATCACAGACTGGGCACGTGTTTGAACGCAATCATGAGCCCATTACAGCTTTGGACTTGGAAAAATTATTGCTTTCTTACAAATGTGCCTTGCTCTGCTGGAGCAATGATGCTCTTCAACGATAAAAATCTATAGAATGCTGTTGAAAAGTATAGCTTCCAAACGTGGAATATAAAATTTGGTGACAGTGTATTACGTTGTCCTCTTTACAAAACCGATATGCTTCATCAAAACGATGCAAGTGAGATGGCAATTAGGTAGAGGGCCTTTAGGCGACTAGAAAAAAGTTTTAACAAAACGCATTAAAAACGGTCCTATACACGTACTAAATCAAGCGTAACAGGGTTATTTAGAAGTCCACCATTGGTTTTACTATCTGGGCCCTTGCGCGGGAAGTTCGGTAGATCTGTTAACGAAAAACGACAATCTAAAACCAGGAACCACAAGCCAGGCAAATCTCAAGTTGTTGTCAAACATGGCCACGTCCTAAAAAGTCCAGGGAGTGCTGTATATCTATCTCGTTGTGTCCACTTACTTTCCTACTACCATTAAAAACAATTGTGTGTCCCTGAACAACTGTCAGACTTTATAGTGGTGGGAAAAAGCTATTGTTCAATTAACAGCTTCCAAGCGCACTTTCTCTAGTTTTTGGTAAATTTACCTCACTTCTGTGGACAGTTCCGTAACCACGGGGGTGGTATTCGGGGGCAATGCCCCACTAAATTATTTTTGTTCCCTCCCAAATTTTGTTGTGCCCAGAAAATCTTTATTAAAAACACAATAAAAACAAAAATATTTCTCCCCTAACAATTTATTTTGCCCCCACAAACCTTAAAACCTGGCGTGCGGGCCTGTCTGTGCATGCTCAGTGAGTTAGAATGGATCACAGAAGCGGGTACTGCTCTTGCCCTGTTCCGAACACGGAACATTCGGTTCCGAACTAAACGCGGCTGCACCACCGTTTGTTCTGAGTAGCTCGAAATCGTTAACTTTCAGCATCCATACAAGTCCGCATTAGATGTGCGATGAAGACATGTTCAATAAAGCTTTGCACTCAGTTTTAATGTGAAAGCAAGAACAAGCAGTTTACCTCACAGCTCAAATATTGTTTTTTTGCAACGGAACTGATCTTATAAAGTTTCACCTAAACTTGGTGAAAAATTTTGCACACACTATTTCAGTCGGTGCAGCCCATACTGCGCGCAAGGGCTGACCTTCCAACTGCTTGGGATGCGTTTTTCCGGTCTCAGTGCAGACCAAAAACTTAGCGTGCACTGCGTAAATAAAATGTCAAAAATGCCATCACGGGCATCATTCACTGCGCGATAAAGATCGGAGGGAAGATGCTTGTCGTGGACCATCACCGACATTTTCCGACACGCTGCAAATCCGCGCGTGCCTTCGAACTAATGGGTGCTTTGAGCAGCCCTAGGCTTCGTGACGATGCTCTCGATTTTAAGTTCAAGCGTTTCGGTGATGTCGTTGTGATGTGACGCCACAATCTGTATGCCAGGTCATTATTTTTGAACAGGGCTTGCGACAGGAGAGTAATCGAGCAATCCAGAGAGAAACTTTCTGTACAAACATGTTTATATTTTTAAATTAAAAGATATCACAACAAAGCCTATGTAGGCTTTAAGCAAACATTGTCCAGCCGTGTGTAATAGCCGCCCTGCACTACGCCATTAACGTTGATTAAGGTCAGTTGTAGGCTGCACACAATGGCCTCTTGGGTAAAATTGCCAGGTTTCCTAATTTTGCATTGCTCACGAGTGGAGAAGCGTGGGTTGATGTTTGATTTGCTGTTCACGCGTGTTTGCGTGGTTTCGTGGTCTCGTACTGAGGGTGCTTCCACTAAATGCGTCACTTAACGTGGGGATGACAGCTGAGGTTTGATTTGCGCCATTTTGTTTGCACTTCCAACGAAATAGAAAAATTTCACGAATCGTTGTAGATGTGAAATAGCATTCGTGCAGATCGTATGTTTCGTTAGCGATACTGTGCGAGATTTCCACGCACTTGGAAAGTCTTTCTGATCACATCGGTTAGAATCAACACTTTTTCTAACTATTGGTGTAACTTCTGGGTAACTTCATTTCTCAAACTGATGCTTGGTGCGTATGTGCCTAAGTCTCATTATTCTGTTTGTGACGCGCGGTACAAGCTTATGCATTTGCGCTTTAGAAAATTAGTTGGAAGACCCGCTCTGTGCAGCTTAGATCGCGCTGCTGCAGAAACAATCCAGATTTTTTCGTTTCATACGCGAATGTTTGGTGGGATATAGTTTGTCTGAACCTGCTGATTGCAGTTCGAATAATCCTTCGTCAAACTTTTCCCGTTGCGCTAACGCGAGAAAAATTACCAGTCTTCTGCCGTTTTGTAATTCTAATGTTGATGAATTACGCTTAGCTAGTGCAAAGATCCAGTGTAACTCGGGGTCATTAAATTTACCTGAGTTTTATAGTTAGATTGCAGCCGCGCGGTCGTGCCGTGAGACGTAGGTATATGGCTCAATGATGGTTATAGGCTTCCACCATACTCCTCCAGTTATTCCCTTTCTTTACCATATAATGATGTCAACTAAAAAGCAGATGAGCCCAGAATTTACTCGTCAAATCACGTTTAAATGTAAAGCTGAATGTCCACAGCATTGGTGGTTCTAAAAATTGGTAATAACTGTCTGTCTGTGCTATATGTCACGCATGTTCATATTTAAAAATCATAAATTCCTTCAGGATTCAGTATTAGGAAACAGCAGCGCAAACAGCTCAAAATTTTTTGAGGCCAAATTTTTTGAATTTAGGCGAACAACAGTATTTGGTTTGAGAAACCACGTCTCGAAGCACAAAACAACAAGATATGCTAGAAATTTGTGGGGCATGGCCCATTTGGCCCCCCTGGCTAGGCCTATATTAGGAAATAGGGTATTTTAGGTTCAAACAACCAATGCATCCTCTGAAGATGTGTGTTTCGGTTGCATGCTGCTGCTAGTTCATTTGACAGGTATTTAAGCGTTTTGTTGCCAATGAGGCCGAAAATTCTTTAAGCCGTCATTTCTAACACCTAGCAGACGAACTGCGTTTATGTGGTGCTTGTTTTCGACAGTGCTGGGACTGTTTATCTCCGACAGCTTTGGAACAATATGAAGCAAAAATGCAAGTATTTTCGACCCAAAAAGTGAAGATGTGCAAGTGAACTTGTTTTATCTTTGGCTGCGCGTGTTTTACTGCTCAGCTATGATAAAAGTTCACTCTCCAACAGGAAAGCAAAGTTTTCATCGGTAAAAATTTATCAGGTTTGCAGCAAATCCTAAGTACATTGTTGNGCAAATACCTCTTGTGGTCCTGTTACAGGTGGATTGCATCTCGTTTTGTTCNGAGCTGGCANTTTTTTCAGAAGCATCCTGCAACTGTTTGACATGTAAGCGTGATTACGTCATNGTNAAAGATAGATGTGTAATGAACCTTTGCCAAATGAACTAAACGACGGCATAAAAATGCGGTGTTAGTCGGACCACCACACCAGCTCACACACGCTTTTTTATCCCCAACGCTGCACTGTGGCGCTTCTCTTGAGGAAAAGTTTGGAAGATGGATTACGTCACTGAATGCACGGCGTGTGACACACGTTGCCTGAATTTCGTGGCACTGTCTGGACCCAAACAGGTCAGGAGTGTCATAAACGGCGGAAAACCGCGCTGTGGCTAACGGAGTGGCCAAACGAAATTGCGATGACATAACGTAACGCGCACACGAGTGATTACCGCAGACCTGGAAAGTGACGTCGTTACATAGTGGCTCGGCAATTAACGCGAATATTAGCGAGTTTTTAATGGTCTTTTTTGTGTAAGTAATTTGTCGTGTGTCTGTGGCGAGCGGACGAAAATTTGCACCTTCTTCGCCGTCTCTGCCCTAGGCCCGACCAGTTTCAGATGATTCAACACTTTTTCTTTCGCACATACAAATGGCGGTCTTCCCGAGCGAAACGCAGTCATACGCCATCGGCGAAGCCAAAGTGAGGATAACGCGGTAGAAGTTTTAAAAAGCTGATCGTTTCGCAGCAGACGTATGGCAACTGCTGCAAAGGAGCAAAAGTCGGGCAAGGCTGCCGCAGCTCGGCGCACTGACGCCTTGTGGTCGTCAGTTAAAGTAGATAGCGAAGAACATGTTGGTCGTCGTTTTGAACTGGCATTTCAATTCTACGATTCAGCGAGAGCAATCGAAAGTTTTTGTGTTAGTGTCAAGGAATTTCAGTCACTGTTTGAAGAATTCCAAGTTTGTTTGCAAAGTGCGCTCACAAACTAAGAGTTTGAAAAACACTTGTCACGTTTTCAGTCGAACCAAAGAGTCGTCAAGTATTTCACAATGATATGACTTTAACATTCAACTTTACGGCGTGTCAGTACCTGCTCCTTGCATTTCAGACGCTGCTAATGTCATGTAAACCAATTTTAAGGACGCAATAAAATCTTTTACGGTTTTTTCCCACACGCTAACGACGCGTCGTTGGTGAACAGCGGCATGCAACAACTCAATCGGCGGCATCTTGTTCATTACTGAGCCCAGCTCAACGTCTGTAAACGCTCCGTTGATATAGAAGTACACCGCCACGGCTAACAGCTGTTCAAATAAAATTAGGACCACTTTGAGGCACCTGCCAGAAAATATGCTCGTTGAGTTGTTATGACTGCATGAGCTACTTTGTAGCAGTGCCTGGAATTATTTTACCTGCACCTACTCTGCACAGTAAAGAGCAATTGTGGTTTGCGGTCTCAAAATGATGTGCTAAACTGAAACATACAGTTGCGGCCATCACAATTTGGTTGTCACTAAGTTCGCTTGTGGTAATGATTAGTTCCACTTACTACTTGGCGTTTTGTGGCAGTACCGCAGGTACAAAAGTTTGGGAACAGAAAGTAACTGTTGATAGTTGCAGGAAATATCTAAGAAGTTGCCGTCAAAATCTAATTACTACAGTGAACAGCTCTTAAATTTTTGTGGCGTCCTTCGCAAAACAGCGTTCTATCGTTTTTTCTAGATTGCTTTCTCGACGCGAGAATGGTGCTGTTGCTCCACATATAGAAATTGCATTCGAGTAAACAGTCTGCCTTTGACGCCTGGCTGAAATTTAACCAGTTATGTTAGATTGCAATATAGCTTCACTATTTTCCCACTTCTTGCATTCACAAGGAAATGGAGAATTTCAGCTTCAACACACAGACGCACACGAGTTCTGTAATGACCTTGGAAAAAAACGTGCTGATTTCAATGGGTAGGACAGAAGTCTATGATGCATGCTCCTTCGCAACATACATGGTCTATCTCTATGTAATACTAGATAACTGCCGAATTTACACAACACTTTGCATTGTGCTAAATGTAGAAACCATTTAGATTTAACGTGTATGTTTTAAAATATGCTACTCTGGTTAAACTTTGTTGATGTGAATGATAAATACGCTTAACCGGCAGTTATGTTCATCTATTACGATTCGGCTGCCACTCTCCACTTATTCTGTTGATACCACTGCCAGGCAAACAAAAATTGGTCTTCCACCGTGGTTTTGTTTACATGATAAAACGCTTAGATGACGAGCTCATCGAGGTATCGTAACGAAGTGTGCTTCGTGATGGCAGCCCGTTTGATCTACCGAGTTTTGCTGGTACAAACCCAGTTTTTATTAAACGCACCCTTGCCTGTGATTGACGGGAATGTGCTGTAGAGCTGTTGCTTGGAATTATCCCTCTACCGTGTTGCGGTCAGGATTTGCTCTTCACTGAATATCATTGCAAAAACTACCGCAACAAAATCAAACTTTTGGCAAGCGTTTTAATTGCGCTTGCAGTGCGTACATGTAGACACTGAAGGTTGCAGATAACATATTTGCATCGTTCTTTAAAAAAGATTATCCTTTTCACCTAAAGAAAAACATGGGCGGCAGCATGGCGTATTTTTAAGTTCTACCATGTTTATTGCTCGCAGAAGGTGATAGGTTAACGCAACAGTACAGCTGGTTGGATCTGACCTGAACGTGTTGTTCAACAGTTTGTGGATATAAAACGACGTGAAAGAACTTTTGTTTGAATTGACGTGGATTTATTTGTCACAAAGTTCGCAACCTTGCGCCAGAGATTGCCTTTCGTGGATTTACAGAAACTGAACGACAGCAACTCAGTGAAATGGATTTGGGTCAACTTAGTGCAGCGTTTTGCATGCTTTTGGCCAAGTGAGTGAAGTTTGTACACTCTTTGTAGTACTTTTTGTTGTAACTTTCTTAAGATTTACGAATTTTCGCAGTATGTTATCCTTTACTACGGCTTGCATTATCCCATGACTTTGTTCTCATCGTAGTAAAAAACAAGTGGAGATGCTGTCATTTGAATGTTTTACTTACAAAGACATGGCTTTACTGGGGAAATGTGACAGTGGCATAATTTGATGGAACTCATGAATATTGTAATATCGTTTCATGGGATAAGGTCGACGTTCTATCTCAGCATGCGTCTGTTGCACTTAACAGTTTTCTATCATGATTTATGCTTTGGCCACTTGGATTATTTTCAAAGCAAAAACAAACACGTTATTCCAAAATGCGATGTTTTTCAAAGGAAACGAACTGCAATTTGCAAGTACTAAACCACACCATGTGCAATAATATGGTTGTCGGCAGTATATTTCCATTTTTCTGTAGTGATGAATATGTTAAAATTAAAACTAGTACGCAAAACCAGGTCGTCATTTTGGAAATCCTGACAAGAAAAATTGTTTGCAACACCCCCAGGAAGCTTGTTATTGACCAGCAATGAAGATCTACCTNAAAATGTCAANAGCGATGAATAGTGGGGCATTGACCTTAACTCGAACAAAACTATTCAATGTTTGCGCCAATAAACGTACCTCAAAATTACTCATTGCGGTAACGCAGTTGACATTAACTGCAAACTTAAATGCGGGTCGCCCCAAACGAACTTTTATATGCTCGTACGTACGTAACAAACGTACGTTTGATGCAGGTTTACGTAAAGTTACAGCACGGGCATCCATTTACTTTTGGACGGCCACCGCGTGACCCAACATTGAGGGGTGTGCCTTGCAAATAGTACTCGCTAAATCGGCACCCGCCATTCACGACAACGCGAATGCGACGACCGTTGAATTCAGTTGCAAGGCAAGCACGGCGTCTCGCTGCTGTTTGTTGCGCCATATCATGAAGCGAACGGCGAAAACGTCACCAAAACTAGCGGACAGTCCCGTATTCGCGACTCATATATTGGCAAGTGGTTGCTCCATCAGCAGCCTTCTTCATCGCTTTGTTGTTGAACCGACCTTCTCTGACATGAAGTTACTTTAAGCTTTTTTTATCGCTTGTAATGTGCACATATGTCACTCAAACTGAAACGGAAAAATTATGTCCAAAGTAACGGAAAATGTAGAAGATATCATGGGTCAACTTCATCCTAATCTCTAATGCTTGAGTCTTGGTGAAAAGGATAAGATTTTCATGATCTTTAATAGGTCCTTTAAATGGCTAATCATCAATTCCACAGCTGAGAACAAATTTGCCTCATGATAACGAACCTGATGATTGGTTCAAAACCGTGGTGAGTGCAACATACCGGTATACATTTAATTTTTTTCTTCTTTTGCTTTCCCAGCATATGCGCTGCCATGGGCTATTTGCCTGAACTTAGCACCTTCCATGGTAGAGTTCCAGTGATTACAACGCCGACTATATGTGGAAATATGGCAGGCTTAACGAAGGGGCAATCACGGCTATGTGCGGAAAATCCAAAAGCAGTGGCGTCTGCAGTCCAGGTAAGCATGCTTGATATCGAGTTATCTGCTAAATATTCAAGAAGTTCAGGCGCGACTCTATACACCTGAAAGCCATTGTTTAATTTCTGAACTTCATATAACACTCGAGAATGCTTTTGTGTGGGGTGATTTAGCCCTGCAGCCGCGGACATATAGCTGGCAGACCAGCATAGCCGCTATCCAGTGTTTCGGAAAAACAACGTGGTTTGTAAGTGCTTCGCTTAAATATGTTTATTTTGGTGCAGCATATAATTCTACATTTAAGTACATGACGTAGAACGATTTTGAAAATACTTTCAAAATGGGAGGTTATTGAAAAACACGTACAACTTTTAACTTATGCTGTCATTTGTTATGCGTCTGATCTACTACGACCACACGTTTCATGGGTTTGATCGGGGTGACTGCCTCCACCTTCACTCAGATGGGGTGGAGCCCACACCGACGTTAGTTTTGATTCGGTCGCGAAAAAACCTGACGTGTTTTGACAAAACTGGGCCATCAGTGGGAGGCTTACCGCAGTTTACGGCCGTTGCTGCAAACATCGGAAACGAAAATCTAGCCCGCCGTCATTCAAATGAGATTTCCCGTGAAACATTAAGTGACGAGACCGAGAAAGGCCACTCACCGCCGAAACGGTGTTTACATTCTACCTGCATCCGCTTGGCCAGTAGCTGTACTTCGCGTGCAGCTAAGAGGCGCCTTCGCTCGGCACACTGCTCTCTACAAGCTACCCACTTGGACCATGGTTAGGATTTCAGAGCTTAAGTGCTCGGGATCAACCGTAGCATTCAACCTAACAATCTTCGTTCATTATCTACAGGGTTTGCAAGTCGCTATTCACGAATGCAAGCGGCAGTTCAAGAACCACAGGTGGAACTGTAGCTCCCTCGAAACAAAAAGCAAAATACCCCATTCCAGCCCATTTCTCAACAGAGGTGAGTGGTTAGAGAGCAAGCAGCACCGCCATGCGAGCAACGTACTTAATACTCTACGTGCACCTAAAACTGGTGCTTTTTTGCATTTCGTTCTGACTTGCCTTGCTATCATGGGATGCCTAAGTGCCTTCAAATACATTATGTAATTTTGTTCAGGTTCGTCAACAGCGAACATTACGCATTACATCATTGTGTTGATTTCTGTTAGCCTTCTATTTTTGTTTCTATTAATAAGCAAACTGGTGTCTTGTCTTTAGACTATTCTATTCGTGTTGATATGCGGAATAAATCACTATCATGTCCACGGTTTTAGGATTTAAGGAGAGCGCCTTTTCATATGCCATCACGTCGGCGGGAGTGGCCCACAAGGTGGCGCAAGCGTGTAGTCTGGGAAAAATCAGCGAATGCGCATGCCAACCACGGATTCCAAAAGTGATGACTGCAGGACAGCGGAAAAAGTTTAAGGTATGTTGAAGTGGCAGACTCAAATCAGCAAACTTTTCTCTCCCTTGATCAACCGATGTAGTCACTTGTTTATTCATCATTAAGCTTGATTGACATAACATTAAACGGTATAAAAACGTAGCCTTCTTTCTTAACTAAAGACCTTGAGGGCAAACTGCAGTCCACGGACCACGTGCGGCCCGCACATCTTGTCCAAACTATCAAAGCCAAATCGTTGTTTTGTATCTCATTGATATCAGTTTACACAAATGATTCATTCAACTTCTTCCGATCTGGCCCGCTGCCAAATTTTAGAATGCAATGCTGCCCGCAAGCAGATGGTCGGCCCACCCATGGATTATGACATCTTAAAGTTCTTGTTTGCTCTCGATAGCATTTTTTGGGTGACAGCGAGTGACTGTTTGGTTGTTTGCCTTGTGTTCGTGGCAAATCCACACCATGTTTATTCATGTTGTTTCTGAACAGCAATTCATGGAAGCGAACAATGACTTTCATCATCAAGTTCTGAATCAGGATTTTCAACGTTACGGATGCGATCACGACATCAACTTCGCCATCAACTTCTCGTCGAAGTTTTTAGATCCGCAGAAATCGCAACAAGACATCGCGGCAAGAACGATGCTACACAATAATCGAGTTGGTCGACTGGTAAGCACTGACCTGCTGCCACTGCGTTTGTACAAAAAAACTGTCTGAAAAAGTTATTGGTAATGCAGCAAGTCCTCTTTTTGGTTTCAGTGCATTTTAACCGATGTAGTGATATGGCACTTAGTGTCAATTGTAGCAATATATACTCACGCGTTTTCAAAGATTCGTCTTCGAAGTTTATCTTAAATTTTTCAGGAAAAGTTTTTGCTTTACTGCGCATAAAAACTGCTGAATGTTTTATGTTATTCCAAACAAAGCAATTAACTTTTTTGTGATGTACCAGTACTTTTTTCGCAAAACGTATCGCACGGAAAAATTGCTTGATTAAGGTAAGAAATGTTTGGGACGGTAGAAGTTGTAGCGCAGAAAAAAATCGTTTTTTTTTGCGGTTTATGATTTTTATGCGGACGTTTCTCATGGCAGATAGTGGCGGACACCGTGGATCAGACGTGTAAATGTCACGGTATGTCCGGGGCTTGCAGTGAACAAACGTGCTGGACCATCACGGCGAGTTTTCAAGTTGTGGGGGAGAGGATTATGCGGAAGTATCGCAACGCTGCGCCTGTCAACAAGCAAAACATGTAAGTCGCTTAATGTTTGATGCTCCTGGGGTGTGTGGGTTTTATGATTGACCAGTACGGGAAACACGCAAATGGTATTATAAGACCCCTTGGGCGCGCTTTCCTTCGAAGTGATGAACACCATAAAATCAACGCACAGAATTTGATGACCTCATCAGAAAGTGACAGGAATCAAAGCGCCTGACCTACCTTTGCTTTGTGAAAGTCACGCGAGTTCATATCGTCTTCGGTCGGCCATTTCCATGTTTTACTTTAGCCTTAAGAAAAGCCACGGAACGATTCGACAAGTGTGTGCGTTATTCTCTGTAAGCGCAAAACGTAGATCGATGCCCATCTTTGCGACTGTTAACTTACGCTCGTTCTTTACGCGGGGTCTTTGAATCCCGAGAATGAAGTCGTCAAAATATTTCCAGACCGTCGCCATTCTGCTTCTTCCAATCAGATTGAAAGCGTTCAAATCTCTTTTTCATCAACAGATTAACCAATTATTTGCGCAAAGATAGAAGACTTTGCTGCTTAGTTAATCGTTCATATATTGCTGCCTTCCCTTCAACTAGATAAGTTCCTAAAAGTTTAGACGAAAAGGCGAACATAAAGCAAAAGCTTAATCCCCATAAGCCGTAAAAGATAGCATCGTTGCATTTTTGCGCTCAAACAAGATAAATCATTGTCGAAAGAAGAAGATTGTAGGTGCATCATATGCGATCCAGTAACTTTTTTCACAAAGAAGCAAAAGCAGATTTTTCAAGATTTACTTCTGCAGCCAGTTTGGATTTTTCAAAGTAGCGCGTGTCATACAAAGAATGGAGCAAAATTTAAAACACGACATTGTGCTAAGCAAATGTGTTTTCATTGTTTATACTAGTAAATCCTTAGGAATAGGAAATCCTTAGGAATGCTTTGAAAGACAGTTTCAATCTGTTTTTAATGTCATGCGCGTGACGTAAAAATGAAATTCCAACGTGTAAGCGTCTGACCGTGGGCTATAATCAAACAAAACTTGATCGTGACTGATGTGCTAATAACTCAACATGCCTGCTGACGGCTAGTCAACGCAAGCCGGGCTTGTGTATTGAACTGCAGGGTTAAACGCTCGGCTCAAACGTGACTAAATCATCTGCACGCCTGGAAGGTCATTTATTCCTACTGAGCATGCTTAGCACAAAGATTCGCAACCAGTTGTCCCAGACGTCTGAGCGCTTGCACAAGACAGCACAGTGGGAGATTTGTTGCCAGCAGTATAAGTCGTGACCACCGCGAGGAGGCGTAATGGCGTGCGCAACATTGCAACCGAGCAAAATATTTCGATATTCAACCGGACAACGAGTTTTCGATTGTTTGCGAACCCCCCAAAAAACTCACTTGCAGCAGAAGTATATTCTACATTTTTTGTAGTATCGCACGTATCGACATGGATGCCGCTTACGGTATGACAAAAAGCGATATTTATGAGTTTTTAAGGCAAGAAAAATATCATGCCTAGCGGAAACGGAGCGCCATTGACGACGCTAACAGCGCATGTCTTCTGGTATCACACAATCACACGGAACGTTTTTTTCGCGGTGGAAACAAGATTTTCTCCCGAAAGTTATCAACAGCATCTGTCCGCTGTTTACAAGTCTTGCTCACTCAACGACACCTCATCGCGAAGCTAAAGCGATAAAGTGCAGTCCTTTCGCGTCTGCGGCGAAGCCAGGTGCCGGTTTAGCTGCCAGGCCTCTCGCGATGCACAGAACCGAATGCAAGCGATTCGAAAAGCGATCGGCAATTTTAGCGGCTTTAGATCTGAAAAATGAATGAAAAGCAGGCTTTAAAACAACGCAGAACGACATTTTTGGTGCGAAGTGGCCAGTGCAACAGCATACGTGTTGCAAAAAGACCTTTCAGAATATAACCGGCTTCGGGAAAAAAGTTCTACGCGTGACGGGTCGAGCGAACTTGATTTTGCATTGCAGCCTGTCACCATGGGCGAGCGTTTTGCACACAGTTCCGGCCACACTGGCCACGACGGGGCGGAGGATCGGAAACCGCCTCGTGCCCTGATCGCGTTTAACGCCGCGGAGATTTCGCTGCGTCGCTAATACGTGAGCCGCTTGTTTGTTGATCGTGGAGGGGAGCGCGGAGAAACGCGCGCACGACTCTGCATCGCGACAAACAGTCGATCGTCTTCCCCGGCAGGACTGCGATAAAGCTGTGTTTTCGCAACAAACCTCAGCAGCGAAGCCTTGATCTGTTTCCTGGCCTAGGGCTTGATTTGAGTGTTCCGCTTTTTCTCGAAATGCGCCGTGCTGGCGTTGCTTGAATTACTTTATTGGGAAACAAGAGTGTCGCTGGTGCCGGTAAGATCGTGAATGAAGCAAAAAGACGCTAAGTGTGAATNGAAGCAGCGTCCTTCTGAAACATGTAACTGCTATTCGCATTGGCCGCGCATCGCGCCTGGGAAAAGTGTTGCGCAAAATATNCTGTTGATAGTTTTTNGGCAGACAGCATAAGGCGTGGGGGTCTAGACGTCCGTCGACACAAAAGCTCACGGAAAACTAGCTGGTATTTCTCGAACATGATTGATATCCGTAATTTGCGTCCGTTGATGAACTCAGTACGGCAGAGATCGATCGTCTCATTTCGCTGAGGCTTCGAAGCGATTAAGATGGACGACCCGCTCAAACGGCTCCTTGAATTTTGGCAAAACCGGCTCCGGAACCGCTACACGTTGCAGCCTCCTCCTCATTCGTAACAGTCAGGGCACACTTTTTTCGCCGTGAGAAAACCATGCTCGGCGTTTTGCGACTGAGTCGTGTTTATACAGAAGTAACTTGATGGAAGTGGTTTTTTTCGCAGCATTTAGCCGCAAGTTTCCCGTCGATTTTTCTCGCTTACAGAAAAGTTGCATGTTGGCGTTTCACTTCAGCTTTCGTAGAGCACGCTTTGTTTTATTTCGTTTTTTTTCAGCAGAGGTTAGGAAAGAAGTGACACGAAAAAGAATTAATTCGTCGTCTAGAACTATTTGACATTTTGTAATTGAGGCCTGCGTAATGCAAGATTTTGTCATGTTAGGGACCGCACAGCACGCCAGATGTCTATATTTATGTCGTTCTGTATTACTTTGAAACCCTTGTTTATTGGCGTGGTGGGGTAATTGAACACAATGTGGTCTACTGTGTGTTTCGGTGCGATGCAGTATGGGCAGGGTGAGTTTTCTTTCACTCTCCAGCGGTGGAGTGTGTGGGTGGTGTTTGTTTGTTTAGCCCTGAAATGTCTGGCTGTTACCCATTCATAAAAGTAAACTTTTGGTTTTCGTTACAGAAACAGCGTCAGAGCGAATAGTCGACAACAAACTTCAAGTTCCGGTTCTTCTCCGGTAGATGACTTGCAATTTTATGAGCCGTCGCCAAACTTCTGCCGCCCGAAACCACACGTTGGAATTGCTGGCACAAAAGGCCGTTATTGCAACCATACTGCGCCCATCAAGGACCCCAGCAGCTGTGAGCACTTGTGCTGTGGCCGGGGCTACCGCATTTTCAAGCAAACCCGGGTGGAGAAGTGTCGCTGCCGCTTCCATTGGTGCTGCTACGTCGAGTGCGACACCTGCCGGTGGGTTGAACGTTTGGCTGTTTGCAACTGAATGGTTTCACAGCTTGGACTGTGGCATCGTTGAAATGAAAAAGTCGCCGAATGACATCGCATGTCAGGGAAAAGGTTTTTCTTGCTGCGAGGCGCGTGCAAGAAGACGGTGCAACGGCGCCCGCTGGCGGAGCTGCGTGGAAGGTCATGATGTTGCGACAAAAAAACGCTTGGAGCTGCTGCTGTCTGAAGCTAACTCGCGCATTTCTTTGCTATGTGTTATAGCATGCTTACGATATGTGTTTACAAAAACGCCATACTTCCTCCGCAAGAAACACTGGCTTGTGCGTAAACGAGGCGCATCGAGGTGCGGAAGCTTATGACTTTTCGACCGACGTAACCAGTTAGTGTTTTTTTACTACAAAAACACTACTTCTTTTGCTACAGAATTATGCAAAATGTTTGGTGAAATTTTATTACAAGGTGTTATGTGTTTCATCTGTCATTGTTTTCTGTCCTCTTTTGGCAAAAAAGTCGGAATCTTGGAATTTACCGTCCCGCTAAGACATTTACAGTACCGACCGCACGCGACCTATTTGCATGTGCTACATAAAATAACAAGGCTCTCTTTCAAACCTGTCAAGAGTTTTGACACTACATTGTAAAAGCTTATAATAATGTACCTATGAATGCGGTAATTTCTGAGACAGCGTTGTTCTTTTACAACCGTGCCCATCTTATATCTTGTTTCCTTGTTTATTTTTCTATATGTTTGCTGCATCTTCAAGCAAAATGCGTTTAGCGTGTACGAGAGTTGAACGACGTCATCGTACCGTATTTTTGTTATGAGACGAACGATGTTTTGCCGAACCTTGCTCACAGGCTCACTTGGAAAGAGAGCTGCTTTTTTGTGCATTATCATGTCGCATGCGACGAAGCTTCAACTACTGTTACGTCAGACGTTTGTTTGCGTGTATAAAGTTTTTTCTTTTTTGTCTGAGTCGCTTTTAAGTTTCCGTTTCTTTCGTTTTCGAACTTTGAGACTTTATTTATGATTGATGTTAACTTGAAACAAGACTAAATCGTCTTCAACTGGTGTATGTTTTCAGAAAAGAACAGGGTTAGACTGCTTCAGCTGAGTATGGAAGTCACTTGACTGCAGATCCATGTTTCATATAAAAACTGAAATGTTTTTGTGCACATTCACAAATTTGTCTTACAGTTGTCAGCAGATTTAATTCCTCAGCAAGACAGCTTTCTTCATTAAAAAAAAACTAAATCCTATTGAATAAAAATGGAACAATTGTCATTGAAATATAACTAATAATGTGTTGTCACTAAACCTAGTCTTAGAGGAGCACCTGTGCGTTTAGAGCTGATTTTGCAAGTACAAGCTAAAGAGAGTATAGCCGGCACATGGACTCACTATTGTGCATATGGCCCCACTCTTCTTTGCTGTTTCCGTGGATATTCGAAAGACCACAAGAGTGCCATCCTCCGGCAGGGATAAGTTTAAACGGGAAGGTCTTGTTAGCTGCAAAAGCTTTTTCCGTATGATTATCGTTTTGTCCGAAGGTGGTCCAGCGGCGCAACATTCACTCGAAACAGGTTTGCGGGTCTGTACCTTTTGGTGAGATTCGATGGCGATGCCATTTTCTGCAGTTAGTTGTCAAGTAAGCACTTCTTCGGTCGTTGAAAAATTTTCAGTGATAAACGCAAAGTTACACTCTATTTTCTCATGCGGCTTTCAACGTGTTATTTGCAGAAGCCAGAATAAGCAGCAGTTTCAGGTGGATCCGGGAGTTTTAAACAAGATTAAGGAAAAAAAACACAAAATTAAGAAAATAACAATGGACGAAACTGGACAGTTAAAGGTCCAAGTGGTTTCGTAATTGTTTTTGTCGAACCAGTGCGGAAAGAGTTAAGTTGTGCAAAGTGCAACTACAAACACTCCGAATTCAGACTTACTGCAGAATAGGAAGCATCATACAACATGTGAATGGTCATTTATGCTCACCGCACTGGTTCTTAACCTTCTTCCTACCGTCACCCACTATCAGTCCGGATGATGACATCGTGACCCAGAAACAGTTGTTCACAAAATGATGCCAGTTATAGAACACAGCTAATTTTTACCTCATTTTGTTTTATTAAAGCTGAAACAGCGCAATGATCTGACCTAAGTGGCTAATGATTTTTTATTAGTAAAAACGTATGTACAGTAGTACATTGTGCATGAAGGCTACAGCTTATGTTTTACCGAGTCACTTTCCATGACCCACCAAAAGTGCTTCCGTAACCCACCTTGTGGGTCATGACCCATAGGTTTGGAATCA
>JGI24158J21664_10000819_pt1 | contig 31568 bp, 25 predicted proteins | sample Ectturendosymbi3_FD_21664 | JGI IMG/M metagenome (IMG submission 21664)
TGGGAGGGTCATTCCGGGGTGTGTGTGTGTGTGTACCGGTGTCTGGATTTAAAGTGCGGAGTCATGTGGGGTTGTCCGCCCACTCCGCGTTCCATTGATGATCCGCCCACTACGCCGCACGTATGTTCTTGTTGTCAGAAAAACTGATGGGTTCTTATGCAGTGGGTACAAATGGGTGTCTCGATTTGAGGCGCCGTGAAGCAGCACCCGATGGACGGGTGAGTGCTGCGTAGAGCAAGGTGTCCAGGCTCCATGGCACGGCGTCCTAGAGACATAGTGGCTCCACTGCGACGAAGCTCAGCCGGTTGGATGCCTGCGAGGATTGGAAGTTTGTCCGCTGGTGTAGGACGCAGGCATCCAGTCACAATTCGCAAGGCATCATTGATGTTGGGGTCAATAAGGGGGTTTGAGCACTGCGGCACCAAACAGGCGTGCAGTACTCTGCAGTCGAATGGACCAGGGCTAGTGTGGCTGTTCGCAACGTTGTTGCTCCAGCAGCCCAGCTAGAGCCAGCAAGCCGCCTCAGATGTGCGACGCGTGTTGTTAGCTTCTTGCGAAGTGACTCAAGGTGTCGGCGGTACGTGAGCGACCTGTTCAACGTTACTCCGAGGTCTTTACCACGGAGCAGATGGGCAGGGTTTCGTTGTTGTAGTTGACTTTCACCTCACGTTTGGCTTCCTTGTTGTTGAGATGGAAGACTGCCGACACCGTTTTCGTGGTACTGAGCTTTAACTTCCAAGTCTGGAGGTATTCACCTAGCGTTGCCATGTCCTTGTTCAGCGCCCCATCCACTGCCCGTCAATTTCCATCAGCATGCATGATCGTCAGCATATGCCTGCTTTCTGGAGATGGTGGCTCGCAGGTCAGAGGTGTAGATGTTGAACAGAAGGGGCGCCAGGACAGATCCCTGTGGCACGCCGTTCTTGAGGCGTCGTAACCTACTCCTTTGGCCATTTCCGGTGGCAAGGGTAAAGCTGCGATTGCTAACCATCTCCATGATCATGTGGACCATGTGTCTGTCAGGCAGCAATCGTAGCAGCTTGCAGGTGAGACCACGGTCCCATACGGTGTCGTAGGCTGCTCAGAGGTCGACAACACAGCTCCGGCATTCTTTTTAGCTGAAAAGGTATCCTCGATGTCCTGTGGCAACAGGGTGACCTGATCTTCGCCCGACGTCCCGTGTCAGAAGCCTGCCTGCTCCTGTGGGAGCAGTGGGTCGATGATTGTTTCAACACGAGCGTACATGAGTCTCTCGAGGATTTTAAAGGGGACTCACAGCAGAGATATAAGACAATAGCTCATCGGGTGCCCTAATGGCTTCTCTGGCTAAGGGATCGCAACTACCAGTGCTTCTCTCCAGACCTTCAGAATTTTGAGTTGGTGCATGCAGGAATTGAGGAAGTCTCCGAACCAAGATTTGAGATCCGACCAAGCGTGGAGTATAAACTCCAGGAAGATGGAGTCCAATCCCGGAGATTTTCCTGGCTTCAGGTGTCTGAGGGCAGCAGCAAACTCTTCTGGCCTGAAGGGTTCGGCGATACTGTGACCCTGAGGTGTTAGAATCTTCCATAGGTTGGACAGCTGCTTCTTGACGAGCCTCGTGGGCTCGAGGTTGCCAGTCTTGTGTGCCCCGTTTTTCACCAACTGCGAGGCGAAGGAATTTACCGAGACGGGGCACAGGCGGGAGGAGCGTCCAGACCTGCCAGTCAGTTTGTTGATGGTTCCCCACGCCCGGCGGCTGGAATTCGATGGAGTTGACAGGTTCCTCCCATCACTCCTGCTTTTTTGCTGTAGTCGAGAGTGTAGGGACGAGGCGGCTCTGTCAGAGTCAGTCCTCACTGGGGCTCGGGTGAAGGAGCGATAGAGGGTCTCACACTCTTTATCCCACCATGGCACATAGTTCTTCCGGCGGCCCACGTGGGATACATAGCCTAGCCGCAGAAAGTAGGCTGTCGCAAAAATCCTGGTATGCCCTCTCAATATCTGGTGTGTGCGGAGGTGGCAATCTCTCGACGGATTCACCTGCGAGAAGGCAAAAGCGCTTCCAATCGGCCTTGCGAAAGTTCCAACGCTTCACCGGATCGCTGTGGGCTGGAACCTTGAATCTTGGTGGCGTTAGGAGGGAGGGCCGATGTTGTGACTCCGGGCACTTTCCTAGGACACATCTGTCCGGCAGTCGGCTGTCCTGGCCGAGGCTCGCGAAGGCCAGGTCTGGGTTGGTGCCGACGTTCCAACGGCGAGAGAATAAACTGGCTGTTTCCTTTGAGTTGTACAACAGTCCAAGGTTGTTGGATGTTGCCCAGGAGTCCAGGCTCTCACCGTCCGGGAATGTTTTGTTGCAACCCCAGTTTACATCTTGGCAATTGAAGTCGTCACCGTACAGGCTGGGGTGTAGCAACGCCGGGATGGTCGTTGGAGTGAGTCGCGAGCGTGGATGTTTCTAAACGTTGACGATCTTGTATCCTGCGACGTCTGTGCACAACCTCTCTGATCGACCAGTGACCATTCCAACCGCTCGTGGACAAATGTGGTAAGGCCGTGATTCCTGCTCAGGATAGACCCAGCTAGTAAGAAGTTGGGAATCACTAGCTTGTCTGCAGTTGTGCAGTGGGTCTCCTTAGGACGATGATGAAAGTCTTGTTCTTATAGGCTAGTTTTTCAATGACAGAGATATTGTCTGCAGTAAACCCCTCAGTGTTCAGCTGGAGTATGTTGGGTCGTAGGTCTTCGGCAGCATTTCTGCAGCCGCGCCCTGAGAAGGACGTTTGATGACCCACCCCATGCCGAACACATCCAGTACGGGTAGCAGCGGTTGCTCTCAAGTTGACAGATTAAGTAAGCATTTCGAGAAATGCCGCAACAGGGAGGGCCACGTGAAGGCATCTCTCAGGTTGAAACGGTTTCAGGTTTAAACGTTTATGACCTAAAAACAACACAATAATTAATCAACCACATAATTAGATATTAATTAGTTTGATGTTTTTAACCTTTAATGTTTGAACCAGAAACGCTAGAAAGTCGATCAAAGGCTCAAAAGACTCGGAGTATAACCTGTTTCCAACGAAAACTTCAACAAAATACTTCCCACTAGCGGTTGGGCTGTGGGACAGGTTATATGAGCCAAAATGGCAAAATGTATATCTCACTTATGACGTCACTCACAAAAAAACGAAGCCCAAACAAAAAATGTTTTTTTCATTGCAGTCTCCAAGACATGCCAATTTTTTTAGGATTTGAACAGCTTTCTGGCACAATGGAATGGCGAGCTATGAAGTTGCAAAGTAGCGCGTAAATAGCGTTTTCACACTACGATATATTCGTACACTGACTCTGAAGGTTTAACGATATTTCGTCGTTTTTACAACGCTAAGACGGCCGTGCAAAACACATAGAACTGTGTCAAACGGCTTGCCCCTTCTTAGTTGCATTACTGTGCCAAATGTGCATCCATTACCAATCACGATTTAAGTTTACATTTTTCATTAGTAATCCACAATTGTTTTTTTGATGATTGTTATAATTTGACTGGGTGCAGTTGACAGCAAGTAAAATTGTTTTTGCACCTGCAACACAGGCAACTGACACAGGGTAACATCCTGTTCTCGAGGAATGTCATCATATGTCGTTTTGGAGCAGTTAATTCATCACTCATCACGTCGATTAGGAAATGGAAATCTTATCGCAAAGCGATGTAAGACCCACGACGTTTTCATGATGGATAACTGTAGTGAATATCAACTCAAATTGTGCTGAATTTAAATTAGACCGTTTAAGGTCCCTCCAAGCGAAATTCAGGCGAAACACCACCGCACACGTTTGTTGGGTCAAACATCATCTGCCAAAGTTTGAAAGAATAGGTGGAAATTTTTTTGCTAGAACGTAGAATATTATCATCAGTTACTCAGAATAAATCTTTACGTTTAATGTGGATGCAATACGTTTTATGGGAAAGGATAACTTTGATGTTGATGATTTCAGGATCTACACAAGAAAAGATAAATCAGAAACAACCTTACGTCAAGGTAAGTGATGATGGGTTTTACCGGTATTCAGCTTTCACATCATGTCAGTTGAAAAAGTCAACTTTGCATTTCCTGCCGTTCATGCATTAGAATTTTGCTTGAATTAACATCAGCAATCTTTCTTTGATTTTACAGATAATTTGCAGGTATCCACAGGATCTCCACAACTTCAGTTTGATTCTACTGTGAGTCTTCAACTTAAAGAATTCGAAAAATATATATTTCGCATACACACAAGTAGAATTTATTTTCTTTATCGATTTTCCGAATGTTTCTGCCAAGTAATATTAATTTTATTGAATAATTTGCGAGAATCGCAAAATGTTACTCAGGGCGTTTCATCCAATAAAGCTTTTTTACAGGACGTCGATGTTCGAGACAGCGGTGCACCAGCTTCCCTTTACGAAAATGTTGGACAAACCAATGGTAATATCTTTTGGTATATTTAAAGTTGTGCAAAGTTTCAAAACCACTGTGGAAGAAGTATCCCTATCAATGATTTGCATCAGAAGAACTTCTGGTGTGTTCTTTTTGAGTAAAACTTAAGAAATTTGAAATTGCTTGAAGTAGCTGTTAGCAAATACTGATTTGCACAACCGTTCATATTGAGAAATGTTACCTGCATTCCAAATATACGCAATAAATCAATGTGAATACAGTTTATTAACCGTTGTATATACAGTGTATGAAAATCTGGGGTTGGTCTTCACTGCAAAGGCTTTGCTAGAAACGTACAAAAGAAAATGTAAGAACAACGGCCGATTGTTCCAACAGGACTTTGAGGTTTGTAAACAGATCGCTTGAGCTATTAATGTATATAATGCAATGTATATAATACAATGTATGAACGTAGTTGATTGTTACAGAAGTTTATTTGAAATTATGTTAATCATCCTTTCGCACTGAAATGTGTGCGCCTTTGGTAATAATCATAAAAAACATTTTTCTTGAAAAGCTAAGCTAACTCGTTCTTTAAAACTATTTTTGAAGAATATTGGGAAATATGCTGCAAACAAACCGAATTCTCACCAGGAAGCAAGTAATCCGAAAAACGCGCAAAGGAATAGATACAAGAACATATATCCTTGTAAGTATATATGTCCTTGCAAAAAAATCCTTAAAAAAAATTTAGTACAAATCATGTGTTTGTGATACTGGATTGTGGCAAATAGTTTGTTCGTTCGGTGCTTGGTATGGTTTACTGATGTTTCACTATAATTCCCCGCTGCTTACTATCAGAGATATCTTCAAAATCAAGGAGTTTACCTGAGATTTTCGCGCAGTGTATATCTCCTATACGAAAAATAAAACTGATTTTTGAAATATCGTCAAATACATGTAGCGACAAATTTTGAGTGAGAAGATTCTCACCTTGTAGAGGGTTTTACATTATCTAATTCCATCCTGTTTATAGAAGGCTTGTACGACAGGAAATACAACCGTTGCATCTAGCACAAGTTGCAAATAATTGCAAAGATACGTATGTCCATGCACAAAACCAAACCTAACAACTTGTATCGAAACCATTGTTTAACCTTAATGCTTCAACGGAAATTGCCGTGTTAAATTCAAACTTAATTCGAAAGAATTCAGTCAAATTTCGAACCAGAGAGCATAACCCGAAACATCTTGCATTGATGTAAGAGAAGGACATCTTTATGTGTCGACATCACTCTGTTTAAACAAATGACACTTAACATGCACAAGCTCAGCTTCAAACCTGTTCGTCTCATGCAATTTAATCTTACGTATCTTCATTTAACGAAACTCAATCCGCACACAAAGCTCATTCGATAAAATCTTTCGTATATCGCTTGAAAACAAATCAACTACTTGCGATCACCTAAGATGGAGAAACACGATTTCAACGTGTTTAATAATTTCAAGGCATGATTCCTTAAAAAGATACCTACAAATACTTATTTCCGAAAACAAACTTTGTACTGCATGGTCTGATTTTGGAAAAACAAGCCAGTTGCCCCAAAACGGGAGTTTTTGTTTAACATAAAATTATGAAAATAAATTATGACTATTTGACAATTGCAAAAACACTACATGAAATAATGAAAATAATAACCAAAGCAACAGACGCAAATGACATTTCTGTACACGTTTCGGTAACTGCTGCTACCATCATTAGAATATGTTAAAAGTCTTGATTTCTGTGTGAACGATATACATTTTAATGCAGATGATCATGCCCGGGTCCGATTGCTGAATGATGCAGAGAACAGCTACATTAACGCTGCTCACATACCTGTAAGTACAATATTTGTTTTATTTTCTATTTTTTAACAGGCTGTACCTAATCGTCCATTTTGTTGATATCAAATGTCGTACAACGTTCATTTCCCGTCAACGTGTTTCATGTGGAATGCAGTGATACTTCTGTATATTACATCTCAGTGCAAACTTGTAGACCTTTGCCGTTTTCTCAGACGTACTGTATTAGTTGTTGAAAGTGAAATTCTAATCTTTTGTTATTTTGTAGGGCTACATGAATGAAAGAAAATTCATTGCAACTCAAGGACCTAAGTTTTCTACTATCAACGATTTTTGGGCGATGACGTGGCAGCAACATTCATCAATCATAATCATGCTCACGCAATTGACAGAAAATGAAAAGGTTAGATAAAAGTTTATAAATATTGACATAAGGCATACATTTTCGCTGGAAACATGCAGTTGCAATAACATGTTACCTTTGTGCGTATTCCGGAGTCTTCAAAACGTGAAGCAAAACATAATGTTGATGTTTGAAAATGTTGAAACTGCTCATGTCAGAAAACAAAATGTAATAAAATAAACGCGTGAAACTCGAGAGTATTCAGTAGTTTTGTATGCACCTGTAGATACAAATAAACATTTCAGAATAATAAGTATCGTTTCGTCTGCTTCGTACATAACTTTGTTATGCTCGCAGTCAAAATGTGATCAATACTGGCCGGAAATTGGAAAATGCAAAATGTATGGAAATGTTAAAGTTGAAACAACAGAAGAAAAATCTTTTGGAGGAATCGTGGAAAGAACATTAGACGTTTCGATTGGACAGGTAGGCGGCAACATATTTATTTGTGCAGTTTTTAAATCCATGGGTTTAAACGTGTCGGATCGAATTATTGCTAGATTCAAAATATCGCCTGTTATTTTAGTTTCATGGGTAATGACTGAACGAGTATTACCTCAAGTGCAAGCCACAAAAATGTGATTTTGTAAAAAGTGTGTGACACTTCGCGACAAAAACTGAAGCTATGAAATTAGTAATATCCTGACTCTCGAGCCATGGCTCCTCCGAATAGAAATACCTCAGCTACGTTGTTTCTGCCATGTGCCCAGAATATCTGTGGAATAACTGTCTTGTCGAGGCACGTACTGCTGGCTAGGCACACGGAGAAGCGACCCAGGGCTGGTGCAAGGATAAGGTTTAGTGACCACATCTCCGGCCTTGTTTGGTCACGTCATGATCTGGAGCCGGCACAAGTTTCTGTGATTGCTGTTGACCTTGAGGTATTTCAATTCCTCCAAACAATGCTGCCCTCGCTACCATACGAGAAAAGCAGATATGTAAATGAATGAAGAAGCTTAACCCCTGATACCAGGGTTGCGGAGTCGGACGTAAAATATCCGACTCTGATCTTTCCAAAGTTTCCAACTTCAACCCCCGACACCGAGCTTTCCAAAATTTCCGACTCCGACTCTTTAACAAAACGGGAATTAAATTTGGCTTCAAATCAATGGAAATCGTGTTGCACAGCAAAAATTCTCTGTTTGAACAAGCGTTTCAATGCAAATTGTAGCATTTCAACAGGAATTTCCAACTTGGGAGTTTGGTGTAAAAAATGATCCAATTGGGCATCCGGAATCAGAGAGGAGCAAAACAATGCGACTCCGACACCGACTCCTAGTGTTGTTAGGAATCCGAATCCGATTCCTACTCCACCCAAAACCTTGACTCCAGCTCCGACTCCGCAACCCTGCCTCATACCACAGCCGAAGTAACAAAAAGCAATTTTCTAATCCTTTAATGAAAACCAAATAAGGAGTCTTGTTTGGGATATAGTATGTGATGGAATCTAGCGCCAAATCCAACGCTTCAGTTTATTTATTGCTTTAAGTATATCACAACGACAGTTGTGACAGAATCAACGACATTATTCAAATGAATGTTTGAAGTAAGCATTTGCTGTTGTGTATAATCCATAATTTTTCTTAACTCGCTGGTTCTTCTCACGCATAACCAACTAATTTGTTTTTCTCCAGCTAACACACCAGAAGCACAAAACCGTGATCTCATTCTGTCATGTTATATGTTTAACAAGCTTATTTTTTTTAGCGTTTGAGAACTGCCAACCCAATAATTTATATAGGATTGTTTTAGTTTTGTTTACTTGTTTAGTCAAAACTTCCTCAAGCTCACCTTGAATCTCAACATAGATGAAACAATGAAATTATGTGTTTCCAGTAATTCTAATTTTATTTTTTGTGTGTTATATGCTACACAGGAGCAAAGAATTGTGAAACAGTTGCAATACGTCACCTGGCCAGATCATGGAATTCCAATAACGACATCTGCCATGATGTACTTGCGAAAGATGGTAAAAGAAATGCATGAGCGTGACTGTCCCATCATTGTTCATTGCAGGTAAATGGGTCTCGCTGGTGTTTGAATACCAACTGGCGTACCTATGCAAACTGGCGCCCATGGCAAAGTTTGAATGTGCGCCCTTTTCAATTATTTAAATACTAGATATAGGCACAATTTTTACGAAAGATAAACTATGAAGATAATAAATATATTGAAACCGAAAACATGTCGTTCGTTTTCATGGAAACTTTTCAGCAAATAAAATATAAATTATCCATAAGGATCGTGACATACTTCTACACTCATTAATTTATATTATAAGGAATATCAAAACTGTCAAGTAATAGCGTTATCATAATTTATACATAATACTCGCTGACCCAATTATAAATCTTGCAAAGTTCTTATAATATGTTGCAACTAACAACATTTCTTTTGAAATGAATCACATTTAATTTGGATAGTCCAGGAAGTTCTTTAATGCAATACATGCATTACTTGTGTTCGAATGACACAATCCCAACGAAACATCAACATAGCCAGTCTTTTCGTGTTTAAGCAATAAAACGTTACTTAAAACAGCACGTTTTGTGCCCATCGAAGCAAATTCGTCTATGATTTCATCAAAGCCTCTTTCTCTGTTTCGTCTCTTTCTGTACTCTGACTCATTGAGTTCGGAGGCATGGGCGTTTGAAGAGAGCTAAGCCGCTCCTGGATTTTGACACTTTTTGCAAAAAAGTTGTTTTCTTAGTCTATGGCAAGAAAAAACAAATTCTGCTACTTTTGGCCCCACCTAGAAAATTTTTGGAAAATCCCTGGTGGCCCCTCTGGAAAAAAAACTTCCGACGCACATGTTCGCAGGTATGAAAGAAACAGTTTCTCTGAGCTTGGAATAGATATTTGCATCGTCAGCATTATTTGCAGAGCAATTCGAAGATTTATAGATTTTAATATTTTAGTTTTTAACAGTCAAAACCGCAATAAAGGCCTGGGACATCGAACAAAAAGTGAAATTTGGACAGAAAAAGCTTGCTCTGAACAAGAATTACAAATCTCTTTCGTGATTGACACGTTTTACTCAACTGTGACGGTAACGATGCTAACTGCTGATGTTTCCAGAACTAAAGTTCTCTTACTTAGTCTCTGGACTGGGGCATTATGTTACGCCTATATTGGGCAGATGTGGCCATCGAATGAGTTTCGTAAAGTATGAGTGAGCCACAGCAGTTTAGGTAATTTGTAAATCTGTGGAAGCTTAAAAGCAGTTATTTGTGTCAGATTCTCACAGCCAAGGACTTGAACTCGTCTCAAACCAGATTTCTGAATATCCTTTTGCCTGAAACGTAGCGGCTCAGATTTAGCCTTTGTTATAACGTGATAATGACAATGTCTTGTCAATACGGCAAGCGAGCTTTCTTGTTCTGTCACAATGACTGACCGTCGTGTTGTGTCAAAATACCACAGTTTTGGCAAAATGCTTCATGGTGCTGACACTATACGCCCTGCATTATATAAGGCCGCTGTGTTGATGCAGCTGTGCAGTTTTAACGGTTGAGCGGGGCGCAAAATATAGTCGTTCAAGATACTGTAAATAAAAATTGTAATTTTTTGCCAAGATAATTTTTGCGCCCCCATCAAAGTGGCGCCCATGACACGTGCCATGCCTGCCATACCCTAGATACGCCACTGGCGTTTTACTTACTGACATCGCGTGGTTTACAGCGCTGGTGCCGGAAGAACAGGAACGTTCATTGCCATGGATTACCTCTGCGATCAACTCGATGCCGAAGGTCAATGCGATGTTGTAAGCTTCATCATTAAAATGAGAGAAAACAGAACGGATATGGTGCAGAGTTGGGTAAGATGACGTAATTACACTAGCGAAGAAGACCAAACTTAAGAATCGTAAAGATTTAACGTACGTTTCAGAAAATAATAGTTTCGTTCATTTTTAAAACACAGAGTGCACATGAGATGCACAAGTGGAATGGTGGAATCAGACCTATTTGACCCTTTCAAAGGACGAATACATGTACTATGGTTGGCAACATTTCTCGGAAGCAATTATTTAAAAAAAATGTCGGACAAGCAAATGACACCGCAATAAAATTGCATCGAGGAAAAAAATATCCATTCGTCCTGGACACAACAAATGTAACTTTAGGAGACTTGCGAACATAATTTTAATTCCATTTACTGAAAATTCAAACAAAGTGTTCTGGTATGCCATCCGGTTTCACTGCAACAAAATATCTAATACAGCTACTGTACATCCATTAGATCAGTTTTTTGGGGAAAATGATAGGTACCCGATATGGATCTGTAGGGGCCCGGTTTCTCTGATTCTAGGGACCAGATTTTCTCTGATTCTTGGGACTGGATAAATGTCTCTGATTCTAGGGAACCGATTTTCAATTCTAGGTACCCGGATCGGGTCCTTAAAATACCTTAAGAAACCTGATTAAGTGATATTTTGTTGTTATTCACATCACTGATGTGGACATACTTGCCAGATGTAGAAGACGTCAATCTAACTGATAAAAAGTGAAAGATTGGAAGTTGCATGTTCTATGACAAAATGGCGGTGATTTGATGTAGTCTACAGTACAAAATGAAGCAATGCATAAACTCTAGAAACGTTCTTCGGAACAAGTTTCTTTAACAGACAAACTTCAACTTCACAAAAGCTATGAACCTCAATAAAAAGCGCAACGTCAAATGATACTCAGGTTTGGACTTCATCATTCTCCCACATGCAAACTTTATCAAAGTGAGTTAAAGTTAAATATCAAAGCAATGATTCCCTGCAAAATACCTACCCATATTCGAATCAACTAACAAACTATGAGCATCTTGCTTTGAAGCAAATTAAAGATGCGTCAGGGCTTCGGCAAAATTTTTAACTAGGTGATCGCCATAAGAAATAGAACAAATCCATGATACCATGTGTTTAACAAATAATGACAAGTAAGACATTCCCTCTTAACCACAACGTGACATGTGTAAACTATGGCATTTATGTAGCTACTTGTGTGATATGCTATCAATGGCATAGTGCGGCTAAGCAGTGGTTTCACGATCTAACTCAAACAACGAAGAAGAAGAACAGCATGTTGGCAAATCTACAGCACTAAAGAATTTTCCACGAGATGGTCACTGCACCCAAGTAATTGGATCAAACCAATTTGCAAAGATGACAACAATCAAACGCCTTGTCACGCAACCGTTCAGTGTCCATAGTAAAATAAACAAACCATCTGTCCATGAAGCGTACACTGCTACTTTTGCAGAAAAATCCAATTTTCACTCTCTACGCAGAGGTGGAGATAAATTTTGTCACAGGTTTGACGCACAAATCAATATTCAAATATTACACTCCCTCATACAAATTCTTTCGTACACAGTTCAGGGTTGTTCTTTGACTTGTTTTAACATTTCCGCTACCCAGTGAGATAGCTAGGTCGTTCACCCAGTAAAAGGCGTTCCCAATTGTGAGTTGCCCGGTGCCTACTTTACAAACTCAATCTTACTCATGATTTCCACCAAAGGTGTTTTTAAGTGACAACAAAGTGTTTCCGACAAAATCAATTTTAGCCTTGTTGTGTTGCTCTATAAGCGGAGTCAGACGGTTGTGAAGTTGCAGTGAAGCCAATTACTTGAAAACGATTTGCTTTGGTTATTTATGCAACTTGTGTTCCGGCTTATTCATTTTACTATGTAGTATGTTTCCTTTCTCTGTGCTTCACCCGTAGACAATGGCTGCAATGCTTTTAGGACTGAGGATGCGCCATGTTTCGTGAAATAGATTTCCTGCAAAACAATAGATTCGCTTGTGTTACCTTTGCTGAGACTCTTTACTTGAATGCAGTTATGTGCAAGTTTGAATCATTGCGAAAACAAAAAAGCAATGCTTAGCCGGATGATTTCTAGAAAGCTTACAGAAAACCTAGAACTTTCATTTGCAAAAACTTTGCCATCAATCGTATTTAAAAAATGATTTTTCATTAATGATATTAAAATTAAACCAGCATTTCCTTACCAAGTTCAACATTGCTCTTTTACAGAAACAGTATGCATTCATTTACAAACTAATATTGGAACACCATATGCTTTCTGAGACTGACCGCACAATTGATGAACTACTGGTTTTAACTGAACCTGACGCGTAAGTGAAAATTCGCTTGCCTTACAAGTAGTCAAATATTATAATACAAACAGAAACATAGACTAAAAATTTTGCTCTGTTCGGTTATCGAAAAAACAAGTAAGCCATTCAGGAATCTCAGCATATTATTCAAAGTGGATGCCACGTTTCGACGACCAAACATTGCTTCTATGGTCATGTTCATTTCCCTTTGACACATCCACGTGTCGTGCTTTCGCATTGTTAATGAACAAAAATCAATAAAGCTTCATTTCGTGCCATTGTCGAAGCGTAACTTTGGTCGTGGAATGTGATGCGTCGGATATTGTCATTTCAGCCACCCTTAACCAAGAAGGAAGGCCAGTCGCTATGCTTACAAGGAAGTGAGCGTCACTACGCACCAGTGCAAATGCAAGAACGGCAGTTGGTGAAGCAGTCCGTAAATGCGACGACTGTTTGCCACGTCAGCCGTTCACAATTGCCACAGACCAACGTTCTGTCGCGTTTATTCTGGGTAGTAATAGCAGGTCAAAGGTCAAAAACAACAAAATTCGCATCTGGTGCTTTGAAATGTCATTGTTATGTTACGATCAAATATCAATCGGGAAGACTTAACGTGGCTGCAGATTGTTTGAGTGGAAGCCCGTGCGCTGTTTTGCAACATCAGTATCGCTAGCAGAAGCACATGGAAGGTTATGCCACCCAGCCGTTTGGCGCTTAAATCAATATTTTAAGCAAACGAATCTGCCATGTGAAGTTCAATAAATCAAACAGGTTTGCAGAGGTTGCCGTGAAGTCAAGCCGCGCTTATATACAGCCGCCCGATGAATCGTTCGTCAAAGCACTGCACCACTTCGAGCGAATTTCCGTGGATATCAAAGGCCCACTTCCATCTACAGGAAATAAAAGCTTTACTTGTTTACGGCAGTTGATGAATATTTGCGTCACCCTTTTGCCTTCGCGTGTTTAGGTTTGGCCATCGCCGCAGTGATCAACTGCTTAAGTCACATCCTCCCCGTATTTCGTTTGCACAACGATAGGGGAGCAGCGATTTCACGTCGCAAGACCTCAAAAATTTATCTGGGCAGCAAACCCATTGCGACAAGCCATTCAACTCCCTTCAATCCAACAAATAGCTCGCAAATGGATAGATTCAACGGAATTGTTTTGAAAACAGTGAGGATAGTTTTGAAAGCTTGTGGGATTCTCGGCAATCGATGGAAAAGCGTGTTAATAGACTATCTCCATGCCATCATGTCCAGTGCCGCAACCAACTGATTTTTTCGGGGGTTGGCAAAATGATATAACTTGTTGCTGCACCTAACAAATACATCAGCTTGTGACAATTTCGGGGGGTGGCAATTGCCCGATTGCTCTCCCTCTGGTTGCGGGCCTGATCGTGTCGTTGCTCTGCACAGCTACCCAATGTACGTGAAAGTGCAGTCACGGAAAGCTTTGACTCCATGTCTATGTGCAGAGGCAGGAGGTTGTATCGCTGAGGACACATCATCTGACTCAGACCCATCTTGCCCAACTGACGAGACACCTCTCCCAAGCGCTTAAAGATTCAGATATTCCCGTCTACCCTAACCGTATCTCCACTTGAAGCGCTCAACGACGACAATGTGTCAGAGCTTTCTGTACCTGAATTTAATCTTTTCGTTTTCATAGCGTATTTCTGCACAAATGCATATCATTCCATTTTTATGTTTGTCCTAGCTAGTAGTTCGAAAGCAAACAATTGGACAATTTCTGGATTACCAGGAATATCTCAATACTTCATTGTAAAAAAAGCAACCTGTTTGACAATGTCTTTGCGTCTATTTGTATCTACTCTGTCGAGTATCGAATGATCACTTTGCCCATTTGCTCTTAAAACGAATGTGCCCATCGCCTCAATATACATCGAACCGCTACATATTTTTCATATTCTTAAGCGTTTTGATCCTTTCAAATCTCACGGTCTCCCTAACCTACCAAACGGCCTACTTAGATTATGTTGTGAACACCCAGCTATACAATTTATTATGCTCTTTGAATTTATTATCTCCACTGCACAAGACCCTGCCGCTTGGTAATAAGCTACTGTCGTTCCAATCCACAAAAAAGGTTTCCTATTCTGACGTCGCGAACTACAGGTCTATTGCTCTCCTCCCTTCCTTGTTAAAATATTCGAGCGAGTTGTTCACCGCTACATTTGTTCCATTTTTTCATACCTCGAGGGTAACAAGCTGTTGTCCCAAAATAATTTAGGTTTCCGTAAAAAACGTTTCACAGTTATGTCACTCTCAGAAATCGCATATAAACTTATAGAGCCTATGATAGGAGCTTGCCTTCAGGAATCGTCTTAATGGATGTTTCCAAAGCGTTTTATCGAGGAATTCACTCTGGATTAATCTGCAAATTGCAGTAATTATGAATAGATGGATCTTCACTTAATCTTTTTTCGTCCTACCTAATTGGTAGGAGCCAAATAGTGAGAATTAATGACAGTTAACCGTATTCAAACATCTGCTGAACAAATTGCGGGGTATCATAGGGCTCTGTCCTTGGTCCCTCATTGCTTTTAGTATATGTCATTGTGATTTATGAATACATTCAATTCTCAATCTCATTATTCACAGAAGACATAGCTTTAAAATTCCCTTTCAATTGTCTACTTCATCTCCAACAGGTTTTAACTCGCGATATTCACACCTTATCCAATTGGTCAAATCTACTGAACCTAAAGTTTATTCCAGCAAAGACCAACGTTCTAACAATCTCCAAACCCAAATCTCTCACCTGTTCTTAAAGTTAACAGCATTGACCAAAGTGAAACCGATCCATACAAATATTTAGGTCTTATGCAGTTTTTCATCAAACCTCATCATGACATCATCACATTTTGTCGACCACATTTAGACTTACCCGCATAAGCCAGGTTTCACACATTGTTCCGCGCAAGGTCCTCTACACACTTTATGTTTCTTGCGTTCTCCCAATCTTGGACTACGGAAGCGTGATTTTCGCCAAATGCTCAACTTCGGATAACCTGCTCCTAGAGCACATACACACAAAAGATGCAAAATTAATACTCGGTTGTATTCGTACATCGCGTAACGCCGCTGTCCTTTCTGATTACAACTTCAATCCACTATCCAACAAGAGAGAACTCTATATGCTATTCTTCTTTTATAAAATAAACACAGGTCCTACTCCTCCTGTCCTCCACTCGTTTATACCGCGGACTCTAGACGAAATCGCAGCCTCCTAATTGTGTCATTCCAATAATTTTCAGCTACCCCTCTCCAAGCATTTGCTACTGCATAATTCATTTTTTTCACAAAGCTCCCTTATCCTGGAACTCCCTACCCCATGCGCCAAATTATATTCTGGTTTTGTATTTGGGGAAGCGATAACTCGCCAGCCGTTTGCGTTAGAGAAATGTTCAAATCCTCAAAAGAAGTTGAATGTCTTGGAGTTTTGATTACAGAAATATGAAAGAATTGGATTTGAGTTTTTTGTAGATGACGTTACAATTGGAGTAGGTTTAGGTTTTTTTGGCCCACGTCATCTGACCTTGCACAACAACCCCATTGGGTAATTTTATATTTCATTTTTGTTAAACATATTAGTTGTAAATCCGCATTCCTAGATCCCCCGATTAGCCTTCTAGTGTTGGTTGTTTGCATGTTATAACCTAAAAAACAAAAAAAACGCAATGTAAATAAAAAAGAAAATTACTGAAATCCTCTAGGGGATCAATTAATTGGTTTGGTTTTTTAAGCCTTAACGTTTGAACCACAAAGGCCATCAAGGCTCAAAAGACTCGGATTTTGACTTAGTTTCCAAAAACACTTCTAGTCAAAAGCTTGGAACTTTGTGTTGGAGCCAAGGGCCCGGTAACCTGGGCCAAAATGGCCTAAGACCTACGCAAATTATTAAGTAACCCACCAAAAACTCAAATCCAAACTTTCCAATATTTTTTCATCGAAATTACAAGACTTCCCGAAACTTTAGAGGTTTGTACAGCTCTCTAGCTCAATCGGCTGGCGAGTTATGTTGGTGTAAAATTCTGTCAAAAGGTGGCGCGTGTAGTAGGTATAGGGTTATCTGCAGTAGTTATCTTTGCAGCACTGCCTCGATTCCTGAAGCACTGTAGCTGCTTTCAACTTCTTGTTAGTTAATCCCGACTTGTCACTTTCTGGTGCAATCCATTTGCATATCATTTGTCGTGTGCCGCTTGGAGATTGGTTTCTTTTGTTTGTTCGTTTGCTGGCGTTTGTAATCGGCTTTATTTTGCGCCAAATTAGTTACAAAGATGCATCAACTAGGCTTCGGCCTGCCGCCAATCGTCCTTTAAATAAATTTGTTTCATTGCATGCGGTCCAGGAAAGACTACTAGAATGATTGAAGAAGATTTTGATTATTTTGGATGGTTCGTTTTCAAGCGGGACATACTGTGCGTTATTGCAAAGAATTGCAATTATTTTTGTGCAACCCTATTCTGTAATGTCACGTTTGTCTATATGATACCTTGAACTTCATATTTAGGATGAAGATGATAACACGAGAATATGTCATGCTGTCTCAAACACTGCCTACTGCTGGAACAAATGGTCAGTACGTCGTTTCACTTGAAGTTTTGTGGTAGCGTATTCAAAGAAAGCCTTGCAATAAATCAGATCATTGCGGAAACTTCAACTTTTTTATTTTCTTTGATACAATTGTTAAACACACGTTTCAATGCCTATTAAAAGACATATTCAGAATCTTTATCATTAAAGCATATTTTTTCAATGAATTGAAGGTGACCTAAAAAGGCGCATATGACGTATACTGGAAAAGACGTAATTTTCTGCAAGAATTTCAAAACTGATCTTCATTAATGTATCAAAGTATTGCTGAAATATCACATTTGCTGGTCCAGAAAGGATAATTATAAATACATTTTTTTTATTAACAATTTTGGAGCGAGTTTTGACAGCTTAGAGTTGGATATAGAAAATTTTTAGCAGACTTTTCTCACGTAAAGTGGAGGAATGAGCAAAAGATTACAAAAAAATGATGCATACCCGAGGAGATTTTTCACTAGCTGATGACAAAATTTCCATGTCTCTAAATTTATGGATTTAATTCTTGGTTTTATTTTCACCAGTATATTTTGTTATGTGATCTTACTGTACACTGAATATCCTACATGACATAATCAGTTTTTTGCCTATTTTCACGTGACTATATTTTCCTCATGAATCAAGATACCCGCAAGCTACTGCTTATTTCAAATTTCGAAAATTTATTTCGAGTTATCATGTAGTATTTCAGAAAACTTGCGTTGTGTATTTTTAAAATTTGAAGATCTTTGCAGACTGAATATTTGAATTGTGTCTGAAACACAGTTTGTTCATAAATTCGCTGTAGACCCTTTAATATGTCTTTAAGAAATTCATCAATTGCCATTTCTATGTTTGCGTTCGCTTGTTGTCAAACTGGCAATTTCCAACGAGACTGCTTTTTATGTCAACAGTCAAATCCTTCAAGGTTGGCAAAATAATTTGAAACAAAATAGCAATGTATCTCCATAAAGGCGAGTGTGTCTTCAAAACTGCAACCATACTTATGGGTGAAACTTTGTAAAGATAAAGCAAGAGTAGACAAGGCAGACAAACTCAACAGCAAAATGATTAAATCGAAATACAAACTTCGTAAAGAAAAAATGGAGAATACGTGGTTTTCAGATATTTGCTATTATTAGTATTCAAGAAGTTTGTGACGCCAATTAAGCATGAAACCCATTTCGACGGAAGAACTTCTCGATGAATCAACACAACATATTAGTAGAATGTGCAATCGGAAAAGGGGTCATGAAATTAACAGTTCTACTGTCGAGTGAGACTTTCAAAACTGAAATCTTACGTTGTGAAGAGAGATACCAAAGTAGTTACTATCTTGCATGTCCTGTAAAAAGATATCAAACAAGTACGCAAAGCAGAAAGGAAAATGTTAGTGAAGTCAATGAACAGCGCAAGGGAGTAAAAAATTAATTCACAAGCGGGGAACATGACTCGAACATTAAAACGTGCACTGTGTTACCATTCATCTTCACAGTTATCCAGATAGTGAAAATGGTTTGAAAGAAAACGAAAATAACATTACAAGATTCGTATATGAGTGGTTTGTTTATGATGCCAATGAACGCTGGATAGTGCTGCGATGAGGGAATTTGGCCATTGTTATATTTATCATCTGGTTTGTTCGGATTACTTCGGTGTGATAACCATTTGTTGCAAATTTTCTTTTTAGTTATATCACGCAAGAAACCATACTAGTGCCGTAGTTTGCACATGTAAGGTTTGGGGTCAGCTGAAACGTTTCACTTCTCATTGTTTCTGAAACACATGGCACCGTGGCTTTGTTCTGTTTTCCTTGTCAACCAATAATGAGAAGTGGTTTCACTTGAAACATAGCAATTTTTGAAAAGTTTGAAAATATTAAAACATTGACATTTTGTTATTTTCCGATGATCCATCAAACTTTTTAATCATAAAGGTAACGATGGATTTTGTTAATGAATTTCTGACTAAAGATGAATTTTTGCATTTCGCAGCAAAAGATCACTCTTTGAAAATCTTGGATGACGATGTGTATGTAGTGATGGACATGGATGCCTATCACATTGAGGTTTGGATATTGTTTTAAAATTTCTTGCTTGATCTTACTGCTGGAGATTCAAAGAAAATCAAGAACATAGGGTTGCACGCTGATGATAATTATGCCGCCAGCCTGGCACGGCATAATTAATATGTAATACCTCAGAGCGAGATCTCGACACAAAAACTGGGGACTTGTTTTTCATATAATTGTAACTACTTATTTTCCTTTCATACAAATAGTTAATTAGTGCAATCCAAGGGAGAATCTGCAAGGCTAAGGTAACCGATTATTAGAAGTCATACTTGTTAAAGGCAGTGACTCAAAAATGTCTACGTTAAATTTCAGTTGCAGCTAATAAGATAAAGAGACAAACTTGAGAATATGCGGTTGCAAGACTTGGTTAGTTTTTAGCAAATCTATTTCACTCCCGAAAGTATTACGAAAAATACGTTTGTTTTTCAAACAAATCTTCAAATCAAATTCCTCCTGAAGACCATCTATAAATTTCACTTCATTTTTCGTTAAATGGATCATTTGGATGAAAATGATTGTGAAATGAGCAAGCATTTAAACAAACGTACTTTGTTCAGGGCCTGGTTGAAGGTATAAGCTACATCATTGCAACAAGTCCGACCAGAAAAAATCAAAACAATTTTTGGAAATTGGTCTTTGAGCGTTCTGGTGGTTTGATTGTTTGCATGGATGTAAGTAGTTAAATGTTTATATATTGAGCTATATATAAGAATGAAATTGTGTGTTGTCGTTAGCTTAAATATTATTTTTGCAAAACTGCATATTTCAGAGGATCTTTTTCAGATGAATCCTAATTTTGCCCACATTATTCTTATTTACAAAGGTTGTTTTCGCATCGGCGGTTTGAAAGGTGGAAGTTTTTTTGCTTTCATTGAATAATTGTTGTGGGCTAGTATTGGTTTTGGAAATTTTGTAGCCTCGCGCAAAGCAAAGACAGACTTTTATATTGCAGATTATTATGCCATATTTCAATGGTGTGCTGTTATCATTTGTTTTGATCATTGCTAACTCTATAATACCAATGATTAGGTTTTTTCATAACAGTTGCTACGCAAGCCTAAACACGTTTTCGCTGGTCAATTCCAGAGTAGTGCGAATTCATACTTCCGTTATTTTGCATTGTTTTATTTGAAATCATTGCACTTTCTGACACAAATTTGCTTGGCAAATTTTGACAACTGACATTCGTCTTTTGAAATGTAGGCCTATTCTGATCTTGCTGAAGCATTCGTATTTTGGCAGTTTCCAATTGCCTTCGCGTTTGTCTTTTCAAATGTTTACCAACGAATAACCAATGTAGTTTTAGTAAATATTCTGTTTGCATTTTCAATAGGGCCATAAAGATGAGGTAACACAATCTTCCAATGGCGACACCAAACAAAGAGGAAAGGCTTTTTTGACTACTACATCTAATCTGCAACATGGATGGGCCAATGAAAAGGATATTAACTACTCAGCCACACCAGCAGTAGGTTACATAATGCACATAATTTCTTTGCGCTTATGCACAAGCTGACGGAGAAATGCAGATACATTAAAAACCTTTGTGGGCACTTCTGAAGCTTTTTGCAAAATTTTGAGTATTTATGCTTTCAGGCAAATCGGAAATTCATAGGTTTCACAGCCTGGCAATCATCAACACCAAGTGCATCAACAATGCTTGAGTTCATATCGGTTGTCCAACGACTTGAAAGATTGAACCATGGAAAAAAAACTTTTGTTTATTGCAGGTAAACAAAAACAAATACTAGTTTCCTTTTTGAGGCGACACTGACATTCGTATTTCCGTGCATTCACATCCACGTAACAGCGGGGCACTGTGTAATGTATTCACGCATGACAACCAATTCCCCCGACTCATTTTTAAACTGTTTCTCACAGGTTGAACAAAGACTTGAATTTTTTCACTTGTTTATTCTTGTTGAAGTAATGAAGCATGCAAATCTACTGCTCCTCGCATGTGCTTGCTAATATGCAAACCAACATTGGGTTTTCGTTCACTTCAGTGCTAGGGCAAGAAAACATCTGCAATACTGTAAAATATCAGATACGTACATTAGTGCTAATGGTACAACAATGCAGGTTTCGTGGAGATATACAAGAGATTTTTATATTGGGTTTGTTAAAATGATTAAGAAATAAGTCACTTGCTTCCCTCCATATGTCCTTGTTGAATATTTGCAGGTCTTGATTTTTGGTTTGTCATTTAAGTTTTCTGTGTGTTGTTATTTCACACACCATTCACCACGCACCAAATTTCAAAGGGGAAGGCGGGCTACGTCCTCCTCAACGTTTGGACATGTGCGGACACGGTATCTCTTGTCACACTCAATAATTTGTTATGGAAAATATTGTAATTTCACAAGTTTTTGGTAACATTACTGTTGAGATCCCCGGCATAAAGCCTGGGAAGAAATGAGACAAACGGAAAATATCACCGGCTTACTTGTAAAAACAATGTACACAGAGATACATGTTCATATATTTTACTATAAGGACCGCAAGTCCCGTTGAGACCGCTATAGTCGCAACAATATTTCTGGCCATAACTCGCCAGCCGCTAGAGATAGAGAGTTGTTAAAACCCGCTACGGATTTCGCAAGTGTTTTAGTTTAGATAAAAAATTTTTATTTCGTTTTGGGTTTTGGGTTCTCTGTTGGTGACATCAAAAAAGGGGCATGTTTTCGCTATTTTGGCAAAGTTTGCCCGGCCCTTGGCGCCAAACCAACCAGCCATTTTTTGGCTCAAATTTCTTTGGAAACTAGGCTATACTCCGCGTCGTTAGAGAACCTGATTGGATTTGTAGCATATCTGGAGCAAAAATTATGGCAAAACAAAACATTTTTTTCAATAATACAAACGTTCCTCTTAAATATGATTTGCTGTCTCAGGGCAAATTTTGGTCAGCCATAACTCACCAGCTCATTGAGCTAGAGAGCTGTTCCAACCCTCTAAACACTCGGGAAGTCTTGTAGTTAGAATAAAAATAAAATTAAATTCTGTGTTTGGGGATTTTGGTCGTTGACGTCATGATTGGTGTACGTTTTGGGATTGTTTTGATAACGTTATCACCGATGCAAAAGTGACAACATTGCGCATAACCACTAAGCAAAACGGGAAAAAATGAAAGCTAGATCAAACGATATAGCGGCTGCCACACGCCCAAAGGGTTAAAGGACATATCAGCAATTTTTGCTTAAAACTGGAAAGTATAGCTCGTGGAACCTTTCAGATTTGTCTATGCACCCCTACAGTTCCGCGTAACCCACTGTAGGAAACGCTGGCCTAGAATAAATAAAAGCGTAAGCCACGAAATCAGCTCCTTTGGTCCTCTCCCAGGCGATGATGTCATCATTCAAATATAATCAAAATATGCATAAACATCCTCCTATCATGTAAACATAACCAAAAACCCGACATCCAAAACTCAAACAATTTTTATTGCAAACTACCAGACTTTCTTCATCGTTACAGGGTTTGAACAGCACTTTAGCTCAATTGGCTGGCAAGTTATGGCCTTTAGCAAAAAATACTTAGGGTAATCGTTTGTGGGACTTCAATTTTTCCCAATTTTTGTTTTTGATCCGCAATTTTGGCTCTAGATATGCTAGAAAGTCAATCAAGTGCTCTAAATACTCGGATGATAGCCTAGCTTCCAAAATAATATTTAGCCAAAACAAATGGCTTTATGGGTTGACGCCCAGGACCAAGTAACCTCTGCCAAAAAGTCGCGAAAACATGCCCCCATTATGACGTCACCCACGGAGCACCCCTAAACCAAAACGAAAAATATTTTTTTTAATCTGCCGCTCACCAATGAAGATACAAATGCAACTGCTAAACTATCTGCTTCTAATTTTTCAGATATTTTTTGTTTTTCAAAGCTTAAAAACAGAGTCATTAGCAAGTTCACATTATCACGAATCACCAATTCAGAGGTAAGATGGGAAGTAGTACTTCAACCATTGAGTAAAACAGGTGACAAACTAAGAATAATCTACAGTCCACAAAGGGAAAACTCCTGATAGTTATTTTTGATTCTGGCTGTAACGCATAGATGTACACTTTAATATATAACATCTACATTTGCTGTTTTCTTATACGTAGTGATGGATACAGTAAAAGTGGAACTCTTGTTGCTTTGTTGAATATTCTTGAACGAATAAAGACTCAAAACAAGGTCGACGTGTTCCGGGCAGTGAAAGACATATCAGACAATCTTCCGAATGCAATGGACAGTGAGGTGAAGAAACGTATTGTACATATGTCATAAACTGTAAACTCATATTTAAATTTCAGACAATGTCTTACCGAAAGTATTTCAAGATTGAATATGTCCGTATTAACACAAGACTGATTTGACCATCACAACAGCATTAGAAATGAATTTGTTTACAACAAAACAAGCCTATCAGCAACAAAAATCGAAAGAACAAACACACAAGAAACGCCAAGTTAAAAAGTCTTTAGCAAAGATACACCAACTTTTTCATATGTTTTTGTCATTTCAACCATAACGTTGCTGGAATAAAAGCAACGTTACATCACAAAGTTGTCAGTCGCAACCATTAACGATTAAACTGCGGTCAAAACTCTTTTGTCTCCGTACGTATCCCGAAGCTACAAATATTAAAGCTACAATAACAAAGAAAAATTATTTAAAATGTTTCACTCGCCATGAAGTTCAAATACATATTATGTTAGGATTTTCGTAGCTTAGTGTATTACTTCAGGCAAACTCAGCTACTGTATAAGCTTTCAAACATGTTCTTTTTTGCAACAGGAAGTACACATGATGCGCCTTGTAAATTTATGCAAACAGGTGTGTATTTAACATACAGTACGTATTTCCTTTTACTTATTTTAACTTCCCAGTAACTACTGCACGGTAAGGAATTATCATAAACACATGCGAAAAAAATTGTCTGTGCAATCAGCAACATTTTGCATAAAAATGCACTGAAAGATTGCTTTCATGAAGATAAAAAAATCAAATGTCTCTTTATCACTTTTTCGTGGTTATTTCAGTTTCGCGATCGAGGTTCGCATCGTCCTTTTTGCCTTAAAACGTACTTGAACCGATTAATGTTTTGCAGATCAACTACAGATACATTTATACGGTGGTGCTGGAATATCTCAATTCCTTCGAAACATACTCCAACTATCGTTGACGCTGCATTGATATGTATCCAGTTTTGCCCCACGATTATATTGTAAAGATTTTACGTCATGGTGCGCAACGAATCCCTTTCACTCCATTCTAAATCCATTCATACTTACACTACAGAGTACAAACTGTGTGATTTGTGGTGTCAATGTGTACATTTCAACTAAATCTTCACCCTTCTTTGCAATATTTGCAGCACACTTCATAGTTTATGATAAGGAAACAAAGTGTCTGTGTGTGTTCATTTATAAAAAATGTGCTCTCTGCGTTCCTTGTTCATGAGCTTTGCCAATAATTTTTCACAAATACGATTCGTGTTAGTAGATTTTCAGTCTGATGCGACAGTATTGCTGGAAAAAACATGTTTTTTGTAATTTCTTTAGAAAGTGAACGAACTGGACATTTTTGTTCAATATGCCGATAATGGCCCATCTTCATCATTCTCAAGCAGTTGCTCACTCTCAATATTGTGACATTGTTTGATTTCCATTCAGTTGTTCACTTGCAGTACCTGTGCTTCCACTATCTTTGGTCTTTTGCATAGCATGCCTAATTGAAATTTCTAATTTCCATCAAAAATTATCCAAAACTAAAATACGCATTTCATCATGTTTCAACCATTTCTCTACTGTTGAGTTATTTTTATTCCCAGGCATAAGCCCTTCAGTACTGTTGGATAATGTTGCATTGAAATCAAATTAGGATGGGACAAATCATTATTTGGTGGCAAGTTCGTGTTAGGTTTAATTTGTGTTCTTCGGCAATGTCATGATTGTTGCATTTTAGTTTATGTCATTTTCTGTTGACACTCTACCACTGAGCTAATCGCCGCCCAAAAAAGTTTGGTGGACATAGATAATGAAAATAGTGACCGCGATCTCACGTCTGAGGACGGCATTTCCGACATGGAAGTCGAAGAGACGCCTTCAGAAAACAATGATGAAACTGTAGCTGGAACTAATGAAAACTCAAAAAACGTTTTTGTACTCAGCAAACTTGATTAACTTCACATCAAAAAAGAATCTGCCGTCTGTGCTTATTGTGCCCAAAAGTCAACTTGGTTCCCTGTTTGGACTGCTTCACATGTTATCACATCTAACTGTATGAAACTGATCAGAATAATGTGCTTTCTAGCAACATATGTTTGTTACGACGTGAATTGGTGTTCTGTTTTCATTTCTTTTCAATAATGTAGGAACGTTTATGTCACAGTGTTACAAAGAGTATAGTATTCCAGAAACGGATATGGCCCATTTCCGGTTCGGGTAAGGGAGAACAAAAAAAATGCAAAATCAAAATTGCTACTTGTGTTTGTACATATAAATTCGTCTTCCTCTCAAATATGTGATTCAAATCTGCTTTTTGATAATCAGTAGCGAAGGAGACACAGTACATTGCAAAAAAAGCAATGATCAACGAAAGTCTTCGATAACAATTAATCAAGGTGTATGTGGCATTTTTAATTGTTCGTGTTGATTGTGTCAGTTAAGTGAAGTACTCAGAAATTTTTCTCGTTTTGGTTTTGTTCTGTATGCTTTCCATGAAGATTTAATTATTCACTTTTCGCAAAAACTATTTTCAAATTCGTGTAGTGGAAAAGGTTGATTTACATGAAACGCTTTATTTCAGAAATTTGATTTTGATCAACAAAGCCGAATCGTGTTTTCATCACTTGTTCAAATAGACTTCGCCAATGTATGGTCATGATAAGAGTTTGTACAGTATTTCTACTGATTTTGTCGGTCCTTGTGACCGGTTGTGATTTAGAGAATGTGTAAAGAAAATATAACACAGCAGTCAGTTTTATTCGCATTCCAAATAACAGAAGCTAAATGTGAAGCTGAAGCATATATCGTTCTTTATCAAATTTTTTTACATTTCACAGCAGGGTTTTAAGTTGTTTGAAACAATGGAAGTTTACGTCAATTAAGTTAACGTGCCTGTATGATTTCAATACTTACAAAACCTCACTACTATAGTTCGCGACATGATACTTATATATCGTTTAGCAATAATAATAAATAACTGCCTCTCGGAGATAATACTCAGCCCAAAATTAAACACTAATCTTGAGTGTATTTCGCCTACTAGGTAGGCATCATCAGCGAAATCCATAAGGCATAAAATAGGAAATATATGCCACAAAGAGTAAAGCTAACAACTAAGTGCAGAAAACATTTCAGACTAAATTTTGAGAAGTGAGGTTCAACCCGCACAGACTAATATCAGCACCCCAAACACAGTTGTGGAAGGTCTAGGACAGTTCGGCGACGCCGATTCGGCTTCTTGCGTGTGAGCAGCAGTTCAGACAAAATCCACAAGGTCCTCAAGCAATTTAGTGTTGTTGATGTCAGGGGACTGCAGATCTTCCAGGCAGTTCGGAGGGCGAAGGATGTTACAATCGAAGATTATATGATTGGCCGACTGCTCCTCAGCGCCACAGGTGCATTTGGGTGTATCTGGCATGCCCCAGCGATACAGGTATGTACCAAAGCGACCGACGCCATTTCTTAGTCTATTCAGTGCTACCCACAGATTACGGGGTAGCTCTGAGTCAGACGGGAGACAAACGGCAGGGTTGACCAAAAACTGCGCCGGTGGCGTGGCACTTTCCCATGCCGTTCTTCATGACTCCAGGATTTTGAAGCCGGAGTTAATTAGTGCCGCAGCATGGCGGCAGAAGGGGCGTCGAGAATGCAGGCGCTGTGTGCCAAGAAACTGTGCACTATGGACAAGAGTATGAAGGAGGTGGTTAGCGTTCAGTTGTGCCTGGAGAGCCAGCTTGAAAATGGAATGCTCCCTGCGCAGTTGGGCCGGTGGAGTGCCCGAGAGTAAAGCTCCCTTCGGGTCGGTTTGAGGCACCCAGAGATGATGCGCAATGTGGCGTTTAACGCAACATCTAGATTTTTTAACAATTACATTTTTAGTTTCGGCGACGATCCGGTTTGGTGGTCGCAAATGTAATATGCGAAAAATGTGTGTGGTTTTGAAATACTTTGAAGGTTAGACTACAAACAATGTTTGCTTCATAAGTGCTTTTGTTGTCATCCTGATGGCCAGTCGCCAGTGTAGTTTCCCGTCCGTCAGGACTTTGGAAAACTTAGTGCGACCGTGACCACGTGTGTAAAGAAATATGGCTCGTGACGTTTATTTTTGCTGGCATGAGGCATTAGTGAGTTTACACAAAAGCCTGGACAGCATCTATTGCTTGATCTTTCACGTAGGTATGATTTTGATTGCATTTCACATCTAATCCAAGAATACATCGTACTTTCTTGCCATCGGTTGCCTATCGGTGTACGAATATGCAGTAATGGCACTTCCAAGTCCATGGTTTGCATCATGAATCGCTACACGCAAAAAAGCAACACCCTACTCAAAACCAAAAGAATACTATAACCTAAATATAAGGTAAATGTGGCCCGCTTTTTATATTTAGCTTGCCATGGGAGCGATTCGCCCCTTCGCCCCCCTTCACTTACGCTAATGCTCTGCACGGGTTGTCGATCTCCTTTCTTTATTTCATGTTTATTATTAGTAAGCTAAATAATGTGACTTATGTGTGACCTGCGCAAGTCGGAGTAAGTTGCAAAATCCACCAGTAACGAGTATAGACGAAATATGATGCGTTGTATGTGGATTTCACTTGCGTGCACTAAATTCAGATACCCTGACTGACGGACATCAATGATACCAACAAACCGGAAGTGTAATAGTTGTTTCGTCACAATGTCAAACAATATCCAAGAGAAATATTAACATCCGACCGAACGACAACTAATAGTGTCTACAAACAAACTTTTCTCGTAAAAAATATCTTAGTGGAAGGCATATCTGCCTAAACACGTGAACATGGTGGGGGCCCACTTTGTCGGGGTCCTGGGCCCGCCCCCCTTAAATCCGGCGCTGTTCACAGTGGGTGCTGGTCTCCAACAACAGGATGTGCTCTCGCCATACTCTCTGTGGTCTTTATGGACTGGATAGACAGTAACAGCGTGGTCAACGGTTGTGTGTCGTTTCCCTCTTTACACTGCACTGTTGTTGGAATCGCATTGGATTGAGGCGTGAGAGATTCGTCACCCGCTGCTTACCATCGTGAAGGCACTTGCAAATTCATGTTTTCTTCTTCTTTTGAGCTAGTTGTTCAAACCACTGCTTGGCCGCACGAGATCTCGGGGCAGGTGTTGAGCAGCCATTCAATTGTCTCATCGTACAGCACCGACAGGCCATGCAGTCCGTGGGGAGGCGATGGATAGAACATTGGAGGACAACATGGTCGACGGTTTGTTCTTCTGTTCCACACTCACAGGCCGCAGAGGAGGCCATTCACCATTTGTACAAGCACAAGCAGAAACGTCCGACACTGGTGCGGAGGCTGTCAAGCCGGACCCTGACTCTTCTTGGGAGAGTCATTCCGGGATGGTGGGCACCAGTGACGGGGATGAAAATGTGGAGGCTTGTGGGGCTATCCGTCCACTCCGCGTACCATTGGCAATCCGCCCACTGCGTCATACGTATGTTGTTGTTGTCAGCTAAACTGATGAGATGTTGTGCGGCAGGTACAAACAGGTGTCTCGATTTGAGGCGCCGTGCGAGCACTCGATGGACGGGTGAGCGCTGAGTGGAGCAGATGTCTAGGCTCCATGGCACGGTGTTCTAGAGAGTGTGGCTCCATTGCGACGAAGTTCAGCAGGTTGGATGCCTGCCAGGATTGGAAGGTTGTCCGCTGGTGTAGGACGCAGGCATCCAGTCACAATTCGCAAGGCGTCGTTGATGGCGGGGTTGATGAGGCAGGTATGAGCACTGCGGCACCAAACAGGCGTGCAGTACTCTGCGGTTGAGTGCACCAAGACTAGGGTGGCTATTCACAGAGTTGTTTCTCCAGCAGCGTAGCTAGAGCCAGCAAGCCGCCTCATGAGAGCGACGCGTGATGTCAGCTTCGTCTGAAGTGACTCAAGGTATCGGCTGTGCGTGAGCGACCTGTCCAACGTAACTCCGAGCTGTTTAGGCTCGGGGCAGAAGGGCCCAGGTTTCGTTGTTGTATTTGACTTTAAACTCACGTTTAGCTTCCTTGTTGTTGAGGTGGAAGGCCGCCGACACCGTCTTTGTAGTGCTGAGCTTCAGCTTCCAAGTCGGGAGGTATTTACTTACAGTTGCCATGTCCTTGGTCAGCGCCCCTTCCACTGCCTGCCAGTCTCCATCAGCATGCATGATTGCTAGAACGTCAGCATATGCATGGTTTTTAAAGACGGTGATCGGCAGGTCAGAGATGTAAATGTTGAACAGAAAGGGCGCCAGGACAGATCCCTGTGCGAAGCCGTTCTTAAGGCGTCGTGACCTGCTCCGTTTGTGCTTTCCGGTGATGAGGGTGAAGCTGAGAATGCTGACCATCTCCATGATCATGTGAACCACGTGTGTATCAGGTAGCAATTGCAGCAGCTTGGAGGTGAGGTCGCGGTGCCATACAATGTCATAGGCTGCTGTGAGGTCAACAAACACAGCTTAGGCCTTTTATTTTAGCCGAAAATCTATCTTCGATATCCTGTGTCAACAGGGTGACGTGGTCTACGCTCGACCTCCCGTGTCGAAAGCCTGCCTGCTCCCGAGGGAGCAATGGGTCGATGATTGGGTCGACACGAGCGCAGATGAGTCTCCTAAGGATTGAAAAGGGGACACACAGCAGGGTTATGGGACGGTAACTCTTTGGGTCCCCCAATGGCTTTTCTGGCTTCGGGATCGAAACTATTACTGCTCTTCTCGAGATCCTTGGTATTTTGAGCATGCGCATGCAGGAAGTGAGGAAATCGCAAAACCAAGATTTGAGAGCCGACCTGGCGTGGAGTATCAACTCCGGGAAGATGGAGTCTAATCCCCGAGACTTTCCTGGCTTCAGGCGTCTGACGGCAGCAGCACGATCCTCCGGCCTAAATGTTTCGCAGATACTGTGACCCTCAGGTGTCGGTATTTTCCATAGGTCCAACAGCTCCTTGTTGACCAGCCTGGTGGATTTCCGATCCACTGTCTTGTGTGCCCCGTTCTTCACAAGTTGCGAGGCAATGGAGTTTGTCGAGGAGGGGCAGTGTTGAAAGGAGCGGCCAGACCTGCCAGTTAGTTTGCTCATTGTCCTCCATGCCTTGCGGCTAGAGTGCGAAAAGTCAATGGAATATACTGCTTTCTCCCATCGCTCCTGCTTCTGCCCGAGCCGAGATAGTAGTGACGAGGCGGCTCTGTCAGAGTCAGTCACCGCCGGGGCTAGGGTGAAAGAGCAATAGAGTTTCTCGCACTCTTTGTCCCAACATGGCACATAGTTCTTTCGGCCGCCACATGGGATGCATTGTTTGAACGCAGAAAGTAGGCTCTCGCAAAAATTCTGGTATGCCCTCTCACTATTTGATGTGTTCGGAGGTGGCAAACTCTCAACGGATTTTTCTGTGAGAGGGCAGAAGCGACTTCAAATAGGCTTGCGAAAGTTCCAACACTTCACCGGATCGCTGTGGGCAGGAACCTTGAGCTTCGGTGGCGTTATAAGGGAGGGCCGACGTTGTGACAGCGGGAACTTTCCTAGGACACGTCTGTCCGCCAATCGGCTGTCCTGGCCGAAACTCGCGAAGGCCAGGTCTGGGTTGGTGCCGACGTTCCACCGGTGAGAGAAGAAACTGGCTGTTTCCTTTGCGTTATACAACAGTCCAAGGTTTTTGGAATTTTCCCAGGAGTCCAGGCTCTCACGGTCAGGGGATGTTTTGTTGTAACCCCATTTGACATGCTGGCAGTTGAAGTTATTAACATGCAGACTGTGGTGGGGTGTAGGAACGTCGGTATGGTCGTTGCAGTGAGTCGCGAGCGTGGAGGTTTGTAGACGTTAATGTTCTTGTATGCTTCGTTCTATTTGAATAAGACAGGGGATAGTGTTGTAATAGTGTGTGTAATAACCTAACTTAATACTGTATCAAACAATTGCAACTTGCTGCTGATTTGCTGCTG
>JGI24158J21664_10000820_pt1 | contig 31560 bp, 19 predicted proteins | sample Ectturendosymbi3_FD_21664 | JGI IMG/M metagenome (IMG submission 21664)
ATCACTTACTCTGTAGAAGTTCAGTGTCATATGCTACTAATTTCTAAACAAGACCAAACGAATATCACAAGTGCAATGGGCCAATGATGTGCCTTGAGCATGCTTGTGTTTATTGCTAATTTTGTTGGTAAATGTATGAAAATAAAACTGAAAGAAGTAAATCAAGGTAGGACATTACAAACGTAGAAAAATATCAAAATGGTGATGGCCACACTTCATTCGCTACTAACAAAATACTTGTTTGAAAAAAACTCGACTTGCGAAAAAAAACTCGACTTGCGTTGCAAAGCAATTAAACAAAAATGTGAATCATATGAAAACTGATATTACTCCGTGTGTAAATTACATGATAGAAATTACGCTTCGTGTGCTACACAAACATATCATGAAAAACCCTAAAACTCTTTACATTGAGTATGCAATTGCGAAAATCCTGCACAGATCTTTACTGTAATAAAGTTGTCGCAATAAGTGAAAGCCTACTGGGATTACGCAGGAAACGTGTTTTGCAGATTTCTCATGAAAACTGAGTCAAACCGCTTCTTTTGTTTCCAAACCAAGCTTCCAATCGCGATTTTCAAAACTTTCCGCTATCTTAGAAAACTTTCAAAAATATTATTGCACTAAATCAAATCTTTCTGTTTTTGACCAAAGCGGCAATACCCCCAAATCTTTACTTAATCACGCTAGCCCCAACGAAAGCAATTCTGCCAACTCAGCATTTTTCTGTATGTATAGTTGCCATGAAAAGGTTTGTGGACGCCAATCGACGCACATCTTCATTGTGAAGAGAACACTGAGCTATGGTCGTCTTTTTCTGCCGGAATTGATGTCAGCGATGTAAGACCACAGACTGTTTATAATTAAACCATATGGCGTTAATTTCAGGCGAACAATGGTCATGTTTTTAAGACTGAGTTCTTGGAAAATGTTGGCTACTGCCAATGTTGATGCAGCGTTGTGAGGTTTGATAATGTCTGAACAGTCTTATCAGTCGAGTGAACATTGAAAATCGTAGTAACTAAAGTACACGGAAACTAAATAACGTACACGAAAACAGAAAGGTACGGAAGTTAACTAAGGTACACGAAAACCAACATAACAATCTTTTGAGTAAACATGCCATCTGCAGCCACCCGCAGATGTGAAGTGATTTAACGTACTGCTCTGCAGAACAAACGAGAGGCGCACACGTCATCAAGATACTACGCAAAGCACTCCGGGAAGGTAACTGCGCTGGAAGGCCGGCGCGGATACGGATCATATCAAATTACAGTACAAGTAGTAAGTGGTTCTACTCCGTACCTAATGTTTTTGTCCCATTTTGACTTCTACTCATGGTGACTGCTCCACAGTTTGATTAATGATTATATATTTAGAGTTGGAGAGAATCTTGCAAGGAATATTTCACCCTCTACGGCCGCACTTACAAGCGTAAGCTTTATCAGACTCGACTATTTATTTGAATTGTGCGAAACATTTCCGAAAGACGTTAAAAGATGTTATCAATAACATCAGCAGTTTGATAGTACGTAAGAGCTCCAGATTAAAAGGCATTTCAATCAATATCCCCGAGTTAGTAAAATGCTGCTTTGTCCACGTATTTGCTCGCAGCATCACAAAAGGCTTACGCCGATAGTATTACGAGAGCAGACTTTCCCCTTGTTGGTGAAGGTAGCCATGCGGAAGGATTGTTGTACATGCTACACAGACGCTTACCTCTCCACACGTGGGAACAAATTTCTCGAAAACTCTGCCTTTGGTCAAAATCGTGTACATATTAAAAACAATCCAAGATGCAAGCCAAACGCCAAATGCGCAGCTGCGGAATAGGCTTGAACTCATTTACAGTGAAAGTGTAAATGAAAACTTCATGAAAAATAATCTCGTCAGCTGTTGTGTTGTCTGACTTGTCTAAATGTTTTAACACTTTTGACCATTATGCGCTTCTGAACGAAAGTGGATTCTTTTTGTGGAGCTATAAGCGAAGGATATTCCAAAAACTACTGTCTGTGTGGCATTTCACAGCTCACTGCAGTGTATCGAAGTGTGGATCAACAACACCAAGTCATGTCCGTGGGAATCCCCTGTGATGAGACGGCACCCTGGACTTGGATATGTCCCATTGTTAATTTTAGGTCATGCAGCAACAATTTTCTGAATTTAAACTTCATTAATGTATGCTCACAGCACCGTAGGCCGTAGCAATGCACGTAGAGGCTCAGAGTTATGACATAGTGATGACAGGCCCCGAAAATATAGTTGTTGGGCCCCTTCCTAGGCGACAATTGAAAAAAAAGGTTATTCAAGTTTGATTGACCCCTGATTGGAGGTTTTGGGGTGCTTCATTCCTGCCTCTGAAAAACATTCAAAGTTTTGTTTGATGACCATGTTGGTAACTAGGCAGGTTGTGCAAGCTATCTTATTTATGCATTCAAGCAGCAACAATGGCCTCCCAAACACTCGACCGGAGAGCGGCGCACTGAGGCGCTCACATCCCGCAAACATATAGAGCGTCTTAGAATGTTTGCAACCTTTGAATGCATTCTTTGGATCAGCGAGAAAGCAGCTACACTTTTTTGGTGTTTGCTGTGGCATTTCTATGGGAAACAGGACCTCGTGATTTTCGGGGAGGGAGAGTGCGTCATTGTATGCTGCCTTACTTCTTCGTTGATACAAAATTTCAAGGTCATATCGTGCATAAAACTTTGCAGATATACAGCAAGGTGGGAATTTTCTGCAAGTGTGCTTTTTTAAAAATGTTGAGCAATTGTGAGAAGAGATCTCCCAACTGCACTATGACGTATATGATATACCGTAATGGAATGTTGGTGGAAGAACAGCGTGGGGCGGGCGAAAAGTTTTGCACAGTTCAGTTTATTTCTGCATCCCGACCAAGCACAAAATACTTTATCAGGAATACAGGGACAGGAAGCGCCGGCCGTAGCTGTCATTAACGACACTGCCCCCACTGCACAACAAGTCAGTGAAGGCAACTACAACTGCACAACAAGTTTCACAACAAGTTAAACAAGTTAGTGAAGGCAACTACAACTGTTCGCTTTGTTGTGGTTTTTCACTGCATGAAGAGTTAAAGTTTTTTTTGTTGACGTTGAAGATAATCCTAAGACAAGCAAATTAATGTTTAAATTTCCGCCGGAAATGACTTGATGATTTTGCTCGCTCATGTGCGTTGGCAAGGCCACTCCTCCCCTTGACTGCAACACTGCGTAGAACGCGGTTGTGACAGCCCGCAACTCACTTCAAACAAGCGGGACGAAGGTTCTTCAAGCTTCCTTACGCAAAATACGCCTGTCCTTTGACACCCTTTTATGATCCGTTTGCTTACACAAGCGTTCAGAAAGATTGACCTGCTTTTGCTTGTGGGATGAATCACTGCATGGTGTTGAAGTATAGCCTGTTTCAGGGTTTTGAACGCTAACTTCAGGGTTTTTATGCGTGGAGGCCTACTAATGTGTTTTCCCCTCTTTACATGTATCGTACCATGACAATGTTTTCTCCTTGGGCACATTGGAGTTTTGCATGCTTCCCAGCGACTTTGTTTTTGTATTCTTATTAATGTTACTGCCGTGTTTTTTTTCGTCTTTTTGTTTATTTTAAAAGAGCAATTCGTCATTTTCTTTCCTTCTTCAAACCCCACTTGGTCGACATTGGCCTTTAATTTGTACCCGTCAACGTATATACCCTACATCGCTCCTACAACAGTTCTGATTGTGAAAAATATCACTTTCCCGGATAGCGATGAGTCATATGATTAAATTACCACGTCGTTGACCGGAATGCGAGGAACAGTGTGAACAATCTTTTGATTGCAAGGTTTAATATGGCGCAATAACCAAGATTCGTAACTACAAAAGCTTGCGAAATCAATTACGAATCACTGCGATAAATTATTGGTCTTAGCGTACAGTATACTGCGCAGCAAATGTTTTCGTTCGTTGCTTATTTTCTTTCATCTTATCGCTGACTTCTTGTGCAGTCGCCACGGATCCCCATTGGTCCGCAGACCACAGTTTTGGAAACCTTGATCTAATTCTAACGCTTCTTTGTCCTCACTATGCCGCTCAAATGCCTGTGGTCGATTTTTTAACGGAACCTGCGCCCCTACTGCTTCGGAAACGAATGCACTAACCCGGAAAAGCGAAAGGCAACAAGTGTCCCTAAACACTGCTTTGATATCTTGATTGCGTGTTGCAAAGGCAAACCTTGGAAGCGTGAGTTTTAGGCTTACAAAAAAGTCGAAGCTAAGAACGTATGTTAGACTTGGTTCATCTTTCGATTTGCTTGATCTCCCGTGACTGTTGTTACGTTTTCCTGACCAAAACAAGTTGCGAGATGCAGCAAATTTATGAACAAAATAATTGAAAAAACAGTTAAACTTGTTTGAAGGATAAACAAAATTAATAAAATTAATCGAATAGAATCGAATGAAAGTTAACTTAAAATTAATGAAAAGAATTACGGACAAAATGAAGAAGCCAAAGATGAACAATGTCAGAAATTTTCTGGAAGAGAAACATTTCTTAGCATTTTCGAAATTGCCAAGTGCCTCATTTCTTATTTCAAGTTTTCTGAACTTTCTGGTTCGGTATTGAGACTTTTCATGTATGCTGGTTGTATCACACGGTAAATTTGTGGGGTGAACAAAATTTGTGTCTAACGCAAAAAGTCTTCAACGAACTCAACAATTTTACTGCAGATTCAACAATAAATTTCAAAAGTTGAAGTTTTTGATCCAAAATTATTTTTTTGTTAAAAATGTCGCTTATTTTGATGAAACATCTAAACGACAAGAATAAAGAGTCATTCTAATAAAATTTTTGAAGAAATTTTCTCAAGTAGTAATTCATGATTCAAATGCTTTGAAAAGAAAATTGTCCCTAAACCTTCCCCTTTTCGGATAAAAGGTGTCTTGCTATACAGAAGTGAAACCGGTTGATATGTTTGGAAACCCAAAAAACTTAAATACGTAGCTTGTGCGTGCAAGTAGCCAAAGTCACGAAAAGACTTTCATGACGTACCCGCCAATTGACAATAAGGCGGAGGTATGTTGACCCAGCAAGGGAGTTTGATGTCCGGTGGAAATTAATGACACAGCACAAAAATTAATGACACAGCACAAAAATTAATGACACAGCACAATGATACCTTGTCCGGGAGCTGTTGGGGTTTAAATCAGGGAAACGCTTTACTGAACGCCAATATTCAGAAGTTTCCTGTAAGAAACAGTCGATGAAGTGAGCAGGCGAGAGTCGCAAATGATGACTTTCTATGAGTACCGGTGTTCAAACTTTAGAATCTGAAGTTGCTACGAACTGAATGCATTTTGGTGGTCGCGATTGAAAACCTGTTATTTAATCAACGTTGCAGCATGTTGAAATATGACTATATAGGCAATTGCAACAAACTGAAATGAAAATTAAATATTAATTTTCTGTCCGTAATCATGCTAAGTTTCAATGCAGTTGATTATGTTTCGTTGACAGTATTTTCAACGCTCCTTAAAGGCATTTCTTGATATATTTTGTGTAAAGGTATAGTCTTAACAACTAAATTAAATGATTTCTCTTTGAGGTTTGACTGCGCTGATCAAAGTACATTTGCCCATGATGCATTTTTTATATTTCCATGGAACAAAGCAAGACATGTCCCTAATGGCATAGCCGGGACTAAATTGAGAAGTGTGAAGTTGGAAGACAAGCTCTTTCAAAGTGTGTGTTGCAGCGTGGCTTAAAGATCGGCAAGAGTGTGTTTTGTGCACACGCAGCAAACTACAGTCACCGTAAGACCGCAAGCTTCTCAGCATTTGCGTTGAGTGGAATAGTAATGTTGCTTTGAATCCAAAGAAAGTACTAACACTAGCAAAAGAACATTGAAACTTTGCTGAAGGGCTAGTGAAAATATTGTTTTAATGAGAGACACTTCTGAACCTGGCTCGGCCACAGCAGAAGCACTAACCGCAAATATGCAGCTGTCTTCAATCACAAACTAACCATTTTATAGTTTCAAGAGATGTGTAGAATCGTTTGCATTTGCTGGGGCAACTTCGTTGGCTCCGCCTTCCAACATTACATCAGGCGGATTAGAACAGGCGGAAACAGATTTCAATAATAAACTCGGCAGGCGCAACAACAGTGATGATTACAACTGCAGTCGCTGTGCCAGTGACACATACAGTATAATCTGTTGGGGACTGTCAACTGATAGACAATCTGCCGAGATCGTTGGCATCAAAGTGTAATCATTACTTCGCCTGATATTGCATCATACGAACTGCTGTTTTGTGATAGCATGCAACCTGGAACATTGCATCAGCCATCGAACTGCATGACATAATCTTGCACAATCACAAGACTTTCCACGAAAGCAGATCACATGACGTGTGCTTGCACGTGAGATAAACTAATTAGTACAGATCAACCAAGCTGGTGTTCTGACAGCAGTTTGACTTTACCGTGCTTTCGCGCCACATGCAGCAGCCTTTGCATTTCCGGCCTTTGATAACGATTCATTTCGGGAAAGATCTTGTGGAAAAAGCTGAAACTATAAAAGGCGCAAGGCACGCTCCGTAACGGTCCAACGAAGCAACGGATAAGCTTTCTTTTACAACTCTTGACATTTAAAGCGCGACGAACCCTTCACAGTAATAAAAAAACGCGGTTAGTCACTCTGGGGGACAAAACTAACAAAATTACTCGCTGCCGTTTTGATTGTGAAATTGACATTAAGCTTTTTCTTCGTCCTAATATTCATACACATTTTTCAGTATGTCGTTCGCATATAATTCTTTCTAAGTGCATGAGCACTTGTAGATGCGATCTTCTCATCAGGTTTGCGGAGTCGGAGCCGGCGTCGAAGTAGGAGTCGTAAGTAGTCGGAGGTTTTTGGGTGGAGTCGGGTTCCCAACAACACTGCGAGTCGGCGTCGCAGTCGGATTTTTTTGTTCGACTCCGACTCCGGATGTCCCAATTGGATCATTTTTTAATCACTCTTAAACTGGCACTTCCTGTTGAAATGTTGCAACTTTTTTTGAAATTTTTGTTGAAACAGAGATATCTTGCCCCCAAAAAAAAAAAAAAAAAAAAAAAAAAAAAAAAAAAAAAAAAAAAAAAAAAAAAAAAAAAAAAAAAAAAAAAAAAAAAAAAAAAAAAAAAAAAAAAAAAAAAAAAAAAAAAAAAAAAAAAAAAAAAAAAAAAAAAAAAAGGAAAAATATCCGACTCCGACTCTACCTCCGACTTTCCAAAATGTCCCACTCCGACTGCCGACCCCGGCCTTTCCAAAATTTCCGGCTCCGAATCCTTAACATAACACGAATCCTTAACATAACATTTGATGGTTGAAATCAATGGAAATAGTGGTGCACAACAAGATATCTGTTTCAACAAAAGTTTCAAATAAAAATTGTTCCATTTAAACAGGAATTTCCCAACATAGGAATGTGATGTAAAACATGATCCAACTGGACATCCGCAGTCGGAGTCGGACAAAAAAATCTGACTGTGACTCCGACTGGCAGTGTTGGTAGGAATCCGACTCCACCCAAAAACTTCCTACTCCTCACGACTCCGACCCCGCAACCCTGGTACAAGGGAGCAGTTCACGCTGCCATTGCAGCAACTCACTGCGAAAGCGGCCGTTTGGCCAACAGCGCTAGCAAGCGGAGACGGGCGCCGTAGACCACTAGTGACACTACGAAAAGAGTACCGAAAGTTAGTATAAATGAAACTGAACCGAACGTCAGAAGTTTACTTCAACACATTGATATATTCAATCTTTCACATTTCTGTTCAGTTACACCAGTAAAGTTTCCCACGTGAAATAAAATCAGTGGGGCTTACGTTAACATTTCTCAACTTGTGAGAGACAAAATTTGTTTTGCAGGTTATTGCCTTGGTTTGATTATGGTTACTATCATTTGATGAAAGAGTTTGATAAAGTGTTTTGATTGCTGATTATTTTTTTGTTTTGATTATGTTTAATATCTTTTCATGAAAGAGTTTCATTATTTGTTTTGAAAACCACCTGAGTTACTTTACTTGCGCCCATACTATTAGATCTAGGTTTCAATTTAATAGGACGACCTCGGCCTCGCATGCAACCACACTTTTCATGCACCAATCTGCAAAACATTATGAGCTATTCATGATCTTATACAACAAAAAAATGTTAAATGCATAATAATACATCAAAGGATAGTTGCCTGCCTAGGCATTATCCAGGTGGCCTCGCTCACCCAGGTCCTTAGATAAAGTTCAGCTTGACTGTGTCAGTCTTAGGGGTTGCTAAATACCACTGTAGAGTATCTTATTTATTTTAAATTATTTTTGCTTTAAAACATTTGAATGTTCGGTAAAGGGCTCGTATTGTACAGTAAGTTGTATGTGGTTTGCAAGAGGTAGCATATTCATGCCATTCTATAATTTCTAAAATTGAAAAGGAACCAACTTACCAGCAGCAGCGTATTTGTTGCAAAATCGTTCCAGGTAAAATGTAAAAGAACCATGTAAACTTTGTTCATAGCCTTTGTCAACAAATTTTCGCAATTTTTACGTTGCTAAGAAAAACCTAGCCATATATTGCTTGCATCTCGGCAACAAAATTGAGACCATTCAACATCTGTCGCAAAAATGCATTGTAGATAAAAATTAGTGATGGCAGCGTTACCCTACCTTGAGATGCTCTGTTTAATCCAAAAACATGTGTCGCCTGCTATTTGAAAGACCCTTTTTCCGCTTGAGAATACTGCAGGTCTATCAGAAATACTGTTGCGTCGTGTGTTTTTAATATATTATTAGGAAATTCAGTTTTGCAAGAAAAACAGAAGACACAAAAAAACACAAATGTAACGTGTGCATTTTGTCCAGAAGAAAGCATTACAATCGACGGCTGTTTTTGGCATTTATTTGATACCTTTTTTATTTAAAGACGGTTTAATAAACCCACCATGTTCTTCTTATCTTCCATAGTTATCAGTTGTTTAAGGTTTAATTCGATTTCTCGCCATGCATCACAAAAACTCCATTGTAGGAAAAGTTATGTCAACTTTGAATATATGCCGCAATCACAAGTTTCAACACACCGAAAATATGACAAGACAACGTGGTACTTTTTCTACATTGGAATAACTAGAAACGCATAAGTGAAACAGTGTGCGACATNAGCAAACCCTCTNCAAAAAAACAAACCAATAATGTTGGAAATAATATACTTGCAGAAACGATGAAGAAAAATCAAGAAAAAGACATAGACAATTTTTGTCTCATCAACTATGTTGTTCTTTGAACAAATCAAGGAAACGAAAGCTTCAAAAACGAATCACATTAAAAAAGATTCGTTTTAGATAAAAGTTGATAATGCCTACTCCGTAGGCGAAATACATACTCTGATAAAGAAATATTCTTGTCTTTGAAAGGATTCCTTTTCGATAGAGCGTAACTTGTTTTTCTTCAAATTCCCGTTATCCTTTGAAATACCATGTTTTCTTAATGCAGTATTTCCTTAGGAAATGATTTTGCAGCAGTTACGCCAATTTATGCGCAGTTAAGATTTCTGTTCAAGTTTAGCAAAGACGTTTCGTGTTTTGCAAGCAATAAGTCAGACAAAGCAAATTATACAAAATATCCCTTTCGTGACAGTCATGGAATTATTGCAAAACAACAAAGAGACTACTGGGCGTTGTTCCCACGAGGCTACATTGCGAGTGGCGGCACCTGTTGATGCAATCGTTGCATGCATCGATGATTGCATTGTGGTTCGTTTCGTTAAATCATCTACGATGTGCTGGTTCAATGATGCAATGATAGTCAATTCGCGTAAAAATAAGTGACATGTTTTGTGCACGTTCAGACTTGTTTATCGGCGTTGCGCAAGTTTGGTTTAATTAAATACTTTTGCATTTTTTGTTAAATATTTAAATCTGATGTTATTGTAAGCAGGCAGAAACCGAACACAATTTGTCTTTCAACATTAAAGGCATTGCTAGTGAACAGTAAGATTTTTAGCATCCATTGTGTTAGTTGGGTGGGTTTTTCTTTTGATGCTGTGTAGGTTGATGTATTTCGCCAGTTGAAATTTTTATAGAAAGAAGCAAAAGTAAATTTTTGATCAACACCACCAGAAATTCCTGTAACCTATTTGGTGTTGTCAACGTGAAATTTTCTTATTACTGAACCGAATAAGCATGTTTTTATCCCCTGGAATCATGCAAACTAATAGTTTTTGCTATTTCCCATTATTAGTCAAGGGATCTGAGAAAAAGAGCAGCTTGCCCCAAGATGGGTTTTTGTGAAAGGTTAGATTGTTGGGGCAGGCAACGCTAATTGTGTCAATCGTAGTTGTAATTTCATCTAATAAATCGTCATAATGCGCTGCTTCCAGTTTTTCCAAAGTTTTTTCTATTTTTCTATTTTTATTACACATTCAGCAAATAAGCAAGCACATGCACCGCATTTGCTCAAAATTTCAAAGTGTCACTTTGTACGTACCGCAATTCAAACAGTATCAATATGAAAAAGATTTATTTCACGTCTTTGCGGTGGCAAAAATATCAACGATGTCGCTGTAGTCCAAACTGCGAACGCAAGCACTTTCAGTAGATATTAAAGCCAATGATGTAAGTCTGTCATCCATAGTAACTGCTTCCCAACATTCCCTCTGCCTTCACTTCTAATAAGTTCGAATTTAATGGAATCTGACACCATCCATCTTCGTCACGACGTATAGCAAGTGAGATTAAATCTGAAGAGAGGCTTTTTAAGATCGAGCAAGCGAGTGTTAAACTTACCGAGATTATTCCCGGTTTTTCTGGTTGAAACTTTAAATTAGACTGTCTTAACACAGTCTTCACAGACATATATATAATAAACTGACACAACAACCTTTCTTCATTTCAACTTTACATAAACTGTCTTAAGCAGCTTTCACGAAAACTTTTTTAACGTTGAACTAGAAACCTAGTCTCTCTATCTGTACGCAACTACAAAGCGATTGCACAACATTCCACAACACATTCATATGACGTAAATTTTCCCGAGAATTTCAACGCACAAGAGCGAAGCCATCGAAGTTGAGTGGCGAAGGTCAAGACTTTATTCGCAATTGGCCTTGTTCTGACGTAACCACAACTTTACAAAATACTGCATAGTGTCCGAACGTCCGCAATTCTTTTTCGAAATTAACGAATGATGATATTACATGCTTAATCTACCGGCTCTGCATTGAGGGCAAAAACCAAAAGAGTAAGTCAAGGGTAGAGAGACGGCTCTAACTTACGAATACAATATATATTGTGGGGACCCTACGAATGGTCGGGGCCCCCCCGACCGGGGGGTACGGGGCTGCCTTGCCACGGCACTGCTTGTGCTGTAGTGTAAAACGACAATATGCAAACGTACGTCTGAATAAAGCTCCCTGTAACGACTAATTCAAAACCATGATGGTGCAGGGAGAGCTTCAAAACCTTTTGCACATACGGCACAAGGTGACCAACAATGATCTTTACTTGCTGTGACGTCATCATGACAACCGAACAGTCATCCGACGACGCAACAGCTTGATTTGAACGCGGAGGTGGTAATTGACAGGAATAACGTCAGATTTCATTAACTGCTATGGCGGAATGTTGCAAACGTAATTCGGATGTTACTTGTGTGTTCAGATCATTCGTCGTTTGAGTGAAGCCAGCCAGGTGAAACGGCTTTCCCCAAACGTGCTGCATTTGTGTCTATTTATGACGCGGGGAAGCAATCAAACACACCGATGTTATCAGGTGTGTAGTTTTTCGCACAATTCAAGAGGGCACCGGATCAACTTGCCGGTCGCATCACGCAGCTGGAATTAAAAGCAGGATAAGCACACCAACATTTCACGTGAAAGATAAAATGCGGCCTCACGTTGTCCGATTTGGTGCATACGTCAGCAAAAAGAAAGTATGAGATCGTGATTAAGTTACGAGTGGGCTTACATAGAGTTTTTCCTGATAAACAAATTTGTCTGAATTAAGAATGCTGACAGGCAAAGCGTCAACAACGCCGGGTGAAGGTTTTCACAACATACTCAGTCACGTGAACACTTTGTGAAAGCTTTTTTGACGCTTGATCGCGGAGTTTCACTATAAGTCGTTCGTGAGGCTCGTTCGCTTGCGCAAAATTTTAGTCCTTGAAACATTAGAAACAGATAGAGCGCTTTTCTGCGCGTTAGTGGTCGCAGCCAGACGCGCATCGTCCAAATGTACGATCAGCAGATGCACTATACATTCAAATTGACATGCGGGGAAGGAAGCAATAAACGTCAATTCACAGCTGAAAATAAGAAGTGGCGCGACAGAACGCACAGCAATGCGATTGACTGCAACAAGAATCGTTAAACGAAGACACAAACCTCACGAACGGACACAGAGCAGCGCACTTTGCTTTCAAGAACACTGACGAACGATTTCCAAGCGTCTGACGTCACGTGCCTCGCCAAACCGACCTCAGATACAGTCAAGGATTTTTTTTGAAAATCCTTAAGGCTGAGGTATTGCAAAGCTGCAAGAACAAATTGTGGTGCATATGTTACAGAAAGCCGCCCAGACACCTTTGTTTCAGAGCAACTATCTCAATTTTGAAGCAAAATTAATGAGAGACAAATTATGGCTTCATTCAGAAAAGTTTTATTCAGAAAATATGTGTTCGGTTGTGGAATTCGAGAAGAAATTGAGTTGCTGCAAATGTTGAAAAAAACCTGCATAATCCCCGCCATATGTCTTTTGAGCACCAGAACAATCTACGACAAAAACGCCGGCACACCTTTTTCCGTCTCATGAATTGGTCCACATAACTGAACTCCAAAGCTCGCAATATCGACATTAACCGACGATGGAAACTGATCGTCACTGGCGGAAAACTTGGCCACGTGTTCGGCAACGTCAGGATTGCACGGATAGCTGAGTGTGGTGCTTTCCGAATGCTTGAAAAAGTTTTTCAACAGAGTCGTGGTTCGATCCACGTCTTCTTCGATCAGTCCGACAACCCAGAGGAAATTTTCCTGCAAATACGTCCAACAAGTCGACAACAGGTCCTTGCTCGTTTCATCCGAGCGTGAGTGACAAAAATACATACATGACAACTCAACAGACATATCCAATTTGTAGGTGCAGTTCATTTCGCAGTGGTTGTTTTAGGACACAGCCCCACAATAATTTTTCAATCACCTTGAGACAGAAGAGCGCCAGCTTCAAGCATTGTTAGCGTTGTCTCTAGCGAGCCATGTTTACCATGGTGATAGATAAAGCCCAAAACAAGCAACTTTTTGAAAAATTCTTTACACAACAAAAGCCCATTGTTTCACACCCGAGGCATTGCCTGACAATTATAATGGGTCTGTGTACGTCAAAACATCAATGCCCTGCATAGAACCCACATATACAGCGATACATCTACGCGAAGTTTTTTTTTTTTTAATTTGACTTTGGTGACGGCAATTAGCGGCAGGCCGAAGCCTGAATTTTGCTTCTAGCCGAAACGGTTGAGGGGAACGCTCTTGCCCAAGGAGCGCTACGGCTATTCACTCAGTGGTCGTGGACACCCAGCCTTTCAATTGAGAGGCGGACGCTCTGCCACTGAGCTATACGCAAAGTTACGACGATGCGTTAGGGATGAACGCAACAAACCTTTTCCTTGACGATCATGTCCTTGAACTCTGAAAGTTCTGCCACCAAATCTCGCAGCGACTGTCGTTGCAAATCCGGTATCGAGGTAGATGGAATGGAAACAAGGTTCATGTGTATTATGTTTTCCAACAAACGACAACCTTGCGTGAAATCTTTTCCGTCAGCTGCCACCAATATCACGTGATCGTCTCGCAGAACGAGAGCCCCTGAATTTATTTGAAACGTTATGACGGATGCTACGAAGATATTTTATATTGTATTGCAACGCTCAGCAATCCAAACTAAACTGATAATTTACAGTCGGTTTGCAAGAGGAATGAAACGGCGGTGGAAGAATAATCTCAGGAGCAAGAGCGATCTTTTTTCGACAGTAGTGTTGCAACCACTTCGCTGGCGTTGCGCTGAATGCGCGGTTCACCACGAATGGAATGTGCGCGAAGAACAACACCCATATACTGTATATGTGGCACGAACAAGCAATAATAGAGTGATTGCGGCGCATGATCTCTATTGTTGCTTGCTGCCACAGTGCGAAGCTTTGCGCACATGCCGCTCGGGCTTTCCGATCGCTATGTAGTACAACTAAAACAAGTATCCTATGCTGCTGCTTTTCAAAGAAACACAGCGCGGCTTGCAATTCAAAATTGAGAGCTTTTTCACTGCTTGTGTAAATTTACAGCAACACGTAAGTCTCGCAGTGTTACGGCTTGACAACATCATTACCTTTCACTTCATTTTCAGAAAATGCTTCGTATATCAACTTTTCTGATTTACAAGCCTTCCGCGTTAAAACGTGTTCGAGAAAATCCATTTTGAGCTCCGTCATCTCCGGGGGGCGCTCAATCAAACTCTGCAAAAGAAGAATGATTGCATTCTGTGATTTCTCGACGCTGAATGATATACAATGGGTATTTTCCGCTCGTTGCAGAATAAACGGGTTTCTCGCTTTCGCGCACAAGATACGTAATTGGCATATTCATCCGCCAACATGCACCCCGCATAAGCGCCCATTAACTGGTCATTAATGGCGGGTCGCATCCACACCCAAAGATAACACAAACCTACGGCCTGATGTTGATGCTATGACATCATTTGCCAAGCGTAATGCAGTTTGGGTCGCTGACACCGAAGGCGGTGGTAAGGTAAACCCATGTCTAACGCTACGGAAGGAATCTTGATGTTCATAAAAGCTGATAAAAAATCTAACAAAATAATTTGCAGAAAATTTAACTTACAAAAATGCTAAGTTTCCATGACAGTTGGAAAGCTTCATGGAGTAGACTGCTTTTTCGTCAAATTGGACAATATGAGCAAGCCACAAAACACGTCGCAGAGGAAAAACAATGAGTAAAGTCGGTTTGCAATAAAATTTGGTTTCATCTAACCTTACTGTATTGGTACAACATCAGGTTAGCATCAATGCTTAATTCATAAAACACCGGATTACAACTGTTTAACATTTCTCCCGCGACCGCAGGATTTTTGGAATATCACTTTAGCTCATTCTAAACGCTTCCATGTGACTTCGTTGATTGCATGCCTGTTTGCAAAAGTGACGATCCATTTCGAGTTTGATCATTTTGCAACCGCTGTGTCTTTGCGTCTGAACTCCTTCCGGCATCGGTTGAAGGTTAACTTCAACGCAACTGAACGCCAAATCCCGACGTTGTCGCGAGGCTTACAGAGCAGACTAATGGCGGCTTCACACAGAATCCGGTTACGGCTTACGATCCGGCTTATGGCCAACGGCAGTCTTCACACAAGCTCCGTTAGCCGTATCCGGGTGAATTTTCTTGGTTTCGACCGGCTTCCGCCTTACTTAAAATTGTTTCATTTTTTTTTGGTTTCGGTTTCGACTGGCTTCCGGCTTACTTAAAATTGTTTAAAGTAAGCTGGATTGCCGGTGTTGGTGTTCTTGCTGCATGTGGGATGACTGCCGTTAGCCATAAGCCGGATCGTAAGCCGTAACCGGATTCTGCTGTGAACAGGCCTAGCGCATGTTTGTCGTTTCAGCGTTTAAGTTGAACTTTGTTAGCCAATTGTTACGTCAACAGCAAAGAACCCGCCTGCTTGCTCTGCAAAACCAGAGACTACTGTCAGAACAAACTGCAAACGTCACCTGATTGTCTATAATGAACTTCATCTGCCCCGTGTCAGCCTCCTAAGCCTACATATCTTATCTTATCGAATCGAATCTTACAAGTGACAACACCTCCGTTTATTCTCTTCACATTTACAATTTGCAAAAGATTGCTCATATGCTCGCTCTCAGTCGCGATTCTTTACCGTCTGTCAACTGACCTCAGGAGGAATGCAGTGTGGAAGTTCTCGCCAAAGACTCCCTTCCCTGACCAACCTTACTGAGGAGCTTTGACGTTACAAGCGTACCAATTGATTTCGCCATTAAGCCTTTGTGTTTTTGCCAATGATCTAACGTTATTCCGATGGAACAACAGTGACACTTTCAGTGACGTAGGTGTTGGTATTCATGGTTTGGAGCAGGAGTCACCAACATGGTGCCCGCGGGCACTAGGTCGCCCGCACGGACCACGTGCTACGCCCGCGGCCCTGTTCTGACAATAGCATAAACATGATCAGTGTCTTCACACTAATTGTAAAGCCACAGCAGTGACCCACACCGAGCGAATCAATCGCAATTTATTGCGTAAGGAAATTAATTTCATGAGTTACACATCGTCAATCCTGCGCAAAAGTCGACATATGAAACAAGAAAAATTACGTACTGTTGCCAAGATCATAACTCAAGATTACAAAAATTGAGCACAATTACAACCCCTCCACTAAACACAGCTACAAAACTGTTCTACGAACCAGATCGTAACGGCCATTCAGCACACTGATTGACAAAAAATGTCTTCACATTGTTTTTATTAATGATAACATAATTGAAAACAGATTAAGCAAATCTTTATTTCAGAAGTCTGCGTATCAAACTGGTACTTGGTAGCCCTTTGCATGAATCTGTACCAGTAAGTAGCTCTCAGTTTAAAAAAGGTTGGTGACTCCTGGTTTGGAGGGAATGTTCCCTGTAAGATGCACAACTGTGCAGTACCACCAGACAATTTGCGCAGTGACATTTGTATTCTCGCGCACTTGCAACCTGTTTTTTCGGTCATAAACCGAAAGTTTGTTTTAAATGACCGAAAAAAATTAGTCGCTTGGGACACAATGCCTGAAAATATGGAGCAATGCATATTGCTAGGGCGAGTTTCAATACTATTATGGGACAAATGACCGAAATGTCTCAGCGAAAAGAAATAGCTTACAACATTCCAAATGTAATATCAGATATTTGCCACACTGCCCTTTCATCGCTTAAAACGCTTCACTAGTTGCGTGTCCACATGGTCGCGCAATTGCATGCTCACTAAAAAATTTGCTCAGCGTAAAATTTTCTTAGAGAGAACACTGTTTGGAGGGCATTGCTGAAAAGGGTTTGGATGATAGGAAAGATGCCACTGACACAGGCATCCACGATACAAAAGATGTTATCGTTACCACCATCGACAAAGTCACACATCTCTGTTACAAAATCTCTGTGTTTTTGGCTATTTGTGTAGACTCGCGGATGTTTCCGCTACTTCTGTGTTCGTTCATACTCGGCCTCCATTTTTTTTCAGCGGTTGAAGCATCAACGCTACTTGCGCGTGGTCTGCCCCATTCCGTATCTTCTTTCGGGCGGCTTTGGGCGCTTTTTAGGGGGAGATGACGCGCGCTTCACGCAATGTGATGATGTCGTGACGCGCCGCGTTCACATGTATTTGGAGAAGTTAATCTGATTTTCGAAATAACCAAACATGGTTGGCGACAGCAGTTGCGTTTTGTGGCTTCTTCACGAAAGCGTTTCTGCAATCCTTGTGCTTTATTTGAATATGCCTGTGAACTGCGGCTGCGCGTACGTCCTTAGTTTTGGTGTATATAAATAACGTGTCACTTTGAAAACGCAGCCTCTCTCCGATGATACAATGACGTCAGTGGCGCATCTAGGGGGTCTGTTTGGCTGTCATGACAGGCCCCTTTGTACCGCAGGTACTTAGCATTAAAGCCGATGAAACAGCAAACACTGTCACTGCAGGTCTCTACTGCGGGTGGTTTGGAACAAGCAGTGGCATTTTCATACCAACATTGTATCGTATTATTACGAAACAACAACGTCCCTGTCTTGTGTAAATAGCGCCTGCGCAATGACATGAAACAATCCATGTTTTTGAACACTCTATGTCNAGTTAGTCTAANTTGATATTGCGTCGAACGCACCTGTTCTAGAATTTCCTCCTCTGGCTATGCCAGCTCCAACGCAAGCAAAGCTGTCCGAAGTTCGTACACTGCCATGCACACCAAGAGTTTTGTAATATTTCGCTTCCTGTCGAGAGGACACAGTTTCCAATCGCCAGCGTTTTGTTTTGCAGTTTCAGCCTGAATTTTATCTGCTGCTTACACCTACTAGGTTATGACAAAATTAAGTAAGATTTATTTTGAGGTTAGGTCTTCTTCAGGGCCACATCAAGTAATGCGGATTCGCTTCCGTTCCATTGATAGAGTTTACTGGCGCAAACATTAAACTTGTGTAAGGCGCTGGGACACCGAAAAAGAACTGTTTTGAACAGGTTGTCTCACCGGGCGCCCCTCGACCGTTTCATAAATTTCTATCGTGGGTTAAAGTTGATGGCCGAATTATAGCGAATTTAATAAGGTTATATTTTTTTGAAAAGATTGCAGTCTGCTGGATGATCAACACAGTTGCGCGGGGGTGCTGGGTCGCAACCGGTATCTATCGTGGTTTGCTCAGTTCCTTGCGGTACTGGGCATGGCAGAGAAAGTGTAAACCCAGCTAAAATGAAACTCTGCCCGGGTGAAAGCTATATTTATACGAGGAAATTTCTAATATTGAAAGGCGCGACAGCTAGCCTCGGAAATTTTGGCCGCATTATTTGAAAAAAATATTAATCAAGCGTTTATGTTTCAACAATAACCTTTTTAGAATTGAACAGTTAAAGATGTTATTTGCTCCGCAAGAAGTCCTATATTGATTTCGAGTAATACATTTTTACATGACGATGTAAAATCATCAGAACAATTGCAACCCAATCGTTCTTCTCCGCAGTGATTTCGCGAGTAGGCTATATTTGTAATACTGCCATCTTGACAGACAGCGCTCCACAGATACACTTGTGGAGCTGATTGTCAGCATGGAATTTATAAGTTATTGAACGTATAGATAAACAGGTCTCATTGCTGTTTAGCTGACATTTACTGATTCTTCGACAAGCTAAGTATCTTTTCAGCACTATGTTCTTATTGGAACAAACAGCGATTGTGATCGTGATGTAATAAATGCGCTGTGACCAAAGGCAATGATAACTTGGAAATCATTCCTAGTGTGTTTTGACCAACACTATCTATTCTAAATGGTCAGTTGCGCTAGGCTACTAGCCAAGTTTGATTGGGTTTTATAGGTAGAGCTCGATCGATAAGGCTTTTTTGGGCCGATACCGATGTTTTTGTTCTTCATATTGGTTATATAACCAATGCCGATACTTTGCAACACTCAAACTACAGTTGAAAGACAATACTTCAGTGCGATGAAAAAGCGTATAACATCGAATTCTGCACAAACCTGTGTTCCTAGTATAGTCAATCACCACGGCGCCTCGGCTACCCTGGTTTGTTCGAAGGCAACCATCTGCTTAACGCGCAAAAACCACAGAGCAAATGTTACGTCATAGACTGGTTTACTGGGGCGGTTGCACAACGTTCTGTACTACGCACTACGTGATGCAGTCGGAGGGTTTTGCGTCATAAGCAACAGTACAGATAATTCGCGTTAATTCAGAGACGAAGTAGGAAGTTGGGTTTCCGAACCCTCCTGCAGAAAAGTAGCGCAGCGGCTTTAATGAGCAAGTATTGCCCATATGCTGTATATCGGCAGAATTTTGCCGATATGATACTTTGGCAACATCGCAAAATTCATCGGTCGGTTTGCAGTCCTAAGAGAAAATGTGGTTTCATGCTGAAAAGTGATATCAAAAGCTGCCCTTCCGCGACAGACCCCTTTTTTCCAGGCTAGATTCGCCACTGAATGATGTGGATATATTTTGCGTGGTATTCTTTCTTAATCCTGACGTTAAGCAAAACTACGTACAGCTTTGAGGTTGGGTGAAACGAAACGTAGTTTAATCAAGGTTTTCATGATAGTCAAATTCATTTAAGTCGTACAAAGTGTTGATCACCCTTTCAGGAATACGAAAACGTAACCAATCCGTACAATGAATAGGACACAAGATATTTTCAATTACTCCTATGGCAGGTCGCCAAAAAATGTTAAACAGTTGTAAGCCGATGAGTTAGGAGTTAGGTTTTGATGCTAATCTGACGATGCAGTAGTAAGGTTGGATGAAACCAATGTTAATACTTTACTACAACCATTTCCACAAAACAGGTCTAGGCTGATAATAATACGATAAATGGAAGATTCTCTTTCATGTAACAACATCCGCCATGATTTACACCCTGAGACACAAGCTCACCATGCGTAGTATTTCATCTTCAGCAGCTTCTATATAAAGATCTTCACCTTTAAATTCCACCACTTCGGTTTCTAAATTACATTCCAGTTCCACTTTACCGGCAAACTTTGCATTTAGACGTTTGATCACATCGCAGTTGATCAGAATTCTGCTCAGAGCGGTAAAAAATCAGGCGCACGTATTTTGCACCAGAACATTTAAAGCAGGGCATGCAACCACTGCTAAAAGTTGTCCACTTACACATCCCTTCAGAATTAAATGCAGTGTAAAATGTTTGGCGAGTTAAAGAAACACCCGGAGCATGTGGCGTCGCCAAGTGGCGATTGCTTGACTTTAAGTCTTTACAGATCACCTCAAGCAGTTTCCATAGCCAATATGCACAAATGAGTGGTCCTAATGAGGAAATTTCGTCAATTTGACACAGTGTTCTCGTAAAGTAACGTGAAATCATGTGCAGTAAGTGTGAATGATAAGTACAAGCTTGAATCATTGCGAGAAGATGGGAGCAGAACCAGGCAGGAGATTCCTCAAACAGCCGGCTGCAAAGCTAGAGCCAGTAATTGTTGTGAAATCATGTGATAAAAGAATCGTCATGTTACACGGTGCAGATTCAACTAATCCACGAGCTCGTGTACAGGACACGCAAAACAATATATCAGCACAAGAAATCAATTTAACAATCTGACCTGCACAAGTCTCTGGAACAGGGTTTCTGTTTAGAATTGCTTTTTTTTGTAAGGTTCTGCTTAAAGATGGCCACGCATTCCATTACATCCCTCGACAAACCTTTAATCACGATATAGTTACCTTGAACCCTGAACAGCAAAACAACACCGATGCGGTTATCTACAACTGCTATGACTCACAACCCTGCAAGGAACTAAAGCACGGAAATATTACAAGCAATACATCTCGCATTCAGTTTCACAGTTCTGTTGCTGATGAAAAGTTAGTAACAATGATACCATAAACTTGCTTCACTAAATCGTTATGCGACGTTATCACTAAATCGTCATCATTTTGACAAACACAACGTAAGCCAACAAGTAGATTGCGTCATAAACTAAGGTTACATGTGTGTCAGCATTGCAACTCATCACTGCAAAATATGTGCTTCAGGAATCCACTGCAAGTAAAATTTGATCCACCATTCTTAAAACCAAATTTATCTTAAAGATGAAATTACTATGCAATATTCCAACCATATGTTTATTAATGTCAGCACATCACATTCTGCAAAACAAAAGCAACCATTGTAAATTTAATTATAACACCGGCAACCAATTTTTTGACCTAAAAAGTTAAAATCTTGACTTTATAATTTATAAATCTTGACTTTATTTTGACCTACCAATTTTCTGTGTTTGCAACTGCAAAATAATTTAGCCATAGGTATTGAGGATATTCATGCACTCTATGCTTCGAAATTTAAACAAATTTGGTTGTTTAACTTTGGGGATGATATATAAACTACAGTAGAGTCAAATCTGAGAACATTATGAAGTTAGAACACATGCGTGATGGGTTCAGCAATTACCAAGCCAAGTTTGTAATACCACATTTCTTGCCTTACCACGCCTATATCCCACACAATATTCAAACGTCCAGTAGTAGGTAAAACAATATTATTACGTCAGAAATCGCAGAAAACCCATTATTATTATTATAGAATTGCAACTAAACTTGCAAAAGTGTATCAATATCTGTTGTTGTAGTTTCAATAAAATATTCGACAAAGAGAAATAACTGTGCTACAAGAAAACTTCAACCCAACGATAAATTTTGACTTTTTTTTGACCTAATAACTTTGGATTACTTCATGGTACGAGCGTGAAATCTAGTTTGTGGGCGTTTGACAAACTTTAGAAAAGGCAGAAACATTGACTTTTGGTTTCCCTAATCATAACAATTATTGAAAGCGGCTAACAACTCTTAACAGGTAAGTGTGCATCACTCTTCTGAGCCTTGCTCCAGCACCAAAGTGTTTCATCTTCATATTCCCTAAAAATCACATTCCTTGAATAAAATCACATTCACTTACGTCAGTGACATGCTGGCTGCTTTTGCTTTTCGAAGATCTAAAAACCATTGCGGTTTTGAAGCAGCAAACGTTGCAGCAATGTCTTCAGTCATTTCAATTCTTTCATCAGCCAGATTGTCTAGGAAGCGTTCCAAGCACTCAACACATTTCTTAAGGAAGATGGGACGGGATTTCTTAATACAAAACAGATCGCCTGAAGGTATTAACTCGACATCACTTCTGCATATAGATCCAGGACTACAACAAACGAAGCATCGACACCGTTCTCAAACCCTTTATGGGTCATTTGTACTTGAACCGCTTGCAAAATGAATCAAACCCAAGGTACACTTTTGCAGTTTATTCTACTAAAGTATACACCAAACAATAACCTCTTGCCCACCTGCCGTCCCACAGGTTTAATTTGCAACGGAATTTTAGAGCCAGCAAAGCTACACAGATGTTTGCAGCTTTCGTTTAGCTTTTCCTTCAACATTTTGTGCTTCATTACAAATAGGACATCTTCTTCTCTTTTTTTCTTCGGGTAGTACGGCACCATTTTGAAGTTGGTACTGCTGCTGGTTGTGCTGTGGGAAGATTGCGCATCAGCACTCCCAGGTTCTCTGCGAAACAAGTCTGAGGATTTTCGAAGCATACCAACTAAACGTTCAATAAAAATACAGAGTAGAATAGACCAAACAACGAATCGTACAAGTCTCTAGACGTCGGTTGTTTTGGATCGGCACACACCACAGCTTCAACAAGACGCCAGAGGCCATTCAGAAAAGGTTGCAGGTCCCAGCATTGCAGCGTGATTAGCTTCATTTAAAGCAGGGGTGGGAAACCTGCAACCTGCGGGACCATTTGATATGCCCGCATCAGAATTTTCGTTACCCTATTTAGAATACAAAATCGCGTCAAAACGAATCTCCATGATTAGCAGGTACCTTGATAGTATGTCAGAGCAAACCTCTATCCTTCGTAGTTAGATAAAGGTAGAATTTCAGAATAAATTTAAATGTTGCTTCCCACCCGCCAGCGACAATCCACAACTGATGCCGATCGTGATAGCAAATAGGTTACCCACCCTTATTTATAGAAACTGAAGTGTTGCCTAATTACGTTATACTCACTTGCTGCTTTAAAACGAGCTAGATGCTGTTGGCAGGTGTTGTTGTAATGGGGCAGAGGAACCTCTTGTAATTGTAAGGAGCTTGTGTGTATGTCCGTTTTGCTTGCCAGTCAAAAACAACTTATTGCTTGTATTTTTAATTGCAGGCAACCACGACATGTGTACTCCAGGTTTTGCACTTACTTTTGAGCGAATTAAAAATGCACTTACTTTTTTGAGAGATAACGCAAAATTTTCTTTTAGTTATGTGTTTTGCGAGCAGTCTGCTGGCCCTTACGTGCTGCTGTTGTCAAGTAAAATGCTTCCCCTGTTCAGAAAATTTCTTCAACTTGTAACGTTTGTTGTACGGGTACAATTAATGAAAGCGAAGTAGATATTATAACGAGGTGGTTTTCCCAGACTTGTCGACGAGGAAGGGATTCCAAAGATTAGTGGACTTAAAATTTGTCCATCTCCCTTCATTATTAATTTCACGTCATAGCAGGAATTTTTTAACCTGAATACCATTATTATATGCTCACAGCACAGTAAGTATTACATGTACATATTCAATGTCGCGGCGGAATCATGAGAGATCCAAAAAAACTACCGAAAAAAGGGTCACCCTATTATCATCGCCCAAGCTAATTGAAAGTCCCGGGGTGTTTTAGCCGTGGATATGTAAAGGATAGATATTAGACATGTACATGATATAACGTACTTCGTATTACCAGTTTTGTGGGAATCTCATGGGATAGGACAGTTGCAAGTTACCATAGGATGGGACAGAAAAAAGGCGTCCCGTGGACAAGCCTGGGTTTTTCTGTAATCCGCTTGTCAAAACTGGTTGCACCGAAAGGATCAGCACGTTTTGAATTGAAGGAAGGTAAATCTTCCGGTCTCTCCAGCAGTACACACGAACTTGCAATTCAAGCTTGGTAGGCATTAATACTGATTTTTGCGGCGTGATAGCGTGACTGTTTAAGGCTAAGCAAAGGGAAACAAACCTGCAGAATACGTCTGGACTCCCAACACCACCGCGCAACCAGTACTAGTTCCTAAGCATGCTTAAATGTAAAAGGACGCACATAGAAAAGAAAAAACACAAAAAGCAGCCATAGAAAATATTTAAAGCATTTTTGAATTCACTAAAAAAACAACAATGTTGAAAACTCCAAAAACTGAACAACACTGAACAACATGCAAACTTTAATGTAAACAATCGTATGTGCCACAGTGATAAGCTTGCAGGCCTAATCCACAAAACCCCCAAAACCAGGTTGCGGGTAAAGATGTAATTTTGGTTGAGCACATTACCTGCGCTGATTGCAGTCTGTGTTTTCGTCTCAGTACTCTTTTCAATGTGCGTTTAATGCATGAAAACTTCCTCAACAATGTTATGAAAATTGTCATTTTACCTACTTCCAAAATAAGAATGGTGAAATATAAGTGATGGTGGCAATTTCCGACCTGTTTCCATCGCAACGAGTATCTCCGAACTATTTGAGCATTATATTTCATCGTGTATTTTCACCACTTCTTGTCACCACTGACAATCAGCTTGGTTTTAAGCCAGAAAATGGCGCTGATCTGGGTGCATTTTTTCGTTTCCTATGGCGTTTGACGAACCAACCACAATATATTGCTTGCAAAATTTATTACGCGCCATGTACCAATGTACCTATGTGCATAGAAAACTGCTGGTAAGTTGCTACAGGAACCAGACCATGCAAACGAAGTGGAGCACTTGTCTTTCAAGCCTCTTCGCTGTAACCAACGGGGCGAAACAAATATTAGTTCTCAGTACATATATATTCTCTATCTACCTTTGCGAATTTTCAGTTCTGTTGGACTCGGCCAGATTGGGATGTAACTGTGGTGGTTTGAGCCACCTGATGTTTGCTGATGATATGTGTGTTTAGTCCGAGCACAATCGGTCTTCAGCACCTGCCCTCTGAATATTTGTTGTGATTATGCTACTGAACGTGAACTTGTTTGTGATTGTTGAAGACAGACAGTGTAGTTTTTCACCTAAAAATATACACAGTATGTTCCACCAATTGTTTACCTGAATGGCGTATGTGTGAAGCTTGCTGAAAAAGTCTAATATCTTGGTGCATTCCTTCATGCCTCAATAAAGGATGACATGACATTCAGAGACAAGTGAAAACACTTCATTGTGCGGCAAAAACTCCAAGGCACCATTGCTCAGTGCTCTACAGCAGTTAAAACATCCTGTTTTGTGCCTAATGTGTGGCAATGCATGCCTGTCAACTGTAATTCAAGTATGCACAGTCTGAAATCATTTTAATTTAACGACGACGAGCGGCAGGCCGGAGCCTGAATATACTCTTCGCCGCGTCATGTCGAGCGAACCAATTCACGACGAACTGTTAACGAAAGATGGCAAACAAATGACAAACAACTAACAAAAGATTGCAAGCACGAATAGAGGCTTGGTAAACTGCAAGCATGCAACAAACTATACGAGGAAAAATTGTGAATGGAGAATTACTTACAGAATGACAAAGGAGTTATTATAATAGAGAAGTCCAAGGTGTTATGGAGGGGTAAAGCGGTTAGTGCATTCAAGATATTTAGAGACAGCATTTGATATATTAGTTGTGGGTTAAAGTTCAAGCGAAGGATGTCCAAATAGTAGAAGTTGCAACAGTCTTGAATGATCGTGTAACACACTTGACAATAAATCTTGCAGACCTTCTTTCAGTAAAATTGGTTTCACAGACTGCTTTAGGTTAACGCGGAGCGCAGAGTGAAGAGTACAGTTAAGGAGTAGATGCTCTTCTGTTTCTTTACTACCACATGAACACAAACGATAAGCGCGCTTGTTCGCGTTTAGGACACTGTGACCCAAGCGCAGTCTACAGCGTAACGACGTACTACGGGGATTGCTGCCATGAAGATGCCAGCAGTTACGTTTTGAGCCACAGCAGAAAGTTTCTCGACATAATTCAAAGGATCAAAGACCAGCGGAAGATTTGACAACAATGGGCAATGCATTCCACAAACTAGCAGCTTTTCGAAAAAATGAGTTAAAAAGTACGTTCTTTTCAGCCAAAGGAATCTGGACATTAAACTGTTAAGAAGCAGGCACACTCTGGTGGTAATAAGCGCAACCGCGTTGTTATATCGCCTATCGTATTTGCTTTACACCCCTAAGAATGATGTGTTCGCCCACATCGAGTTACCTATTTCGTCAAAACATTTTGATGCCTTGGTAAGAAACGACTTGTGTGCTTTTGTTCAACGATGTGCATTTTCATTCCAACTTTTTATCGGCTCAGTTCAATTGTCTGATGCCTTTTACAAATCTCCATTTTTCCCCAGTATGTATTGCTTCTGTATGAGAATGACTTAATGCAATAGTACTGGTGCTTTGCTTCAGTGTCTGTTCATCTCCAGTGTTGTCTGCGTGTATCACCTAACACCAGCCTTGCGATGTGTTGTGTCTAAGCATTTTTGCACCCTTGTGTTCTTTGAATAACCCCAGTGATATGGACCATGCGTCTAAACCAAACAAATAAATGAAAAAAAATAAGTTTTTCTTTGTTGTGGGCTACAGTGACTGGGGCGGGTATTTTGTCTCCGACGTTCCTATTACGAATGTCCCATTTATAGAGTAATCATTACTTTGCAGATTGAGCATGCTGCGGACGTGCCGTCCACGTCATTAATTGCAACGCGTCTTAGTTCCTTCCCAAGCGCTTAATGAGCGGTTGGTGAGTGTTGCTTGGATTTATCTTTAGTTATTTCTCTTCAGGGTTGTTCTTATGCAGTTTATTAATAAGTTTACCACAAACAGAAAGCTTTTTAAAAGCGGTAGAGGACGGGAAAGCCACGCTCTTCAGGCTACGTTACCAAGTTAAACAACAATTTCGGTTAACAGCTTTTGCTTCTTTAAAAACAACGCACCTTTTTTGGCGATCAATGAGGACGGGTTGACTGATGGCTGCAGCAACAGATCTGACATTCTCAGACAATCCAACAATCTTCACGTGGTTTTCTTTCCAAAAAACAGTTGTACCAGTGGTGTTGATGGGAAATCGTTTCGCATATGACAAAGCTTCCACGTCGTAAGCCAGATGTCTGCTCTCGTATGAATTAAAGAAGTTGTCCAGTAGCGCCTCCGCCATAGTTTCAAAAATTTTAGATGCAAATGCCTAAAAAACAAAATCACAACCAAAACTACGCGACTTCGTTCCGACAGCCAAGTCGAATGTTCTCCAGCAAAAACAACAATGAAATTATACCTAAAATCAAAGCATAAACAAAAAATGTCAGCTACAAAGCCAGCAGACAAAACAAATTCGGCGACTAAAATTTTAAAGCGCAGTCTTTTTAGGAAATTTCACATCTGCTGAACGTTTTTAAAATATTTCCTCATATGAGAAGCAAAAGCAAAGTGCTGGTTTCGATGGGTGTTATCTGGACCAGGAAAGCACTGATAAAGGACAAACTGAAATTTCAGTTTGCCCTTGCCCTCATCACCAACCGCAGGGCTGCAACTTGTTAATGAAAAAAAATACTGGAAAGAGCGGCACTGAAAGGAAATGATTTACATAAGTTTTTGTTATCGTACTGGTTGCTTCCATTATTTAGAATACACTATTTTACAATATGACACAAAACGTATCATTCCATTAAAATATAAGTCTATACCGTCGTTTATATGGCAGTATTTTTTAAAAGGCTAAGGTCAAAAAGGAAAACAATCATAATTTGATGCACTTGAACTTTCGTTCAACATTGGTGCTAGCAGTACTCATTGAACCATTTGCCACCAAAGCTGAATGTAACTTACTGGAGATGAGGTTGCAGACCGCATTTTCAATCCATAAGGAGCATCAACGTTTGGAAAAGGCTCGTAGTATGCAAAGCCCGAAACTGCATGGTTTAGTTTTGATACTTCATCTGGTGATTTCAGAACATACAATAAAATGTCCAAGTCTAAGCTCGATCTCTGGTACACGAAGCAGGCTGACTGCTGCTGATCTTTCGTGCTGTTAGCACCAATACTTTGTCTATAAAACAGGCAACGGCGTGGAGAGTTGTGACGCAATTGAAACACCTTCGTAATTTTAACTGCAGTGATACACGAGAAAAAAAACAGCAGATGAAAATCTTGCGATCAAATATACCTGCAAAAATTTGTAGTATCGGGATACCAACTTAACGCGGACAATTCTACTGGGCAAAATTGTTATAACAATATTAAAATAATGAAAATTGGACTTAAAAATGTTCCTTGTCAACAAAAATTGCGTTGCAAACTGTTTCATTGAAAGTTGGAAACCTAACTTGCGACTATCGAAAATTATCCGTTTTATTGGCAGTGTTGGCAGAAAATATAATGGTTTGTTTTGATTTACAGAGTGGTTTACACGTTCACATAGCGTTGGCAATGTAATCAATGCAGTTAAGATCGGAGGGCTGTTCTATCATTGAAAAAACATGTACTTTTCAACAGGGTTGCAGAGTAGTTAAAATTTCCGACTCGGGCCTGTTCAAAATTTCTGACTCCGGCCTGTCCAAAATGTCCGGCTCCGGCCTGTCCAAAATGTCCGACTCCGGCCTGTCCAAAATGTCCGACTCCGGCCTGTCCAAAACGTCCGACTCCGGCCTGTCCAAAATGTCCGACTCCGGCCTGTCCAAAATTTCCCACTCCGGCTTCTCAACATAAAGGGAATGAAATTTGGCTGTTAAAATCAATGGAAATCGTGGTGCACAGCAAGAAATCTGTTTCAACAAAAGTTTCAAAAGAAATTGTATCATTTCAACATTAATTCCCAATTTAAGAGTGTGATGTAAAAACAGAATCCAATTGGACATCCGGAGTCGGACAAAAAGTCCGACTCCGACTCCCAGTGTTGTAAGGAATCCGACTCCATCCAAAAACCCCCGACTCCTCACGACACCGGCTCCGCAACCCTACTTTTCAGGGTATATCGAGCTTTCGATTTCTTAAGCTGTCACTCATACTTTGATAGATAACAACGTTTTCAAGAATTCTGAAAAATTATTAGGTCTGGATCAGAATCTGTTGGACAGTTTTCATTTCGTAAACATACCAGGCACAAAAATTTGCAGTAAAGATATCCTTGATCACGTCTATACGGTGGACTAAATTAACAGGGTGTCAAAGATGGAAACGCTTGTGAAAGATTTATATTTCCTCCGACAGACAGTGCCGAAAACAAGAAATTAACAAAAAAATTTGCATCGCGTTACTTACAGACCAATTTGAACAGCTTCTACTCGTTTCGTTACATCATCTCGGAAACCACATACAAGTAGGCATCCTTGCTTGTTGAAACGACAGACAACCCTCGACTCTGGGTCAAGCGCTGGATTGAAGAGCTGTGGTTGAACAGCATACAAACTTCGCAGCTTGTCTGCAGGAAAATTCCTTTTCACTGACACGAACTGCTGTAAGTATGCGTCAATAATTCCACGGCAAGCGATTCGTAAAGTATCGTCACACTGTGAAAAAGAAAATTACAGTATAACTTGGGATTAATGCAAATTTGTATTAGAAACAACAGCAGGCATAGATTTACATGCAGTCACGTGGGACATTTGCAAAACAACCGTCTTTGGCAGCGGAAATACATTAGAACATTTGAAAGTGGTCAATCTAATTTTTTCTAAACACTTGTTTTTTGCGTCCATGTTTTTAGGAAAATAAATGGAAATGCGTAACAGACCAGCAAATACGGAGTTGTACGGATTTCAGGTTTTTAATCACCAATTCTTTGCAAGTACGCATAAAAACAGGAAAGTGAAAGCATTTTGGACCGAACAGTTCCTCTAAGCGCCTCGCAAATTTGCCCAATAAACAGTGACGTTCACTTTTGGGAACCACAAAAAAATAATTTTTTAATTTCACGACGTTAATGACTAACTCCAAAAAGCTCTGTTTCCTCCTGAAAGCTCTTACAACAAATGTGAGAGTACGTTCAATTTGTGAAATATTTGCTCAATGTTTGCCACTTTTTGGGTTTTCGAAGGAAGCGGCAATTTGTTCTTTTGCTCTGCCGCCTACAGAAAACTGAAGCTGATACAAAACACTTTCTGGGTTGACGAAAAAGTAAAAAAAGAAATACAAAATTCAATTAATTGATGCAGTTGACGCTCACATTCAATGCATGTCTTTAATGTCAACAAGAGCCTTCAAGCATTGAAAGCGACGAAGCGCTCCTATTTCAGAAGCACGTATTTGATTTGTAGGGTTGTTTTGTACATATTACTTGAAGCTACATTCGTTGCATTCACATGAAACGAAACAACACTTTTCACATTGGAAATTATTATTAGTTCATTCTTAAAATGGATGTTGACAAGCAGATTATCCTCAAAGCCTCAGGTGAGTTTTTGCATAAGCCAATTTAAAATTTGTTTTCACGGACCTGTACTGTAAAAGAAAATAGAGAAGTCGTTCATTTCAAGAACTATTAGATAGAACACATTCGCAGAAAGACGTAATTGATTACACGCATTACTATTCTAGAAAAAACAGCACAAAATTTCGGAAACAGATCCACTGAGTTATATCTAACAGCCAATCGAACTCTTAAAGGTAACATCAGTGCTACTAATCCTGTTCAGATTCGAACACCGTAATGCTGCAACAAACACAGGTATAACCCTCTCGCGTGTATCTGATTAAATTATTGGAGTAACGAATATCTCCTGATTATTTATTGGAGTAACGAGGTGTCGAACCTTCAAGCTCATCGATATGCATCAGACGCACCCTCTACACTCTATACCAGGGGTGGGCAATTAGCGGCCCGCCACAGCGTTTTCAGCAGCCCACGGAAACATTCAGGAAAAATCTTCAAATCTGAAATTTCCTCCAACTATCACAGTACTGCAAATGTTAGTGCTGAGACGAACTTGGACCGAGACTTGCTGCGGTAGAAGGTGTGACCCTCCGCGAGACCGGGAAGTATCAAACTCGCCCCCGAGCCAAATTAATTGCCCACCCCTGCTCTATACAAATGTAGTTGTTGCTTAGACGAAATTTTGGATTAGACGAAAGACGAAATCTCCAAATCAAGGTACAACCTTCAGATATGCATGCAAAAAGGTTAAATCTTTTATACGTTACAATCTGGTTATCACCGTCTACAAATAACTTTAACCAGTGAAACAAACATGTTGAATGTTGCACAAAAATGAAAGCGCT
>JGI24158J21664_10000821_pt1 | contig 31545 bp, 21 predicted proteins | sample Ectturendosymbi3_FD_21664 | JGI IMG/M metagenome (IMG submission 21664)
GTTTTCAGCACGGTAACTAGTCTTCTTTTCTCCTAAGCTTTGCAGGTTAAATTTTGCTTTACTTTGCGATTCATCACTGCTTATTAGTGCAAAAGACAAGAAATCAAAAGTTTTCGCTATTGTAAAAACGCCAAGGTGACTTTCTTGCTAGAAGTCATCCTATTTCTTTGAACATAGAGCTCTTAGACACATCTTCGCATTTGTGTTAATGCAAATATGTGCATGTTCGAAAGAACACAGAGAGGTAAGCGACTATGTGCTTTACGTTCTTTGCATGGTTTGCCCGGGCAGCGCTGTTAGCTGGAATCGGCAGGACTGCATCCGCCAAGGCATGCACCGAGTGCAAAACACTTCAGTTGGGACTGGTCTGTGTTTAAATGAACGAACACAAATTTAATTTTCCAAACAGAAATTTTCTTGATTCTGATCGCAAGAAACAGCAAAAGGCCCTCAGGCATTGACGGCCAAACCAGGTTTTCCGCTTATATTGCTGTTCTTTTTGCTACTCATGTTGTTGCGTAGCAGTTGCCACCAGGTTTCAAATCAAGCAGATAAATTCGATCTGGCGATTATTTTGCCGACGTTTCGCCCACCTATTCAAGTAGGCTTCTTCAGGGCAATGTTTTTAACCACATACAACATATCAATAACAAGTACTTATGATCTGCTTCAGAGTATATAATGTAAGTGGATAATAAGTTTTTCACCAAAAATGAGGAAAACTTACGCGCGAAACACTTTGAGGGGGTCCTAGCCTTCCTAAACACACCCCTGGTAAGAAACAATGATTGCACCTGATACGGCCTTGATTTCGAATGTGATCGATAAATGCGTTCTCACACACTGAGATCTGGTTTTGGTATCCAGGTGAATACTGGACCAATTTTCAAACCAATGAAAAATTGTCGATGTTGCTATCCATAGACCGCTTACGTAAACATGAATAAATATGAACTTCGGTCCTGTTTATTTATCAGTATTCAAATAGCTCGTGAATTGAGCTGAAAAAGTAAAGCAACGTACCCCGATTGTGAAAAAAGCTCGTGAAAGTCCAGAGCAAAGTATAATTTTCTTTCAACGTCTGTATATTTATACCCCTTACCAAAGGTTAAACGCAATACTACACAGTTGCAAGAAATCCTCGGCAGGTTGGGGACCTGAAAACAAGGATAAAATTTTCCCAGTAATAAGTTCTAAATTTTGATTTTTACCGAGATAAATCCAACAGAAAAACGTACATAAAATTTTTATTGGAAGTAAAATAATGAAACGTGTCGTCACCATCAGGAAGAAGCTGATTGAGAGCAGTTATTCTTCGCGACACGAGGTGACCCATTTGACCAACTTCTTGTTGTTAGTAGCAAAGGAATCTCATTAGAAGTGCGATCACTTACAAAATTTTTGTTTGATCATGTTGGTCTGAAATCAGTCAAATAAAACAAGAATACGTTTTGGTCACCACGGGAATTATTTATCAGGAAATTTATACATACGCGCAGCCAGTGGGGCTCAGGAGGCCACGCCCCTCCCCAAATTTTTGGCATATCTGGTCATTTTGTGCTTTTGAGAAGCGGCATCCCAAACAAAAATACTGCTGCTCGCCTAAAGTCAAACGTTTTAGACCCACCCAAAATATTGGGCTGGCTATGCCACGGAATTTATAACAGTTCATATAAATATTTAGCATTACCTAAAAATGGCAAACCAATTACACTGTACTTCCGCAAGCAGTAAATAAAGACCCTCAAGTTGACATCGCCATATATTTCGCCGACATATTTTCAAAATCCGAGATTTCCATTAAATTCATTTGATGAGTGGATCTGTGACCATTGTGGACGTCCTATTTGTGGATACAATCCTTGTAACAATTTTTTTGTCAGAGGAGATGAGCATACTTGTGACTGGAACAAGGAAAAGAAATGAAGACGGAAAATTAATGATTAGGCTATAGAATTGAGACTCTAGTCACTGCAAAACATTTTAATTTTCCGTTAATGAGAAGGACATGTTAGGGGACAAATACGACACGTACAAAACGGTTGTATGTATGAAAACAAGCGTTTAATTTTATCGAACACTTTCTGTAACTGCCTTGTTCGCGGTGAACACTCGCAGCTGAACCGAAGACTGACCGGTCGACTGGTTCTGATAGAAAACCAATGCATAGAAAATGTAATCCATACACGTTTGTATTAGGAAATACAAACTGTGATCAAAAAAGTCAAACGAGCGAGCGCAGCTTGCGCAAATGGTAAGACGGACGCAACGTAAGGGAAAAAAGGGAGGCACTTCTTCAAAATATGGCCGGCAGAGGACAGTAAAGATGGCCGCAATCCTTTGAGTATAAAAAACAAACAAAATGAGATGTTCAGCACTGCGCAAGATGAACAGGAAAGGATACCTGAGGTAACGTTTCTAAAACGAAACTGGGTAGAACGGTCGCACCGTTCATGCGTAAGCGATAACTCGGTGGTTTTGCGAGAAAAAACGGCAGAAACATCGCGGTTTCAGGCATTTTAGACACTAATAAGGAATCGCGTGCAGGACAACTGACCAGCGTCACTGGCCCAAGATAATATTTCCGAAACTGCGTAATCCAGCAAAGCGTACGTTTCCCAGACAACTGCAAAATTTACTTCAACCCACAGTCCCGCACTGATGAGCGGAATCTGCTTAGACGTGGACGGAGCAAAATCAATCACACGGTACTCTGCAGCTCAGAGTCACAAATCGGTTGCACTACACTGCTCATCACCGAAATCAACGCTGGAATAACGACGTACTTCATTAAACCATTCCCAAAGCTGCTATAACAGGGGGCGAAATAACTGGAAAACTTAAGATCTGCTTTCAATGCACATGTCTTGCGAAGCAAAAAGCGCCAAAAAAGGCTCTACAAAGCACCAATTATCGCAACAGACGTGAACTGAACAGTAAAAGTCACGATGACCGCAAAACGATGGCAATTCCATGCACGAAAAGCGATTATGCAACGCGAAGAAAAAAAAGGGAAGAGGGCAAACTTGCATAAAACGCGTTGCACAACAACGCCGAGCACCGCATGCCGATAACAGAAAAATATAAACAGAAAACAATTAAGGGCGGAGTGGAGCAGATTGTGCGATATTTGCTGGGCATAGATCACAGATATGTCATGTGCGACAGCCTGCATACAGTCCGTGAACAGCGACAGCCAAGAGAGAATTAGAGACCTTAAGTCGACACAAAAAGAAATTGTAATGCAAAGCAAGATGCAGAACCAGCGATGGTCTTGTCGCGTAGCTAGCATCAGTGTTAATTAAAACGATTAGTGTTCACAGTGGCAACGACAATTAACCGATTCATTTACTTTCGCAAAAAGGCGATTGTGATGTCACAGTAGAGGAAAAACTCAAAGCGAGCAATGCCATGAAATCGATTATTGACAAAATATAGAATTCATTTTCAGAGCGCTTTCACAATACCTGCTTTAAGATTAAAAATGGATGTTGAAATGACCTTTGTGTGTTAAACTTGTCTACCAACATTAACATAACATTTAAAGAATCTGCATTTTTTCATTTTGCACCGTGCAAAGATTTCAAACACGTTGTGGTCGCATCACAAAGTCCAGCACCTTTTGGGTGAGCCCAACGAAGACGTCAAACTGTGTCAGATTGCGTGCCCAACACCTTGCCTTCTTCCATCCTGGATTCGACCAATCCAACCAGCTTGTCGGAGTATTCTCGTAAGAGGGAAACCACCGACGATTCGGTCCCAAGGTCGTTCACAGCAGACAAGGATTTCTTCGACAGGTCGCTGTCATCGATCAATTGCAAGTCGCCGATTCTGGCGTGGATGGTGCGGAAGGTATGGACCAGCTTACTTACAGCCGTGCGACTACCGTTGAGCTTGTTGAACTGATGAAAGAATCAACACGTTAACCATCCATATGAAGTTTGAAAAAAATAAAGAAAAGTCTTATTTTTTTAAGTTAAATTATTGGCATTCTATTTAAAGAGCTGATAATGCCAACTTTGTAAGCGAAATATATAAATAAAAAAAATTTTGAGTTCAACCATTTTTAGTAACACACTTATACTCGGTAGTACTTCTGCATAAGCAGAACTGAATGCGCAATGCATACCTATGCAGTTAACTGTTAACATGCCACGTTATAAAAAATTTGAAAGCAAGAATCGCAACGCAATAAAAACTGTAACCAACTTTGCCTATCTTAGATGCTATCCACGTATGCTTAAAAAAGCTTCATTTTTTGAAGGCTAACAACGTCACAGCGGTTAAAATGGCAATTGTCGCATTAATTTGGTTCTTGTTCTGGGAAAAAGACCATCCACCTTTGCCAGTTTCCAAGAAAACAAAACTAATCGTTAAATTACAACATAGTTAACTTCTGGCTTTTGACAGCGTGTTAATAACTTTCATATAATAAAAACTGTTTGCTGTAATTTACGGCGATCGAACGCTACGTCCAAACAAAGATTTGGAAATATGCTGTATAATCAGGGTTAGGGAACCGATTTACTATCAAGGGCCACACATACCGTGAAATATTGCTGGCGGGACGCAAAATATATTCGTTTCATCTTAAAATTTTAAAAAAGATAAATTTAATAAACTGAAGGAAAATAAGGACAGAGAACTAGCGAGAGATACTTTCCCTGGCTTACTGTCAAGTACCTGCTTATCACAGAGTTTCGTTTTGACGCGATCTTATGTTCTATGCTGAGTAACGAAAACTCTGATGCGGGCCATATTAAGTTTACGCGGGCCGAAGGTTCCCCTCCCCTGCTGTATATAACACTGAATGCTTCTTATGCTCCAGGAGCTGTAGAAAATATAGAGGCTTACACAAGACGGAAGGAAGAAGGCCGACTTTCATCAATGCTCATACAAATTATTGGCATGCAGGAAAATAATCATAAACAGCAGGTTTTTTTTAAGGCGTATCGGGTCCCTAGAATCAGCGAAAATTGTTATCGGGTCCCCAGAATCAGAGAAATCGGGCCCCTGCAGGTCCATACCGGGTACCTAACATTTTCCTTAAAAAAACATGATGAACAGTATTACAAATGAGTAGACCGCATACACATTTTTCAAGAGTTAACCAGATGGTGACTAAATTTTATAGTGTTCTGTTTTGATTTAAATCAGCGATTCGAACTGGAGTGACCCTGACAAATCGATATTAAGAAAACCATTCACCAAGCGGTAGATACTATGGAAGTTTGTCTGCGGCCCACGTGAAACATTCAACATGACCCGCATCAAACGCACTACGGAGTCGCGACGACCCATCTGGGAACACCTGTTTTAACTGAATTTAACATGACCTAGTTTAAGTTTTACTGCAAATCAGTGCATTGACAAACGCGCAGTCACGTTCTGCACAGTCTTCTGTAATTTTGTTCAATTGAAAATAGAACGATTGCAGTTCACTAACAAGTAACATTGCGGAGACTGGCTGTTGCAAGGTGAAGAAATACCACAAATATTACTTCAACTGATTTTGTCATCAACAGTAGTCACGTTCAAATTGTTCTTAACTGCAGTGCACTGGAAATCGACAAATTCGTTAAATTTGGTTTGTTGCCTGCTGCGTTACCAGCACTGTCCACTTCAAGAGGTTTAGTTTATTATTTTTTTTTATTTTGGTGACGGCAGTTGGCGGCTGGCCGAAACCTGAATTTTGCTTCATGCCGAGGCAGCTGAGGTGAACGCTCTTGCCCAAGGAGCGCTACGGCAATTCACTCAACGGTCGAGGATCGAACACCCAACCTTCCAATTGAGAGGCGGACACTTTGTCACTGAGCTATTGCCATAGTTTATTGAATACGTCATCAGATGACATAGGTCCGCAACAAACAATTGGGCAGGTCAAAAAATACAAATTCACCTAGTTTGTTTAGGACGACTTTTAGACAAATATAACAACGAACAAAAATGCAGTTATTTTTAGAACGACTTTTGAGTAAACACAACACGAACAAAAATAAACAATAGGATTCGTTTGAACTGCAGTTTGTGAAACGCTTGGCAATGGAGCACCACGTGTGCGTTCAACTCATTTACGTGTTGGTACCGACTACTTCGATCAACGACGTGAATCGGCATTCACGCATCTCATTAAATGATTCGGCGTCGTTTTCTGCACACGATATTACCAGGGTTCGGCGAGAGTCTCGCTACCAGTAAGATAGGCATGAGTGCACTGTATGCACATGCACAACGCTGGCGACATACACGTTTTCTTTTTTTTCAAACAGTCAGATAATGCGACGCGCCCTGCTATTGAAGGCTGTGAAGCCGGAGGCCAAGCAAATTTGTATGGCTGCAGTCGGAGCCTGAAGTTTCGGTTCCGGTTCCAAAGACATAGTTTGTGGGGCAAACGAGTTGTACAAATAATACAATGGTTTTTAGTGTTCAACGGACCAAATTGTTCAGGAGCCGGATCCCAAAACTTCTTGATGTTGGAGCCGGAGCCAAAAATTTAAATGCCTGGAGCTGAGGGCGGACGGGAAGCCTGAAATTTGAGTTCCGGCTCCACAGTCCTGCTACTATTGTTTGTCGCTGTGTTTTAGCTTGATACAGCTCGTGATACTTGCTGTGAGGTTGTACCATGGTCACATCGCCTGTGCATGAAATACGATGACTGATTTTCGAAGTTTGTTCATATACATTGCTATCGTCCCCAGTTTCTTTTCTTCGTATGCATTGTTATTGGGCAAAACATATTCCGGAATTATTTGATAAGCTTTCATACAACCATTTTTTACATTAGTTTCAATTCAAGTTGATTGTGAGTCAATATGCATCATGAAGGAGGTTTAATTAGTTTACAAATCCATTGCCAAAACCACTCTGGAGAAACCTTCCCGTACTCACTTTCTGTCTGCGGTAAACCGCCTCTGCTTGGTTGAAGACAGCCATCAAATCTTCACTTGCCTTCTCACATTCATGACGCGATTCAGTTCCTAACTCCAGACTGCTCGTACTTCCCGTCAGCGATCCGGTTTCGTCCGGTTCTGACTCATTATCCATTTCTAAACAAAGTCTTGCCGTTAGAAAGACCCTCATCGAAGCACTGGGGAATCACGCGTTTTTCACAGAGCAACAAAGAAATCACGATGTTTTTGGCGCACTTAGCCCAGCAACACATACTTTCATGTCATTACCACGATGAAAACAAAACAACGAACGACGCAACTCAGGAACGGCTCACCGTTCATATCCTGCTCATTAACGATCGTCGTATCCTGCGGTTCCTGATCCGACGAGCTCTCTTCATCTTTCAGATTGTATGTTTTGAACAATGAAAGCGTCCTAGGAGGACTTCTGATTACGCGTGGAGGCCGTCGCTTTGTTAAGCTGGCGAGCAGTTCAGCAAACGCCGGAGGCATCGCTGGAGTTTTGTCCGGCGGTGTTCGTGATGCTGCGTTCACGGCGTCACTTGTTACACTCTGGTCGGGTGGAATTTCGGAATTCGGAAAAGTTCGCGGTGAATCGCTGAAGCCCGAAGCAGGTTTTCGGCTACGGTCGGACGTCCGATCGCGCAATCCCACATCGTCGTCATCCTCAGAGTCGCCGCTGCGGGCGGAAGTCACGTGATCGATGTCCACGTCCCGCACCTCGAATTGTGGCACGGGCACAGTGGATTGCGGATTTGACGTCTGCGGATTTCCTTCGCAGCTCATTTCTTCCTCCGACGATTCTTTTTCTTCGGTCAAGCGATCACTTGACACGTGCACGCCGCGTGCCATGTCTTTCGCAGCTTCTGCGGGTCTACGCGGACTCGGACACACTTGGATCACAGCGGAGGAGACGAACACCTTGCGCTCGTCAAAGCTGGACTTTGCTTCAGTTGCCAGTTTATCAACGGTATCAGCATCTTGCACGCGGTCGCCCGTTTCGTGAACAACATTTCTAACATCAACATGCTCATCGTCGCACGGACGTTCGGATGATGCTGTTTCATCTACATTCGCGGCTTCAGGTAAAGCATGCGGGGGAACAAAAGCTTCTTCAGACGCTTCCCCCTCGCAAGTGGGTTTGGGCCTGCTGTCACAAGCAGGGCTGGTTCGTTCGGAAACTTCGTCGTCATTCTTCTCCACGTCATGTTTCAGCCCAGACTGTTCTATTACGTCACGTGATTCGGAACCGCGGATGAATTTTTGATCAATCGATTGTTTATTGTCTTCTTTACAGGATGACGACTCTTCATGAGGGACTTCTGCATCAGCCCCAGTAGCTGCACGTGCTTCACAGGATGGTTCGATTTCACCATTCACATCTATCTGCTGCACCAGAGCAGGAGATTCCAAACTCTGGTCTAGACCGGATGAATCCGGCTTGTTTTCTCCAACTGAGTTGGTAAGCTCGCGATCGGAGTCTGGTTTGTCAAGCTCGCGCTGATTGTTTTCGATTATCCCTTTGTTGTCCGTAAGCACAGCCAGCAGTGATTTAACCAAGTTGTCGGTGCCGGGTTCTACGAAAGAACCGCTGTCGCGCCGCGAGGCCGGCGCAGACGTCGCGGCCTCAGGTTGCCGCGGACTGCCGCCGTCGCCGGTCCCGCTTTCGTTCCTGTTGTAGTCGTATGATATCACGATTACATCGTCACTGGTAAAATCGTCACTTTTCGAGGCTGGCTCTCGATCTTCGGCGCCGGGCGAATTTCGCTGTTGGTCGCAGTCGAAGATGACGCCTTCTGTAAATCGGGCAACGACAAATCAGTCACGTGATTTATTTCTATGACAAGCACAGTGAGTCCGTGTCTTTTGCGTCGCAACATGCAATGCCCAGACACACAATAGTTATTTTACAGCTAAAATTTAATCGAATCCGGCTCAAACGCTGATTTTACGCGATTGCCCCAGCGCTCATGTTGACGATTTCTGGGTGAAAGCTTCGGCAAAATGGTCCCATCCGCTTAGAATCGGGGTTGGAAATTATTTTTTTCCGTGGGACTACATGAGAAACAGAAAATATTGTGAAGGGCCGGGACAAAAGTGAACTCAATTCTGCATATTATCAATTGTACTTCTTAAATTGCACCGTTTTGAAAAGCTGTTAAGACTGATATGAGTACATGTTATAATTAGGCAATAAAATGTGTTTATTTGGTAATTTCCAAAGGAGGCGGCCAGAGTTAACCAAAAGGCCTTATGCGGCCCGGAAGCCGTACAATGTCCAATGTCTGGCTGAGAAAGTACATTGTGTTTGATCACAAAAAGCCGTGGAAAAAACTACCTTAGCTTTAGGAACTAGCAGAGCAACTGAGCGCAAAGGACGCTCTATACGCGAGGCTCGCCGTGATTCCAGTCGTTGCTCGATAAAAGAGGGTTCTTTAAACGCACGCTGACTTTTAAAATCAACCAAACTTACCATACGCTCCCGATCGGTCTCTTTGGACAAAAAAGTTAAAATGCAACAACGTCAAAATACAAAAAAGCACCAAACAAGTTTCACCAAATGCGGGCCGCGACATACCAGCTTCAAGTTCGTCCTTCAGGTCCGGAGCAAAGGTTTCTTCCTCAAAGGAGCTGACCGTGGAACAGAGGTCAGCCGACTGCGCCAGATTCCCTATTTCCTCACACACCTGTAACAAGAGACGTTTTTCTCCGTCGCGTGTTCAGAAAGAGACGCGTGCTTCGTGGCCAAAGCCGCTTAATTGGAGCTCCCGCTGACGAAACTAAATCCGGGTCATTCGAGAAGCGATTCACGGCGTTACGCGCTTCTCGCAGCAACGCATCATTTGCAGCTCGTAGAAAAACGACCTGCGGCGAACAACTGTGTTGCGGCATTGTGCCGGTTGCAACGATGCGTGAAAGAACCGCTGCATTACAACCAATAAAAAGCTCTGTGGTAATGTCAATAAAGTCTTGTTTGTTTGACTTTTCAACGAAACTTAACATGCACCTGTTAGTCAATGCCATCAAAAAGCGGAAGGCACTCGTGAGCTGGCTGTAAATACCGGTACCTCCGCGTTCAATGCACTTCCCTACGCCAACAGATGAGACAGCATTCGTATTAGTTCAGGAGTAGGAAAACGATAGTCGTAGATGTCTAAAATAAAACGCAGCTGAGATCTGCTCCAGTCAAAAAAGTGATAGCCAAGGGAACTGCTTGCTGACAAAGTGATTGGTTGAACCGCGCAACAATCAATACACGGGGCTATAGCATAGTTTCAACAGAACACCTGCGCCTGCTGTCCATACCAGTTCAATTTCGCAAATGAAACGGTCATGTCATATATCATCGGCAGCTTGTGGCCACATGTAAACTTGTAAACTCATCTAAATACAGCTAGAAAAAAACAGAACTAGTGTCAATAGCACAAGAGCTTAATAAATAGCTATTCCATAGAACAGTTTATAGAAAAGTTAATGCGGATCGGACGTGATGTTCGCTGCAGTGCAGAGAGAAAAGTTGATTAAATTTTTCTCTGTTTGCTCATTTTAATATTCAACGCAATCTCGTCGCCAACCCTTAGAGCTCAACAACAGGTTCTGTACTCGCCACCGCAAACGGTCCACCTTCACGTCTCGCAACGCATACCCTCTGTCATACTAGCTTCGAACAGAGCTTGTGCGCATGCGCGAGCATGTTGAAGCGTAGACATATCCAGCGCAGATATCACCGGGTAAATTTTTTCCCCACTTTTTGCAAGAATGCGCGATGAGAACGAAATGTTTATTTGGAACGAAGTTATTTACGCTGAGAATAAAATTCGAAGTGTGAGATGCATTAACACTATTTGTCTAAATCTGGCTATGTACGTCGCACAGAGCACTATTTCAAGATCATAGGACACTTGCACGCACAGATCCGACAAGATATTTTGCTTGTATCCTTTCACATGTGATGAAAAGTAAGGGCACTCACTTGATGAGAAGCCCAGTTCTACAAACACCTAAAAGTGCAAAGTAGTTCATCTTCACGTAAACATCAACAGTCAACACCATACGCACATCCCCTCATTACTCAAACTCACGTTTTCCAACAAAATAGGTTCTTTACATAAAATAAATGGGAAGGAATCACGCAACAGTTTGGCAGAGTCATATTCGACGACAGGTTAAGAGTCTAACAAATCACTCGGCGAACATGGACAAACGGTTTTAATTAAAAGTTTTGTTACATCTTTCTCCGGAGTGACGAGGAACGCAAGATCCCAGTACGTAACGTAAATACGAACGTCACCGGTATGGTTCAATGCACACCTTGCCCGATGTGCTTCAGCGAGTCCGGCAAGATTTATGGCAGCACTAATTTCTATAAGATGTTGGACAGAGCGCGGCTTGTTGAGTAGAATCGGGTTTTCGCCCCTTGCTCGCAACGACAACGAAGACCGTGACATGTTGCTGTAATCCTGGTAATGTTTTTTATAACTTTCTGACGATTGCTTGCAAACAGTGAATAACAGAAAGCTTTGATGACAGGGCACTTGATGAGGTGTACCTGCGTGAAGAACACTGAAACGAGTATCTTCTAAAATTTTCATTTTGGGGTACATTCTGTGAATTACCACGCATGCCCCCTTTAAAAGGCTGCAAAGTTTATCTCTTTGCATTAGTGTTCTTTGCTTTGCACATGTATAAAATGAAAATAAATCTCTCACCTTTTTTTGTTCCAGCCGAACACCCCACTTCCCCAAAGCGGGCAGAGGGCTGCGCCTCGTAGGTGCCGGTTCCGCCTGGCCATGTTTGGCCACCCACGCCGGCAAGTAAGCTTCGGCGGGTGAGTCGCCTCCTTCAGCATCTGCACAAAGGAAACTTTGCGAAGTGATGCATTGTGTGGACGGCGCACTGGTGAGTTCGCTACGAATGTCAAGGAATGACGCCAGTGAGTTTGTTGTTGCGCTAAAAATTGCTGCGTTTGATGTTTTTTAAGCGAAAGTGGTAAAAGTTCGGATGCAATTCAACAATAAAACAATTTGACAACAGGATTTTCAAACGTGGGATCTAACTAGTTCACGAAAAATCCACAAAACTTGATAAAAGCTGTTGCACTATTGGACACGACCCAAAATCAACTTGATTAAACATACACTATCAACAAAACGAGTAGCATCGGCAGAAACAATGTAAAGAAGCTCTATTGTAGAGTAAAATAAAGTGGACTTTTACCTGAGTTTACTTCGAAAGTGAGCGCTGCCATGTCGTCACTGACGAAGTTATCGAAGGCGGCAGGCAACTTTCTATCCAATGCTTCTTGGCTGTCCTGGGATCCGAGTATTTCCACCGTTAGCTCCTCAGAGTTGGCAAAGTACGCAGTCTTGTTTAATTCGTTTTCTGGAGTTGTGGGGTGCGACGTTGCGCCGCCTAACGATTGAATATTTCGAATGTCATCTGCCGAACGATGGCTTAGGCGCCACACGAAAACGCAGCTGTCGGCCGATGAGGACAGAAGCCGACTTTCGTTGTCGAAGGTTAACGATACGGCAACTTCTGAATGGCCGTTTAAAACGCATATGCAGTCACCTGGAAACGAGACAAGGGCTGATTAATATTTTGGCGTAGCTCGGTATCCAACTCATAACAAGCACTCGGCGATCACTTAAGAAGGGCGTGAACCCGAAACGGAGCCCTCTTACTTCCACTGATGGGTTTTAACGGCGCATTGTGGTAAACCTGAGCTAAGTGCAGCTTTCCCACGGTTTTTAGTTTTATTGCCAGAGTTTGGATCATACGTGAAACGTGGATAGTACGAGTGCACCAAGCTGTGACAGATGATAACAAACACTAGCAAGCCATCTTGATCAAAAGAAGCACTAGAAGTAAGATGACTGTTTCGTATTCCAAAAAAGTTGACAATCGGCTGTAGATTTGTCAAACGCACAACTCTTCACACAAAGCACGGTAGGAGAACAAAGGAAATTCACGCCAATTTTTGTACAGATATCAAGCACTTACAGTGGATTAGTGTGTAGCGGAGCACGCGTGTTGTATTGTATATAGCATATTGAATAACGCCACACTGGCTTTGTAAACATTATCTTCTAGTACGAATAGCTTCGTCAAAAAGTTTAGAGTTATAGCCGAAAAACACTTGCCTAATCATGCGATTGTTCGTAAAGTCGCGAAGGTGAATAAAGTGAAACTGCAGTATGAAGGTACCGTGTTGGTTAAAGTATCTGAACCATCTGATATACGCAAAAACTAACACACCTGCTCTGACACAACAAACATCCCAAAATACACAGTCTTCAGTATTACGAAAAGACAACACAAGAAGGGAAAATATGGCGTAACACAAAAATTTGGGACGACCCATGTACAGTACAAATGCACGTTCGCCCAAAGCTGTGTTTTCTAGAAATGTACAAGAACAAGAGTTTCAATTCTGGCCTGAAACAAAGAAAACTGCGGGCAGAATCGGAATTCTGCCAATGCTTTGTTTTATTCCAAACACCGTGAAACACTTCAAAGCTGTAACAAATGTTGGCCTGTACAATTTTGACTTTGAAGTACAAGATTTGGAGAGCAAGGCATTTTGCCCAAGATACAAGTCTTTGATTATGAATTTTCATCACATCGTGTAAATCAGTGCTCTTCAACAGGGGTTCCGCAAAACATGTAGTGGGGTTCCGTGAGGGTTCCTCGTTTTTTAGGGGAAATGATTTTTTGCTTCAGTATGTTGATGCGTCATTATTAAATTTTTTAGATCACCGTGCAACATTCACACTCCAAATAAGCCAGTTCGTTAAATAGGAGGTTTAGTGCAGATAGCGGAACAAGAACTATTGAGTTCTTGCATCACTTGTTGTGAAATTAAGAACGTTATTGTTGCATCATAGTTATACGATGTTGCCGATGTACAGTTCACAGTAGACTGAGTAGAAAGTAGACTCAGCCTGAGTCTAGTAGAGAGTAGACTGAGTCACAGAGTAGAGCTGCTGTTCAACCTAATGTGGGAATGAAGTAAAAACAGTGTGAAACCCAACTTTTTACTATTTAGACAAGTCAGGTGAAGCAAAATAGCACGTTCTCCTATGTGAAGCGAAATAATAACAACAGCGAAGGTGTGGACGGCAATGAGTAATGCAGTTCAAATGTAAAAGAGGCACCTAATCCGAAGCGGACCAAATGTAATTCAATTGCCAAAGTTAGAAAATGGGACGGCACATATTTGAGATACGGGTTCTTTTTGCCGGATGACCAAATTCTGAATGTAGCAGCTACACTCCAGAAATGCAAGAACAACCGCGCCACTGAACTTCTTGCTTTAACTGTAATAACTGTTTATTTGTTGAAGTATCTAATAACGAATTTCTAACAAGTAATTCGTGTTTTTTTAATTTTTGCTAATGGGGGTTCCATCACAAAGGCGTAAGTATATCAGGCGTTCCACGATTACAAAAAGGTTGAAGAGCACTGGGCTAAACAATCTTGCTAAGTTGTTAAAAAAATATCTTTTAAACCGGTACGTTGCATTGCAGACGTGATTTGATAACAGAAAGAGAACTTAATAGTAATAAAGTAAGTATTATAGAGTCTGCCGGAATCGCTCATTTCCACCAGAACCAGAAATGATTTGCAATTTCCAACGGGAATTCCAGGATATCCTTGAAGCTAGTTTTTGTTGACTGTTAACAGTTTTCTCAAGGTAACGGTAAAACCTACTGCCGCAAGCCCTGAGAGGCAGCATCAGGAAAAGAAGGATCAGAAGGTAAGCAGCACGATGAGTGCATTACCGTGAGTTACGGCCAAAAGCTTGAAAGATCGTTACCGATACGATCGAAAGTACATCCTCGTTCCAACACCAAGCGGTGCTGGAAGGACAAGCAAGCAGCAAGGACTTGATAGTTGTTTTTGTCGAACCATTGAGAAACGGTGGGTAATCATCCATCGCGCCACCTAATCGCGAGTATACATGAGTGCACGCGTTCTGCTCAGTGAACGTGACTGGTCATCAGCGGCTTCGAGTGAAAGGTATGCAGAAGCAAATACCGTGGAACTTTGTCAAGCGAAGAAAAGCCCAACATGTACAAAAAACACTAACTGCGCTACCCGTGATACATTATACACCTTTCGTAATTAATGATTTTGTAAAAACAGCTTTATTGGATGAAAACATGTCGCAAACATACGTTTGAGTTTCAGTGAAGTTTGATGCACTGATCACGTTGATTTCAAAGTATTAAGCACCCGTAAGTTTCTTAGAGAATAAGACCTGGGTTTAAAAATAACTAAGTTAATGTGCAGGATACAGCAAAGCGCAAATGCAACTAACCTGTCATAAAACCCAAAATGTAGATGTTTTTATCGGCGCTCGACGCGGCCAAGAGAGTCCGATGAGGGTTGACAGCGATGCAGAGGATGTTGGCGCCGGATTCGCTTCCACGAAAAGACCGCTTTTGTTTTCCGCCAAATACGTCATACTCGATGACGTTCGAGCCACACGCCACCAGCACTGACTCGCTGAAACGAGATCTTGAGTGCTGCAATTCTTTTCAGAAGACATAAACTCGTGACGTTACACATAATGAAAGCGCTCAAACGCTTTTTACAAACTTGACAGGTACAGTTTCTGCGTCAAAAACTTAGCTGTTCTGCAATAAAAAAATGCGAAGATTTTTTTTCAGTTTGTACTTCAAAGGAGGAAGTTTTGCTGCATCATCCGAATTTACGGTTGCCAAGTGATGAAGTTTTATTCAAACCATATTTTTTGCCGTCTCGCAAAAACGCCAATTTGGGAAAAAAGAAAAACAAACCTGCGGAAAAAAGCATCTCAAACAAACATTTTCACCATATATTAGGTGAGCTTTAACCAACAAGCCCAGGCGCTGTGGTTCGTAACGACTTCTGCTTTAACACCGTAGAAAAGCCACCTCATGTCGGCATCCGTTTAGCGCTATCATAATGACTGCGAGGTAATCATCGTTTACACCGTGTTTCACTCAGGTCCCAATGTCCTTTTTGGAATCCTCAGTCTTTTTTGCTAACTAAGGTTTTTCTGAGGGCCATAAATGTTTGCAACCAATTTGAAACATTCTGACAGCAGGAAGAGCAAACATCAGTAACAGCTGCTCTTTAAATGAGACAATGTCGCGCGCGACGGAAATATCTTGAAGGTAAATAATGTAGCGAAACTGTTGACCTGGTAACTCACGTTCTTGCAACGAAAGGTGGAAGCAACAGTGGCCGTTGCTGAACCCTTCACAAGTCTTTCACCGCGCTGCATTTAGATACTTTCTTTCGTTTTTGTCAACGAGTCGTAAAGCTTGAAACGTGGTATTGTCGTCAAACAGGTCAAGCAATTGTGCTTGTCAGCTTATTCGCTACTTTGTTACGACTGTTTGCAATTTGAATAAATGTTGGAATTCACAGTTCCAAGAAAAATTTTTGCTAAGTACAGGTAAGACGAAATAGGTTTTCGCGTTGACATAAATCTTGGTCGGGGAAGGCAAAGTTTNAACTGAAATAATCTAACAATTCGAAATCGCGGAAAACCTGCAGCAAAACCCTTAAAATAACTGCGATCGAGAAGCTGACAAAAAAGAAAAGTACAGAAGACACGCTGCATATCAAAAGGAGTCAATTAGTTTCGAACAAAACCAGCACATCCCAACACTCAGCAATCGAGCATTGTAGATTATACACAAACTCACCCTAACTAATTTTTAGACAGAAAGTACAGTTTATAAGTTTGCACCCTGACATAGTGGGGAGATCTGATTTGATAATCACATTAAAAAATATTTATCTTTCGATATAGATCAGGGGTTCCCAACCTTTCTCTTACCATGTACTCCTTCAGCATTCCGACAGATGAATATGTACCCCTTCAGCATTTCACCAGATAAGCATGTACCCCTTCATGATTTTGACAGATGAACACGTACCCCTACAATTTCTTATGACAAAATATTTTGTCATGATTATTCACGGATATATTTAACAATAAGCATATAAGTATATAATGATTTAAAAAAATAATATTCGCTGATACATTTATAAATATTTGGAAATAAACTATATGTAAAGGAATTTTTCTCTTCTATCGCCAACCTTAAATGTACCCCTTCAGATAGGAAAATGTACCCTACGGGTACATGTACTCCAGGTTGGGAACCCCTGATATAGATCAATGTCATTTTGCAAACTGCGTGTTTTTTGCGAACTGCGTCTAAGTGAATCAAAGCGACTTTGCACTGTGGACGCCAATACACGGTTAAAAAAGGGCACATTTTAGATGTTTTGCTTCCGTTTGTAAAACCAAGGTCGATTTCAGTTTTCGTTACGTCGACACGCGGCAACGGTTCAGGACGAGTTCCGTTGAAAAGGCGACGCTTTCACCGGAGAGCTTTTTGTCAAAAACCGTTGGCACGTCATCAGTGAAGCCACGTGCGACGAAGCAACATCGAATCAACAGCTGTCGAATTTCTTACGAGGCCGGTATGCTCAGTATGCGATACTGACTGTCAGGTGTTCCTTTCAAGTTTGCGCGTGAACAAAGATACGCAAGGGTAGGTTGGAAGTAATCAGCAGGGACCGAGACGCAGCATTGACTGTACTGCTTCATACTGCACAGGAACTTTTACCACAGTTTTTTATGCAACTGGTAGAAGCATTTTAGCACATGTGCATCATTTGCTTTTTTCAACATAGAGGGTTATGCGGTATAACGATATGCGATATGTTGCAGTGGGAAAAAACTTTTCGTTAAAAAGTAAAAACTTTTCGTTTTTTGACTTTGCGTGACTTTAATGAAACTAAAATTTCAAGTTGTTGTTTGTCAAAATTCGGTAATTTTCACACAAAATCAATATGACCCGTATACCAGACCACCCTAGCGTGGGTAACTTGCAAAAGAAGGTCAACAACCTTTGACTGAAAATCATAAGCAGTGAGACGCTAGCTTAAAGCAGGCCTTGGTGGAAGCAGTGAAGTAAAAACACAACTTTCAACTAATGGAGTCTTCGAGAGGCGAACATGCCAAAATGCTATCGGCCACCGTACTCCAACGACACTACAGCGCGTGCTATACTTCACCTCGCATGTGGCATTGTATTTACACAGGAAAAATTCCCAGGATAGTTCACTTGCTTGCGTAACAAAAACTTGGTTTGAAACATAACAAAGCAGCGATTGCAACGCTTTGAACGACAGATCGTCAAACGTCTACAGCTACGCAGGTTCGTTTAGCTTACTCGACAATGGCCATGTCGCCCATTGAATGCTTCTCAACGAAATGCTGCTCGCGGCTGATCTCGGCCTTGCCGGTGTTGTTGTTGATCACGCACACGTAGAGAGACTTGTCAGAGCCGCAGGTGATGAGACGAAACTGAATCCGGAACAAGTCAATAAAACATTGCTGTACGTCCCAAGTCGTCGCTCGATAAGTAGGTGCTAATATTCTGCTGGATGTTAGTATTTTTGCAATCAATCATTTACAGAGTCGCGTCATCAGCCGTGAACACACGATCAGGATTGCGCGCAACACTTCTGCTGCCGTCATGAAACCGTCCGTAATTTTGAGTGAAACTCAGTAGTTGATTTTTGGTACCAAACAAGTAAAGCGCCGAACCCACGCCGTGAGTGACAGGTAGGTACGCGCTTGCAACTTAAGCCGGTCTGTTCGGGAATAAGGCATACACAGAAATTAAAATGCCGCGGGCGATCTGAAGCATATTGCCGCCATTAGCGTTCGGCTGCAAGGTATTTAACGCAACCAACAATTACAGAGGTCGAGTTGGAGGTTTCATTCACACAACTTATAGGCATGATTCGATAATAATTAAGCTCATTCAATATCAGCCGATAGGCTTTCAAGATGTAAGCGCACACTAACACAAATTAAAAGGTCATTTTTCAAAACACTTATTGATCACGTCGTTGCGGTACACGTAAAAATATGAAAAAGCATCACTCTGGTCTTTGATTTGCGCAATAAAAGCAGCACAGAGTATAGTATCGTATACGAGAGATCAAGTTTGCTCGAATCTTGATCTACAGCAGCACCAACCTCGTTATCGCGCTGAGCAAATTTAACGGCGGTCACCGCAGCTGAGTGGTCGGCAATGGTGTGGGTGGGAACGTAGTTCTCGCCGAAGATGTTGACGCATCGGCCGCGGCTCGCGCTTGCCAGCATTTCGCCAGTTGGGGAGTAATCCATGTCCAGCACGTCACCATCGTGGGTGGGAATGAAAGCGAGACGATCGAAAGTCACAAGATCGTAAACGCTGAAAAGAAAATAGAACGTCGCTGGTAAAATGCAGTGGAAACAGAAGCGCAACTGCTTTATATTCGATATTTCCGCTGCAGAGAGTCGGGTAAGCATACAAATGATGCAGCACGAGCTGTTTTCATTTCGACAGATAAGACGCGTTATTTTACAGTTTCAACTAGGAGGCAGAGCAAATGAGCTGACCAATGCGCTTACCAATCCACCTTTTGAACATTTGAGTAAGGATATTGCATATCTCCCGATTCGAAAACTAGGGACAACAAAACAAACTCTAGCCTCATGGCAAGCTTCTGAGGAATCTGCCTGCTTGTTTCTGCTTTCATACTTGTGCGATGATTCGAACTTGCACATATCTATTTATCAATAGTTGTAAGCCACAAACGTGGCACAAGTAAATCTATCACAATTTATTTCATTGGGAAACTAGATTCGTGTATTTAAACACATCTTCAGTTTTCATTCAAATATAATCTAGGGACAGATTTCCTTCGATTAAAACAGCTGGAAAATGGACAGATTTCCTTCGATTAAAACAGCAGGAAATCCCGGTCGCATGAACAGCAAGACGTTTCACGTTGTGCTGTTTGAGACGAGCGCCCCACTTCGCTGAGACTAATTCAATCTAGACTCGGTCACAAAGCCGAGGACGATCCCCCGGTCACAACGTGACAGGACATTTAACAATTATAAATAGGACGGCCATGATCTTACTGGATGTTTCCGCTTCTATCTCCGACAGCGGCATGCTTTCCATCTGAGCGAACGCAGATTGACCGCGCCTCGAACTTCGCTGATCCGTCAGTTTCCAGCGGACTATTCTCAGCAACGTCGAGGTTAATTATTTTCAGTAAGTTCTGTTGAATAAACACGAGAATGCTCTTCAACTTATCGTCGAAAAATCATGGCAAACAATTGGATGGAAACGAGAGTGCTCATAGATGCCACTTAATCCCACAAATCCAAGCTCGTGACCTGAGAAGGCTGCTTTGCACGATAGATGTCAGTTGGGGATTATCTTTCTGTAATAATTTTGTTTAACTTTTCGTGAACTTCACCTTCACTGCGTATTCGTAAATATGACAGTGTCTTAAAAGATGAAAGACTAGCACCTTCGTTGTTATTTCAGTTCAACCTGCCACGAAACGACATCTCCAATCATAACAAAAACAGTAAACAAACACGTAAACAACTGAAGGAGGCGAAGACAACGTACGTGATGTCCGCTTTCAACTGTCCACAATCGCAGCGTGCTGTCATTCGAGCACGTGAGGAAAGAGTTTTGTGGTAGAACAGTGACTTCGCCGGAATCTGGCATAACCTGAACATATCGACAACAATCAGTGATTGTGACGTCAAATGACATGCCATGCGGTTAGAATTTTAGTGACATAGATCTAAAAGCAAATGAACTCGACCGCCACGTTAAAATCACTGGCATAAACCATTAAAGCAGCCGGCTAAATCATCAACTCAGAAACTTGTATGTTGTTACTTGCGCGTAGTTAATGCAAAATCTCCCCAAAAGAAAGTCAGAAAACAACTCGTTGAGCAAATGTAAGAATCGCTTGAAAGACGGAGATGCTTGAATGCACCGAACGCGAGAAGCAATCATTTTCACCGACCTTCACATCCCAAACGCACGAGTTGTGAAACCGTGAACACGAATGCGTGTGAGGTTCAGCAAAGTCGACGACATCGGTGATCAGCAGCGAATGGTCGGCGTACACCGTGTGGAGCCACATGTTGCGAACGTCAATCGCAGTTGCCAGGATTTCTCCCCTAGGAAATAGATGTACGCTCACGGTTAGCGTTGTGCTAAGAAGCGGTTTTTAAACTGCAACGATTGATTACATTAATTTGGAAAAAGCAAACGCGGGTAAATCTTAGACGTTAGCTTTAGGCAGCATTGTGGGTCAAGCAACTATTCCACATTCCGTAATTATAAGGCTAAATATCATTCACTAACTGAGCAACAACCTAGTTGGCCACCAAAACTAAGGAAGTGCTGCCTTCACATGGCTTTGCCGGTCAATGAGCATAACTAGTGCATTGGGTGTGTCAAGTTTAGCGCGAAAGTGAAGACCACGGATCATCAAAATTATAACGAAGTAATTTTATGAGCACCGCTGTTTAGTTTGACACTTGCTGCGATGTGGATTTAAAATAAAGAAAGCAAATAGATTTTAGTCTGACGCAGGCTTTTGAAAAAAATTGTAACGTGTAGAGACAATAACCGTTGAAAAATACTTTTCAACATACAGCACACCTTACCCCAGTTAGATCGCGCAATGCCTACTGCCTAACCCAAAGTATGCGAAGTTAGTTTTGACCTTCGGTTACAAAATGACTTCTGAGTAAGCCCTGGTCAGGCTACATAACAAAAAAAGAGTAAGACCAGAATACGCTATGAAATAATTTTGGTATTTGAAAAATCTGCAAAATGTCGACTAAATGCTGTCAAACAAAAGCACATTTCTTTTTTTCAACAAGCCTTTAGTGCTGTGATGTCATGTAACGTAATTGAAATACGTTTATTGTCCTCCGCCTGGCAAATCTTCATACCTTGGAAACGGAAAGTTAACTGTCCGAGTCACTGGGCAGAGTAAATAAACCAGAAGCAATAAAGCAGCTTCGCTCAACAAGCCTCGCAAAACAAATAGATCGCAATCCAACAATAGTCTATAATGACATCGGATCATCTCGCTTCACAAAGGAACCGCAATACGCAATTTAAAACTCGAAGTACGTGCTGTGCACTGAATAGGCGCATGGCGCTCGATGCGTCAGCATCAAAGCTACGCGCAGCCAACTAACGAAACTGAAACCGTGTGTTAACGAACAAAGTGAAAGTTATTATACACAAAACAAAAGTGCAACTTGAAAATATCGACAGTTTTGTCAGTGATTGGTCTCATTTCGGCAAGAAGGGCGACGTCGAAGCTAGCCTCGAAGGTCTCAATGAACATACCGGACGAAATCCGGTGGAGAAATGTTGGTGATGAAGTCGAGCGTGCTGCTGGTGAAAAGATATATTGATCCGTCGCCACTTCCGCACAGGACAGTGTCGTTAATGATGGAAATACTCCTTCCCGATCCGCTCTGCCGGTCGCAACAACAACGGTCTTATGCAAACACGTAGCAAAACAGTTTGCACTCGCAGAGGCACTTACTGATTGACATACTCGAATTCGACGCGTGGTGCCACTAAACATGACTGAAACGAGCTGTGCAAACGTCTCGTTTGTTCACAGTGGTGTGAACGTCGTTTGAGCCAAAACAAAAATGAGAAAAACTGTCCGAAGAAACAAGTGCGCATCAGTCACAGACAAAGACTGAATTGAAAACAGATTTGACGTTTTTGTTCAAATCGCAGTATCTTCTGGCGACAAAGGTTTTTCGAACAAACCTTTATTTCCACGTGTCTGGACACTGTCCGTTTCACATTGAACTGACACAGCAGACCCGATCGCGTAACGGCGAATGTCAATCCAGATTCAGATCCAAGCCCGCACACTACGTCACAGAACATGTGGTTGCGAAAGGACTCCAGGATTGCCGAGCGGCCTTTCAACGGAACTGTTGACATCTTTTGCGAAACAGAACAAAAAAATCAAACTTTACGACCCGGTGTCAAACTGCTTCCAACATCAAAGCATCCTAGTTAACACTGCAAAAAGGATTTAATTGTACAACGTCAGTGCGTCAAGCGTGCTGATAGCATATCCAAAGCAATCACGTGATTTAAGCCGATTAATAAACAAACATCATAGGCACAAGTTTGACTCACGTCAGGAGTTGAGGCCTTTTCCAGATACCAAAACTTGACATGTCGGTTTCCAACAGTAACAAAGTAATTGCTGTCGTCCGAAAAAGCAACGGATTTCACTTTGGTAGATACCTTGTTCGATGCGGCCAAAACGTTTTTCTGCAGATTGCAAAGTAAAGCATGGCTGTCATAGAAAAACTCTTAACTTATCAGATAACAAAGCCCATACTTAAGAGGTGACATTAATTTTCTACTAAATGGCAAAATAGCATGACAAGGCAGGTCACAACGAAAGCATTGGGCACTGCGCCCAGTCAATATTACATTGCTTGCCAGCACTTCCGGTTCACGTGACTACACGTTATTGCCTTGATTTGAAACCCAGGCATTGAACAATTCTGACGCATTTTGTTTTGGTCACGCGTTTCATTTTCGCTGATACAAAGGAATGAAAAAAATGTCTGGGTGATAGCAATTCTTGCGCTGCATGTTTGAATTTATTTAAATATTTAGATTGACAAACAGCTACACTCCAACAAACGCATTACGCCCGCCTACGGAGGCGGCCTGCACCAACACGCCAAGGCAGAAGAACCACATGGTTAGTTTTTGCAACCTACCTTCCAGTCCCAGACATTAATGACGTTGTCGTGCTGATATCCGATGGATATTACGTACTTTGAGTTGGGAGAAAATAAAACACACGAAATTCCGTATATATGACTTGAAAACGATGCAACTTGCGAGCGCTCCGAAACAGAGAACACTCGAACACATGGTTGGTGACCACTCTGCAAAGTGCATAAATCATTATGTACGCAAAGGTTAGGGGAATACACCAGTTTATCATCGAAGCAATAACAGAAGTCTAGAAAAAATTCTCATCTAAAATACGTTTTGAATTTAGAATCAAGCCACAGTCGATGTTAATGCTGCTCAAATGTAAATGTGCCTCGAAATAATCTTGTCATTTCGTGTAGTTAGATGGCAAACGTGATTGAAGAGCAACCGCCCACCCAGATCAAGCCGCGGCTATAAAAACGGAAAGTAATACGATACGGGAAAAAGTGCGTGCTTAGACCTATATTGAATTTGTTCTATCTTAATTAAACTGGGCAGCACGATTGGCAGCAACCAAGCTATCATCCATTTTCCACAGATGTTGTAATTGCATTGGGGTTTGCGTTAAGGTATTTTAGCGAAATTAACTAATTTTGTGAAAGAAAAAGCAATCCTAATATCGCAAAAGCAAGATATCAACAGCCTTTTCACAACAGCCATTAAAAATGAAGGTGGCATGTTTTTCTGCATGACTGCGTTGCAAGTCCAACTGCACCTTCCCAGATTAAAAGGAACTACTCCCTTAACCTTCCTTTATTACATTTAATGAACAGAAATACAAATTGTAACAAAACATCTTTTTTGCAATCTAAAAATGCATGCATTTAGAACTTTAAATACTCAACAAAATTCATCCACGAAGCACACGCAATTATCGAGCATTGTCATGAGCAGTAAAAATATTAATACTCAAATTATTATTGGACTTCAGTTACAAATTTTTACAGACTGGAATGAAAAATACTGCAACTTAACAAACCTCTCCGGTTGCAATAAAATTCCCATCTTTGGTGAACCTCAAGCAAGTGATAGTTTTCTGACCTGGGTTGAAAACGAATGACTGCTTGTCTGCTCTTGGGTTGTGAAGAACTATCACACAACCAGCTGGGTATGCAAGCAAACCAGTGTTGGGATCGCAGCAGAAAGCACAGTTATTCTTCAGAGTCAGGCCCAGAACATGTACCAAATCTGCAGCATACTGCAACAAAAGCAGGTAGCTTTGTAATGCCTTGGACACCAAAGGTTAATTTCATGCCTAATAAGGACAGAATATCATCAGAAGAGTTAGAAGAAACAAAGGTTTATGACCACCACAGGTCAACTAAAGTTTTTGCCACACAATTCAATTTGAATCACATTCAGTTGAACGCCAAAATACAAGGGCATATCACAAGCAACTGTACTGACAAGAATTGGACCATACATGTAACTCATTAGTTAGGAGTAATTTCAGGTTTCACAACCAACTTAACATTTCAAACTAACTAGTTTTGCAGTAAATCTGAAAAACATTAATTTAGTGGACAAAAACCTACCAGACATCAACAAAAAATACAAACTGTGCAAGCACAAAAAATGGGTGTGTAGGGATATACACAAAGCTTGCCTGGGTTATGAGCACTACAACAACTCAGTATTAATAAGCCATAAAATCTGGAATGCAATTGAAACACAACAACAGTACAGTTAGTAGGTAAATGGGATCATTTACATGACAATAAATTTTTTTATCTGGCTCATGAATTTTGACTGCTGTGTAAATTTGATATGATCTTTTGAAATTTCCTTGAAACCAATAGTATAAAACCAAGCTAACAACAATAGTTTTATAAATAATATTTTAGCATGGCAGGTTTTTTATTTTGGTGACGGCAATTGGTGGCAGGCTGAAGCCTGAAATTTTTTGCTTCTTGTCATGACAGGCTTCCAACAAAACTTAAGATAAAACACAAGAAGTTGCCAACAAGTACTACATTGAATGTAGCCGTAGTTTCAATGGATTTAAATTTACAATACAAGCTTTGCTCAGGCGGGCAAGGAAAATGCCACACATATTTCAACACACCAAACAAAAACAGCTCAGGTTTCCTTTTCAGTTTATGTGAGCTGAAGCGTGCCACTGGCTTGTTCCTAAAACACAGACTTCACAACTGGTATGGAACAAGAGACAATGGGAATGTTTAAAAACAATATTAGTATTTTTGAAATAAATAGAAATTTCTCAACCAAAGTCAATCAAAAGCAAAAAAGTTGCTACTCTGTGTTGCTACTACTAAAATTGTTTCAAAAGTGCCAAACTATTTCATATGATAGTTATTTTTCTAAAATGCTTGTCTTCCTATTTCATACACCTGCATCACCATCATATTTCACTATTTTGAATTCTTTAAAACAGTTAATTAGGAACATGGAATAACTATATTTGTGAAAAACATTAACATTTGATTTACTTGTAATTCCTCCAATAAATTACCCCTAATGTGCTAAAAAATCTTGTCTTACAAGCAAAATGTACATTTTTACAACCAGAGACGGAGTTTAAGCAGGCTTGCACAAATCGAACTTTAACTACCGTATATACTCACGTATAGGTCACACCGGTGGATAGGTCGCACCCCTAGTTTGTGATTGTCAAAGTAGGTATTTGTGGTTGATCTGTATATAGATCACACTGTAATTTGGTAAGTTACACGGCTCATTCTAATGCAAAAACTATCAGATATTTATCTTTTTTTAAAAAACCTAAGTTACAAACAGGGTTTTTTTTAAGGTTTCGCTTTGGTGACCGCAAGGAAATTTTAAGAGACCGCTTGGAGGAATTTGAGAGACCGTTCTCCATTGACGTGATCTCAGGTCACTATATTTTGAGAGAGCGTTGGAGGAATTTGAGAGACCGTTTTGGTCCCTCAAAACACCTTAAAAAAAACACTGGTTACAAATACCATGCTGTCAGATTGCCACACTTGAGTTGTCACGCTTGTAATATTAGCTGTTGCGCTGTAACAACGTGCGTCATTATATCACCTTAATCTGTAGATATGCGCCAAGAGAAATAACTTTGGTTCCACACTCGTGAATATCTGACAAAAAATTCAGGAAGTGAAGCAGAATACCCAAAACACAGATAGCTTATTGGCTCTTCTTTCAGCGTGATTAATGAAGGAAGTGAAGTAGAACAGCTACAAGGCAGATAGCTTATTGGCCCTTTTTTCTGGCCCTTTTTTCGGCGTTATAAATGAGGGGAGTGAAGAGAAGTGCAGTGATGAATAAATTTGGTTTTAGCATGCAACAGGTTAAAGTATGCAACTGGTACCGGTAATAATAACATTTTAATTTCAAATTAATCGGAACAGCGAGACAGAATGGAATCTTTTTGTGAAATGGATTTGATTTGGACTGATTCTATGGACATCCGTTAACAAGAGGACTGGTGTTTGCATTTATGTCCAGTGTATAGGTTGCACCTAATTTTTTGGTAAAAAAAGTACGACCTATACGCGAGTATATACAGCAGTTTGCAACATCAGCAACTAAAAAACACAGTTTTATGTAAACCAATGATAGAGTGAAGTTTGACCAACTGCATTCACCGTTGCAGATAAATTAAGACTGTAGGTAATCTGGTACAGGAATCAGACCAAGCAAGTGAATTGGGGTGCTTGCCTTTTGACCCTCTCACTGCAACCAATAAAGAAAGACAAAAAGGGGTTCAGAGTCAATATCATGCACTGTTTACATTGACGAACTCTCAGCTCAGTTGGGCTTAGCTGGAGCAGGATGCACTGCGGTAAATATGGTTGTAAATTATATACTGTTTGCTGATGGTATATATGTGCTGGTTTAGCCCCAGCATCAGTGATGGTCTTTAATGCTCTCTGATTATTTATTGTAATTACGCCACTGAAAAAAATGTATTTTTAGTTACAGTAAAATACCAATTCGAAAACTTTGAATTACCCAATGAAATACCCATTCAAAAACTTTAATCAAACTTTGTGTTGTGCATTTGCACAATTTTTAAGTGCGATATCAATATTCATCAATTTACATTTTTGTGGATTGGTACAATCTCATTTTACAAGGTACCTCAAACATTGGATACAGCTCTAATAATCGGCTTGTGTGGGAAGGTTAAGATCATGGGTGCAGGAAGGATTTTTTTCCACGGGGAGCAATAGTGGAATTTCTTGGATTGGCTAACAGTGGTGAAATTTCATTTTACCAACTATAAAACTAAGGGAAAAATATTTTTGAACTAAAATTAGCAACAAAATGTTACATTTCAAAATCCAGGTGGAGCCTTGGCCCTCTGTCTGACACCCATGGTTATTGGTTAGGATAAAATATATCAGCAACACTTGTCAAATCTGTCAATGGTATGGACTTTATCTGCCTTACATAAAAATAATTTATTTGTTTCATATTTATTTGAACCAAAGTCTCTCCACTACTTATGCAGTGAGAACTAAGTTCATTTTTCAGGGTAGATAGTTAATACTTTATACATCAAATATTTTAATAACCGTGCATTACAACAGACACATTAACTTCATGAATGATCAACGATCAGGTTGTGGCTGGCTAACACACCATAAAAATGCAACAATTGTGGATTATTAATATATATATACATACCAGGGTTTTTTTAAGGAAAATGTTAGGTATCCAGTATGGACCTGATTTTCTCTGATTCTAGGGACCTGATGATAATTTTCTGATTCTAGGGACCGGGTCCCTAAAACACCTTAAAAAACTGTATATACTTTAGCATGCCCTGGAACCATATAGTTTCAGTCAAGTTCAGAATATTAGGTATGCAAAATTAGTTTTGTCACAAACATATACAATAAATTATTTGACATTACAGTGCTTAATTTTAACATTTAACCACATCTGTGTTCAACTGCAAACTGTTCAGAAACTACAAACCAGCCACTGCCTGTAGAAACAGTTTGTAGTTCAACGCAAACCACAACAGATGCTCAAGTAAATGCTGTGACCAGTGTTCACTCTAAGAAAAATTTTAAGTGAACAAAACAAACAATTATGTAACCATGCAGACATACAACCAACGAAGCGTTTCAAGCATTAAAATGTCTGTGCGATATATATATATAAACACGATATTAAATTTCGAATGTTGCAAGTGCACAAAATGAGATTTCACTACGAAAATGGTAAAGTGATACTGCACATGCGCACTTTTGAGGGAACATTGGCTGTGACATCATTAACTTAAATGTAGTCTACTGAAAAATGCACTAGATGCAGTCTGCTTACATTAGACTAAAATCTATAGAAAAGGTAGAGTGTTATAATGACGTTACTAAAGGAAAGGTTATACCATTTATAGGCAGTATTTCTTTCCCTCTTTACAATTAAACAGCAGATTTGATTTCACTATAACCAAGCAGTGCAAATCTTGCATGAAAACGCAATATTTGAGCAGAGATAAAGTATGTCAAGAATTTGCATTTGCTTAGCATGCATGCAAAACACGTGGCAAAAATTGCAGGAATGCTCTGCATGCTTGTACTCAGCACACATGCTTGGCAAAATCAGATCATAACAGTTTGCTTTTATTAATTAACACATGAACAAACTTAATGATATAGAAATCACACAAAACAAAATAATAATAATAGAAATAATAGATAACAAATAATACACTACAATCTATAAAAATGCCTTTTATGCTTCTTACTACACACCACTGAATATGTGGGTTGCCAATGAATATACCTGCTCAGCAAAATTCACTTTACTGCGACGTCGGTAGTGATATCCATGGAAGCTCTTTTTCCGCCTGATTACTGAATCTTTCATGGCAGGGTTTTTATCCATCGTGTGATAAATCAGCAGTGTAGGCCATTAAATGTACCATTACAGTAGCCAAAACAATCACAAATCTCATTTAACATATATCATTTTGCTAAACAATGAATTGCTGCCATATAAAAAACTAATATGCATATCTCATCCTTTATTTGTTAAAACAGTATTCAGCACAGTAAGTAACTCTTAACAATTTACAGGTGTCGAGGACTTTCATATATAACTTCCAAATATACAGAAAAAAATTACATTATATGGAAAAGAACAAATTAAAAATTTGAAAATGTCAGATGTGTTTCATTATCAGAAGCTAACTATCTTAAAAACAAGGTTTGCTTTCACAAAATTCACGTACGATGCTTATGCTGGTCATGATAGTTTTTTGACAAACACCTAATAGGTTTCATTAATTCACCAGGATAATTCCATTGGCTTTTCACTTAATACCAAAAATACCCGCCTATATTCTCAAAGGATCACAGGGACAGCAGTCCTAGGAGAATTTCAAATACCTCATGGTTTTCATCAATTTCAGATCTAGTTCTGCTGGCTACACCCACAAGAAAGCAGCCCAGAAGTCAACCAAGGAACAGGTGGCATGGTTACATCTCTGACTTTGCTTGGTCCCATCTAGGACTTGCCTTACCTACCTTTCAAATGAAGCATCTGATTCTTTTATTTTATATCTCCTGAGGCGTCTACCACAAATACAAGTTTAACTCATTAATTCCTTAGAAATTATGATTTTATGCCATGACATCCTAAAAACTGTTGTTTTCATGTTAGCCTTCACAGCTATACATTGGATTGTTTGCAAAATCTTTTTCATACTCCTTATATAGGTTGTGTAGACAAGGGGTCCCATAGCCATTATCTTTAACACACGATGGTGAGCCAGAGTACAACACACTCGTACTTCGAAACCTTACGTGAGTCACTTCTCTTGTATCTCTTTGCACCACCATAACTTGCCAGCCAATTGAGCTACAGAGCTTGCAAACCCTCTAAAGATGCTGAAAGTCTAGTTTCTAGTTTTGATTTTTTTGTGGGTGACATTGTAAGTGGGATAGGTTTAAGCCTGTTTGGCCAAGGTTTTGGACCCTGGGCCCCAACTGCAAAAGGAAAATATTTCGCTCAAGTTTTTAATGGAAACTAGGCTAAAATCTGAGTCTTTTGAGCCTTTGATTGGTTTCTAACATTTCTGGTTAGAAATTATGGCCAAAAAGCCATAAAATTACTAATGTTTGGTGATTACCAAACATTGGTAATTTTACCCTAACTTTTGGAGATGGTCAACATTGAAACTATCTGTGACGATTTGTTGAAATTATAAAATCGAAAGAAGTGTAGAATGAAGCTTAAAGAGGTTGCATCAAATCTTGATAATGAAATTGAACTCTTCCATGGGTCAGGAGTCATTCATTAGAATAAAGATGCATGATGGCACAAATGTATTTGCAACCAACTCAGCAGAGATGATTGACACAGGTGATTCCCTTGAAGAGACCTATTTTAGAAAAGCTCTACTTCATTTCTTGCTTAACTGTTCACTTTAACCCTTTAACGACCGCGCGAGCCAATAAATTGGCTCGCTCTTTTTTGGCCATAAATTGCCAGCTGCAAGAGCCAGAGAGCTGTTCAAACCCTCTACGGATTCAGCAAGTCTTCTAGCTGACATCGAAAAAAATTTTTTTATGCTTTTGGTTTGGTGTTTGCTGGAAGTGACGTCATAATGAGGGCATGTTTTCAATTTTTTGGCCACCTTTACCTGGCCCTTAGCCCTAACCCATTGACCCATTCTTTTGAATCAAAATTTTCTTGAAAACTAGGTCAAAATCCGTGTCTATGAGCCCTTGATTGACCTGCTAGCATATCTGTAGCCAAAATTATGGGTTAAAAACCCAGTTTTTGGCAAAATTCAAAAGGTTTTAAAAAAGGCACTGGCACGAAACCGCGCGAGATTTAAATGCATTCTAGGCTACAGTCCAAGCTTTTAGAGGGTTTGATGGACATTCTAGCATTTCTAGTTGATAAGTTATGGCAAAAATGGTAGAATATTAATTGGGGAAATCCCCACTAATCCCTGCTAATCCCCTGGGAGTTTCCTGTCATATTTGGAATATTTTTGGCAT
>JGI24158J21664_10000823_pt1 | contig 31513 bp, 17 predicted proteins | sample Ectturendosymbi3_FD_21664 | JGI IMG/M metagenome (IMG submission 21664)
TCCATTAATCTGTATCTAGCTCGATTTTCCTTCTTCATTGAAGTCTATTGTGAACTGCAGTCTAACTTTCTTTGCTTCATAGTGCATGCTCTTGAATGTAGTTAAAAGATTAAATTTGAAACAAATTCAGTGTTTTGAATCTGCTTGTTTTGATGGATTCCCTTGAAGGACATTGTTGTAAACAAATTTAGGAAACAAAGCACTGTTTCAGAGAGGAAGTGTGTTGCAAACATTTTAGTTTATTGATGGTGAGTGCAGAGAAATAGGGTGCAAATTTAGAGAAGTGGAGGACGATGCCAACTTGCTAACGCTTAATTTTTTACGTTGCTAGCTTTGTCTTCCCAACTTTCAGTGTTTTCAAAGTTTTGCACCATGAAAAGCCTTTTGCATTTCCTGTTATGTCAGTCATGCCGTAGTCTCAGGAACGTATCCTCGGGTGAACTACATACCCTTTTCCTAAGGTTGATCAAAATGTTTTATCCCGGTTGACTGAGTTTGATGACGTCATCAAAAGGCCCTTTTTTCACCCTTGTCTCGGGTCCCCCAATCCTAAGTCCGCAACTGCGCATGATTAGTACAAATTTTCTGTCGTGACTGTGTCTCCTAGCGTTGTTACGCCAGTTTTTCAGGATCAGGGATTCCAGCTGATCCTCAGGTAGTGCTGAGACTTTGCTTTTAACTGAGGGGCAAGCAGCGCATAACGCATTAGTGATTATACACATTACTGTAGTTCAGTGTGGTCTTTATATATCGTGATCGTGGCAGTCGACCTCATACTTTTACTTTGGAGTTTTGTTGGGCATGTGAAGGAGGAGGTGCATTTGTTGCAAAATGAGAGTGAAGGAGAGAAATGAAATAAAAGCTAAAAACTGTTGGAACAAAATTGTGCACCACTGTGTAGTTTATTGGAACCATCTTATAGCTGCAAAAACATAGAGAATATAGGAAGTTTAATTCTATTTGACTTGACGATTCGAAGAACTGGTGACTCGACCCGACTCGTGGCTCGACAAATATGGCTCGGCCACATCACTGGCTGGAACTCTTCATATTTAAGCTAGAACTCAACAACAGGAACCTTTCATTTTTCATGTTTGAAGACAAGAATTAAATTTTGACTACGATTTAATCAAGCAAAAGTCTCTTCAACTTTTATAGTCCAGGGATACATGAATGAGTAAAACCAAGCAGCGTGTTTTGAAGACTGTAACTTGATGAAAAATTAATCAACAAATATTGAAAAAGAACTTGGCGGAACAGTATAGTTCAGAGCCGCAACCAGCTGATATTTACTGCGGGGGAAAAATTTTTGCAACTTTTATTTTACCTAACGAATAAAAAAATTTGGCGTTTTCAAAATGCTTTTCAAAATTTCGCGTGGATGGCAATTGCCCAGTCGCACCCCGGCTGAGGGCCTGGTATAATTGATACGTATTGGCATGGCTAAAAACTGTTTATTGCACGCGTCGAAGGGAAAAAAGAAATTCAATTAACGATTTAGTAATTAAAACCTATGCGATTCATGAAAAAAATGAGAATTGGGGTAAAATCTCATCACATGAGAATCGGGGTAAAATCTTTGTGGTATATCAAACGTGGAATAAAAAATCTTTATCTTTTGTAAAGTACACTTTGCCGCGCCTTGAGAAAAGCGTATTCCTACCCATCCTGTGCTGAACACATCCAGTAGTGGTAGCAGTGGTTGCTCTCGTAGTGACAGGTTAGGTTGGCATTTTAAGCATACCGTAACAGGAAGCTTTACGTGAAGGCACCTGGCATCCTCCCCAGTAGATGTTGTGAGGATAAAAGTATTGAAAGGTTTAACTTTAGAGGTACAACAGTATCTGCAATTAAAAATTTAGGTGTGGTTGTTGATTCTCAGATTATCATTAAAATTCGTGTAAGTTGTATTTACTGTACTGTTATTACAACATGCCAAAAATAGCAAACTTTTCTCAAAATAGTTTTCCATACATTTAAAATTTTATTGCTGGTTAGAAAATTAAGTCGATTGTTTTTGGTGTGATAAACGTTTTGATTATTTTGTTAGTGACAAACAGACTTGTTATTCAACTCTATGAACTGTACATGTGTTTTACAAAGTACAACGTCTTGCGGTCTTATCTGGCGATTTATACTTCTGAACCCGTCTGCAAAAATAAACTGATGTTCGTGATGTCTTTCTATCGGTACCTGGTCAAATTTGTATAAATTAGGAAAACATATTTTATGAAGCAGAGCTCAATCAGGGATATCTAGAAACTCCGAGCACAATTGTCCCTCATAGGCTTCAATCATTGCAAAATATTATAATTTCCGATAAATGTTCTAACTTTTCAGAAATGCACCAATTTTTATTGTTTTTCTTGTTTTTTTCTCTAACTTAAGTTCAAGAATATTTTGCCAGTAGCCTTTTGCGATCAAAAGATTTATTTGTTGTTCAGCAAATATTCTATTATTGCAAAATACTACACTTTTCATGATTGTCTTCCAGAAAAAGTGTTCGAAACCACAAAAACGACTGACTTGATTTTAAGAAAGTCACTGAGTTTTCTAGAGCGTGAAAGAAGAATCGATGTCATGATCTCTCTTCGAAGCAAAACTACCCTGGTGATTTTTTTGGTTTTGACACTACTTTCTTCCAACATGATTGAAGGTTAGTTTGTTTTCTTCCCTTTGCTCTTATTACAGAGATTTTACAAAGCAATTTTCTGGTTACTTGAACGATTGTTTGGAAGATTTTTTTTCACACCAAATTTCACTTGCGTCAATAGATCTTCCGGATAATTTTTTGTTTTTACTCATATGTTGCGTACTTTACCATATAAAAGTGGCCAAAGATTTTTTGATGATCTCCAATGCTTAATTATTTTGTTTTAAGATATATCCAATGTATCCAGTGAAGCGTATAAAAGAAAGTATTATCTGTCTGCATTTTTTCTGTTTGTACAAAAAGAGCTAATGTATCAAATAAAACACAAACTCCATTTGCATTCCTGTTAAAAGTTCCGAGTTGGTCGCTTTCAAAACCGGATACGGCAGAAAGTTTATATTTGAACTTATGTGTAGAATCAGACAAAACGTTGCCTGAGGTTTTTCCAGATGACTAATTTATATACCTGTCAATTCCAGATCGACATGGATGAATAGTGCTTGAGCTACTGAGATGGCTGATGTGTCTGACGACAACCAGAAATGAAATACAGTATAGATCCTTAGACGTGTATTCAGACTTCCAATAATGAGCAGATATTCTATCAAAGATGACATTGTTGCAGTCGGAAAGCGGCAAGCTCGCAGAGCCACATACTGTGGCAGCAAGTCACAACAGAGATCACACCCTGTTTTCACTTTTTGCTTCCACTGCTCACCGGTAGCTGTTCAACTCTTCACATTTTATCAGTAGAGATAACACACCACGATCAAGATCACTTTACCGAGATCACTACCGCACCACTTACATGTAAGTGCATTCTTAGGGCACACCCTGATCGTTGTGCATCGCACTAGCGACGCTGCGCCAACCGAGTATTCAACAACATGATAATAATCATAGTGACATGAAAACAATCTCAAGTATACAATAACAGACACTCTTACTGTCATGATAAGTAACGTTCGCAGAATTGTTGCATGTCTTTGCTTGCGTATTGGCCTTAGCGACGACTCCCCTTGATTGGGCCTCGAGTAATGATCGGACCTCGAGTAATTCCTCAGCTGCGTTTTTGGCTTTGCCTCGTTCCACATTCCTTGGCCAACGAGTTGTGTTGTGCTTTCAGTAAGGAGATTAACCCACGGGTTCAGTTCAGGTGAAGAGTAGTTGCTGAGTTGTTCAGGTTCGAGGTTGTTGTCGCTGGTGAAAGAGTTGGAGAAAAGCATTTGTCCGCGTAGAGAGCTTATTGCCGTGTGAATTCGTCTCGGCGTTAATTTTTCGATTTTCTATTTTTCGCTTGTTCTTTGCCGTGAGTAGTTGTTTTATTAGGGTGGAGATATTCCATTATTTTCCACAAACGTGCTCGAAGTATAGAAGGCGGGTGCGCTTCGCGCCCAGAGATGGACGACAATGACCTAGACAAGTTGGAGTATAACAGTGATGCTCAATCTTTCCGAGCTCCCGATTTAACTCCTGGCTCCGGTGAAAGTTGCAGCAAACAAAACAAAGCCGTGTATTTGCTGCCGGTTGTTTTTGCAAGCAAGACCGGCAGAGATTTAAATGCTTGTAGCCCTGTGTTTATTCATAACTCCCTTAAAGTGCGTAGGCTCGTACAGGTGTTGCTCTCCGTTGAGATATGACAATCTGACTGTGAAATGTCGCAGTGTTCAGCCGACGACTACGCTTCTACAATACACGAAGCTTACAGATGGTGCCGTCTCGGTCGAGATAGCTGGTAGTTCGATGCGACCGTTAGGCGCAAGGGGAGTATCTATAACGTACCAATAGATATTTCCACAGACGATCTCGTGGCATGCCTTGCGTGTTTCGTTTCAAAAATGTGTTGAAGGATTCTTAATCTGTTTTTCTGCAGTTTACTGCTGACCTCCCTGGTGAGGTAAAAGTTGCATACTTGTTTTTCCGCGTGAAACAGTATGTTCCGAGACGATTACGGTGTTATAAGTGTAACCGCTATGGGCGTGTCGCTGGCCATTGCCGAGGTAAACTGCGCTGCTCAATCTGCGGTGGCGAACATAAGTATAGGAAACGCAGGGCTGCTGCTCAAATGTTGAAAGTGTGGAGGCGGCCACTACACGAATGATAAAATCTGCCCGAGATACAAACAGGAAACTGAAATCCTTAAACGAAAAACACAGGCGTATGCTGATGCTATAAAGCACACAGAATTGCCAAATATCCTCCCGTTCCGAATATGGTTTAACAACCGCTTTTCCCCTCTTCCGAAAAAGACAATAGTGTTGTGATCGGAAATCCCGAGCGGCATGTGCGCAGAGCTTTGCACCGTGGCAGCAAGCAGCAAGCAGCAATAGAGATCACCGGACGAGATAGCAATTCGTAAAGACCGGCCGCTTTCCAAAGGAAAAGGTGGCAGCCAAATGGTTTGTGTCAAGACGTCTTCAGATTTTTCAAATATTGATGTCGCTCTTCATGCCAGCAGCAATGTTGGAAGTTCTAGGCATTGCTGCATACGGTTTTCCATCTTTTACATTTACAACCCCTCCCTCCAGCCCGTTGACCTCCACCCCCCTTAATGTTTTATCCAACTTTGCAAAAGTTATTCTCTGTGGTCCAAATTAAAAGGAGCGACGACGTCTGAAACGCGCAGTCGAAAATCTTGGTATGAATTTTTCCACTTCAGAAATCCTACGTAACACACCTGCTGCGAAGCATGTGGAAGCTCTTGTGCAAGAGTCAGGCATACGCATATAGAATCTCTTTACCCCTGCCCTAGCACTACAAGACCTCGCAGTCATACAGTGCCATTCCCCGCCTCATAATATTAATAATAAATAACGAGGTACCATTTCTGAGCATTACAGGACTTGGGTGTGGTTTCGAGGAGAGGTGGGTTGCACGGAGTGAAATGTTTGTTGCAGAGAAACGTGTTGAGAGATGGGTGTTAAGATAAATTCACCTTCTGGTATTGTCAAAATCGCCTCTGGTATACTTGTTCCATATAGATTATTTTTCTACATAGCGTGGTTTTGAACTGTCGTACAACTACACCAGGGTGCAATCTGCATCGACGGACGAATCACTCGATTCGCACATGTACTGGCATTCGCACATGAACACGAATCCCTCGATTCGCACATGTACAGCTGCCATGTACTGGCATTTGTCCATGACAAACAATCTAAAACACACTCTCAGTTCAGACCTGGCGCTGCAAAACTCTATTGTTGTACAGCGCCAAAAAACACGACCAAAATAATTATAATAATAATATTTCTGAACATTAGAAGGACCGCGAAGATTGGTCCGTTAAATAAAGACAAACGGTCTTTACGTCTCTGCAGCACAAGGCTGCCACAGCACAATGCTTTTTCTGATACAGGACAGAAGGTCCTCGCAGCACAAGGCTGGTTCTCAATATTTTCGTTTATAACGTTTTGTTGGCCACGTTTTGTTGGCTTGTTAAAGTAAAAGTTGATAACGTGCATTGACGAATTTTGAGGTTGTCTGTTCTCTTGATGTGAACGTGATTGTCATTCAGAAAACTACATCAACATTCCAAGAAAAAAAAATATATACATATGTTGAACACACACCAAATTGCCCCATGCAAAAAGTCAGTTTACAAAAATACAACAACAAAACTAACAGTGAAAGAAAAGGTTAGGGTAAAATTTTGATAGATTTGTCTAATGGCACATTTTGCCGAGCAGCTGGCCGTTTTCTTTGCCGAAAATTTAAGGTATTTGATGTGATTATTACTCTGGATGTGATTGACAAACTCGAATGAGAAACGTGGTCACACAAAACACATTTTGAGTAAATGATGTTTCTCGGTCAAAGAGCGATTATGATTACGTTTCTCTTACATCTTTCTTTGAAAATTTTTTCGAGGTAATATTTCAGATTTTTAAGGCTTTCATAATGATTTGATTAGCGGAGTGTAAACGTAAATTGCAACCGTGAGATGATTTGTTTGCTTGCTCTGCAGTTTGTTTATTTCAATTTGTGGTTTAATGCAAAGATGTGTTTAAGGTTTCCTGCTGGAAGTTGAGTGACCTTATAGACATTGTTGGGTGCATATTAACAGCATCTCAGATGGTTTGATGATAAATATCAAAGATGTCCCTGGTTGAAAGCTAAACGTAGTTTATTATTTGCTTCATAAAGCGGATATTAAAATATAACCCATTTCCTAACATTAATCACTAAGAACAAGGAAACCTGATCATGCCACCTATGTTGGCTTTTATTCGGTTTCATTTGTATTGGTTTACCAGCATTGTAGTTTTACACATGTTTCTTGTAAATAAGTACCAGTTGTTTATTTTGTTATTTTTCCGGTTTTCATATTTTCGTTATCACACTTTTCTAATTTGCAGCAAGTGCAGTGGAAGTGTTTCTAAGAAGCCAATCACTTCACCTTGTATAATAAAACCAACGGATTGTGTGAGCAAAGTAATGTTAAGAACATAAACGTTAGGAAATAAAACCAATTTCGTTTGTCTCAAATGATAAAATGAATTTGTGATCATATCTGACCTAGTGCGTGCAGTGCAGATAAAAAGTTCGGTTTTATGCAGAGCAGTCGTTACGTCAATTCTGAAGAACACGGCGAGTTTGTTCAAATAGGTCCTTTTTCGTGGTTTTTCAATTCTAATAGTCGACATTCCTGTAGCACCAATCCTAAGAACAAGTTGATTGCGGTTCCCATTCAAAAAAGTACAAAAAACAACGTTACGCTGAGAAACAAAAATAAGTGAAAACAATTTCTTAAACATTTATTTCACTTACACTGTGTGGAAAAATGTAATGGCCGAGAATATTTTTCGGAAAGCTTACAACATGGTCGGCAGTTCCTCATATATCATTTCCTAACAATCGTCTGTTGTTAAATTTACAGACATTCTTGTTGATTATGTTTAAATCTTGAGTACTGTTTGCGACATTGCTTTGTTTCATGTTGCTTTTCATCTCTCGCGACTTCCCACATAACAGCTCGGCACCTAATTAAAATACATTAAAATATTCACAGCGGTAACTATCTTAACTGTTGCTGTGTTAAATTGCAAACAGGGCGCGTCTGTTCAATGCACCAAAGCGCGTTTATAGGTTGTCTGAAGCTGTCGTTAAGCCTGAAGTTTGTGTTGAAAGGTTCGGGACATCTAGCAAATCTAAAACCTGTTATTACATGCATACTGGCAGTGACAGATTGTGTTATTGTGTCGACGCGAATAACTTCAAATTCTCGCGGATATTGGAGTTTCACAAATATTTTAATTTGTACATAAATGTTTTTGTGACAAAATGAATCCCATGTTAACTGTTATAAACAAACCATAAGGCGTACTATGACGTTTGTAACCCTTAGTTTGTTTGGAAATAATGGTTGCACAGGGCGGTGGTTGACATTCATGTGATATTCGGACAACTTTTTTTGTCATGCAAAAATCTTTAGCTTGGTCTTTCCACGGTTATGGTTCGCTTAACGTAAATTAGAACAATAATGACCAGCTAAGCAACGATGTTTGTAGAACCCGCACCACCAAAACTGATAAGCTAGGTTTGCTTCTCGGGAGTGTTATACTGAAAACTTGGAAAACGGTACTTGCGGCTGTGAAGCCACATGCTTGCCACTGATAGGTGGTGGAAGTGAACGGTTAACGCCCGATGCTGCCAATGACTCGCCACGAGCGAAGTATTCATTGCGAACGTAGCCGCGCAGGGCCTGGTCCCAGGCGCAAGCAAGCGGAGATGAGGGCCGTTAGGCCTTTGCTGAACCTCCAGAAAGCAGAATAGAAGCTGGGTATAACAAAACACGTTTTCGTCTTTTTTGTCCACACTAGTTTGATTTTAACCAGTTGTAATTCTTTTATTATGAAGGACATGATTACCGCGGTCATTTGACTGTTCGATGCGCATTGTCATACTGCAGCAAACAATGGCTTTCTATTGCTGCTTCTTGTTCTCTAGCCAGACGTAAGTTCAATTATTTGAAACTGTTTTCGTTGTCAGGTGTTCTTTGTAACGATTTGTTGAAGTTTGAAAAGTTTGCAACACGCGACGATTATTTTTTCTATCTAAGATGTTACTTCCGCATACCTGTGGATGTTACTTTCCGCATACCTGTGGTTTCTATCTAAGATCTTACTTCAGCATACCTGTTGACTTGTTTGTGACATAACGGTGTTTTTAATAGGGCTAGACCAACGAAGAAGCCATTTTGAAACCTTTGTGAGACCTTAAATCATCCCGAAACAACCGCATCAGAGAACTTCACCACTGCTCAAAACCAGTATCGTGAAACCTACATATCGCTAAACAGTTAGTGTGCTGCATGTGTGGCGAAGATTAGCGTTGGCATCTCAGTTGATATACGTAATTGTCGTAATTCGTGTCCGATCTATTGCAAGAAACTCTCAAAACGTGAGATAGATTTGGCGATGTGCAAATGAATGTACCCTTCTCGAAGGCTGTTACGAAGTAATAGACGCGTTTTTACGTCGCTATTTTCTTTAAGGCATCACCACCTCTAACCAGAAAGTGTAGGTTTTCAATCAAAGACTGTTGACATTGTTGTGCAAATTGCTCAAAATAGAACTTCCTGGCGAGGGAGTGGCATGAAGTTCGCGTGAAAGTTTCTAAATTTTTGTAAAAGGAATTCAAAATATATTTGTTTCAAGTGAAACTTGGATCGTGCATTGTTTCTTCTGATCGTTCTAACGAGCGTTTTGTTTACCTTTTGTGTAAAACAACTAAAATATTTTAAGTATTAGCAAATATGAATGAAAATAGCGGTAATCACAAAATAGTTAAAGTGTTTTTACTAATGATTTACTAATGAATTTGAAACCAAAATTTTCATACAATCCACTATACTTGCCTTTCTAAATTATTTTTGTACAAAAACACTTTTTGTTTTAATTTAGTACATCCTACTTTAGGGAGGCAAAAGACTTTTGTTAGGATAGCCGTTATGTTTTGTGCATTATTTTTAACAAAAACATTTTATAAAAAATTGACCTAATTGCCAAGATCATCAACTTTGTTTTTCAGACCAACGCGGATGCTTCATGTGTCATTACTTTGTCTGTCCACATTTATCTGCACATTTCGGGATTTGGTGAAGAGAAATGGCATCAAGCCAACTTCTTCTGTACATATATCATACCGAAGTGTTGAAGCCATTATGAAAACGATGTTTCCAGTTTTCAAACGATTACAGATTGCTGATATGATGTGCTGAGCTCACTCAAACGTTAGATATAATCTTTGCTGTGTGTTTGAAGTTTCCATTTTAAGCACTTCATGTTAATCTGTGTCAAAACAATAACATTGTCTAAAGGTGAAATGTAAATGGCAAACGACTTTCTACGGCTTAGTTGATAAAGAATGGAATTGAAAACTTGAGTGCTCTGGATATTTCTTGTAGATGGAGGTGATCTTTATTAATTAAACCAAAATAATAATCTTTCCTATGTGTTTGAAATTTGCATTTTAAGCAGTTTATGTTAAGCTGTGTCACAGCAATAACATTATCTGAAGGTGAAATGGGCGAACGACTTTTAACGGCTTCGTTTATAAAAAAAATGGAATTAAACTAGAACGCTGTGTATATTTCTGTAGATAGAGGTGATCTTTATTAATCAAAACAACGTTTAGGTTGATTTTGTGAACGGAAACAAGAAGTCTCAAAACTCTGTTGTTTTTCTTTAAATTGTAACAGGTTTTCAACTGATTAAAGCTTGTTTGGCTGTTTTAGTAGTTGCCATTGCTGCAATTAAAATGACTTGATCTCCACTTCATGTTTTGCATTTTGCGTGCTTTATTTCAACAAAATATTTACTAAACTGATGACAAAAAAGCCGATCATTGGTCATCGAGGAGAACACTGAGATAATTTTACATAATCCTGACAAAGAAGATCTATAATTTGTAGAATAATAGCAGCAGTCCTAATGCATTGCAATGGCTGGAATAATTCTTCATGACTAGGGCAAGTTTTTGCAACTTTTGCAACTTTTTTTACAGCTTCCAACAGCTCCCTAAATACTCAAAATATATGTAATTCAATGTTTTGAGCTGTTTCCAGGGATTTTATATTGCAACTTTTTGCAACTTTTTCAATTTTTACGTGCAACTGTTTACTGCAATTTTTATCAAGTATTGCACAAGATGTTAAAGTGTAGTTAAAAAATGCAACTTTCGTTGAAAATAAATGCAAACTATCGTTGAAAATAAATGCAACTTTCATTGAAAATAAATGCAACTTTTTCACTTTTTACTGCAACAAAAACTTGCCCTACTCATGACCTTTCAAAATGTTTTTCAATATCTATGCTTCAATTACAAAGTGCAGTTAATTGAACTCTCTTTTGTTTCCAAAATTTTTCCTGCACGGTTTTTGCAACGCTTTCACTGAATTTGAGTTGTAAATACTGAAATCTTGTTTCAAGTGGTTTAGACCCAAATGGGCTTCCTCACCATTTAATATTTTCTTTTGTGTTTCAAGACTTCTGCCAAGGTGGTTGTATCATTCGATCAATAATTATAAACGTGTTAATCTGTCACTCTATCAGGCAAATATCCGTGTTATTATACAGGTATCGGCCAATTTATTTGACATTATGAAACTGATCACGCTGCTATAATCTGCCAAGCAAAGCATAAAAATAAGAAAAAAATTTTAAATAAAGTAAACTAAACTGATCAATTCATACGATGGACGTGTGGCAACTGTCAGTCTTGTATGGGGCGGATGCGGGAACCAGCTATGCGTGCGGGTGTGGGGCGGGCGCGGGGAGGAGATTCTTTGTGCGGGTAAACTGAATGTTGATCCAATGCATGTGGAAGTGGCATGAGCAAAGAATTCCTTTGGTACACAAAAAGCTGAAGTGCTGAATAGCCTTATAATGAATATCACAGCTAAAACAAACAATACAAATGACATATTGCAAACGTTTCGAAAACTCCTGTTATCATCATCAGTGTATAGCAATAGAACTGCAATGATCTTGCTGCAGGTTCTTATTGATCATTCAGGAGAAAAGCGCTGTAAAAAAAACAACAAACGTGTTCGATTTTAACCTGTATTTCGTGCAGCAGTTGTTCGTTTTTGCTCTTGTGTTTTACCTAAAAATATGCAGACATGTACCTGTGCGTACTTGGAGAACCAAGGAACAGGAATACTGAATCATATAATAAAATTTTGCTCAACTGCTGCATCAAAAACGACGCCGATTATTTCAACCAATTTGACAGCAAGCCTTCATTGAGGAAATGACAAGTATTGAAGAAATGACTGAAGCAACACTACAAAGAGAAAATGATCGCTGACGTTTTGATATGAAACATCAAAAAGGAAGGTCAGCTGTAGAACGCTATAACAAACAAGCAAAGCAACACGCGCGACGCGAAAGATCAAAAGATTAAATCAAGAGATGTAGTGGACCAATTACAAGCAAGTGAAGTTAGAGGTGTTTGAATTTGACATTTCGAGAATCTTTACATCTAATGTCACAATTGGGCCTGCACTATCAGGCACCAAGTCATTTACTTTTCAACCATTGCTGTCTTGTCAGTCGCATTTTAACGTTAACCTTTCCGAATTAAACCATGATCAACACGACGTATATTAGGAAACTGGTTAGGAGCTTTGGTTTGCAAACATGATGTTAAGAATACAATAGCCAGCATATTTTGTATACCAAAACTTGTTGGTGCAACGGCAAATGTCTGGGTTTGTAACATCGATGAAAAGTGAAGCCTAATGAAGAATTTTTTTCGAACCTTAAAGAGCATCTCACGTTTTCCTGAAATGCATTTTTGAAGCGTCTTAACTAACATCACGAAGACGCGTTTGAAAGTTTTTTTTTCCCAGAGGCAAGTTGAACTGGGCCTTAGTTTGTTTTATATGATTCAGTATTCCTCTGCAGGCAAACGATTGGACCAGAATTGTCACCAGAAAGTCTTCAACAGGGGAGCTTCACCGTCGTGCAGGGGGCTTGACATTCCAATTTGACAAAACTTAAACTAACTTTCAGTGTTTCATATTTCAATTTGAGGCAGTTTGGAGCTTTGTTGGGGGGGTTAAACTCACCAAAGCCCCCGTGGCGACAGGTGTGTATCGGATATGAGCGAACTGCGCACTTGTGTTAAGCGTATCGGGGCCTTCGCGGTCACGACTTTGCCCTGATGCGTCTCGCGTTTTTGAAGTGATTGTTGTAAAAATGTAAGCTACTCAGTCTAGCCCAGGTAGTCTTATCTTATTTTGTACTACGTAGCAGCAAGATACCTTTGGTGCTTACGACCAAAGTTACACATTTGTGCAGCCTGCTTTTTAGACAGCCAGATGGAGTTAATTGTGTAGTTAGAAGAGTCTATTTTGTGGGTTGTCCCAAAGTAGAGTAGTGCAGTTAGTAGTTTATTTATGTTAACCGTTGCGTCCACGTTATTAATCTAAGCATGTGCCTTGCATCAGGAGATTAACAGTCCAGACATCAGCAAGGTTTATGAATGCGTATTTCGGCCAGTAAAAGCCCAATGTGCATGCATTTTACGCATATTTTACTTTAGCTCATAGTGAAATTTGCCACTGTGCGCTGATGAAAGAAAACGTTCATCGCTGCGCACATGCTTTCAACGGCCTCATGTTTGCTTCTTCGGGAGTGATGTTTTGACAACTGAATGATAGGATTGATTCTGATTTCCTCCAATTTTTTTTTACATTTGCATTTAATTAGGACATCTCTAAATAAACGCTGCCAAATAAATGACGAAGATTTATGACCCAATTCTTTTTGCTAAGCTCGTTCAAAAATTCTAGTTGGAAACTACGAGCCTATTATGGGCATTTTCGGGAAAATATTCGTAATTAATTTATATTTAAAGAACTTAACAATGAATAAAATTAAACTTTCCAGAAAGAAAAGCATCGCGGCTCCAAGCTATAAAATACAAAATGGGTCAACTAACCCGACCGTCCCTTAAAGTTTAGATGTAGATGGCAAGCAATTATATGAAAAGATTCTAGATTGCAAAACGCTTGTTTCAAATCGTGCAACTTAAAATTATTGCCTCTTGAAATCATGACATTCTTCAAAATACTTTGCAAACAACTGCAGATGATGGGAGTATGTAGTGCATGCTGCGAACGATGTTTCACTAAACTGAAACTGGTCTTTTTATGCCTCCGGGCCTCAATAACTAACACTAAGTCAGGACAGGTTGTATGATCTAGCTTTGATGAGAATAGAAAGGGACGAAAAAGCAAAGGTTAAAATCATAGACGAGTTTTCTTCCATGAAAGCACGCAGAGTTTTGTTTAAATATAATCCTTTTGTGTCATTTAAAAAGCAAAGTCTGGAAATATGTATAGTCATGTTTCGATGGAGCTGTGTGTCGTAAAGCACAAGTGATGCATGACTTGCATTAAACAATTTACTGTGCATTTCAATTTAAACGTGTTCCATTTTAAAAGCACTATGTAGGCCTATAAACAGCGATGAGGTTATTATTTGAATGTTTTGATCTTCCCCATAATAAAAATAAATGCATGTAGAAGTATGTTGTCGTCCTTTAGGATAATTTATATTTTATTTGCTGGAAAGTTTAAAGCAAAAAAAGACATATTTTCCATTTCAAAACACTTGTTTTCTTCATGATTTTAATTTCGTGAAAATTCTACCTATATCTAATATTTACACTATTATGAAGGGCCGCACATTTAAACTTTGCCATGGGCGCCACTTTGCATAGATACGCCACTAATATGTGATCACATACCTTCGACCTTTTCTTGGTAACATCTTGGTGTGGATCCAGCAGAAATATCTGAGATTTCTGTTGACCGTGACGTTTTTCGAGTCCTCCTGAGTTGCTGCCCATGCGACCCTTCCAGACGAAAAGAGGGTATGAAAATTACTGAATGATATTTGTACTTCATTCGAACAGATGCAGCAGTACTTGATTAAGTTAGTAATGTTTTCGAAAAAAAAATTTTGCAAGTAAAAAATGAATACCTTTTGATCGATTTTATTAAGTTTTGTTGAAGGTTTGATGTGGGAATATACAAATGCAAAATAAAACTTACTTTATGAAAAATATTTCGTAGCTTGTTGCGAAGGTGATGATGGTATGCTTGAGACAAACGTCTCGAATTCTGCTTTTTCTTATTTACTTTTGCGTATCCAATGGTTTTTCTGACTTGTTTGCCTTCGAATCATTGTGTAACTCCGACTTCACTCCCACCAACTTTGGTGACATTCTATTTCACTGCAGGTTCAACATTACTTGCACTGAGCTTTTGCAATTATTTGAGAGCTTATATTTAACTAAAAGTGTTTTGAAATGATGTCGTGGGAAACTGGATATCCGGACTGTTGTCCACCAAGGGCAACTCCCATCCGAACAACTGCTACTTGGGACAACTGCCACTAGGCCAATTGCCACACAAATAATTGCCACCTAGACAGAAACCCGTGTGAACGGCATTCCCACACTTTTTTGGGGCATGTGAACGTGCTCCCACTTTTTCAGTTTTCGTTTGAAGTGTAATGAAAATGAAGACTTCATTAAAGACAGATTTAAAAATGAGTTTGACGTGCTGTTGAAAATGGCTAGATTTTTTGGTGCGTCCCCACATTTCTTTTTTAGCACAACGCCACTGTGTCACCCAAGACAAGTGCCAACTAAGATATTGCGTTTTCTACATCACATACAAGCTGCCAAAGTCAGTTCGGAATGTCGCGTTGCGTCACGCAGAGGAGTTCTCACGGCGGTTGGGAACCACAGTGCTTCGGTTTTATTGCTTCAACATCGTGGTGCAGACACGAGCGGCAACGTTACTGTTGCTAACATGTAACTCACAAACCAAAACATGAGATGAAACAGCGCACAGAACTTCAAATGAATGGAAGTGAACGGGTTTGTGGATAGAATACGATTTGATAATGTGCACGAGGAAGACTGTTATGAATATCTTGAAAATGCTCATAATAAATTAAATTTTGTACTGAATTGAGAATGTTTATGAAGATGTAATGACATCTGCAGCACCCAAGAGGAGGTCCTGGTTTCTACTATAATGAAGTTCGACATAAGCTTGTTACTCAAAATGTCTTGCTTCCAAAAAGTTGCAACTAGAGAAATAAATCTGTTGTATTCCCCCGCCATGGGTAGCGAAATCTTTTTCAAAGTGGGGGGCACAAGTTATCGTCAAAAATCTATAGAAAACTTGTGTGTTGAATTGGCAACTGTGATGCCACAAGCACTGAAATATGACGTCATTAACTTTTGTCAACATCTTTAAGCAATTTTATGCCATGTTTTATAAACCCTAAACGACCGTCATCTGCAGTACACTACACCTTATCTATGTAGGCTACGCTACATTGACTTGAGCACATCAATGCAACTAGTTGTTTCTTAGGAAGCTACTGTAGTTTCGTGTATTACACATCGTCAGTCCTTCGCAAAAGTCGACATATGAAACAAAAAGAAAAAATTACGCACTGTTGCTAAGATCAAAACACGAGATTACAAAAATGGAGCATAAATACAACTCTTCCACTAAACACAGCTACAACACTGTTTAACGAACACAGATCGCGACGGCCATTAGTAGGCACTTCTGAATTGACAAAACATACTCTCCGCATTAGCTAGTTTCCTTTACGCAATAAATTGCGATCGATTCGCTTGGTGTGGGTCACTGCTGTGACTTTACAAAAATTACTGAACGATAAGTACAAGCTTGAATCATTGCAAGGAGCTGGGAGCAGAACCAGGCAGGAAATTCCTCAAACAGCCGGCTGAAAATGAAAAGCTTGAGCCTGTAAATGTTAGTTCTTCTTAGTCTTACACAAAATTCATTCACAAGTAAGTTCATAGATACAACATGCACAAAGCTAAGGGAGCGTCCATTGGTGAGAGAGGCTTTCAAAATGATGATGGGTTAACAAAAATATTTGAATAGTGACAAGGTCCAATGAAAAGAGCCCGAGTTAATAACTCATTGTAGTGGGACCGCGGATGGTGGCACAAATATACAAAGCAAGCTTGAGTTCTCCATTATAAATCGTAAACGAAGACTCGGACTATTCCCGATTCCCCAGGAGCCCGTGTGTTGGAGTCGGCACTGGACAGGGCCTACGAGAGGGGGTTACCAGACGTACAAAGTACCCGGGCCCGGTATAAAAAGGGGCCTGGGAGAATGAAAATATGCGCATTTTTCTGTAATCAAGAATAAAATCACTAGTGCAAGCCTGTTGCCAGTTGTGTATTGTTACGCTGCAAACAGTCAAAGTCGAAGTCAAACCTGAGTACGCTCAAATTCAGGAACACGTTCTACGCGACGGTCGCGGCACCAGCTAACTCCGCAATTATAATGCGTGCAACAAAGGTTGATCGCTAGCCGCCTCAGGCTGGAAACGCTGCACTGATTGCGAAGCGAGCGCAGCGCACTCCTCTACAAGTTGTACAACAATTGATCTATTAGGAAAATCTTAGCATGAAAGCTATGATGTCTATAGGCTATTCTGATAATTATACAAACAAGCTATGCAAGTTTCTACGAGGACAACAGAAGCTATGGGGTCCGGTATACAGCTTAAAAACAGGCAAAAAATGAGACAGTAATGATGATATCTGTCTTAAACACATTTAAAGTCACAAAATTTCCACATCTAAGACGCAGAAGTAATCTGACTGAATCCTGATTTTACATCTGCTTTAGGTAACGGAATACAAAGGCAAGGCAAAGCATATCTACAGGGGTGTAACAAGGGGGGCACGATTCCCTCGCGCAAATGACTGTGGGAGACGCCGAAAATCCCAACAATATCGTAAGTAGTTTCCGCAATACAGCAAATTTGCTTGCGAAAGAGCTCACATTTGAACATGCAGGCGCCAAACTTGCTTCTTGCCCGGGTACCGCTTAAGCTCGTTTCGCACATTGCTACGTGTCGCACATCACAGAACAATGATAACGCCAGTTAATCTTCTGCGTCATAGGCTCACTCATATAAGCCCGAGTTACCAGACACTTTATCGTTCGTTTGAAATTATTCTGGAATGGGTACTATCCACTGGATTGGAATTCAAATTCAATGTTCTATGCAAACACATTGCTTCAAAAAAACATTTAATGTGATATGACCAGGCAGCTCGGGCTCCAGTGGATGAGTCCGAGTAAAGAGCGATCAAACGTATTCGAGAGAACCGTTGCTACGACCGATATTTTTTGATTCACGTCACCTGCAAATTGAACGCGGAAGGCCAACATGAAACGAAAATATATGAACATTGACAATGCCCAATGGAAAGAGCCAGAGTTAACAACCTTAATCAGTGAAGTGGGTGGTATCACAAACATGCAAAGCATGCACGCTCGCGTACTACAATACCAAATGTAGTCGAAGACTCGGGTTGATCCCGAGTGCTGGAATCGCTACTTCCAACACATGATTTAAATGTTTTTGCACAATGACTTTTCCTCGCAAACACGTGCTGGTGTTGACTTGTCCACACTCGGCACACCACAGTCGCATTCGATTTGAATAAGTAAACGACAACTAAAAACAAAAACGCACAGTGACCTTAATCCCCGGTAAAATAGACACTTAGAGTTCGTTACGTTGTCAGGTAGCCTTGCACTTTATTGCGCAGCATCGGTGAAGCACGATGACTGTCTTATCACTAACGACAATCCCGACGTATGGTTTCTGGTCATATTTCTCCTACTGGTTCGCAATGCTTTGAACCAATCAGTTGAAGAAAACACAGCAGCTTCGCTCAATCTTCTACGTACAGTAGCAATCTTCTTTAAAACGTCAAACAGACAAATAAGATTCTTAAAATAAATATTTCTTAAAAAGCGCAAATGAATTTCGGTTCTTTTAACAATTCCAATGGTAGTCGCTTAGAAGTTGAATCGTGATTTTCGTAGCAATAGGCTAATTCATGTCGAGTTCTGTCGTTCAATCGCAACATTTTTGTGTCAAAAAATCCATGTTGACTAATTCTTAAACCTTGCAAACTTGATGAATGGATCTAAAACCAAAACGTATGAAGCAAACATTGTTTCACGTAAACAAGATGTCGACTGTGGTGCGTGCGATGGCCTTATCACTGTTTTGTTTGAGAAACAGTCGACTCGTTCAGATGTGGCAAACACGCAGAACTGGACCGTTGGGTGAGACTATGCGAAGAAATACATTGCGTTTTTTAATGCAGTGTTTTCAATGTATGGCCACTCCGCATTGTTCAAAAGCTGATAATCTTATATTTCGAATGGCGAAGAACTTTGCATAAGCGCAAGGTCTCCTGCAACATTAAAAGTTTCCCGGTCCAACTTTGCACAAGCACTAATTCACATCACAATCGATCATGAATGCAATCAATTTCAGTCTCATCACCTTCATTAAGCATTCAAATATTCAGCAATAAAATTTAGAACAAAATGGCTGCTACAGAGTTTGAAAATGTTTCACGCAATGTACTTTTTTCCCAAATGGTTTATCATTGCAATCCTCATGACAGAGGAAAGTGTAATATTGACGTTGTTAGCTCATTGGTAATGTGCTCGGCTGCTAACCGAAGGTTTGGATTGCGTCAGTCGTTTTGAAGCGCAGTGAACTTTTCAATCCAGAACGAAATATCGTTTCGTGACACAATTCAACTTTTCCTCTGTTCTATCTGAGGGGTACGATATGTGAAGAGGCAAAATTCCTGACAGTCTCAATGGCTACATTTAGCGACAATAACCAAGCGTTATACGGCATATTTCAGCGTAATGCTACAACAATTTTGTCAACATCACCGTGGTAGCGGATTTAAGGTTTGGCATGATTGGTCTTTTATTACCTCGATATAGTGGTGAAAGTTGAGTAAACAATGTGAAGAAGCAATACCATTGATGTAACCTGATGAAGGCTTTATTAAACTTATTCGTCGAGTCCGCAGCGAACGATAAAGCGACATACAGTGAATGAAACAACATGAGCGATGTCAACCGAACAGCGACTTCTGAGCAAGGCTGGAGGCGCGAAGAACCAACGCCACGTCGCAACAATCAACGCTGGCCAAATAATTAACGCTGCGCAACAATAATGCACTTGCGCGCGTGACACTACAAGAAAACACAATAACGCCAAATAGGACAACCATATTATCTGGAAATACTGTAATGCGTTTCATCAAAGTTAGGGAAATAACTGTGTTTGTGTTTCGCGCATTTTTCCAGAGACACACAAAAACAAATTTTCATTTTAAATAATTGTGAAATCCGTCTTTCAAAAATATCTACGCTTGTAGTGTCATTCAACGTACATGGGCCAAGTTGAAAATCTGTTGGATGAATTGAAAATTTTTCCGCTCGGAATGGCGAGGAAGCTTCCTGGAAGCTTGTCGTAAGAACAAACACTTTAAATGTGGCTTGAAGCTTGCAAGCAAATATCGCTTTAAGTCAGTGTTGACACAGATACTGGACGCGCGATACTTTGTTTGAGGTTTTGTTCGATACATCTTGTTAAGTCACGCAGCTGTCGTATGCCTTCTATTTACAGCAATCGTAAAGTTGTTGGAGAATCGTTTATCACGGCGCGCTCCATTAGCTTCTATAAGATCTTCTTTGCTCAGTCGAGTCACTGACATTTTGCTGCACGCTATGTTCAAGAAGTTGCAAAGTCTTGTTTCAAGTAGAGTAAAAACTAGCTAAAACAACGATGTCTGACAAACTCAATTCATGGACCTGATATGATTTATTACATTTCTGAATAGTTTATGACATGACAGTTGGAAAAAAATTGATACTTTTTTATTTTTTTTGCAACGCTCTCTCAAACCCGCACAAAGGAGCGGTTGCTCATGATGTCACATGGGATAGTCACTGGTGCGAACGCTGAAATATCAATAAGGAGGAACAGGCAAACAAAGACAAGGCACCAATTTGTACCTTTGCTCATCACTAGACAACAAATTTTAAACAAATCTTTTTTCACCTCCATTTTCAGATGTTTTTTCGGGCGCTGATTTAAAAAATGATGCTAAAATTTTTGTAATGTCAACGGTTTGACCACAATTTTTAATTTTATGAAATGACATTTGTGTACAAATAGCAGTTATGCACGACTTAGGATGATACATAAACACGCAAGAAAACACGACTCGAACGTAGTAATTACGGAATAAAAAAATCATTTTTGTTACAGTTTTCACAGGTGAATAAAATAATCATTTTTTACAGGTGATCAAAAATGTACATTTGATAGACTCTTTTGTTTATAAGTGGTGCTGCCCTTTCGAACCAAACTCCAGATGTAATCTCCCATCATGGCTTCATCCCGCCTCCATTGGCATCGCTTTTCCATTACTTGAATGTCCTGGTGGAAACGTTGGCCGCGCTCAATAAGGACATACGACAACCAAGATTTTTGTAACTTTCCATCAAATTTGACACGACCATTACATAGTCTTCCATTCAATGGTTCCTAAGAAAGTCTTCTACTATTTTTCGAAATGCTTGTCAAGCATTTTTTTCCAAATCAAACATCGATTCCTCTAGTTCCTTTGACGCCAACATTTTTCTAATTTGAGGTCCAACGAATACGCTACCCTTAAGCTTTGCTTTAGAAAGATTTGGAAACATTAAATAAATATACTGAAATGCCTTACTTTCAGTGTCAGCGTTTTTACAAATTGCTTTGCAAGCCCCATGTTTGATGCGTAAAGGCGGCAACAAAATCTTATTTCTTTGAACGAGAGGTGTGTTTTTAACATTGTGTGATTCCGGGGAAAGTTTTCAGTTTTCACCTCCTGGCCAGTCTTTTCTCAAATAATGTTGTTCACCAACCCTGATGTCCCACAAGCATAAAAAGCAAGAATGCTTCCTATATCCTCCCTGTAAACCCAATAGAACAGCTATCAGTTTGAAGTCTCCACATACGTGTTAATTGTGATCCTTGTATTTGATCAATTCCAGTACAATTTTTACGCTTTCATAATTTTCGTTTGTTTGAAAAAGAATGTGCCACTGGTATTGACGGATATGTATTTTCGATGTGAACAAGAACTGCTTTTAAGCTCTGTTTCGAAGTATCAATAAACAAACGCCAGTCTGAAGCAAAGTAATTAATCCCAATGTCGGTCTGAAACAAAATAATTAATCCCAATGTCAGTCTGAAACAAAGCAATTAATCCCAATGTCAGTCTGAAACAAAATAATTAATCCCAATGTCAGTCTGAAACAAAGTAATTAATCCCAATGTCTGTCTGAAACAAAGCAATTAATCCCACTGTCAGTATGAAACAAAGTAATTACTCCCAAAATCCCCCCCCCAAAAATATGCGTGTACAAAATTATGCATATTATGTCAACAAGCTTCGCCAAAACGTTGGTTGGGAAACATGAATATGACGTCAAATTGTGACATCGCAAAGACCGCACACCACAAAAAAATGATTACCATATGCCACTGAATGAAACCCCCACCATTGCAATTTTCTGCGTACACCACCAAACAGGCCTGCCTGAGAATTTGACCCACACGGATTTTCGCCAAACACGGTTGTTTTTCCTCTTGCTGCATTCGTGTTACATTGTGATTTGAGTCAATGAAATGAACCATTGCCTTGAATTCTTGAAGTCATGATTTCGTATTTACTGTTAAATCTTTTTGCTGATGGCTTTGTAGGGAACACTTGCGTGTTGCACAACTCTTCAACTTTCCTTTTTTCTTTGGTAACGACGCATTCAAAATGCGTTGATAAAAAGAAAAGCCGAACTAAAACTGCAATCTTCTTGAAAAATTTCATAGCGTATTTAACATTAACATTGTACATTGCAGCTGTTACATCTTAGTCCCATGGCTGTCACAAGGGGGACTGTGGCTTAGTAGAGGTGATCTTCCCCCTGGAAATTTGATGTTCTGCTATTTTTTGTGGCAACCTCTCGTTAACCGACCACTATAAGCTCCTCGTATGAGACAAGTGAACGATTTACGTAACATGACGTCACGTGACGATTTACGTAACACAAGGTCACGTGACGATTTACGTAACATGAGGTCACGTGCGCTGAGGCAGAACAGTCGCTCAGCGAGTGGAGACTATTCTTGTATTGCTCGTGTTGGTGATTATCTGGTTTGCTGCGCGGTCAACAACTGAATCACTCCCGTCATGTTCCCGAGAATGTTTTGTTGAGTCGCTGGCCACACAATGCTTAGACGACGGTTTTCAGAATGGGAGGGTATTGGGTCCTATCAGAATGATAGTTAGAGGTCCTATGTTGTTGCCACACTGGTAAGTTGTTGCATTAAACCATGGGTCTAAAACACGCGACCCGCATGTGGTCCCCGAGAGCGTTTTGTGCGGCCCGCGAGGTTTTTCGGGAATTTTCAAATATTTAACATTTCCGCTGGCAAGTGCGTTGAAAAAAGATGCCACGAAATAAATGAACCAAAGCTGAATGATACCCACAGACCAAAATTTCACTCTATAGCAAATTTTTAAGAAATTTTGGGAGTATACCAAAAAAACTTTTATACACGTTTTGTCGACCTCGAGAAAGCATACGGCCGAGTTCTTCGTGATAAGCTTTGGGGAGTGTTGCGGGAGTACGATGTTGACGACCACCTGTTACTGGCCGTCAAGGCAGTGTATTTGGTGCTGCTATCATCTTCTCAACAGGGCCCCGCCTATGCACTCGATCTAAAAATATCGAGGCAAAAAAATAAAAAATATCGAGGTATTACGTCTCTCTACAAACCAAAGGCAGTGTATGCTGCAAGTGAGCGGAATACACTGCAGCAGGTGGAGAAATCCAAGTACATAGATGTGGTATTTACGAGTGACGGAAGGTTGAGCGATGAGGCTCATGGATGGATTGCTAAAGTTAACGCAGTTTTTCATGAACTTTATCGCTCTGTGGTCACAAATCGGGAGCTTTCAAACACCGCAAATCTGTCTGTTATCAAATCGTTTTTTGTTCTGATCCTCACCAATGATCCTGAATCTTGGGTAATGACCGAAATAATATTATCTCAGAGGCAAGTGGCAAAGATGGCTTTTTGCGAAGAGTCCATTGTGTGACACTTCGCGACGAAGTGTGCAGCTGTGAAATTCGCAGAGACCTGGATGTGGAACCATTATGCTCTGAATTGAGAGATCAGAGATATATTGGTTCGGCCATGTGCTCAGAATGCCCTACGAGTGACTGGTGAGACAAGTCCTGCTGGCTAAAACTACGGAAAAGCGGTTCAAAGGTCATCCAAGACATAGTTTGAGTGACTACATCTCCGACTTTGCTTTTCTCGTCTTGGTGTGGAGCCAGAAGATCATTCTGAAATTGTTGTTGACCATGAGATATTCTAAGTCCTCCTAGGGCTGCAACCCCAGCGACCCTCCGTAGAGGAAAAGCGGGCATGAAAATGACTGAAATCAATAACATCTACGTTATTTACTTTATTCACTGGTGTTTAAAAGTGCTCGCCTAGCAGCTGAACAAGTTCCTTAGACGGCTGGAAATAATTAATACGAACGCAGAGACGGATAGAAATGATTTGTCTACAATTCATGATATTGACAATGATTTGTCTACAATTCATGATATTGACAATGATTTGTCTACAATTGATGACACCTTTCGCAAGAAATGAAGATGCAAAAGCTCTTTCCAGTAAGTTCAGATACCGCAATGTTTGCGTCAGCGTTATAATGTGGCCCACGGGTTACCTAATAAGTCCTTACGTGGCCCACGCAGCAAGTTGAGTTTGAGATCCCTGCTCTAAGGGTTCCTACGCAACATTGAAATTAGATTTCCAAACCTTTTCCAGACTTTTCTCAGTCTGAGATTTTCAGAATGATCTTGAGTACAGGCACTCTAATGGTTACCACGATTAAAGTAAAATTATCAATGAGAACTGAAGTATGAGAATGCATGTCAAAAGTTCAAGACTGGAATATTAGTTCCTTGTTCCATACTAACAGGCCAAATATTTTTTTCCAGACATTTTCCACTCTGGAAAATGACCCAACTTTTCAAGACTCTGTAGGAAACCTGTGTTCAAGACCAGTTGGCCACAATTTTTCAATACTAGACGCGGGTCAAGCGAACTTGGAATTGGCGAGGAAAGAACTGTCGGCCAAGAAGGCCCTGTTTGTCCAGTGAAAATAACACGAAGAGCAGGGCTGGGACCCGCAGTGGCCAGAATTAAAGGGATGCTGCTGAATGTGACAAAAGTGCGGGTCTTATGAAAACTAGCGGCCGCCGATAGAAGCGTGACTGAAGAAGAAAAAAATTTTGAAAGAAATATAACTGCGACGCGACGACTTTAAAGCGGAAAAAAGCAGCAGCAAAGTTTCGTCAAAAAACTCACTTTCCAAATAACAGACATCCTCCTGTCTTCGACACCGTTCACACTGTTCGGAATTTTGTTGAAGTCGTCTTTGCCGAGTGTTTTAAGGTCGGAACTGAAGTCGTCGGTGACCTTTGCACCCGTGCTACAAATCTGTTTTATAAGTGTTGTTATAGGTCCCTGCTTACTGGGCTAATCAAGCCTATGCTCTAGTTTTTGAACTCTTTAGGATTGCTTTCATCTTTGTTTACTGATTAAACAGTTTTTCTGTGGGATTTAAGTGCAAGTGTAAAAGCAGATAGTGATAATATGCCTCTCGTGTCTGCTAATTTGTCTGCTTTCCCGAAAGAAGTATTGAAAAAGCTTGTCTTTGTTGACTTGGGATAGATGAAATGCAGAGAACTAGTGTCTCAGTCTTACCTCAGATAAAATCACGCAAGAATTAGCCAATGACACAGCGGCCAACTTTGTGCAAAAAATAGACCCCAAGGTATCTTTGACAGACACTCGTTTGAAAGTCATTGGCACCATTCTTATGTTAGCACTGCACCCATGGTGTTACGTTACAACAAATTCCAGAGCAGTTTTAAGTTAGGCTTTTTAACAATTCCAACGCACTGCAACAAATTCATTTTATGCTTCAAAACATGGCTGTTCACGGTACATCAATGTGTACAGAGAAGATGCTTTAGGCACACTGGAGCAGCAGTTTTGCAAAGGGCAGCTGTAAATGAGTTGAATGCAAGGAAAACTTACAAAAAATAAAAAAATGTTACCAATTATGCTTGTTTCCGTTCAGCAGCAATGTTGACATAAAAAGTAATAACAGAAATACACGAAATCCTTTCTACAATTTATGGATGTGCAAAGAACTGCAATAAAATTGTTTCAAGTTGATCTTGGTAAATTATGAAATCGCAGTTGATAAAACAAAGATGCACCTTCACCTCGCAACCCCTTTTTTGAGAGGGCGGGGAACTGCCGCAATCATGCCCCCACTCTCCGGGATCCTTGGGATGTTTAAGGACCCACATTTTGGAACGGCACAAAGTAGAACAGTGTTCCATTATGTTGAGTAGTGTTACGATCGGAAATCCCGAGCGGCATGTGCGCAAAGCTTCCCACCGTGGCAGCAAGCAACAATAGAGATCATGCTCGCAATCTCTCTTTGCATAGGCTAGTAGTTACGTTCCATCGTTCACACGTTTATATCGGCAGAGCTAACATGTCGCAATCTCTCTTACTATTGCTTGGTCGCGCTATATATATGATGGTATTATTCTTCACGCACATCCCGTTCGTGGTGAATCAGACAATCAACGCAACACCACCAGAGGGGTTGCAACAGTAGAAGACGCTTAATTGATGCCTAAAATTGCTTGGCTTGACACAATAGAGCAAAGTAAGATTAACAGAATCGCTTATGTGTCTGCTATCCACAATATTAATCTTTGAGCAGGTTTTCTACAACACCTTTTGTAAAGATGAAAGTCCATCCACTCCAAAGATATCCTGAATTCAAAATTTGGGAAATTGAATGTCTTAGGAGAAAAATATTGCTCTAGGAAAGTCAAAATATATTCTGCATTGTGCTTGGTATAAATTTGTAAAAGCTTTGTTACGACGCACCTGTGCAACGTTGATCGCAACAATGCAACGTTTTTTGTAAAATTTTTTGACATCCGGAATGGGAACACACTTGCTAAGATTTTCCCTGTTGCTTTATATAAATTTTAACTGTTGAAAATAAACAGAAGAAACAGTCGGACTCAAGATGATGTCAATAACTGACGATGTCACTGGTTAGCCTCTCCCATGCCATTGGCATGGACATCTGTTTGCAATGATCCTTTCCCCAAATGGAAGAAAATAACTTCATAGAAAGGCAAACATATTGAAAAGATTTTAATGAAAATGAATATGTTTCTTCATGAAATATCATGCATAAGCAATAAACAATGCTACAAAGATAAAGCTTTCCACAATTCTTTGCTGGTGAAGTTGTATTCTGTTAGTCAGCTTAAGCATGCCTAAAGTGGCCAGTGAACTGCAGTTTGGCCACGCCTGTGATAAAATTGAGCCCAAGCAACATGACCCACAAACCATTCATCTGGTTCTGGAGGTCATTTTGAGACAATTCATTGTGCAGAAATAGGAGTGGACAGTAAGTCTCTCCTAAGAGTCCTGTTGAGACAACATGATGTAAACAAACTTTTCAAGACAACATGATGCAAACGAACTTTTTAAACTGTGGTTACTCTATTGATGATTTGAAATTTTCAATGTGTTTTTGCAGATATGTCCAAGTAGGGAGGTTAGATTAAATCAAAAAATTTTGTCTTTAGACATTCTTCCGTTTACACACAACAGGATGTAGGCTACGTTGCTGGACGACGAACGTTGGAATTATTGAATCTGAACAAGAACAACTGTTATTAGGATACTTACCACTTTATGCTGACTAGGTAAAGCAAGGCTGCAAAGATGTCTGTTTCACAAAAAGTATATCTACTCACATTTATATCGGACATGTCTTTAGCTTCAGCAGTGCATTAGCAATTTACCTTCTTCAGCAGAAAATTTTCTTACGGCAATGCAATAGCTGTCTTGAGAAGTTGAAGATGTGTCGACTAATTTTGGCTCGGAAATAACAGTTTTAGCACATAGAAAACGCATGCGGCTTTGTTATCCTGCAGTAAACCTACAAAAATCAAAAAATTGGGAAAATGTGCCATCAACAGGTTTTCAAAGAGCGCAACAGCTGATAATTATGCGACGTTGCACATTTTTCGAATGCTTTGCCCTGCAAATGCATACGCGGCAGTGTTGCCACTATGTTGTGAACAAAAACCCAGAATTTACCTTGAAAAGAAAAACAGAAAATACTAAAAAAACCCAAACATACAAACTGACAAAAAAATAATCAAAACCAAACTTGAAATGTATGTTAGTGGTAATTACACATAAAAATTAGGGTAATATGCATGATTTGCGCCAAATGTTTAACATGGTTCAAGTCTGTTTTTAAACATACTGACTATTTACAAGTAAGCTAGCAACAAATCAAATGTATGAAGCAACTTAAAAAGTTAGTTAGATCTTTTCTAAAAAACGTTTAATGTTTTCTTTTACATTTACTTAAATGCACAGATGAAACATGTACATCATAAATTCAAGGTCTTACAGTTTTCTTTTCACCCTAATCATAGCATTCATTGCAATATTTGACTACTAATATAACATTCAAAATTGTATACACAGCACCTATCACAAATGTGCCAGAAAAACAATGAACAGATTCTCAACCACAGCATCTTCATTTGTAACAAAAAAAGCATTCCAAAATCATGCACAAGCAGCTCTTGACACATCAGCGAAAACTCAGAGTGCTGACCTATGCCTAGTCAGTGCTTAATCTGTAGAACATTAAACAATTTGGTTAAGCCTAGCCCTACTCAACTGCGAACTGTAAATAGCTACTGACTCTGCACATCACGCATGTGAAACTACTGTATTCTTGAATGGAAAATACAGTAATACAACATGCAATTCTAAAACTTGGCCATGGTCAACAACCCCAGACTTTCAGTAAAACCCCCAGAACCCAAGACAAAACAGAAAAACCCCAGATCAAGTAAAAAACAGCAGTGTTGCCAACACTGATACGCCAAGTAAAGGTGTGGCAGCCTCGGGAAGCACAACATGTGAATAAATGGTCACTGCTATATGGTGCCCATGAGTGTCACTGTGATAGTCACCACAAGCAAATTATCGTAGTTCACTTATCCCTATATAATGAGAGTGCAACCTAGTAATAGTGAAGTCAGTGATGGATCTCGATTGCAGCTAGTTGCTTTCCTGTTAGTTTATGCCCTGAATTGCCATCTTTCTCTTGTGCTTGCCTCAGTAGTTCATGGAGATGCAGCCAACTGCAACAAATGGCTTGCAGATGGTTGACTGCAACAATGAAAACAATGGAGTTGGGCATCCATTTTATACTAATCATTGGATTAACCCTAGGAGCTAGGACTACCTAAATTTTTTCCTTCAAGAATTGCCAGTGGGGTCAATTTACCCTTGCGTTGAATATGTGTGGGTTTTGAGGACATAGCGCACTAGTTATCGCGTCTCTTGCATATTAATTAATTTTTTTTAACAGTGTGACCTTTTTCTGTGGTGACCACAGGTGGCCGGTGTAACTTTTTCAAACTCGGACTCCGCTCCAGTTCCAAAATTTATGAATCCGGATCCAGTATGATGCAATATTTCTGACTTCACGCCATGTGCGAATGCCCAGAGTGATATTTTACATATCAAATACGCTGAGAAAACTGATGATTAGGGCTCAGGGTTTAGTTTTTAGGTATAAGTGTGTTAGGCTAGGTTTAGAAAAAATAAAAGTAATATAGGATTTTAAAACGAAGTCTAATTTTGTTCAGTGATGATAGTTATTCCCGTACAGCAGCATGTTTTGGGTATTTGACATCTAACTGAAAAGTTTGAATTTACGCAACACACATCAAAAAATACACGCCCAAGTTTATTCCTTTACTCTGAGAAGCAAAATAACGGACAAAAAAAATTAGGTCAAATATCTTCAGAGATCCGAAATTTTGCTTGACACCAAGTGCGGAATTCTTTCAAATTTGAGAATGCGACTCCTCTTCAGACTCCGGCTAATATCGAACCAATTGATATTTATCCATGTTTTTACTTGAGAAATCACCACGCAGTCTCTGCTACTACAGAAATTGAAAAGTGACTAAGATCCAGGTCTGGTTTTTCACAAAATTGACTCCGCGTCCAAGAGAAAAACGCAGAATCGTGCTGGAGTCGACTCTGGTGTCAAGCAAAATTTCTGACCTATTGTTGTTTGTCAGTTATTTTGCTTCTCAGAATAACAAAAAGTTTGGCGTTTGCTTTATTGATGTGTGGTGTGGAATTTAAACGTTTTTGGTTAGGTGTGAGATACCCACAACAAGGTATAGTACGGAAATATGTGTATTACAGAAAAATATTGAACTTGATTTTAGATCCTAACTACTTTTATTTTTCTAACATTAACCAAAAACCTAAACTGACACACTTACCTAAACAATAAACCCTGAACCCTAATCATCAGTTTTCTCAGCATATTTGATATACAGAATAGTGCTCTGTGCATGCACACATGGTGTGAAGTCAGAAATTTCACTTAACACCGGCATTGCAAGTCCATGGCCATTGGCCACCTCTACTGGTGATGTCAAACTGCGCACTTTCTCGTAGAGTTGTAGATGCAAACTGCTCAAACATTATGTTGCGACAGGGGTCAAGAGTTTGATAGAAAACTTTTGGGGGACAAACTTTGTGCGATATGTGTGTTGTAATGCACATCTCTCAAATATAATATTCTTGGTTGCGTTTCGATGACATCACTGTTTTCACTCCAGCGTAGTACGACCTTTCCCTAAAATTGTAGGTTATGGAAATGATATATTTTGGGAACCAAGTCCCAACCGTGCCACACTGTGCTAGTATTTAACAGGTATTTACATCTTTACTAAGTACACAAACTTTGAGTGTTAGCACTTTCGAAAAATTAAATAAAATAAACACAACATTTCTATCGTTCTTTAAAAACAAATCAATAGGCCTACATTAAAAGCAAAATGTATGAGCTTGTACTTCTGAGATTTGAATAATTGGCAGGAATATAATGCAATTCCAACAACTGAACATTTCTCTGAAATTCTGTTGACTGGCACAATGACCCAAAAGGTATACCTAAGTCATACCGTTGTTTGTCATGTACAACAAGACAGTATTCAAATTTTGCCAAACATATGGCAACTTGCATCAATGGGCCTCAAAAATTCCTTGGCAATATCTTGGTAGCGAAATTTATATAACTAAACTGATATCCCAAAATATTGGGGTGATAGAAGTTACTGTGTCCCTCTATGTCGAAAAGTTGTGGAGGACATGTCCACCCGTCTTCCCTAAAACTCGCTCCATGTATTGCGGAGTTGCCTACTTATTGTAGTTTTGCTTGCAAACACCAAAAAGTAGGTGAAGACAAAGAGGTTATCATCAAATACATGATAAAGCAAGAATTCAGGATTGTGGGTCGCCATGTTCAGTTCAAGAGGGTTACCGAAGACTTCCAGCAACTTTCTCGAGGACGTAGTATGCAAGCAGTGGCATAACTAGAGGTTTGAGCCAAGAGGGGCAAAGCTTAACTGAAGGGGCCCGCTGATATCCGCAGAGGGTTCCACTATCGAAAACTCAGAAATAGTTTAAGAACTGATAGTGAAATGGTAATGGTTTATTGTTTCATATGACTCAGCCAATAAGCAGAAGCATCATAAAAGCCATCGCATGCAGTAAACCAACCATTAGCGAACATAACATTAGAGCAAATAAAAACACAATGGCACATTTGCTGATCAGTGTAAACTAAGAGGGGCGCTGTGTCATATAGGATTGGCGAAAGACCGTGGCGGTCATCTAGTCAACCAACCCCGTTTATCACTTTTTGACAAGTGATTGA
>JGI24158J21664_10000824_pt1 | contig 31507 bp, 22 predicted proteins | sample Ectturendosymbi3_FD_21664 | JGI IMG/M metagenome (IMG submission 21664)
ATTCTTCACCCTCCCACCACCCCCCTCGCCAACCGCGGTTCGCCACCCCTGAAATAATGCGTCGTTCGTATCCAGGCAACAAGCTGGTCTCCACGATGCGTAATCAGCTTGATGTAACTGTAATGAAAGCAATGCTGACATGGTTTGCTCAGGTAGACAGCAAACTTATTTAGGCAACTCCCTGAAGTCTAGGCTTCCACTTTTCAGTCATGATTCAGGTATTCTACCATACTGCAGCATCCTTGCGTGCTACAGCATCGATAACAATGATTCTGTTGAACTGTTTTCTAATTCTTGGCATAACGAAATCATGACCAGAACCGGGAATAACTATTCTGCCTTTCGCGTCAATAATCACAACTCTTGTAAAAGATATTTAATTTGTACCGGTTGGGCTAAAACACAGTTTGATTTCGCGGTGGATCGTCACGTTTTTGCTGGCTGAATAGTATTGCTTGTCGCTGAAGTACGCGACAAGCAATACTATTTAATGTGCGAGTTCGCGCGTTTAATGTGCAAGTTCAAAGCGTTCCGCCATTGACGTATTTGTTACCAGCGCGTAAAAATCATTTGGGTGGCATCGTTTGGCTTGACCAACTTGGCAAGAAAAAGCAGCTGCGAAAGGTTTTTCGAATTAAACGTCAGAAATTAACGATTCCAAAAAGACAGGATGTTGGCAGCCTTCTCGCAAGCACTCGCGTGGCAGCTGGTGTTTGGGCGTCTGTCCTTATTCTGAACAATTGAACTTGGCGCGGCCACAGACAACACCAGATATTTCATTACTGACCAAGCAATCGCGCATAGCATCATTTGCTTGTTAATACATAGGCAAAATAAAAAATGTAAACATCGCGCAAAGATAGAGGTAGTGTGCTCAGTTCCAAACCCGGACCGCAGGTTTTCATACCTCTTTCGACTGTAGCATTCTTGACATGAGCTTATCATCAGCTAAGGGTTTGGTTAACGTCATAAACAAACTCATTGTTAGAAAAGCGCTGCAACGAAACCGACAACTATCGTACCTTCATTTGAAATGCATTACAAACGATCTTCAACATGCGCGCGTGAGCCGACTCTGTACGCGCTAATTGTCTCTATTCATGACATCCTGGGGCGCACGCGTCTCTTAACTGATTGACATGGCTGGATTTGATCGAAGGCTGTGGCGTCCCGAGAGCACGACACGGTGCGAGCGCGTTGCAACAACAGCAACTAACTTCGGCAGTGCAGAAGGCACTCGTTGCGTCTCGTTCGCTACTAACCGCACAGCAAAGGTAAAAATAAGCAGCAGATGTCACTCTCTTGGTGCCGGCGCCGCCGGTCGCGTCACGACGAACGAGCCACAGGCGAAACTTCGCTTTTCTTGACCGCAAGTCAAATAATCTGCTTGTCCTGCAAGAGAACACAGTCACGCTTTCGTAAACAGCACCACGTTTTGCAAGTCGCAGCGTACGACGTGCTCAACATGATTTCAAACAAACAACGCACGCGATTTTAAAACCATTTATTCGTGTTCACTTGATCTGTGGTAAGTTCGCTGGTTGCTGCCCAAGAGACCGCGTCAAACTGAGTACAACGCGTGGGCAAAAGCTTTGCTTTTCAGCTACCACTGCTTCGCTCTTGTTCCGAAACATTTGAATGCAATTCTACTCGCACGTACGTAGGCACGCCATAGCAGCGCAGCAATGCCAAACTACATCTAGCGAAGCAACTCGGCATCCGAATCCCCAGCCTCGTCCCACAGCAACGCACAACTCAGGCACTTCAGTACTTCGCCCACATGTCGCTGCGAACATAATTGTCATAACGCTCGTTGCTCCACAGCAAACAGCAACGCTCAAGCAAACATTATTCCAGGTGCTGCGAAGGGCGAAGCGTGAAGATTTTTTCGAAGGAAAACCAGGCTAATAAAGCTTTACGCTGCAATCACTGAAAAGTTGCTCTGATCTGGCGGAAAAAAAATCAGGAAGAAAACTTTCCAATCGAACTGCTTCAATTTGATGTGGCAATAAAGCCAATTGAAGATTTTTCTTCAAAAGTTTCAACTGTTGCAATTACCGTACTGCTGTGGACTTCCCACGGGTTTTGCGAGTAGTTGTTGGTGTTGAGGCCAGATATTCAAGCATACTAACAACAGTAACGACGTCGGCTCTTTGTAGAGAAAAAGTGCTTCACGAATCGCGATATTACCCTGCTTGGGGTCAAATACATAAACAATATAATTGTTGCAAAAATGTTTGATTACTTAAACAGCGCTACGCCGTTTTGGGCGTTTCACAGAGTAAAATCGACCTCTGCGTGAATGACTTCAAAAGGTTGCGTTTTACCTAAAAACCCGGGGTCAAATACATAAACAATAGAATTGTTGCAAAAATGTTTGATTACTTAAACAGCGCTACGCCGTTTTGGGCGTTTCACAGAGTAAAATCGACCTCTGCGTGAATGACTTCAAAAGGTTGCGTTTTACCTAAACATGAAGTTTGAAAAAAAGTGAATATGAAGTAACATTTTTTCTTATTTGAAGCAACGTAAACGCAGACTAGTGAGTGGCTCTCGAACTTCGACTTGATGAACACATACATAGTGCAATTAGCAATTATGCTGCAAACAGTCCACATTCACAGCGTGAAGTGTGCAATGCCCGTGGTGAAGAAATGCGCAAAAGTACTTAAGCACGCATTTCCACTGGACACGTGACAGCCGTTGCAGGCAGTGATGTGTGAATTTATTTGACAGTGTTTGGTGAAATTAGAGTCGTGCAGACTACAAGATCGTAACATTTCTAGTAGCACAGCTGCATAGAGAAAAGCTATGACAGCACAACCGCTATCGTGCACGAAACGAGTTTCATTGCAATATGCCGCTCAAAAAGATCGCCACATTGGTTGTTGGTTAATATTCCGGCTACCGAGTGGAAAACGCCATATCAGCTCACATGAAAAATTAAGTTTCAAGCAGTCGGTCCATACAGCGGCACTTTCTTCAGAAACACGCAACAGCATAGCAAGTGCTGCGACTGTTCTTGCTGTGTCCAGCAATAGCAGACCAGGCAGCTGTAAGTCAGCATTGTTTAAACTTTAACTTCTCTTTATCTGGCGGTTTTGAAAGCACCCACCGTGGTAGAGGCATCATGCCTGTACACGAAAACCGTTGGTAGATAAGGACGTCCAGACAACGCGTTAAATGTCAACGCGAGAAGGCGTAATAAAATCGTAGAGAACGTAAGAAAGCAAAGGGTTTGGTCCTGGCGAAAGTCAAGAGGGCCACAACCTGATTCACTGTTTGTTTCTCCACACGAAATAGTTTGAAACTGGCAGCTGGTCTAATCCACTCTTCTGCGTGTCTCCAACACCTCAGCATGAGTCAGTTCAGTTGCAGCCAGTTGCTAAAAATGTGCGTTTTATGAGTGTCTTTGCCAGAAAATGCATTGCGGCATTGTCATCTTTCGCACTATTATGCAAATAATAAAATGCAAGTTAGCTATTCCTTGACGTGAACCGATCGCTAAGTCAGCAAACTAGTGGCATCAGTGAAGTGTAAATGAAAGGTCATGCTCTCGACAAATCCTGGAGGCTATCTCTCAAATCCTGGCAAGGAAAAATGAGGCCCCAAAAGACATGACCTAAATTATTCGAAATTCTCTGGAGCTATCCTGTAGAAGTCGTTGGCTTAAATATTGAGAAAAAACTGCAACCGCGCTAATGACACTGTACCACATTCATCGTCACGCTGAACTTAGTCTCGATGACTGCTCACCTCACCTCGTGGAAACTACTTTGGCCAGCATATGCCAGCGTTTCGGATGCTCGCACTAAGCCATATGAAGTCCTCGGATGCAGCATACGGTCTGCAGAAACAAGAATACCTTAACTATTAGCGCTTGACACACAAGGTTAGGATAGAGCTACGCGAACGCGTTAGCAAGGCTTCCCGTTCCACACTCGGAGCCGCCTACGTCACGTCAATTTCCCTTTGACAACAGGTTAAGCGAAGCCGTTGACCTGCGTTGTAGAAGTGTCCCCGCGACCTATGCCATTCCGCAGTTTCCCAAACGATGCCTGGCAGTTGTATGGCAAGAACCTTTTCTCTATTGGCTAAACTTGCAAGGCGATGATTGCTGCTGTGTGCGCGTTAGTCGGCACGGTTTCGATATTTCGATTGCTTGTTTGCTTACACTTCAGCAGTGGGAAGCGGCGTTTAATTGTCATAGCTGTCCATACATCCAAACACAGCAGCCCAGAATTCACACAACAATAGAATCAGACCAAACCATCTGAGTGAGAAGACTCGTTGGGGCTAGTGACATGTTGCTTTCGGATGCTGCTGAGAAGATTTCGAAAATTTCGATAACGTGAGAAAGTGATCAAACTTAAAAACGGTAACCTACGGTGTTGTGTTCACAGCTGCCTACAGCACACTCAGGCGGATGCTATGGGAAGTTAACAGTGAACGGAAGGTCACAGTGTATTCAGGTATTCCTTACCCAGTGTGTATGGAACGTAACAGCAATCCCAACACCTACAAGGACAATTCTTTGCGTCGTAACGTGAACTTCGGTCTTTTCACGTTAGAAGAGCGGAACTGACGCTATTTTGATATAGCTTAAATGCCAAAGCTATTGATTGTAATTGCTGCGCCGCCATATACCAATCCAGACCTGTTGACACAAATTTAGAGAAGGCTTTGCGCACAAAAACGATTGTTTGCTTCTTGGAGACGACAGACGTATTTACGCCGAATCGCAGCGTGACATTCTAGCGACGCTGAAACAGCCATCTTGCGACACATACTCGTGATGATCACCTTTATAAAATATTTATGCCTGCTGTATGACAACGCACGACAGCAAATGGCGTTAATGTGCCGTTTTTAGCTGATGCCCATCGCAACGGTGCGCATGCTATTGACCATTAAACATGTTGCGCAACCCACAAAAGCAGAGTTGCCAGGTAAGTGAAATTGCAGGGCCGAAACAATCGAGATCGCGTGTGACAAAGCAGTTCGAGTTGGAGGGGTGGAAAATAAGGATCGGATCATGAACCGGGTTCAGGTGTGTTTGCGAAAATCGTGCTCCGGCACGTCGAGGGAAGTGAAGACGAAAAAGACTAAATTGACAACGGTCAGCAAAGTACTACTCGAACGCTTCACGAATCACGAACTGAGTGGTCCAAGTGGAAATCACGTTTCTGTCCTGGTCATCACCAGCTAGTGCACTACCAGCCGTACTTCAAAGCACGCACGAACATCGTGAAGTTTACAATTAATTCTTGCCACCCTTACATCTCAAGACCGGGGAAAAGATGACGATCACGTCCTTCCCTTGCGGTGGAAAGAGGTTTGCAAAAAGCTTAAATTGCTGATTAGCCGCGTGTAATCGAGTCTTCATGCGCGGTTTTCTTTAGTGCTTCTGCGCGGTTACATTCCTCGTTTCGACAGATAAAATTGACCGTCCTGCTCGGCCGTTAATCATCGCCCCCGCTCGGCGCGCACTCAGAGGCAGCCATGCGCCAAGGGTGCGGTACGCGACTTTGTAAAGCGCCCGATATCCCATGATTTTGGTTTCGCCCCCACCCCGCATACGATCGCGTCCCCATCTGCCGTCTGCAAAAGAGCACCGAACGACAAAGCGAAGCAATTCGCTACGAGCCACTGATGCGTGAAGTTTATCCGAACGCTACTCCGGGCAGATCAGGAAAAGCCAGTGCCGAGAAACAGTGGCCTGGCGTCAGGTGAGTCGTCAGCGCCAAGGCATTTTCTATCGCACTGGGAGTGAACACGACAAGGCACATGAAACGCAGAAATTCGAAACAGCGTTACGTTTCCCTGCTTCGAGCAAACATCGCCCACGCTTCTTCGGCAGTGAGGCCTGTCATGAACGGAGTGACGCAAATATTTGCTGACCATTTGAAAGTGTCTCATTCCCGACCGGCTGGTGAACAAAGGCAGTGCGTTATTCACTCCCATTCGTGACACACTGTCGCTGGTGCGCCAGCGACGTGAAGGCCGATAGCCACCTACATACATAGGCGTAGCCATGGGGGCAAGGGAGCCATGCCCCCCTCAAATTTCTGGCACATCTTGTCATTTTGTGCTTTGAGAAGCGGTATCCCAAACAAATGCTGTTGCTCGCTAACATTTGGCCACCCCAAAAATTTTGGGCTGGCTACGCCACTGCCTTCACACCAGCATTTTACGTCCGCTGACCCTGTTTCTTGCAACAGGGGGGAAAAGCGAACAATCGAGTTTTACGTTCTCTGTTAAAGAAATTAGACTGAACAGAAAATCTCCGTTATTTCGAGGGTAGAAGTTTTATAAGTAATTTTATACCATTGCGATAAAGACGTACTCGTAAAATTCCAGGAAGTCATGTGCTATAGTTATGGACAGCAAACACATTATAAAGAATTTTTTGGTTTTAAGCATGGTGTGAATTTGTAAACTTTGACGAAACTACTTTCGCTCGGTGGTTTTTATGTGTTAGTTTGAGCTGAAAAAATGGTAATTTTGCTCTGAAATTGAGATGTCTGCTCAAGGGTTTTTTGAGGGGAGATTTGCTGAATCCCTAAATTATGGGCGATGCGATGGGCAAGAGCTTCTGTGCTTGACTATCACACTGCAGCATCGGTGAGCAAATGACACACAGACTGACGATATTACAAAACTGAAACGAGTGGAAAATTTTGCATAACGTTTCATTCCCGTAAAAGATTTCAACAAGGCTTGCAGTCGATGACATCGTTGATTGCGTCACTGATCAAAATTACGGCGAATCTTTTGCAATTCACGAATATTTACTTCTAGGTGCAATCGATCAAAATTGAAGCAAATGGGAAGACACAAGCGTTCAAGTCCACGTATTCTGTTGGATGCACTGAATTGCTGAAATTTTCTACAGTATATGGAGAGAACAGTAAGGTGCAAACTGGTTAGGATTCCTACGGATAACCGATTCACTACACAATTAAATTTATTCACTTGACTTTTATACGCATTTCATTCTCAACAAATATGTCTATAACTAACACTTAGCCACACCGGTCGCCAACTCAGCTCTTAAATTAACGCAAGTATTTCCCCTTCCAGCAACTACGCAATAAAAACTTTCAGATGCGCCAGTGTAGTCGACGCTTGCGTCAAAATAAACAACACAAATGCTTTGCATAAAAGATTTCAGCGGTTTCTGCGAGATGGCTCGGAAGACACTGTAAATGGTTAGTTGATCTGCCAGATAGTAATGACGCGGCAAACATAGTGTCTCTACATTATCACGTACATCTGCTGCCTTCTCTTACACTAACTACGGACTATTACGTACCCAGAATGATAAAATTAACTGTGAAACGCAATATGAATCATCCGCCAACACTGAAGTAACTCTTTCTTCAAGGACTTAAAATCAGTGCCCTATTTGCTTCGGTACATTCCAGCAGTTTGCTAATGCTGTGTTCCAAAACCATCAAAAAAGGATCTGGCATAGGAACATTTCAACACCGGTATATTTTTGCAAGTGCGGACGACGCCTTTAGGGCTGCAAATGGCTGTTTGAACAAACTGAACCCTTTACAAATGTTACAAAATTGACCAAAACACGAGAGTGAATGCTGTGATATAAGAGGTCCATAATTGGTTCTGCTCTTTTTAATTTTTGGAGAAGTGTGAAAAGCAGTTTTTAAAGACATCAGTGATGGGAATCCCCGGTTGGAATTAGAATCGTTTTGACAGGCCACCTATAGTATCTGAAAACTACTGTAACGTGTCACGTAAGTTTAGAGTTTTGGTGACTGTGTTGGAATCTGATTTTATATTCAGTGGAGAATTGTTCACTGCAAGTTACCGACCAAATGCTTTCGCTGCTTCATTACAGACACTGAAACACATATTTTCATTAAATGGAATATTTAAAAAGACTGCAATATTTCAAAATAAAATGAGTCGTGTGCATGTTCTGTGTGAATCGTGCGTGATACTTGGAAGAAACAAAACGGATAAAGTATGAAGAAAATCTGATACCATCGGATAGGATTTACACTTGCTTTAAGTCAACATTTCCGATACTTTTATCTACCGAGCATTATGTCTTGGGGTTTGTTGCTGCTCCAGCTCTTGCGTCTTCAGGCAGCAAGTTAAAAATGCTGATTCACCATCATAAAAATGACAGCAGTTTTTAGCACTGACGGCTATTATCCGATTTAGAGATTCAACGGTGGTTGGATGTCAAACACATTGCACGCAAACTAGGGATAGCAACGAATCGCAACCAAACCAGACCTTCAAACAGACCAGCATGGGCCTTTCCTGTTACTGGGGGGTAGCGTAACGAATTTTGTACTGGATGGGTCCGAGCTAGGGGCGCACTACCTGCATTGTGGTTGATTGATTGTGCAATGATCATTCAACCTTGAAAAGAACCTATTTATCTAATAAGATAGAAATGCGGAAACGCATTAACACTCGCTGTGGTTTTATCGGATAATTTTCGTACTGTTGTCCATGTCAGTACCACCAGTGCCGCAACAGACGCGGGGCAGAGGGGAAAATCTCCCCCTGGCGAAGTAAATGTAAAACCTGGTCCCCACTTAGCTTATACCGGTATTTCGGTTTGAGTATTCTTTTGCTTTTTCGCAGGTTGTTGTTTTTTTGCGTTTTTAGGAGTATTTTCCGGTGGTTTAGGGTTGTCGTATAGCCATCCACATCCGGATTCACCATCATTTCTCAAGTTTTTTCTAAGTGTTGACTAGTGGACCCCCTACAATGGCCATTGGGTCCCTTTCGCCTACGTTTTCCCCCTGGATCAAACTTCTAGTTACACCACTGAGTACCACTGTCTCCAGAAGATGGATGTTTTTGTACGAAGCTAGTTTGGGTAGAAAATCTCAATTTCCGTATAAACAAAGACTGGTCCCAATTTAAGTTATGTTACAAACAAATCACATCACATCCGTTCGAAGAACTTTGTATCCTTCCAGGCCTGAACAACTCAGAACGTTCAAAGGACCAAATTGATCAACACGATTTCCCGCGGACCATGGCCGTCTGAAGGATTGGGGAGGCAATAGTGTTTTTTTTCACGGGGGTGGGGTGGGCAGCAGTGGTGAAATTTCATTTTACCAACTCTGAAACAAAGAGAAAGATATTTTTCTACTAAAACGTTAATAGAGCAAAATATCAAAATACAGGGAACCAAGACCGCCTGCCTCCCACTTCCGACGCCCATGCCGCGGACCAAAAGTCTTGTTTCATTTCATTGTATACTTTGGAAGAAATTTTGTAAGGACAATTAATATCCGAAGTCGAGCTTTCACAACATTTTCTGCAATTGAGAAAGTTCCCGCGGGCCACATGGTCCGTATGTTGTGCAGGCCTGCGTTAGACTCTGGGCGTCAAACATACATTCGGAGCCAGGCACATTTTAAAGTGTTACCGCGCAGACGACCATCTGAGCTTCCTTACTGCATACAGACGGTTCATTATTTTGATGTTTGTATCAGTAATCAGCTTGCCGCATCGTCAAGCCCAGGCACTCCACAAAATAATGAAGGTGATGTACAGTACTTCATAACGAAAAGGTTGAAATGCAACAAAATAGTTAGGTCGCTTGTATCTCGGGCCTTGAACCTCCTTTGTTCCATTGCCAATACCCTGCTGCTCAGAGTGATTGCGGTTGATTAGGGCACAATTATCTCAATTTTTCCGCGCAAGTGGTGTGCCAGCAGGCTGCAGTTAAATCAAAGCACCGCAAACGTAAAATCAAATCCATTAACCGACTGCATTGCCAATATCTGTGTATAGAGTTTGCGTGCTTTGCATAACAAGAATGCATTATTTCCAACCGAACAAGGAATTATCATATGGTCAACGTGCAAAGTGTCAGTTACTCTTCAAAGCAAAGTGTAGCTTCCTGCTATTTCAATAGGCTTCATACCAGCTATGTCCAACCCGCGGCCCGCATGTTGCCCAGTCAACGGTTTTGTGCGGCCCAGTTTAGGTTTTCGCTGTGGTAAAAGTATCCTATATTCTGACAACTTGTCCTCATTTTGACAATCTTGAATTTGACATTTTTGATACAGGTGGTCTTTAGTGCCATTTTATCATGTCTGTTACCATTGCAGTTAGGTTTCGAACGCTTTCAGTACATTAGCTTAAGCTAAATTCAGTTTGCTAAGATCAAAGTAAGTCATTCAATATGCGGCCCTCATTAATATGTCACTCAATGTGCAGCCCTGGTGAAGATAGTGATATAATTTTTGACTCGGTATAAGCCATTTGGGTTGGACATAGCTGATTTATACTCAGAACCAACAAGATGTTGTTTCAAACAGTTGCAGAAGAACCGTCTGTGCAAAAACGAAAATGAACCAATGAAATTGAAAAACTTCACCAGAAAATATGAACAGGAAAATTGAAACATTAAAGAGAATATTCAAATGACGAACTTTTCAGATTGAAAATACATACTGCACTGAAGCTTAGACATTTGGGCAATATTGATTGCTCCGTCGTGCCGTGAGTGTTTTCTTCTGTAAGCAAGAAGCCACAAAAATCCTAGATGAAAAAAGATTAACCGCGACTGAACACGCACGATCCTCGCGAATCGAAAGTTGCGGTGTACTTAGTCGTTCCAGCACACTTCGAAAAAGGCAAAAGTTTCAACAAACATGCACCCACAGACATTGCATTTCAATGGTATTTTCCGTGGAACGCAAATGCACCACAGCTTACAATTTTCTGATGAAAATAAATCACTCGATGAGAGTAAATACTCGACTGCAGCTTCCATGATTATTGTAGCATTGCTAAGGATAAAGAGAATGCTCGTCGCAGGTTGAGTTGATTCTGAAAGCTTCATGCGGGGTGCACCTGGTGACCTCTGCAAAACCAAGTAGCAGCCCTGCGAGACTGTTACGTCGTATGCTGAGGTGAAACCGCTTAATGTCGCACGCAGCATATTCCTCTCAACTACTCTAAACGGCATCTAGTTGCAAAGCAAAGTGTTTTGTCGCATTGGCGGTTTCTTTGCTGTGCTACTCACAGTCTATCTCTGCGTCGTTTTAAAGATCCCGTGTCATTTTCAGCATAAACTTACTTGAAGCTAACTGCAACTGAAGGAAGCTGCAGTTTCCAGAACCACTATTGTGGTGCTTCTATACGCAGCATTTTTCACACCGCTGTTTGTTTACACGCAGATGGCTACTTGTTAAGCTTGTCCATACTCCCTGGCCTCCACCTTGCCAATTCCACCAAATGTTTTTCAAGACTTGAGAACTTGGTAAAACTGCAAAGATGTTATCATGCTATTTTATGCACTATTTCAGAAACCTGCCTAAAATACTTCAGCAGGGTAGGTGCCTTTCATATAAAAAATCAGCGAACCAAAATACCATGCCATGACCTTGCGCAACGATCGGATGTTTTTGATATCCATTTCTGTCTCACTGTCTGATGTCTTCGGACCGTTGAAGCCAAGACCTTTGCTGGAACATAGCAATCAACGCACAATTGGCATCACAAAACAAGCAATAGTGCAATTCGCATGCATACAATTGAAATCGTAATCATGCAATGACCACTCAATGACAAGACACATTTCCTGAAACTTTTGTTAAAAAAGAATGTGCAAGACTAACCTGTAATTACCTTTATCACCAGCTACGTTTGCAGAGGATTATATCAGTTGTTTTGATGCCGTCTGCACGGATCAGTGGAAATGAAGACCACTTACGAATATCAAGTATTTTTGGAAGTATACATCCCAACTGATTTCTGTCAAGCTTCTTATTCTTTCCTGACGCTTTCTTGCGAACGAAGCGCGACCTACAGCTGTTCTATCTCCAATCCTAATTAACCTCACACAAATGAACAAAATACAACTATCTCCAGTGAAAGAGATCTCTCCGACGTAAGTGGTTCGTGACAACTAGCATCGTCTGCGCAGCACGATATCCGGGGGCTACGCCGCGCGTGACATGAGCAAGGCCACGCGTCCACTGTTAACAATCACTGCGTGGGAAAAAGCGTCTCTCGAAAGCATTTGAAAAGAAACAAATAAGCTGCGGGAGCACAGTCACTTCACAGACTTGGAGGTTTAGACTAAGCGCAGTGACCGCCCGGAAGTTTGAGACTCTGGCCAAGAGTTGCGCATAAATTTTTCGTTTCGCTACTTCTTTTGAAACATCGTGGCATTGTTGCACCAATTTCCATTTCCTCACTTGTGTCCATCCTCACCTATGTTTTTCTTTCATACTTGCTGGAAATAGATATCCAAAATCTGATACATTTTAACGTTATCATTTGTCTCAAGGCATCGGCGTTCGCAAGAACGATCCGTAATGAGTTGCAACGTTTACCACATTTCTGTTCTTTGATCGAAATCCATGTCCAGCGTAAAAGTGCGGCGTTCACGCAAAAATCTCTTACGTACTAAAAACGTACATAGTTATTTTTTTCCAGCAGCTAAGGTGCGTTTCCCTGATTCAGTACGCATTGGTAGACTCGTTTATGTGGTGTTTCAATACGCAGAAGACAAAATAAACGTGACTGCTGACTAGCAAAGAATGAATGCAACTACTTCGTTGTGGAGGTGCTGTATCCGAGACAGCTTGGAGGCAGCCTATATTGAAATTTCCAACGGGAAACTGTTGCAAAGTTCGGAAGTTTAACTCTTATTAGCATTTACTGCCTTAGAGACCGCTGTAGCCATTCCTAATGTACTACCTACCATGGGCGTCGGAAGGATTTTTTTCAGGGGGGCCAGTAGGGGATTTTCCCAAAATTTTTTCCAGGGGGGGGCCAAAAGTGCTGAAATTTGACTTTTACCCCTCGAAATTGAAAAAACAACCTTTTTTTGGCGACAATGTCAAACTCCATGGGGGGCGAGGTCCTCCCTGCCCCCCCTTCCGGCGCCCATGCTACCTGCACTAGAAAATTAAAAGTCCTGGCAACCAGGGGTTGTCTTTGCACGTATCAGGTGTTGCACAATCGTATCGGAACCACGTGGTCGTCACGGACATTGCCGTGGTCGTCACGGACATTGCCTCCTAGAAGGGGAAATACGGTAAGTTTGTTTGCAAATCAGCTCAATATCTCGACAAAAATAGATAAAAAAAGTGAAATATATTTTCGTGGCTAAAGTTTGTAATATAGCTCTCTGGTTGTCCCTGCTAAATGACAAACAAGGTCCTACACCTGATAGTACGTTTAAAACAGGTCTCAAACATACGGCCCGAGAGGATGTTTTGTGCAGCCCACGATGCTTTTTGGGAATGTTCAAACAATTAACATTTACTTTATTTAGTTTATTCGCTGGTGTTGCTCGGCTAGCGAGTGAACAAGTTCCTTTCAAACGAACGTAGAGACGGATAGAATTGATTTGCCTGTAACTCATGATACCTTTCGCAGGAAATAAGATGTAAAAGCAGTTTCTAGTAAGGTTCAGGTACCGCCATTGTTGCGTCAGCGTCATAATGCGGCCCTCGGGTTACTTTATAAGTCCTGATTTGGTCCTCGGAGCAATTTGAGTTTTAGATCCCTTTTAAAGAAAATAACACGCATTTGACACTGCTTTCAAAGAAAAATCTGAAAGTGGGAACAAAACTTGGTTGACACTTGCTTACACACTGTGCGTTGTCTGCAGAGAGCAGCATTAACCATAGTAGCCCTACTCGAGAACTACTGCTGGTCGTTCAAAACCGTAGCTTGATTACCTCGAGGCTGATGAATGTAAATATCGCCTTTTTGTATCGTTTTCTTGCAACTTTAATTTTAGGCAACCTTTATAGAAATTATTATAAGGATAACCACGAAATCGCCACAACAGTATACCTGGTCTTATGAGGTGGTTAAATGAGGAACAGTTTTTAATTCCAATAAAACTTCCAATCGCATTTAAACAAAAATAAAAATGTTTCGGATGCGTCTGCGTTTAAACACTTCACATCAACAAAAATATGAGGGTTACCCTTACCCTCAAATATGAAACCAGCGAAAAGCTATTAAAGGCTCCAGCTTAACCGTGAAGTTGCTTGGATTGTTCAAACGTAACGGTTTTGTTCAATCGCGTCTTTTCAGCATAGTATTACGTCAACAAACTACCTCACGTGCTTTAATTGCTACATAGGAAGTTGTTCAGCTTTGTCGTTGTACATGCTCCGAGTTACAACTGAAATATCTGATAACTTTAACAGAAGTTTCAAGTCATTGAACTATTGGATAAAATGTTTGTCTTTCTCTGTTTCAACCTTAAAAACTTTAAGGTCGTCCAACAGTTCTTTAAAGTATATTTATAAACGTATTTATATCACCACTATTGTGCGACTTCACTAAGGAAGCATAAACTTACACGGAAAAGACGCCTTGTTATAATTTTAATGATTCCTTTGCAATTTACCTGCAGCAATACATTTTTTGTGGTGAAAGAAGTGTTTTTTTTGCAAATAAATTAATAACGTAGTTGTAAAGATCATAAAAACGGAGAAAAAACACAAAACGAAATATGTTCAGAAAGTTAGTTAAGATAATTCACAAAACTTGTGCGAATTTAAGATGCTATTTTGATATAGCAAACGACATAACACCAAGTTTATATTTTAAGATCAAACCAAGCGTTAATTATCACCTGAGTATTTTTACAAAAGATGCCTAAATACAAGTGTCTACCAGAAGCCTTCGTAAATCAAGAAAAGCCTATTAAGAAAAGCAGTAAACCTACGATCCGGAACAACAGTATTTTTTTCTGTTTGAAGAAACTTTCAACACATAATCAGCAGAGGAAAAATAAACTTACTGCTTTTTAGATGAGCACATCCACATGGGTGAACTTTCAATTTCAGCAAAATAACTGTAGAATGTACGCCAACCGTTTCTAAACTCAAAGCAACTATCAATGGATTTTATTGACAGGCAATATCAAATTTTTGTAAAAGTCAAACATACTGTGTGAGACGATAATTCCGACGTCCTCATAAATTCACACAAAAATTGAACAGAGACTAGGAAGCAAACTACAGAAACAAATTTTGGATTGCTAATCTTCCCAATTTGAAATATTTTCCTGACACAACAAAATGTGAAGGCATTCTGCTTTTATTTCAGAATTGTTTGAAATTCTCCTTGATTCCCTCCATTGCATCCTAAGTTGATGTTCAGCCACGGCATGCTCGTTGTCACGAGCAAACGCCAAGCCCAGTAAAAATCTTTTCATGGACCTTTCATTTAACCTTTCATTCCATTCAAGAGGAAGGTTTCACCCTTGTCATTTACGAAAATGCAATTTTGCTATCGAGACATGTAGGGGAGAATGAGTGTCGCACAAGTTTGAATTCAAGAGCCGAAGAAGGAAAAAACAGGATAGTCAACATAGTTTAATTTGAAATCAAAAAACATCTCATGAGAAGCACCACCCAGGTGTTTTGCCTCTTATGGTACTTGTGACTGTCATGATGAAGATATCCTGACATTATCTCGGTCTAACAAGATAAGCCGAAGGTTATCACAATGTCTGCATCATTTCGATGACAAACAACCAAAAACTCAGCTGTGTTATGGCAAAAAAGGCAAATGTGCTGTTCGAACATATTTTCTGTAATATTGTAAACTAGCATAAAGATGGGCAAACTGTTGAAGTTCTATTTTGAGTAACTAATTAAAATGAAAGATCAAATTTGCCTTTTCGAGGAATAGGTAGAGGGTAAGTTTGAAACGGCTGTAGTCTAGCAGGTAGGACGTTTGCCAACTTCAACTAAACATTACCATAAATTGTAAACGAAAAACCTCTAAATGTTTTATAAGGGCTAGCAGAAACCATTTTAAAGTGTTTTGCCAAGCACAAGCATACAATGAAGCATTAATAAGAGATCAAGGATTTGCTCCTAGCGATTGATCTTTTACCAGTGCTGTCACAGTCGACCTAGAGTCAGACATATTAGCAACGATGGAGCACAAAAGCGTAGCAAAGATCGCTGTGATGACTTGAGCAGCAAGCAAACAATTCGCGAACTTCTTCGACCTGTGGTGGTTTTCGTAACCTCGTAAGGCCGTTTTGGTTTGGCCTGTCGTGATCGGCGAGTCATCGACCAGCCCTGTTGCGGCTTCTCAGCACAAACGCAATTGACGCGCGAAAATGGAAAAACGGCAAACCTTATTTCCACTTGTCAATTCTACGTCTAACGAGCAGCATGTTGAAGAAAACATCCGATGAGAAGACGTCGACAATATACTATACATTCAAAGGTGAAAGTAATACGCAAAATCGTTTGGTTCTAATTTGGAGGTTTCCATGTCAGCAACGTTCAACATTATTTTAATGAGAGTTGTCACACATTGTTAGCTAAACCTTAGAAACTGTAAGACTGGCAACAAGAAAGTGTCTCTTAAAGGCTTAAACCTTGGGGTAAATCTCTGGTTCCTTTTGTCTTCAACCCCTGATTTATTGTGATTTACCTTTTTCATAAATCATTGATTTCCATAACTTGTTCCGCCACCCAGCAACAAAAAACCTGCTAGTTAGAGAAAATAAAATTTTATTTCTCTTTCTCCTTTGCCAGCAACTGTGTTCGCTACAAGTAAGAATTGATGGAACCTTGATGAGTCGCCTTGAAAATTCAAACATTTTCTCGGTAAAAAAGGGAATTCGAGTTCTACATTTTCATGGCACATCAGCCTGTTAGGAAAGGCAACTTGTCGAGGAAAAACTGCGCGCAATGCAAAAACCGTCGATTATTAGAACACGAAGACATCAAAGCGGATTCAGAGCAGTAGCGAGAAGTGTTCCAGTAATGTAGAGTCAACTCGTGCCAGCGTATGACTAAGGGGCGGACACGGCAGTGCGGCTGCGTCTCTTTCCCGCTCGCTTCATAAATAAAGTCATCCACAGTTGGCATTCCCTTATCTCGACATCGCATACCGCTGTTGCGATTACTGAGGAATATGCATCCGGACCATCAACGACGACTGAAGGGCAGACAGCCTTCCGGACATTAATTCACACTTCAAACAAAGTAAAAACATATCGGTGCCGAATGGGATTGTGGGCCATTGCCTGCAGCTTATGTTGCTGGGTTTTAACTGGAAGAAGATAATTTTCGTGCTCGTTTACGAGTAATGGATGTGGTCTCCAACAAGGCTCTAAAACTCTTCCAGCCAGTTTGCCACCGCTGTTTGATTAAGCATGGAAAAATGCAGTGCAAATCGAAGGGACGGTTGCTCAGAACAGTACTCCACGAACTCAACGAAACACAAAAGAGCAACGAAAAGGTTTTGATGCTTCGGTCACATCCAAAAGTTTATCTTTACAGGTATTGTTGAACATTGCGAACAGACAATTAATCAATTTGTGCACCTATAAGGAAGTAACTTGCAAACAGAGAATCTGGCATTTTTGATATGACTGCAATCTTCACAAAAAGTCCTGTCGGAAAAAATGAAGAACACTACAGAGCATCATGCATCACGAACGTCCATAGCGTTCTGGTTACGAACTTACTGTGCACATTTTTGCCCCAGGCAGTACGTTTTCTATACACAGCAGTTTCTAAAACGTATGTACAAACTTGTTTTGAAACGAATTACATTCCGCTGAGTGATTTTCAAACATTCACCGATACAATTCACAGTGCTACAACTTTCCGGTTTGCTGGATGTGATGCTCCAGTTGAATGGATATCAAGCCAAAATAATGTCAAAACCGACATGTTACAAGTGGTTACTCTGTCACGATTGTTACACAGCAAGCCATGGTTTCTAGAAGCATTTATCAACAGTTCCATTAAAAACGCACCATGCAACTTTTCCAATGGCTTTAATCTTTTAAAGTGTATCCATCTTTTTGCACACAAAACAGCAGCTTGCTGAAGGTGTCTATGCAGTAGTAACTTTTAATCATAAATATAAAAGTTTACCCATTTTGCAGACCTTCCTATCGGACAAACATAGAATTTCGTACATGGCAATTAAGTTTTTCCAGCAAAACCCCCCAAAAGAAATAAACCTACAGCTGTCACTGCTGATCTACCGGTCATTTGAAATCGCATACTTGCTGTACGATTGTTTCCGCGCTGGTAAACCAGCAGAAAACAAATATTCACTTCACAAAAAAATGTATTGCCAGCAAACTAACTGCAAATAAGTGTTAGTGGATAACAAAACCTTCCTTGAAAATCTTGCACATGTGGAATCTGGTTTGACCAAAATTCAAGCACCCATTTGCTTGCGTTTGTGCGAACGAACCCATCAACTTTTGCGTGGGCGCCAAACACCCATTACAATCTTTACAGTACGGATATTTTCAATGCACAAGAGTACATAGGCTTAATATTTTAAAATGTAGAAATCGTAACCATCGAGGTGCATTGCGCTACGTGCCGTGCCTCTCGTTCCCTCTGCAACTCCTGAAGAATAGTACGTCAAGAAGAGCTATAGTTGCCAATTTGTGGTGACCAGCGGTATGATTTTAATGCGCCATGACTGTACAGGGAATTTATTTGTGTTCAATAGTTTTCTTATTGACGTTCCTGGCGAGCGCGATGAACTGCTTGCGGGAACGCTACACACGTATCCTAGCTATTGTATAAACTGCCTGTGGCACAGCTACTCATCCAAAGCAATGCAACGCAACTGCCTCGTCGGTGTGTTCTTTCAGACGCTGAGGTAATCGAATTCTTTCACTTGGCTGATCCAAGCCGAACTCATGCGAGAAGGTCAGAGAAGTCCTTGCACAGTTTTTCAAAAATTTGATTAACATCTTACCTTTGGCGGGCGCAAATGTAAACTTTCATCGGTCGACATGGTTCTTGAACCAGCAGAGTAAATATCAACAACTGCGAAAATATGGCACCGACAGGAAAGTTAACATTTTGCCCTTTGGTTCAGCTTCTTGCGAAATGCTGCGATAATATGGAATAAGTTCAACTGAAAAGATGGCACGTGTCTGAAGTTCTGTACAACGCATTTCTACCACAACGTGCGCAAGAGGCACAACATCAGTCATTCATGTAAACTTGCATACTATCGAGTGTATTTATGCGTTTGGCGTGAAGTAGATGATCCGTGTGAGCACGCTTGTTTGGAAACAAATTGCAACCGATGTGCTCCTTGCCAACTGTTGTGTAAAAATTTGAACAAAAACAATCTTGTCCGTTTCATGAGTGTGTAGATGCGATAAATCAGGTCATACCCATAGCCAGGGCCCTATAATCTTCGTCCATATTTCCGCTGAGTGAAACAACATGTCTGCAATTTGTTGCAATTTTTTGTGGTGTATGATACATGTCATGATTGTAGTCTAGTGATGTTTGCTTTTCTGCTCCAGTGAAGTTTTGAAAGACCTATTGGCGTCCCTGTTTCAAGCACATGATTGAAGCGAACTCATTAGAACTTCATAAAAAACAGGAGTTTTGAAAGTGTTAGTTTGCTTTATTGGTCTGTTGTCGACGTTGGTCTAAGGGAGCCTTCATAAAAAACGAGCTCTTTTACATGATAGACATGGTGTTTAATATCACGAAGTCTCATTCTTCGAGAGTGTTGACTCTGCGACCCCTTATTAACAATTAAGTCCATCTGTTACTCAGCACCATCAACTCCAGCGCCTCAGTGACTTCCCAACGATAAGAAAACTAATGGCTGCTCAGTGAAAATGCTCACTGGTCCAAGACCAGTTGAGACCAAACTAAACTATGCTGATGTCTGGTACTACACATTGTATATAAGTACGTCAAAAAAAGTGTTACATGGAAGATGCATGCTATGCTCCCGTTTGAGGAGGATATGCTCCCGTTTGAGGTTAAATAAAATTGAAATAGGGCTGAGAACAAAGCAATCGATTGTTAACTGTGCGATTTCGTACAACCGCGCGGAAAGTTTGGAAATTAGACAAACATCTGAAAATTTCCCAAAAGCCGGGTGAAATGAAAAAAATTCATGCAACATTCAAAGTTACCAAGTTCGTACTTCTTGCATCCAACCATTTTTTTGTTTTAATTGCCAAAGTGGTATAAGATTTAATTGTCAAGAAAGACACACAAATGTCTAGCCGGCATTCAACAAGCTGACCAGCAATCTCTGTACAGCCACCAAGGCACCAACTTCAATCGCTGCATTTCATCAGGATCGAATATTATCGTAAACTTGTTTATGAAACAGGTTTTACAAACTGCGAAATAGAAAGCTGGTTGTTGAAGCCGTTTTTAAAGCTACTTCTAAAGACAATGAAACCCACTTAACGATCAGCAAATGGCTCTTAGCGAGTCCACACGATGAAACTTTAGTGTTGCGTTGGAGCAAGTTGCTGAAGTCAAGTACCCAATATCGAAATTTTCCTCTGAGAGGTCACAAACTCGGAGTGTAACAATCGTTGACGCTTGGCTCTTCTCGACGACAAAACTGAAAAACCAACTACTTAAGACGGAATTCTCCTCCACTTGCAAGGTATCTGTTGTTGAAATCTTGTCAAGCTCGTAATTTGAAAAACGATCTTATTCATCTAGAGAACTCGTTTCTCTCACACATGCCTCACTAATTCGCAGCACCTTCATCAAACAACCGGTTCATCACAAAGGACAGCTGATTTAAGACACGAGTTATTGGCGAATTTCGTGAATTGTGACCGGCAGGCACAAAATTATCCTTCTTGTACTCGCAGCACCGTTTTAATCTTGTTATATCCCTACTGTAAAAACTACCAACCATCGCATTCGCAAATGTTACCGCTGCAACAGAGACTCTTGCCTTTGCCATCCAAAACGCTTTGAAAGGGCACATTCCGAGAGGCACATCAGCAAAGTATATCGTGACGTTAATTGATTGCTGATTTGCACCGTTGTATCTGGTCTCGGCGAGCGTAACGCCGCTATTCAGTGACGTCCAGTGTTCACTTCAGCTCCCGGACAGGAAGAAATGCAGAACGCAGGAGAAACGTGACACCTTTCAGCCAGAGCATTTCGGCGTTGTCGATTAGATTGTTTCATAGAATCGGCATGCCCGCGATCTAGCTATGGCCGCCTGTACAGCAGTTTAACGAGAGCCGTTAGAGCCTGAAGGGTGTGTTGTCCTCGTCGCTTTACGTTCTATTCCAAACTTAGCAACACTTGTCTATATTTTTAGACCACGCACCCTGATGGTATATTGTATCAAAGCCAGTGTAGATCGCCAAATTGATATGGCGATGACTAAGCTGCTGCTTGGGTAAAACAGCACGAATTATTCGAAAAGACAAGAAACGCAAGACATGCTCACTCGCATTTTGAAGTGATACACTTTGTGTGGGGAGGAACAAGTGTAGACCGCGAATATTTTTGCGTTGAAATTTCTAACCACGTAAAAATACCTAAACAAACCACAAAACACTAAAGCGGTTGAACTGGTTTTCCAATACTAGATGTTTCTCCACTTGCGGGTATACAGCAACGCTTGTGTGCTCTTAGGCAGTACCAAGGTGATTAACTATACTGTGCGTGCATTGGAAAGATTATCAAATTAGAGCTGCCAATATAATTGCTTTATTTCGTAAAGTGCTCTTCTAGTACAGACCGGCACAAACTAGAAAGGTACATATCTTTTCAAGTGCTAAGCATGTAGCTAGGATTTTCTGGCATTACTAGCAACAGCATCTCATTCTTCATCACTGCCCTAGTTGACCAAGCACCAGGAGTTATCGTAGTGCTGCGAAAAGCGGTGACTAAATAATGGCAATCGTTTTTTGATGTGAGTACCTTTTACGAAAGTCAGAAACCACAAATGCACCGATTAAGTTTCTGTGGGTTGGTGGCAAAAATTGTTTCATCAGTTGCCGAGTAACTGTGCCAAGAGCAGGATGTTACAACCAAATACTGGCACACACGGTCATGAATTACAAAGGTAACTTTTGCACTAAAAGTCTTATTTGCATATACAGTAGTATAACAATGGACGTGGTACAGTGCTATTCTTAAAACTTTTTCCGGTTAAACAGTCAAAAATGGAAACCGGCTACATCAGTTCTCGGTGACACTAACGCTGGCAAGTGATTAAGTCTTGTGCAGGAGTGAGGCGCGACCGACTAACCAAGGCTTTGCTCACAGTCGACCGTCTTTTACGAGACGAGAGTAGTTTCGAATTCGATGCCGATGCAAATCTTGAAATTAAGAGTCCCTAAAGTTCGGGTGAGAACTGGCGAATTGTTTATGTGCTTTTGTCGTGAATCGGCCTAAATTTCTTTTCGTAACTGGAAGATGCCAACTCAAGACGCACACAGTCCATAACACTTTTCGAGGTTCAACAGTTTGTGGTTTACCTTTCTAGAAAAACACTTGCGCTTGCGATTACGCGCACGAGTTTTTCACCCTTTCAGCTGAACTTGCTATGGCCATTTTGATTTTGAGGGGTTGTGAATGCACACATCGTACTGGCTTGCAAGTCATACTGTAAATTCATGCAACTTTATCGCCTCTGCTTTCTACGCGCCTGTTGCTGTACTCATAGCTTCCGGCTATTTCGACATTTTGGGTTGTTTCGGCGAATATCTTCTTGCTAATAATGCTTATTTGACCGAATGATGTTGTCGTGGGTTGGTAACAACTGCGTTTTTTTGAAGCCGATGCATTTCCTTCTCAGGAGCGCTGGGGAACCAAGGACCAGCAATACTATATGCTCACTCAAAGAAAAGGCAATTAGGTCGTGTTCTGCATATACGGTACACCGACAACAAAATGCTCAAAACTTGAAATCTCCGACAATACGTGGGACGACCCCAAGTGGATGTAAACGTCCCCTATGAGGAACTTCCCATCCGTTCTGCAAAAGCAGGGCAGCGCAGTGCAGTCTTTCGGACGTCGCCCCCCCAGGATCACTGGATCTCGAGTGGGTGCATAAGAATCTAAGAATTGGGCCCCAATCCCAACCGACGCTCACTGAATGATGTCAGTAAATGATGTGTATTTTGGGCTGTGGGGTCGGAGTCATTGTTCTTGGTCGAATGGAGTCGTAGTCGGGAAAATGACCCACACACCCAGAGGGTGCAATCCACGCTCAATTAAACAATCTACTGCTAAAGCTTTCATTCTGTGACTTGGCATGTCTGAAATCAAATTTGTTAGGTTGGTTCTTGAATCTGTTTAGCTCCGTACGTTTTCGTTGATGACAATGACTATCGATGTTTTACTTTTATATACTTACACTAGTTTAGTTTGAATCGAAAAGTTTATAAAATAATACTGCAAAAGGCACATTGGATTAACTAAAACTTGTACATAAGGAGGAGTATGTTAAATGTTTCTAATTTTCAACATTCAGTGGTTTGTAGTTTTTCACATAAATAAGCTTTCACTCAATTATCACGATATGTCGTCGCCATGAAGAACGAGTCAAATTTCAAAAGTCATGAGAGCATCCTACTTACTGCAACAAAAGAGACCCTGTAATCTGTCAAAACAAATTATAGGAAAGTTTACTTAGTTGAAACAACCCGAGACTTTCGGGGTAAGTGCAGCTGTCACTTCAAAAACAAGGCTATCGACGAGATCCGCTAATGCACGAATTGCCGCTTAACATGCTTGTGTTTAAACGGTTACACTGACGAAAGGTCAAAATATATTAAGATTATAATTTCAGCTTCCAGAATTTCGGAGCAGCAAGGAAAAGCGAAGTGCGTGCTTTTCATATCAACCGCTAAACCGGATGGCACAAGCGAGTACACGACCAAAAGCCGAATCGGTAACTCCACGTAAAGATTGGAACACAGATGCTGCGCAAGTCAGACGGTTTCATCACATAATACTTGTCAGTGCTTTTCCATCAACGCTACTCTTTGCACCTTGACATAAGGAGTAGACTCTGCTGGATTCTGCCAGCGTCGGCAAATTTTGTGATAACATTTACGAGATACCCACGAGGCGCAGGTGCAACACAAGATGTGATGCTTTTGCTTGCATGGGCATTAGTTCAAGTTGAGTATAAAGCGCGCGGACGTCACTGCATTCCAAAAGACTATTTTCTACAAGCAATGTTTTCTGAAAGACTATTTTCTGCCAGTACAACAAAAGATCGAATCTGCCGTATCTGCTTATTCCTGTCCAAACATGCGGCGCATTACGTATGCCAGGGTAACAAATCCGAAGGTGATCAGGAAGAAGACAAGGGATTTGATGCAAAAATTAATGCGTTTGTTGGCGAAGAACCCAGCGCTCCATCTTGAACAAAATATTTCAAACGGCCTTGGTCGAGATTTCACAACACGCATAAAATGATGTGTAAGAAAGATGCCGATAAAAAGAATTGGAGTGAAACCGAGTTTAAGTTCGCAAAGTTGGCAAAATATATTTGGAAGATGATTGGATTCAGAGTGAAATATTGGACGAATCGCTTGGAAACACATTTGCAAAGTCAGCAAGAATTCATCACATGCGTTTTGTAGCATTCGCGCACTGCAACGTGCTATACGCGACAGTATAAAAAGGAATGAGTGTTACTAATCTGTTTATGAAATTGAGAAAAATCGCAGTAGTAGCAGGAACTCATTCTCGAAACTCTATTCTGAAACGGCGAGCAAGCAAAGGAGCTGTTTTAGATGAAGTCAGCATGTGGAGAAGCTATCATTTGATGATTCAACGAATGCAGGAAGTTTAAGCCATTTTCAAACGACTAGGGATATTAACGTGCTGCTCTGACCGATGCTCAGTGGCAGCAAGCAACTAAGCTGTAACGCATACTTGAGGATGATTACAAAGCTACTAAAAAGTACAGATGCAAAGTCTGGACAACAGTCGAACTGTTTAAACCAGGAGCTTTTCTCATGATAGATAAGTTGGAAGATTGGCTGAAGATTTAAAGCAGGGCGACGGTGAAGCGTGTAACAATCCTGTTAGACAACGACATAATCCTGGTTGCGATTTGTGTTGATTCAATGTTCCGAATATTTCTCAATGAACACCAAACACTTTAAGCAAGAACGCTTTATATAACATTGCAGTCATGAATGAATAAGGGTTTGGCTGGTCACATGGATGTGTGTCAACGAACTAAATCCACGCAAGAAAGCGAATCAGCTTTGTTGTCTTCGTCATCTTCGTATTCGAAGCGGATGAAGATTTAGATTCAGCCTACGAAAAGTATCTTGATAGACAATTTTGAAAGGTGAAAGCCTTGCAGGGAATTGGAAAGATTCAAATGTGAAGTTAAGTCAAGTCAACTTTGACTGAGGGTGAAAAAATGAACATTGAAAAAAGTACCAGTGAAGCAATATACCCGCATGTCTTGCAAGAAGCTGTGAGGTTGGTTATTGCGCTTTCACCAACACAGTGAGCGTGGAAAGCTTGTTTTTTTGGCTGAAGTTCATAAAATTTGATCTAAAGCTTCATTGGGGAAGATATTATTGAAACCATACTGTTTTTTTGTAAACCAGTTTTACTTTTGTTTGACTTGTCTGACCCATGTTTCTTTCACATTCCATAGCAGAACTTCTACAAGTTGAAAAGGACTATTTTATGCTGTTCATCAGCACATTTATGAAAAGCAGATGATTTTTAATGACTTTTTAACTTACTTACCGCTTACCAGCGTCACATGATTGTTAAAGTTGGGAATATATTCAATTTGTTATTCAGTATTGTAAAAAAAGTCTGAAGTTTGCTTATATGGTAAACCTCAAGTTGAACCACGTTTACGTATGTTCATGTACAGTCCGAAACTTCCCAGGGTTTTTATTAGAAATTAGCTGTATATATGCCCAACAACATTGGATTAGTCGAACAATGAACCTAGTTCATCGGTTGACCGCACATTGAAGGTTACCGGTATTAAAAAGTTTGCAAATATTCACTTTAATAAAAAAGGCAAATGAAACAACAAATAAATTGTTTTAAGACTGAGTTTCTTTCACTTATCTACAGCTCTGGCAGCCACGCCAATTATGTGCAATGCTTTCAAATAAGGTTAGCAAGCGTCCGTGCTTCTGCCAGGATGGAAATGGAACCATTAGTAAGTCCAATTACGACAGATGTTTTCACGTCAGCCGAACTTCTTTTTTTGTCACTATTTGATAAATTCAGAAACTCTTTGCGTCCATCTTTAAAATTGATTTGTTGAGATTACACTTTTTCTATTATTCTCTTCCAGGTCAATGCTAAGTTTGTACAAACCTTTCATGATTGTATGCCGGAAAAACTGTTTCAAAAAGATATGATCAAATGCTATTTGATATTATCACTTATTAACATTTAGTAGGTTTAGGCTTTGTTGTTAAGTGTAAAACTAAGCGAATCGGCGTGTCTTCACAGTATTGAAGCAAAGTTTCGTTTCGTCATCCCAAGGTGTCTTCAAAAACCGACACTTTTAATCGCATGCAGACTCAGTCCTCAATCTTCACTATGCGAGAGCAGGAACAAAGAAGCTTGTCGGAAATTTGTCAACAACAGCTTTCATTTTATCTGATAAAGTTGTGAAAATTGTCTCTTCTACAAAATCAGTACAGTTACAAATATCCGCTTCAACTGAAATTAAAACAAAGATAAGCTTCAAAATAAACTTGAACAATCTAAACACAAGACTGTAACTTTGCTCTCTCAGTTGGAGTTTGTTCAAGTACCAAATTCTGAAATTACACATTAGTAAATATAGGTGGCAACAAATACTTGATTCGAGATTTTTATTCAAACCTAAAAGGTTAACATTGCAACACATTCTATGAACGTGATGATCTCTAGAAAGCATTGATAGTTCCACGTTGATCTGAAGACTATATTGCAGTTGACAGGCAACCTGAAGACTAACAACAACCAAGCAATTCATGTCACATATTTTGTTTCACTCCCACTGTGTTTCTGTCAAAACTGTGACGAAAACGCTGCATCAACCCTCATTAAACCAACGTGCGTACTGCAGCGGTGGGTGTGATTGCTGGCACGGAGGAAAATTGTCAGGTTTCGGCCAATCACGATGAGGAAAATGGTGATATGTATAACGTCAACGACAGGATACATTTCAAGATTGTGCGTCATGCGTGTCCTCCAAACATGATGCAAAGTGCCGCAAATGCGCTCAATACTTCGACTTGTCAAAGATGAATCTCCTGTATAACTAGCACTGGTGCCGATCAAATCACTTCTCCACTTGCTGTTTTGATCAAACGCGAATGGGAACAAAACAAGCTGCTCCCTGAAGGCTAAATTCAAAGCTTCAAGGCGAAGCATTGCACAAACACGTCAGGCTCCATAACTTTGCTTGAAAGAAATCTGGCATATCAATCTAGGCTGACTCATGTCAGGTACACAGCGTGCTGCATGAACTGCCAGGACACTTGAGGAAAGGTTACATGACAGGTCTGTGTAAACGTCCAAGGACCTTTGTGATGCGCGAGTCCGTAATTAAAAGCGAATTAAACGACAGCTTAGAGGTTGTCTGCAAAGGGCCAGCTCTTGACAAAGCAAACATCCTGACGCTTTTCCGTCGCAGGGCGACTACGCTACTTTCAAAAGCTTTTTGCCTTAACTTTCAAATGGGGTGACGGGAAGTAAATTCAACGCGAAGCGGTGCAAGGTCTGGGAAAGCACAGGTACGTGTGGAAGGTCCTGCTGCTTACGCCTATGCAGCGAACTACCCTGTCATTGAGAAAACGTTCATTGATACAACACCAAGTTGTTACAATAAGTCGATGAAGCGATACTCAATGGCAACACGGGAACTAAAAAAAAACTTGTACCGCAATACAGTAAAATATCACAAGCCATTAGCACGAAAATTTAAACTTTGTTTGCAATCAGTAAGATAACTATGCTTTCAAAGGAGAAATAGTTTATAATAGCGCACACAGATTGCCGCTGATCTGAAAGAACAAGCACAGTTCTCTTGAATTTGCAGCAAACTTAATCGCTTTGAAGCTCGTACGGCAATCTACTGTAAGTTTCCAAAGAGAAACCAAACAATACGAGCAAGTAAATCACGATTCAAGCTTCTTTAGTAAAAACACCAAACAAATTGATTGCACACTTTGTTCAAAACTTTTTCTCCAAAATCCCCGGCAGTCTATGTTGAAATGCTTTGTTTGTAAAAGCAGTAGAGAATTTATACGAAGAGACGAGCTGCTCTGAATAGGCACCATGAATCATTTATTTCAGCATCAACACAAACAATCATTACCTAATTTCGTAGAAGTACCAGAGATTTTCCTAGCAAAAAGAAACTTTTACAGTACATACCAACTATTCTGCTGATTTCAAGAACATTATGAGCTATTTTCGGTTGCAAAAAATGCAAACCATGTTAAATGGCATAGATTCTCTAAACGTCACATGCTTCCAAAGAATGATATAAATAAAGCAAAATTTTATTCATCTTCTTTCATTGCATTCTGCGCCTCCTTCACTCGAGTAAATGTTGATTCTTGATCAATGTCCGCTCCAAGGTGCGCAACCGCGTAGTTCCACCAGACCATTTGCGTAGCAAGATCTTTTTCTCGCGCACTTGCAACATTCCAAATTTAAACGTAAAAAATCATTAACATTGTTGTGGGCAGAAGCAGAACGCTTGCAAGGCAGTTTTTTGTAAATGGAAGCGTTTGAAAATCTTAGCCCACTTGGGCTACAGGCAGTGGCGTAACTAGAGGTTTGAGCCAGAGGGAAAAAGCTTAGCTGAAGGGGGCCCACTGGTCACCGCAGGGGACCCACTAGCCAAAAATCAGGAAAATGTTAAGAAATGATAGTGAATTTCTGGATGTCGTGGATGTCCATACTAGATGAAAAAACGAAAACACACCGTAAAACGCAAAAAAACAACAAATTAAAGAGTACTAAATATCAAAATGCCAACTGAAAGGGGCCCAGTTTTTACATTTAGCTTGACAGGGGGGCGATTCGCCCCCTTGCCCTCCCATCAGTTACGCCACTGGCTACAGGACGTTTGTTTGTCACGCTCAGTGCAAATGCACTAAAATGGCCTGATGTTACTGCAACATAATCCGGTTGTTGCTTAGTATCTGATTTGTTCAATCGAATCCACTACATCTACGTGGCATCACACTTTGGAAAGTGGAATTACACTCCAGCGGTACTTGGCAGGTAAACACAAGCATTCATCAAAAGAGAAGGGTTTTATGGTATTAGTAAAATAACTGAAGTATTCACTGTTTCCGTGCGTTTGCCATCACCTGTGATGAACTTTCATTAAAAAGCAGTGTGTATAGGACATTTGTGCCACGCAATAGAAGAACAGTTTTAAGTCGGTTGAAATCTGAACATCTTACTCGCTAAAGCGGAAGGGCAACATAAGAAGAATGCTGATATCCTTTTGTGCACAGATTGTGTATCAGGCCCGTAGCAACGCGGTGGTATTCGGGGCAGTGCCGCCCAATTTTTTTGACCCCCACAAATTTTATTGCGCCCAGAAAATTTTTTATTAAACAAATAATAAAAAACAAAAATCTTGCCCTCCTAAAATGTATTTTGCCCCCTAAATCTTAAAACTTGGCTACGGGGCCTGTTGTACTATAAAAACTCTGTCGGTGTGATCTACTAAGCACATCAGCTGGCATTAAGTATCAGCAATTCAGAAGCTATAAGGGTTTAGGAAGTTGGAATGTTTGAAGACGACCACGACGACTGCCCACAAGTTTGTTGCTGAGACAAGTGAATAATACAACAGGTTTTGAAAAGGGAACTCGATGCTTGCATGGCAGTGTCACAGCTGACGAGCGTGGAAATACTTTTTGTCTCTTTGTATGCACCTCACGGAACGAAGGCAGCCGGTTCAGTGTCCTCAAAGCCACAATGTCTTTGGAATGCGCTGGGATGCGAGATAAGATCAGCAGTTCAAAGGCCGTGGTTAGTGGGTCGACCCTCGCGAACGTGCCACCCACAACGTTTTAACTTTTGACCTCGTCACACATGGTTTGGAGATGCTACCGAACAGCATCAGGGGCGATTTTGCAAGGCCGGGAAAAAGCCGAGAAAGAGAAAAAGCGGTTGAAAGGATGGCCACATTCGATATTGATACAAAGCTGAAAGCTTGCTCTGGCTTGCGCTGACGTGCGCATCCGCAGTTATCAATCAACTGGTCTCGTTATGCTTGATTGCTCGGTGTTTTCTCTCAGCTCGTATCTTCACGTGCTGAAGATAGACTGATTTGCGTTCAAAAGCGAAAACGTCTGATCTTACGAACTGGTCAAATTGAGCGTAAGCCAAGGTCATCACTTTTTCGCACCTGATTACAGTTTAAGCACTTGACACACTGCGCTAGAAAAACTAGCTGTCGCGCAGCGAAACCGACTGCTGATCGATGCAGTTCAGGTTAGAAAAGCAAGTGTCACTGCAGAACCAACAATGCCGGTTGTGCGTTTTCCGCCGCTGCCAACCGGGAGACAGCAAACCGGATGCATATTTCGACTAGAACCAAAACTTCGCATCAAGTCGCAAAAGCCGATTTTTCGCAGAAAATTACCGCAGACATGCCTCGCGGCAGTTGTTGGTGCGGTTCGATCGCATGGCCCGCTGCATGAAAAGGCGAGAAGCTGTCTTCCGCTGGCGCAAAACCCATCTATCACATCCCCAAGCGTCTGTCCTGTCTGGCGATTACGCAGGCAATATCCATGTCGGTTTCACATGCCACATGCGATGCACGCTGGCAATAGACGTAATGTTCATCACAAGCATGACAGTCGCTGCCGACTGGCACCTTCTCCGACAGCTTGTTCCATGTAGTTTGAAAAACACATGTTAAAACGACTCGTTTTGGGTGATGCATTGCGCGGCTGTGTTGAGCCCACCTACGGCGGTACGGCCGTCTGAAGGCTGTCGCGCTAATTTGCAAAAAAAACGAAGTGTCCGCTCGCGAGGAACACCTTTACCGAGCAAACGGGATATTGAAAATATTGGGTGGTTTTCTAGCAGGGCGGAGATTTTTTAAACGTGACTTGATAAATATTTCTGGGAATACATTCATTAGCCTAAGCTCTAAAGGAATAATTGTCGATCTTTTGCAAGCCTATTTCCAACAGAAATGCTACATATTTTGAAATCACGCGTGCATCTGCATGGGCACATCGTACGAAAGCTAAACAATATGCGACAGTTCAAATATACAGCAGTTCAGCTTAAACAGTAGATTTAGACTTAATTCATATCGAATTTGGTTAAAGGAATATTTACACACTGACTTAGATAGCAACGTGCAAGGCGCTGAAATACCACTACCATATTTTCCGGCAGTATTGTTTTTGGGTGCTTTTTTGTGTCCTGGCCCAGCACCAAAGCGCTTTCAGGAAGTGCGACTGAAACCTGACCCTTTGCCTGGTTGTGCAACCAGAAAAGTGCTGGTTTCTGAGTTATGCATTTTGCCATAAGAGCTGTCGCGACTGAACGAAATACTGTGTCTAATAGGAAGCTACATGCACCGGGCAATAATAAGACGCAATAATACATTAAACACTCTTTTCACTGCGTTCCTTTTTCCAACCATCTATACCAGGGGTTCCCAACCGGGGGTACTCGTACCCCCAAGGGGTACGAGATTGAACATCAAGGGGTACGAAGATCCTTGGGTCACAGAGCAGCTTATA
>JGI24158J21664_10000834_pt1 | contig 31341 bp, 23 predicted proteins | sample Ectturendosymbi3_FD_21664 | JGI IMG/M metagenome (IMG submission 21664)
TAAAGCGTTTAGCACAACTTGTTTTACACCGAGTCTCTCGTGGACAAGGGCACTGAGCTAGGTTATTGAGTCCAGCGGGATTCTTCGGCCGTAAAAGAGGGGACAAAATTTTTTAAACTATGCCCAATAATTTTAAACTATGTGCAACACATTTTTCCAAGGGGAGCGAAAAATTTTCTTGGGGGGGCTTCGCACCCCTGGTTGCGGGCCTGTATACAGTACGTAAACATTTTCAAGAAAAGAAATACGACGAACAGCCACCAGACCCGTAACTAAGGAGGAATTCTCCCCCACTACAAATAATTGTATCACCCCCTGGAAAAACATGTCAGACATAGTTTAAAAGTATTGGATGTACTTCAAAAATTTGGGCCCCATTTAAAAAACTCTACGCTCCCCCTGGTGTCCCAAGCTGGTTGCGGGCATGACAACCACCTAAAAGAGAATGTTTTCATATGAGATAGAAGTTCAACCTTTGGATGGTCGGGAAGAAGCGTACAGTGATTCAATTATTTTGAAATAAGATATGAAAGCTGTTTCTAGTAAGGTTCAGGTACAATCATTGTTGCCTCAACGGCACAATGCGGTACTCGGGTTACTTTATAAGCCCTCCATTGGCCCTCGGAGCAATTTGCATTTGAGACATTTGTTTTGAGGGTTTACTTAACAATGCCTGCAACAATTGCATCAGGTGAAAGAAGTTTTCCAAAACTAATTGAAATATACTTGTTATCAACAATTTCACAAGAGAGAATTTGGCAATGCTATCTATAGAAAATGGAATTGTTAAAATCATTGAGGGTTGAAAATACATTCAGAGACTTTGCAAATAAAAAAGGCCTGAAAAGTCTTTTTCTGAAAACCCGTGTATAAACATTATGTCTGTAATTGTTATACCTGGTAGTTGGCATTTAAAAAAAATAATCAAATAAAGGTTTCGTAGTCTTTTAACATTTTATTATATCAAGCAGGTTTTTTTAAGGTGTTTTAGGGACCCGATTCGGGTCCCTAGAATTGAAAATCGGATCCCTAGAATCACAGAAAATTATCATCAGGTTCCTGGAATTAGAGAAAATCGGGTCCCTAGAATCAGAGAATCTGGTCCCTACTGGTCCATACCGAGTACCTAACATTTTCCTTAAAAAAAACTGAATCAAGCATTTATTTTTTTGGTTGAAGACGAATACTACACAAAATAAAGACATATACAGTGTGAACCTTAACTTATGTATAGAATGGGGCCCCACCATCAGTTTTTAATTGGGCCCCGCAATTTCTCGCACCGGCCCTGTCGGCAAGTGTGCTGAAAACGTCATCGCATAAGTGGCGTGGTTGAAAAAGAGCGAAACATTGGTTTTGTTGTATTCCTAGAAAACGCTGAGCCAAAATGGTCTCGGATTAAGTACCGAAAATGATAGTGTTGTGAAATTTTCGTAAGTAAACCCAACTTAAGGCGAGTTTGGCGGAATCTTTTGCCTTACATTTTCCAGGGAGGGCTGCAGCCCAGCAGCCCGTCTAGACGAGCCGCCCCTGATGACGTTAACAGCGAGTATGATTCAAATATGATATCGTTGCAGGCCTAAGCGTGAAATAAATGGCTCACCACTGTAAAGTAGGATTTTTTATTTGCAACCATTAGGCTTACCAGCAAAGTTTACTGGAATACTGCCAAAGTTCAATAGGAACCATTACGTTTACTAGCAGTAACATAACATGGAAGTGATCACGAATTGGAAGCGAATTATCACTGCTTAGCTTGGCAGTACATTTTTCTGGAGGGTATAAAATGTAATATATACAACAGGGCTCCCACGCATTTTAAAAAATTATTTTCCATACTTTGTCAATACCTTTTCAATACTAAATTTAAGAAGTTCAATCCCATTACTTCTCTTCATTTTTCAAAATTCCTGGTCATGAAACTCAATTTTGCACATTGCATAAATAATGAAGTGCTTTGCCTTCAGTAAAATTCTGCTCAGATACTTGAGATTTCTTTTCCATTTAGAATTTCCATACATTTTCAATACCTAATGTCAGGGTTTTTCTTAGGGAAAATGTCAGGAACCCGATGATAATTTTCTCTGATCATAGGGACCCGATTTAAATTCTAGGACCCGAATCGGGTCCCTAAAATGCCTTAAAAAACCCCCTGTCTAATGTACATATTGGCAAAATTCAATACGTTTTCAAGGTCTTGAAAACCAATTTTGAAATTCAATACTTTCAATACCGCGTGGCAACCCTGAAACAAATATGGACTTTTCTTGGTTTCCATCCGTGGAAACAAGTTGTTTTCAGCACAGCAACCAGTCTTATTTTCTCCTAAGCTTGGCAGGTTGTGCTTTATTTTGCGATTCATCACTGCTTATTATGAGTGCAAAAGATAAGAAATCAGAAGTTTTCAGCTATTTTACAATCGCCAAAGGTGATTGTCTTGCTAGTAGCCATACTATTTCTTCGAACAAAGGGCTTTTAAAACATCTTGGCATCTGTGTTAATGCGAATGTGTGCACATTGGGAAGGGCCAGGCATGTAACCAGCTTGGGACACCAGGGGGGGAGAATAGTTTTCTGAGGCCCAAATTTTTAAAACTACGTCCAACAAATTTTTTAGGGGGCGAAAAAAATTCCATGGGGTTTCGCCGCCTGGTTACGGGTCTGAGTAGAGTACATGAGAGGGGTAATCAACTGTGTTTTGCGCTCTTTGCATGGTTAGCCCGGAGAGTGCTGTTAGCTGGAACCGCCAAAACAGCAACGGGCAAAGCATGCAACGAGCACAAAACACTTGTCGATTGGGACTGGACTGTCAAAATGCTCCGACGCATATGTAGTTTTCCAAACAACAGTTTTCTTGATTCTGGTCGTAAGAAATAATAAGCCACCAGGCATTAATAGAAAAACCAGCGAGTGCCTTTCCAGAATTTGTTTTTATTACCCCTACCTTGAGTTAGCTTTTAAACAGTTCTCTGAATCGTCTGAACCTGTGCTGGGGAGTGTTAGTTTACTTGTCGCTGGCGTTTGTGTCGTGGTTTTACGTTGGACGCTCAATTAAAATCCGAATCTTGTTGTCGTGACCGGAAATATGTACATCGAGCGAAGACTATCCACAGGTACTGTTGGCTGCAGCCTTGTTTCAGGCACTTGCTGCTGCTCGTAACAGCTAGCTACGGGAAGACGCGACGCGGGGATTACGAACACCGTCGTATCTTGCAGAGGCAAAACGCGAGCGGGTTGATGGCAACGGCCAAACATTAAGCTCTCCAGTTCTTACTACGGCTTGAAGGATTGGGACAAGATGAGCTCTTTAGGTAAATCCACCTTGCCGCGAACTGACCACGTTAAGTCGCGAATGACGAAGCGCAGGCCACTTATTCGACGGCATGAGCGAGTAAACGGAAGACGCCGAATGGCTGTACACAAAAGAGCGGTTTATTAGCGGTGAAGCTCAGCAAAATGCGGACATGTTGAGGATACATGACAGCTCTGCAGCGAACGAGAGTCGCGCATCGCAGACAAAGGGCCTTGTCAAAAAAAATGAGTATTTTGACATCCACAGTCGTAAAAAATGTTTCTGAGCTTTTTACCAAACTTGTCGAGGCTGAAAAAAAAACTATCCGACACTCATGATAAAAGCTTAAATTTGGTTGTAAATTATACCACAAACACTGATGCTTCGAAAGACTCGTTTCGTTTAAAAGATTCCTCTTTTTAACCAAGGCGCACCATTCAAGTAAGTTGCAGCTGCCCAACCCCACATTTTCGGTCAAATCATATTCATGCACCCCAAAAACAAAAACCAACGCAGTTCTAATTGATAATCAACAAGTACAGCGACAAGACACGACAAGTCATCGGGCAGTTGTGCGCTTAGCAGATGTTTCGGACGAAACACTTGGGTCGACGTGAAATTCGATACAGAACAAGCATCACGTTCCAGTGTTACATCACATCCATGCTGATGGTCAAAGAGAAAATGCGAATGAGTTGTTGGTCGGCAGCACACACGCGTGAAAATCCTTGGGAGCTTTTGCTGCGCACTTGAAACCGTTCGGTGTGACGACCAGTGGACTAGTAGAAAATGGAAGGCGCTAAGTGCGTTGCGCAGGCTACGATACTAGGGGCGTGGTAGAAATTTTCTTCAGGCAAAAGTTTGTCATCGAACGCCATTGCCGTTTTTCATTCGGCGTCAACGTGGACGAAGGTGCGGCGGATTACGTGGTCACTGTTTCGATCACAGTTTGATTTCGTCAACGTTGAACGTTCGTCGATCGCACGACATTTTCAGCGCAAGTGGTTAATCAGGATCAATTCAGAAGGCAAGCCAGTTCACATCAAAACATTAACGTAGACCTTTGTTCGGTACGAAACTGACTGCGTTTTCATCAGAGGGTGGCGAAAAAGATAACTTCCACCATTACCATCCAGGGGGTAGTTACCAAAGTAGACCTGAAACAGATAAAGTGAAACGCAACAACCACCAGCAACATGCGGGCGCTTCGCGAGACCTCAGCAAGGCAGAACGTAACAAGCAATCAGCGAAGACCTTCACACAGTCATGCCCGGAACTTAAAAGCCGTGCATTTAAAAAAGACGCAGTGGACAATGGGAATGCACTTTCAACGGTTGCGACGAACAACGTGGGACAAAAGTACAGCATGAGCCAACACACGTTGCAAGCGCATCGTTCTGGTGATGGTGCGCGTGCAAAGGGCGGTGAGGTTTGTCGAGACAGCGGCATTGACGCGGCAATCGCTGGTACGTGCGCCGATCACGCGTTCCGCCGATCGAATCGATGTGAGATCTGCTTCTCCGAGCAGGTTTTCGACAGCGACGCAACGTCACGCTGCCAACATCTTGCTTTTGACGCATTTGCGCAACTGCAGCGCTGCGTCGGCTGCGCACGTTGAAAAATTGCGCTTGTCGGACGCGCACCTCGTCAGTCGGTCACGCCGCACACGGACAGCTGTTGCGCGAAGCTGTTCAGCGCCAACCGACGGAGATCTTGCAGCGCGTAGTCTTCCGGTAGGCGGAGCGACGAGACTTGCTGAGCGATGACGAAGGACAGCGAAGAGCTTGCTGCGCGTTGACCGACAGTCGAAGTCGTTTCGTGCTCGCGGCGCAGTTTCTCCATCGATTCGTACAGGTTTAGCACTTGCTTCGCCATTTCTGACCAGAACACACTTGTCGTTACCGTCAGCCCCGTGACTTCGTAAGTGGCTACTTCTTCATTATCAGACACGACAATCCTCACAAACAGTTGGCGGAATTTTCTCAATCGGATAACCACAATTTTTACGAAAATGAATACTCACGCGTGAACACCTTTACCTGCTCTCGCAAGCCGATCGTGCGCAGTAAAACACCGAATTTGTGCAACACGCTGACACAATGACGTCACTTCCGGTTTCAGGCCTTCCAAAGCCGCTTCGATTTTAGCGGCAGTCAAGTCGTCATTCTGCAACAGGCAAAGATTTAAGACGTCGTCAAAACCTGCACTGAACCAGACACCATTAATCGAACGCATTTCTACCAGACGCAGCCTGTTGATTTCCTCAGTAAGATGAGCGTAGTCCAAGTAAACTTTGCCAGCAGTGACCCAGTCAGGAACCAAACGCGAACGGGAAGGTCTGTCGATCATATTGAGGAGTCGGCAAAGCTCAGGAAGGCGTTCATGAATCAAATCATCTGCGAAAAGAAAACGACGACGCTAAATGCAGCGGAACAGCTAGATATGTCTCACGACCATAAAAACCATGCTGCTGTGATTTATATTTGCGCAGAAATCGCGGCGACATCGCAAACTTGGCGTCCCGATGAGTACACGCGCTAACCAGCAAAATGACGAAGTTCTGCCCTTCGACAGTATTTTCCAAAAACGCAGCGCAACCGGCCTCCAGAGCGAGACGTAACCACGATTTGAACGTAAAACAATCGGGCAGCCGATCATACGTAATTAACATCTGCCGCTACGTTTCATTTAACCGAACTTCGTCTTGTTTACGGTTGTTTGAGAGGGAAGCTGATCACTCGCAGTTAAATCAGCAAATGGAAAATCTCCTTATTTTTGCTCCAGTTTCAAGTCCACGCCGCGAATTTCAAGGCGACTACTAAATATCCCGCCCGTGAAACATCTGACCTACCAGCTCGGCAGTGAACAACTTGACGGGTATAATCAGCCAGCATGCAACCCACGTTGTGACCGGAAGCCACCCACGAAACATCTCAAACCTGATGCGACGTCCTTCATGAGCGCGTCATGGCCCGACTTCCACAGACCGGCCAGTAGAAGATGTCGCGCGTGATCGCGCAGCGACTGAACGGATTTCGCGTGCAACGCTTTGCATTCGTGGAACCAGCTGCTGGGAACGCCCAGCTCTTCGGTCAGGAAACGCTGCCGTTCCTGTGGTACGGTATGGATCAATAACGTGTTTTGACCAGGAAGTGCAGAAGGGTCAAAAGAGCGAGTCTATCTCTTAGTAGGGAAGCATTTTTTTCTGGAAGAAACCTAAATACATTTGTGAAGAAGGCGCTGAAACAATCTGCTTGCGAAAATTCCACATAATCAGTGGGGAAGCACACAATAGGTCGATGTGAATGTTTCAACACCGCGTACGAACATCTTCAACCGGTAAGGTTCATGGCTTACCTCCTGTTCTGCAAGATCTTGCGTAATGACGTGCCGACCAAGCACGCCTCGAACAGTCATTTCTCTTTCCCTGCACAACAGTTTAAGATTTAGAGTAGTGATCGTCAAACTTTCGCCATGATGGCCCGAACCACCACTTCAGTCGTCATTTAAGACCCATGCATATTTTTGAAGGCCCGATTTCAAACTTATGCATTCAGTTACCTGCTACATAACAATGGTATGTTAAATGTCATAAACGACATAACGACAAAAACAGTTCTTTGTTAACATCAAACAATCAATGTTTCATAGTTCTTACAGTTAACCTGTTTTAGTCCATGCAACCGGCGCAGGATTGCAGCTCTCGCATACCATCCGGCCCACAACAGTAAGTTGTGCGGCCCAATAAGAAATGGACCACAGTTTACCGACCACTAATTTGATACATTGGCTACGCACAGCAAAATCGGCAATGAACGTGAACTGTTGTTTGATTAATCCAATTTCCAAAGCCCGAAACACAATCGGGGCATGCGTGCCGAGATGCATTCAAAAGCAATGCAGTTGGCGATTTTAATCTGCAGTCGCAATGACAAACGTGATTGAAAAACGGAATTAACACAAACTTTCACCGTGATTTCCAACACCTTTGCTGAATACTGCCTCTAGTCTGGACTGATCTAAACGTTAAAATGAGAACCTAGCCAGAAATTATTTATAAACGCATCTAGTGCAAAACAAGGCAGGAAGTAAGCTCACTTGTCGTTTCGTATATGCATCAAAACGAAAACAGCTTGATGCCATAGTCCGTGAGCCTCAAGCTGAGCAGCGTAGGACGTGTGCAAGTGGACGCTGGACGAAGAGCGGATGTGACGTCGATAACCAGCTGCGTACAACGCTCTCCAAACGTGCCACGCCACCCTGTGGTCCAGAGGATGCGGAACGGAAGAGGACGGGTCCAGAGTGGAGTTGAGGGAGTGAGATCTGTGCATCAAAACCGTTGAGTCGCAAACAAAGCAGCGAAAGTTCATTTTAGCAGATGCATCCTTTGTTTGAATTACTGGTCTCTTTTTCTACATGGCAACAACGGTTATGTATGTTTTGGCCAAACTTTCAGAGAATACCTCGCGAACATGACAGCTTGTAGCCAAAGATTACAGTAGTACTGACGAATTTGTACGATTTCGCTGAAGTACTTTCGAATGGTATTATTGGTTGCACACAACGAACATTAACAAAATAGTTTGTACAGTTTGCATGCGCATTCACAGCTAAATACACCGCATTCACAGCTAAATACTTTCAGAGACGAAACGAAGGTACCGTTTGCAGTAGAGCTTCAGAAGATGGTAGCAGATGTCGCGCTCCGCAACGTTCTCTTTTTCATGTTCGTTAACGACCGGTCGGCTCCGTTCAATGTACGACGGAAGGGGTGCGACGCTATAGACACCAAACTCGCTGGATCCCTGAAGAATGAAGCAATTGCAAGGAACCCATCACGCAAGGCAACACGTTTACATACCGCGAATGCACAAGTCCTTAAAAGCAAGGGTGAAAAACTCTACTCAAGAACAATGCTAGACACACCTGAAACAAGTAACTTGGATGACAATGTACGTCGAAGCAACGGCAATATTACATTGCCGTAAATTACTGATGAATTGAAGTGTTCCGTCGTAAATTACTGTTACGACGAACCTGTTGCGGTTTCATTAAAAAAAACCTCACCACAAACGCCGAACGGTGCTAATTGTTTTCTTTTTAGTCGCTTTCCAAAGCAACAGTTCAACAAAAATTTAAAACTTCCGTACAATGAACAAAAAAGTTGCCGGAAGGATCTGGTGGCCTTTGTGCTTGCATGAAACGCAAATACAAACGTCTGTTGCGGCATGTGGAGCAAAGCTTCAGACGTAATCGGTTGGGCGGAACTACATCTCGTTGACAACAGCTCGTCCGTCGAAACATTTTGCGTTCGTTTTTACTGCTATCATGGAAAATATGATGAGAAAACATCATAAAAGACAAAGACGGAAAATTAACACTGGGACGTCACGACTTCCAAAGTAAGCGTGACTTTTTCACATACTCTGTCGAATAGTGTGTGCGATTTTATCCAAGCCACTCATGCTTGACGTTTCAAGTTGAACTACCCCCCCCCAAAACAAACAAATGAGTTGCAACAGCGGATCGCAAAAGGCCGCGAACAGAAGTTCGCCACAAGATCTGGAATGCGCAAAAGCAGTGATCTGATGATTAACACCTGTACCTTCCATGCCGAGCGATACAGATTGATGCCGTCGAAAAGAGGAGAAACAGCTTCGGCCATAAACGCAAGATGGAGAAAAAGACTGCGCTTCCAGTCTAAGCCTTCGCAAGTGTTGACGGGACCGCGACTTGACAGCCAAACCTGTTGGAAAACATTGCAGGATCGAAAAAAGTCGTTTAGGATCACGATTTTCGGTGACAAAAATCATTCATCACCAAGATTCTGCAGACTGAAAAATTCAATAAAAATGAGTTTTTCGCATTACCAGGGAAAAAGCGTGAATTCCTTTCAAATTTTCATTCGAGGATCGGGATTTGCCACGAAAAAAGCAGCAATCACACGAAAAGCGATACAACTACCTTTATCGTCAGCAAAATCTGCGAATTGTTATCACCTTCCATGTTGATGCGGTCTCTACTGGTGTCTTTCATTGTCTATTATATGCTTGTTTCATCAAAGTAAATGTATTAGCGCCATCAAGCGTATACTTTTCTACTACCGCCACGTATGTATCCTCGTGTTCTTTCATGTATTTGTGTGTTCCTTGTTACTGCGATGCATGCTTAAGTCCAGCGCAGTGGTTCTCAACCTTTTCGAGGAACGGAGCCAAATACACACCTAGATTTTGTTAGAGAGCCGTACTAAAGAAAATTTAACACAAGCCAATTGACACGTTTTGTTTTATTACAGAAGTCTGTCACACAAACTATTGGAAGTTTTTTATTTAAAGATTGCTGAGGCCCGCACAAAGGATGTTTGGGAGCTGTATGGCAGCTTTCAGAACAGTGGTTGATAATCACTGGTCTAGCGCGTTGCGTGTGGGAGTGAAGACGTTACACAATACAATTTACAATTAACAAACGAGCAGATGATGATCTTTCGTTATGCATCATACCGGCTTTCCTGCCAATATCGAGTATATCTTCAGAGCTTCGTCGGTTATAAACCGATCAGCTTCTACTTCCTCCCACTGAATCAGTTGCTTAGTAACGGCAACTCGATTTGACAGAGTGGTGCAGGACTGGGACAAAAGAAGAGCTAAGCGAAAGTTACCTGCAAAACAACGGAGCCATTAGTATTAACCTTTTCAAAACAGACGCGACCACCAACACTATTTGAAGAAAAACAACACGAGCTAAAACAAATTGCGAAATTATGGTGAGATGCAGGGCTGCAAACCATAGCTGAAATATCTGGTGAGGGCAAAATGATACTGGCCGGTCCATGGTATTTTTGCAGACATACTTAATTAGATTTGCTAATTGTGTCTTCAACACATTTATCGGCAGTTTCTAATCCAATTGCAGTTGAATCCAACACGTGAAGTCATTCACATTTAATTTATCGACACAAAACAAAATACTGATGAATGTAGTTCTCGGACATCCTTAACTGAGATGCAACATTAAAGAAAATTCCATCACACTTGCTTCGAACGTCCTTTGGAGTGTCATGCGTGGTCAGCGGTGCCCATCTCCAGTTGCAACAGGCGCCACTCAGCCTACTTTCGCAGTGAAGGCTGCACTGGTAGCAAGCTCTAATGCTGGCACGGCCCGTTCTGCTTTCCCTTGCAGCCAAGCACGAGGCTGGATAGGCCGCAAGAACCATTTTTCACGTCATTGGTATGACCCGATCGGGAATTGAACTCAGCTTACCAGCTTCAGAGGCGCGTGCTTGACCCACTGTATTACTTAACGGTACAAAACTGGTGTTTGGCAAACGTAATTTTTTCAACCAGAAGTAATCGCCCCCGCGGTTACGGACCTGTCATGATGTCACAACGAGCTGAGAAAACAACAGATGCATTTTCCTGAAGCGCGAACCTTTTTTGTAGATTTTGCTCAAGACGAAAATGCATATATACGGGATGAGGCGCAACGTTGCACTCATTAACTCAACAAAGCTCCTCAAAAGCCGTCATCTAGTAGCTAGCAAAGCACTTACGGCAATAAAATCGATATTTCTCACCTGTGTTCAACGCAATGTCAAGAGCTTTCTCGATCTGACCCTCGGTCACTCGATCTAAAACTCGCTGCAGCGAGTTGGTTTCGTTGCTAAGCAACTCATCGCGCAACCCAACAACCAGATCCGCATTGATGGCGCTCCTCAACCACGAAACAACCTTTTCCTTGCGTGCCATTTGATGAGAGAAAGATGTCACGTCTTCTTCGTTTACTTCAGTTCCATCGGGTAGTGTCAAACGACCCCACAACGCTCGGCACAAGCCAAAGACGATGTAGCTAAGGTGGGTGGTTCCTTTAAAAAAATAAAAAAAGGATTACGGTTGAAAACATTGCTTGTGATGCANTTTTGATATTCACAGCGGCAGGCGATCGCCCGTAACAATTTCAATGCAGCCACAACATTCAGCACCGCTGCCGTTTCTAGTCAATATCGTACTCTCCTAATCACAACAGCAGCAACTGAGGTGGAGAAAAACTGCCTTTCCCGCATGATAATCGAGCTCGCTTTGGTAAATCTCACAATCCTCGACTTATTATTTTAGTATTATGGAAGTGGAAGCTAAAAACGTCAACGCAAGGTTATTCACGGTCCGTAAAAGAAGCTGAGTTACTGTATATTCACATGCGCATCACTAATTCAACCAGGGACGCCGTGCTTGACGGGGGCATCCCCTCCCAAAGTATTTCTTCAATACCAATATCTACTGAATACAAGGCAACAAGTTGTGCATCAAAGACATTAAGATTCATCACATTCATTATTTTTATTCAAAAAATAGAGTCGAACAGAAAGCGGCAAACCTGAATCCAGATCATCCTTCTGCATATTCTTCCACTGGTCGGCAGCGGCGTCAGCGTATTCGTTCAAGATTGCGTCACCGCTTTCTGGAACGACAAGCGGTAACTCAGAACGGCCCGAGGACCTTGTGCCGACCTCACTGGCACCGACTACAGACTGGGTGTCGTCGACTTCCATGATCTCATCGCGATCGGTGACCAGTCGACTGTGACGGAGCGCTGCTTTCAGGTAGTCCAGGTCGCTCGGCTCGTTGGCGGGTTCGATCGAGAGAGGTTCGCTTTCCCGTCGTCCTGGCAACTGCGGTGCTGCTTTGAGCGACTGTAAATGAACCACGAAGCCATTCGGCGAGAACCTGAAGAGACATTAGTCAGCATTATGGGTGCATACCAGCGGTTTATTGAAAAAATCTTCCACTTAGCAAGCCAGGCCTGACTACAGGTTAGGTAGTGCTTGCAAATATTCAAAGAAAAATAAATAAATAAAACAACAAGCACACACCAAGTAGCAATATTAACATAGATACAGCCAAACAACATAACAGACAGCACGCTAGTTACTAAAATCGTCCATAAACGAAGGCAAGCCATACACGTGGTTTCACGCTCAATGTACACCCGACGATAATTTCACCCTTTCTTTTACAATCAGCAAACCACGTGTTTTTGCATGACACCGGCCCAACTGTGCCCAAGCATCTGCATGGATTTGTTGTCATAAAAACGTTGATGACTGGTCGACGCCATGGATCAGTCACTCACTTCTTCCTCTTCCCTGTTGAGAACAATGTGAAAGTGCTCGATCGGTCGCCGAAACTTCCTACCAGCTGAGGATCGCTGTCGTCCGAACTCTCCGGTTCACACTTTTGCCCGCTGTGCACGAACGACCAACCAGGGCCCCAGCCGACCCGGAATGACTTGCCAAGCATGAGGGACGCGTCGCACATTACGCTGCATATTAAGTCAAGTCAAAAAACGTAGCGGTATGAGTGAATAAAGCGCAAAGACTCGGAGGTTTTTTGGTGGAGTCGGATTCCAAAGAACAAGAGGAGTCGGACTTTTCATCGGAAATCCAAATGAATCACTTTTTACATCGCACTCCTAAGCTACGAGCTCTTACAACAAATTTGAAACCTTTATTGAAACAGATCATTCTTGCTGTGCATCTCAATTTCCATTGATTGCTGCAAAATTAGCTACCTTCACCTTGAAGAACCCAGCATCATAGGAAGAACGCTTTCTCTTAAGCAACAGAGCGCGTTGATTATTGCTACACAGTTACCCGTGATCACAACCTCTTTGCGCGTCATTCCTCAATCGACATTGCCCAAATGCTTTTTCTAAAATAATTTTAGCTCGCTTCTTCGGCATTGTTGACAGCCGAACTTCATTCACGTTATGTTAAGGAGTTGGGGTTGGAAAGGTCGGAAGATTTTGGAAGCTACGAATCGGACATTTTACCTCCGCAACCCTGGTATGAACAGAGTTGTTAAGTGCAGGTATTCACAAAAACATGATGGATCATCAGAGACCACATCTGCCTACTACTAGATACGGATAAGTCGATTAAAACAAGCGACGAAGAAGTCGATAACAAACTTTCACCGATGTTTATGCGCGAACGTTTATTTTTGGAAGGCTGAGCTAAATTGGATCACAGCTGATCTCTAACACAGTTTCACGCGCAGCGATAAACTCAACATACTCTTCTTTTCCGGCACTTAAAGATCCAGGCACGTTGACCGGCTTCCTTTTGGGAGCAGCTATGGAAGGCACAGGGGGTCTTTTGCGGCGGATGGCTGCAACTGGACTGTCCGAAGGAAGGGCAACGTTTTTTAACAGTGATGCGTCGACGTGCGGCGATCTGCTTGAAAGACCAAGTTTGTTTTGTCCGGCAAATAAGAACACCGAGAAACGCACATTACACGACACTGCAAAGAACATCAACCAGTTTGGAAAGCAGTCTCAACTAATAAGTTTCAAAAAACTAAAGCACCTCTTTTGAGAAAACATGACAGGGCAGCAATAGCGAAGCTTTGCCGGATTTTCGTGATTTTTATCGCTCATGATCAAAAGCAGCCAATATTTTGAACAAACCTCAGAAAGGGCGGGGTTGAGATAGATGTGACGTCACCACCGGGAACATCTCTGATGCGTTTGACTGGAAAAGGCTCAACGCCACTGTCACAACACAAGCGTCGGAAGAGGTTCAGTAAAAACAAGACGAAAAGGTTTTGAGATTGTCGCAAAGGAGCACCAGATACAAAGGGGTTTAGATCCCCAAACGACAGACATGCCCGAGGTTACCCACTGCTCAATTTCTATTGAATATAAATGCAGAAAGCGTACTGGTGTGTACGATGAAACAAATCAGCGCAGCGCGTTGCACAGTAACCCGCAGTTTCTTTTTCTGCCATTAAACAGTTCAGTTAAGATTAAGAAGAACCACTGCTAGTACGTTTAAGAGAAGCATATACCACCACTGATGCTAAACTACACATGAAGTTTGCCAACCTTGCACGTGGAGATGGCACGGCTGGAGAGGAAAATACATCGACGGGAGAGATTAGATTGTCGGCAACAGAGGTAATTGAACGTGCAACTTGAGAAGTTTTCTTCGATCTGTCAGAAGACATCATGGTCATATGCTGGTGCAGCTTAAAGTATTGGAATCTTTAACCAAGCATCCTGATTTTTGTGTGCAAATGTACTTGTAAAAACAACGGTTTCTCAAATCAACATCAACCTTTAAACAAGCGCGTTCGCAGGTATGTCGGTGCTATTCAGCAAAAAAGCGAAACGATTCAGGAATATTGAAGAAATTTTGTTGGTTTAAACGTTTTGCTGTTCAGTCGCATATGACTACCAAGCGAAAATAAAATCTAACAAACCTGATAAAGTCGGGCGTCACAACGCTTTTCTTAACAGCTCTTTTGGTCGTGTGATCACTGATAGTGATGTGCTCGTCATCGTCGTCGGCAAAAAACGATGCTTTCATCGACTGAAAGTAGATGACAAACCGTTATCAGCCAGCTCGCGACTTTTGGTAGATTTTTTGACAAGCAAGGCCTGCATTTGAGACAAAATACTGGCAATAAGCGCGTAAAATGGAAAAGGGTGGAGCTGAGGGGCAGTGCAGTTTCAATCGAGGTGGCTCTAAACACTGATGGTACGTTTATCTGTGGAGTACTTTGTTTCCGTGGCTTTGAATGATCGATTTTTAGAGCAACTGTTTTTTGAAGATGTTACTTAATTTTGTGTTTGTTTGTTAAAACTCTGAAAAAGTGAAAAACTATTGAAAAGGCAACTTTAGACAAGTTTTAAACAAGTTGGGTGCGTAGGAATACAGAGCATTTTTTGTGTGAGGCTGAAAATCATGATACAGCAAAGGAAACAAGTCCTATTGCTATAGCGACAGCAGACGGATAAGCATAAAACATTTAAGAGTAGCTGCAGGCAAGTACACCTGTGTGAGTAACATCGCTAGTTTCAACACAAGGTGAGGTGTAGGAGGCACCAGGCAGGAGAAACGTACCGGTTCACGTATGTTAACCTATCGCGAGGAAACTTCTCTGTCAACAGTGAGCGGAGAACGTTCTGTCTCACAACCGCTCTTTCCAACACATGGGTGATGCAAAAGCGCTAAAAACACCATTTAAAACAGAATGATGACATCGTTTTGTTAACGCCAAGAAAAACAGCGACCTGAACGAACCTGCATGCGATTTGCACTGACACCCATTGCGTACGCATTCCTGCGTGATCCTGGCAGAATTTTATCCTCGAGGACTTCAGTACGGACAGCGGGCGTATCACTGGCATCAATAAATTCCACATCATCTCCATTCTCTCCATCCCCTGGAGCAACGTCTGCCACAGAAGCGTCGTCACCCTGCGACATGTCTTCATCCATCACCGTCTCTCCACCGAGACCGCTCTGTGGGGAGGGTTTGGGAGGCGCGTCCTTTTCGATGCGCGTCGACCACAAGGTGGATTTCTTCAAGGCGGCAACTTTATCGCCGCCGCCGCTAGAGACCTGCTTTGCGACTTCGTCAGCGACTTGCTTCACTTCCGTGCTCGCTTCTTCGTCGTCGCTTTCGGGAAGGCCGTATTTGGAAAAGTGCAACACCTTGCAAACAATGAGTATTCCCGTTTAAAGGTGTGATTTGTAGTGCAGCTCAACAAACATGAAATGTAGCTTTGTTGAGTAACAAAGCAGTATATGACGTAACACTTTTACCTGTTCATTAAATCCTTTGCACAAAACCTTCAAGTTGATAAAACCGTAACGTTTTTTTACTAAGAATACTAACGCTTGCGCAGTAAGCCGTCCATACCAGCATTTTGCGAAGCAAATATTTTTGAGTTTACCATGAAATGATAAAACGAGTTACTTCAACATACTGACCGTTTTACTCAAGCTATTGGCATCCCCATTCACTTTATTCATGAACTAAAAACACCAGCTGCTGATACGCTTTTAACTCAATTGATCGTCCTGATTCTAAAATCTTTAATATTTTCTCTTTGAACATATTGAAAACAGTGTATCCTATTTTCCTCTACAGCACATGTTTAAAAAAGACGGTCTGAGAAGCACTGTCCATCGAAAGGAATCCTTTGACAGCCCTGAATAATGCACAAACATCATATCAGAGTATGCACTTCGCCTACTGGGTAAACTTCATCAGCTCTTATTCCAGCAGATGAAAATACTCAAAGTTTGAAACAAGTTGTGTGTTTAGGAATAAATACGTTAGATGGAGGCTGAGAAGTAAAGTTGACTAATGTGCAACGGCCAGCAGCTGGAGGCAGCACCCATGAAACAGGGTGCAGCGAAATCGCTGTGCAACAGTCGAGAACTGATGTGCAAAGTATCAGGACGATCTGTACGGCAACTCAGTCGTACAGCTAAACATGGCCTGTGCAGCAAGTCGCCTTGGGAAGTCAAGGAACATATTGATTCAACTATTGGGTGGTGCCTGTCACGAAAATTCCGATGAGTGTTGTCGACGAACCGCAAGGAAACAAAACTTGCATGTGTGCATGAAAGAATGCACAATACTCTTGGAAACCTCAAAGGATGCAAGTACGACAAACGTTTCGAAGTCAAGGTACAGTTTAAAATCGACACCAACATTCGGTCAATTAGGAGTTACAAGCCTGTCATGTAAATGGCGTACTTGCGTTCTCGACACAGGGCTGCAAGAGTGGGCGATTCAGCCACAAGCACCCCGAAGAATATCTATTACGTTAAATATTGGCTAGAAACCACTTATCAAATCAAGAAGACGGTGCAGAAAACAAAAACTAGCACCGTTTTTTTACTACGAGGTACAAATAGAAAGTAGGTGAGGTTTAACTAGTCAAAATACCATCGAAATCAAGAGTTTCATCTCATCTTTTCCAAAGGGAGGTCGAGGTAGCATAAAAGCGTCTAGTCGCACTCAGAAATGCAAAACGGCACTACATTACTTGGAAGACCCAGGATCCAGTGTCAGGTCTGTATTCCTTAAACCTCGCGCCCATTTTTGCTGTAATATGCTCCAGCTTTTGCTCCCAACCCATTCGAGCCAGACGGTCCGGATCTGTCACCGGTTCTCGCGTAGATTTGTCATTTGGCCAAACGCTGTCCAGGGTTATTTCCGCTTTCCTGTGGAACAGTTACAATTGAAAGACGAACTTTTCGGGTCGGAAGTAAATAGGTCACGATCAACTGAGAACACACGATTAGCTGAGAACATTCAAGAAAGCGACAACTAGTCAGACCTACCTGTTCAAGCCTTCACCCAGCGGCGGCTTACGGCTATCGTCCGGATAAACTGTGATCTCCTTGCGACGTATGTGGACAACAGCATCAAGGTCTAATCCCGCCACATCTATTTCGTCCTCGTAGAACACAGAACCATAACCTGCACAAAAACGTAGCATGACAGCGCCAAGGAAGACGTGTTAATGTCGTATAGCAGGGGTTCCCAACCTGGGATACATGTACCCCTAGGGGTACATTTGCCGATCTGAATGGGTGCATTTAAAGTTAGCAATAGAAGGGAAAATATATTTATATATTATTTATTTCCAACTATTGTGAAATATGAAAGTTATATTAAAACTTCAGTGATTTTTGTTCAGCCGCTTCGTCATACGAAATTTTAGGGGTACATGCTCATGTGTCGAAATGCTGAAGGGGTACATGGTCAGAGAAAGGTTGGGAATCCCTGTTGTATAGGATGCAAATAACACGATTTCTTAGAACCGGCATTTATTATATTTCTTCTCTGTTGCTCCGCGTACGTATATCCAGGTTTACTTTTCACGCGCCAGATCTGAAACTCTTCAAACAAAATAGCCGTGTTTAAATGTGAGGACATTTTTTCACTGGTTGTTAAAGAGCATTTTTTGCAGAAGCACACAAAAAACTAACCTCTAGCGATAAGTATCACCAGAAGCACACAAACTTCTCTTACCTGTCCTGCCAATGGTAAAACTCGACACCAGACACTTCCCATCATCGTCTACCATGTCAGCAAGTTGATCCAAACTGGGAATGGTATAATAACCGTTCCTTGTGAGCGTGATACCCGCGGGATGTGGAGCTGCACTGACCTGCATGCAGCAGAGACGGTGATTATATTAGCGGCAGGCGCCAAATATTTACATAACAAAAAAGCAACCGGTGCCTTATTATGATATGTGACGATTGCCAAAAAGACACCATAGACTTCTGCACAGTCCAATCGCAAAGGATCGTTGCAGGACGCAAACAGTGTGCATCAAGGCTTTCAGAATAACATCCCTTCGCGGTTTTGTGTTGAGTCGCACCAAAGCGAAAGAACAAGTGCANCAAAGTCCTATAATTTTCTACGTTTCTTTTAACGCTGAAAACAAAACTCAGGACAACTGTCCGGAAAAGAANCATTGTTCTCTACAGCAGAAGCGAANCATTTGCTACAAGCAGTGAAAGAACTGCGTACAAGTGTTCGTAGTTGATATCTCACGTACACCAAAATTCGGGAAGGATTGCAAGGAAATCACAAAACAATCGGTTAAGATCGGAACACGGTTGAATTGCTCGCAAACTTGAGTTAATTTTAACTCCGCCACAAACTCTATGAGTCGTTTCTTCCAGCACAGATAATGAATTTACAGAGAAACTGAAAGCCTTTACAAAAGCATGATACAGAAACTGTTGTAANTACATGACTCGATAATAACGTGTTCGATAGACTGACGCATTAACTGAAATCAGATAGTAGAATAGNATATATATCAAATAGGACTCAGCGTCAAACAGCGAAGTTACCGCAGGCGTCGGGTCGCTATCATTCATCTCCTCTCTGACTGCTTCTTCTTCCAAAGCAGTTAATCTTTCTCTTGCAGTGCTTGGTGCAGAGGGAAGCACAGCGGGCAAGCTTCTCGATGTGGGGATGTTCAAGGCGGCAACTGTATCGTCGAAGGCGCCCGGATGGACACGCTGGCCATTCAGTCCGGTGCGAAAGGGACCGATGTCGGACTATAAAAAAGGGCTCAACGTATAAGCGGTTTCATTAAAGGCGCGACCAAGCGTTTTCCAAATCAATATGACTACAGATGCTGAATCAAGACGAATCATGAAGCGTGGGGCAGGTTGTGGGAGTGTCACCGATGAACGCTCAGCAAAGATTAACACAGAGCAGTTGGTCTTATTCATCCTGACATGTTTTATCGTAGAAACGATCCTGTCGTTGAGCAAGCGCAACGCCCACGCCCTACCTTCGTTCCAGCTATGACGTCTCTGCGGATCACAGGCGTGTCGTCAGATGCCGGCAAACCATTGGTCGCTGGTTGGTGTTCTTCAGCTGTGCGGGTGGGCGGAGCCGATATGCCGCTGTGAGCAAAGCAAAGTCTGGTAATAAGGCGTGGGATGCTTAAACATTACTTTGTCCAAAGCCAAAAAGTCTTGGGCGAGTTTTGCTTCAATACAATGGTCCGCACTGAACAGAGGACTCACTTTTCCGGACGCGCTGGTTCGATGGACGCGATCGATGAGGTGGAAGAGCCAATCGGTGTCCCAGGAAATGAGCCTCTTTGATTGGGCGTCACTTTTATGGTCAACCGCTTGACGCTTGATCTGCGAAGGTAGGGACAATTTATGGATTGAATTCCGGTGGATGCCAAGCAACACGCGAACACCTCTACAATGAGACTGGTGACAAAACATCCGTCATAGTTTGGCGATATTTGAAAAAAAATAGATTGGTAGACTGAATGAAAAGCTGGATTACGGCAGCCAATAGCAAGAACAGTTAACTGAGCACGGATTGAACGTGCGGCGGAATCGCTTGCGATGAATGATTTCCAACATTTTGGCGTAAACTGGAAAAAAATCCACGAGCGCATGCAATTAATAGATGTTCTTAAATCACTAACAAATCTCAATTTACCGAGCAACAAAGCTTTTGTTGCTGACGGCAGCTTCATCTTCCTGATCTAATCCGGCAAATAATTGGTGTGTTTTGCCAGGGGTGGCTGGACTGCCGATGTGGTTATTCAACTTCACTTTAGGCTTGATCTTGGAAGCCGATCCGGCTGAAACTCGGTATACAGGCGACTCGATGGCGGTTTTCTGAGCTATGGGATTAGTGGGTTTGAGTACCTGCAAAAAGAGCACACAGGCTAAGCTAAAGCCCCGAGCATTTAGCACAAGGGTGCTGGATGCGCTTATGAAGATTGCAAACACTTTCTTTATGTGTTTGCGAACGGGCGGCGTTCTGCAATCATTAATAAAGCTGAAAGCCCAATAGAACGCTTCCAAATAGGATTCACATTGCAACGCCAATCGATGGAACGCTTGTCATAAACCGAAACACACGATCCCGCGAAGACTTTCTTAGGACACTAACGACTGTTTGGATGGTGAAAGCATTTTGTTGCAGGTCAACAGACAAAGCGATTAAACGGTGGCTACTCCAATTTTGCGATATTGTCACTCGAATATTGCATGATCTAATCAACCTTGTTATTAGCAAGTGGCAGGTTAAAGCGTTTCCTGCAACTTCCAAGTAGGTTATAATACATGTCTGAAACAAACCAGACAGTAAGTTCATGCAGATTTTCCATGTTCTGAAATTCATGAGTTTTGTGAGTAACAGTGGCTATGCCTAGGCATTTGCGATCGTCCACATGAAAAATGAACGAGTGGTAAAGTAGAAGCCTATGTGCTCTGTGCAAAGCATCATACAGCTGTGCCGAAAATGTACTGTCCCGACTACTATTAAAAATGTTCGCAGCATAGAAATCAGCTTGCCACCCGGTACGGGAGTAACTTTCAGCTGGTTGGTGCGGTTGCCAAGCAACAGCTTGACGCCGTAGTCCTGATAATGTGAACCACAGAAAAACNAAAATCGCTCTCGTTTTCGCANAATGCAAAAGAGCATGAATGCAGAAACNCAACAAGTGACTTATTTACCGCATCACACAAATGTCATGGAGAATTTACTGGCGTTCACTGACCTCGCTTCGTCTCGTTGGGTCGCTGAGAGATGACTTGAAAAGTGGAGAGTCTCCGAAAGGCGAGTTTAAAATTGTCTGTGGAAGAAAATGTCATGGAAATGTTAATACTCAGGAACAAAACAATGACATCAACTCACGGCGAATGAAAAAGCAGTGACTGAAGTCGCGATTTATGTTTTCATAATTTGGCCGTCAACTCACCGCCTTCCAAATTAATATTCAAGAGACAATCGCACAAAACTACTCGGACCTCTTGGGTACGAACAACCTCTCGATCCACAGTTGAAACAAATCACGTGCAGCTTTAGCTTAAAAGCCGTACCTGCAGCATCTGTGCGGCTTGTTGATTCGAACCCGACGACGACAGCGCAACTGCTGCGGTCGAAGCGCTGGCTGCGTTTGGCTGACCGAATGTAGCGCCGCCGAATCCTCCTCCAAAACCACCCCCCAGCGACGAGCCGCCGCCGAAAGTGTTGTTGCCCATTGAGAAGTTGAATCCTGTCCCGGTACCTACAACAAGTGATCGAATATCACGCTGAGTGATATACTTGAGTACTATCAATAACCAAACCGTGTTCGCGAAGAAGTTCGTTTTAGTGGTTCATTTTGCACACTAACAAAATGTGTATCCCCCTGTTGTAAAGAAATCATGTTCATGCGAAGACTTGCGGGGTCCAGCGCATCCCACAAAGTTAAGAACCGCTGAGTTGGACGATGATCGCAAAGGTGCGCGTCAAAACACCATGGATTGTGAAAAGCTACTGTTCACAACCTGCAGTGCGTAAAAATCGTATTCGAAAATTTCTTTTAGGCAAGATCGAGAGAAACACAATGTCTCGTTATCGATTTTGAAATGTTTGTAGGGTCATACACAAAATTTTACGTAAGAGCCATGAGAAATAGCATCAAGTGGAAGTCTTTTCGATTACCATTGTAAAATTCAGATCATTCCATACTATCGCATCGCGCCCGATCAACATTTCTCGTGTTTACCTGCAGTGGAACCCGTGGAAGCACCAAATCCAAACTTGTTTTGGGTCGTTCCCGTGTTGAACCCGGTGTTGCCAAACAATCCCCCGGATTGCGTCGTGTTGGTGCCGAAAGCGGGTTTGTTGCTGAATAACGATGTGCCTGACAACAAATTCCCCGGTGTAATAATGCAAGAAGTTCATCTAGTCGTAAATAACAATTAGCAGAAAAAATCAGCACAAGTTACTCAATCACAAGAGCAAAGTTTGAGGCCTTCAGCGGGAATTTACACATCGCACTTGTTTTCGTAACATTGAAACAGAAATGCCCAGCTCTAAACACGCGATGCTTTTCCTTCTAGATTAGATTTGACTTGATCTCATAATGCAGCTGTTACACATGAAGGATCGTCCACGAAAAGAAACAGCATGTTAGCGATTCTTCGGTTAATTGCCTTCATCACTGAAGCAATTAGCAACACTTCAGTTTAGAATGAATGGTATACGCCCAATGCAATCAATCAAAAACGGGAATACACACCTGTGTTGGGTTGGCCAAAACCAGCAGTATTGCCAAATATTCCTCCAGATGTCTTGTTAGCCGTGTTGCCAAATAAGCCACCCCCACCAGTTCCGAAACCTGTACTCGGGGTGGTGGTTGTTCCGAAACCGCCTGGCTTGTTTCCGAACAAATTCTGAAGAAAAAGTTGATGATCGCCATTTACAAATTCTGCGGGTCGATCACAGTTGACCGAAAGCCTGGCGCTGGCGAGAAGCGCGTATCCACAAAGACACAAAAATCTTGCCCTTCGCAAGAAACAAAAAACGTAAGAGCTAAAGCCTCTGCGCTAACACAGCAAATATTGTTTCAATCAAATAAAATGTTTTTTAAACAAGCAATGAAAAAATAAGCAAAAATAAAGTGGATATCCGGGTAATTGACGCTCAACACGAAGCTTACTCGCCTACTGAGCATTAATCGCCAACCACAGTTTCTACGCAAATGACAGAGCAAATTAAGTGAGTCATCACTGCTTAGGATTCCAACACGCACTTACGTTTCCGGTGTTGCCAAAACCACCAAAACCAGTAGAAGTTGAAGTGTTGCCAAATATGCCGCCCCCTGCAGACGTGGTGGTGGTGCCGAATAAGCCACCCTGGAATAAAAGCTGCTTTTCAGAAAACGTCAAATGATCGAGTATATTTCAAAACCAAAATGTGTTTGACAGTGAGGATCTTATTTTTCCCACTTTCCATCTTATTTTTCGCATTTTCCAAGTTTTGAACAAAACTATCGCTTGCTCGCAAGAAACACAAGCAGCATGTGCAGCAACTGTCACCGGTCGATGGGGTGATGATGTAGGGGGTGGCGGACAAAAAGAGCAAAAGCTGAAAAACAGCTGCGACTGACTAAGTAGATACTCGTATCACGCAACCGAAAATAGCTGCGAAGTCCGGGTACAGCTTTTTGCAATCTTTTAAAAACTCATGTCTGTAATCACGATAGATAAAGAACTGCGCAATTTAATCGACTTTTTCATGCGCAAGAACTAAGAAACTTTAGTTTTGTTATGCTACATTGACAGACAAACGTTTTAGAACGGGTGACGCAAGCAAACAACAATGTGTGACGTCATAATTAGTCATTTCCTTGTTTAGAGGCATTGACGTTGGCAGGCACTTGAAATCAAATGGCGGATACCACTCCAAAAAGCGTTCCAGTATTTTTGCCATTGATCAGCATTGTCAAACGTCATCGATAGATGTTGCCAACATACCGGTAGTCGGAGTAAGTAAAAGCACAGTAATTCGTATAATTCAACAGTTTAAAAACACAGGGCCATTTAAACAGGCATTTGGCAAGATCTAAATCTCTCGCACAAGAGTACCAAAATACACCAAAGCAGCTTGGTTCCGCATGGAGTAAGCAAGCACGTTGGTCGAAAAAAAAACTCACCGGCTTGCTGGCATTTCCAAACAGGGACGGACCAGTGGATGTGTTGCCGAATCCAAATCCAGTTGATGCGGACGTGGTAGTGCCGAAGGGTTTACTTCCGCCAAACAAACCACCGCCGCTGCTGGTAGTTGCAGTACTACCGAACAATCCTCCGCCTGGGGCACTACCAAACGCAGGCTGAAGCAAAAAAAGTTGGGAAGACTTAACAGAGCATAAAATCATAGCATAAGCCAGGGGTCTCAAACTCACATTGCTCCGAGGGCCAAACGAGGACTTAAAAAGTAAACCGAGGGCCGCACTATGACGCTGACGCAACAATGGCGATACCTGAACCTTTCTAGGAACAGCTTGTACATTTTATTTCCTGCAAAAGGTATCGGAGTTATAGGCAAATAATTTCCTAGCGTATCTACATTCGTTTAAAAGGAACTTGTTCACTCGCTAGTCCAGCACTTTAAAACACCGGTAGTGAGCTAAATAACGTAAATGTTAATTATTTAAAAATACCCAAAAAGCATCGCGGGGCGCATGCGGCCCGCGTGTTTGAGACCCCTGCCATACGCGAACAAGAGCAATGTGTCAAGTCGTCTCTCAAACCAGCTTTGCGACTTACCATAACCAAACGGAATTCTTTTTTAGTTACACTTACCTGTACCCAAGCCGCAGAGGACAAAAAATATAAACTGACGTTGTCAAGTGGAGCACTGTGGCAACTATCGACCAACCAGCCTGCCGTAGTAAATAAATTAATGGGAGCTTACCTTGGCTGTAGAACCGAACAGACCGCCAGTTGTATTCGCGGAGGTCTGACCAAACGCAAAACCCGTGCTGCCGCTTGTTGTTCCAAATGATGAGCTCGCTGTACCTGCAAATGAAATCAAAGCGTGATTCCATGCAAAGCCGATGACAGTTGCATCTGCGGCGGTGAAAGAGACATTACACAATGGACGCACGACAAACTTATTTTATGACAAAATGTTATCAGCGGGACACGCTAATGGCATCAAACAGGACGGTTGATTCAACTTTCGGTCCAAGCAAAGCACTTCAGTAAGTTCGCTTCCATAGCGCTTCTCACTCTATTTTTACATAAAAATTACGGACGTAAAGATTCGTTTACTTGGAAATCGATTGCCCAGCAAAAAATGAGCATAGATTAAAGCGAATCATTTTAAAAATCAACTCAAAACTTACGCACACCGTATTTTTACTGATTCGCATAGATCAATGAGGTGGATCAAGAAGATAAACTGCAAATTAGCAAATCGGACAAAATTTTAATTACAGCAAAAATCTAGCATTTTTCCAAACGACGCCACTGAAATAAAACTATGCTCAGAAAACGCCGGGCACAGTACGCTTCGCTTGACATCAGAACCTACTTCTCTCTACAAAAACTCGTGATCTGAAACAGAGAAGCTTAGTAACGACACAAGTGTGTATATACCAGGTCCTTTTCTTCCAGTGAGATAATCTTCAACTCTCAACTCTTCAAAGCTTTTGCTCTCGTATTCCTTCATTGCAGTAATGCACTGGTGCCGCGTGCTTATTTGAGATGAAACTCCGTTTCTGACCATCGAGTCTGTTCCCACGAAAGCAGTAAATTTTGCCCCGCCTGTTCCATTCTGTTGTTGCTGGCCGAAAGTCCCTGAAAAAATGAATTATTAGTAACACAGCAGTCACTGCATCAAATAGCATCGATACCGGGTAGAGCCTCAATAAAAAAGCAAAGCATCTGATGGATAAAAAGTTGCCTGAAACCCCGTTACTGACATAGGTGTAACAAGCTTCTTACATATTTCTGATAGAAGTAAACGCAAGTATCGTGGATGATTCAGTGAAACATGCCATTTATAAATTAATTTAATCAGGTCTTGGCACTTTTATAAGGTGAAAGCTGTTCATGCAGAAGTTTTACATCAATTAGAGTGAGAGAAATTAGGTCTTCAGCAACATTAACGTGGGCCGAATAGCACTTGAATAATTTTTAAGCTTCTTTTCCTTAGACCAGTGGTTCTTATCCCGAGGGCCGTCAATAAATTTCCCAGGGGAGCGCGAGCCCTTACATGCTCTACAACATGGAAAGCTTTTTAACGGGAATGTGTCCCTTCCAAACCCTACGCCAGTGCTAATTTTACGCCGCTACATGTTATTTGGTTTAGTTCCGACAGAGATGGAAGTCGGTGTTAAGTTTCTTGAAATTTTGCAGGCCGAATTCGAGCCTGCATGCATACATTCAGGAGCGCAACTAGGGTGACTGTTTAGTCGGCATGCCAAGTCCCTTTAACAATAACATCTGTGCCGTTCTACATCTGTGGTGCACATAGAAATTCAACGTAGCGGGCTGAATCGCAGAACGGCTAGCCTAATTCCAGATAAACATGAATGCATACACTTTGCACAGCTCCACGCAGCGGGCGATATCGCTATGGCTTTCTGTAATTCGACGAGCTTGGGCAATGTGGCCGTACACCTGCATGACACTAATTTTCTACAGTACTCCCGCCGTATTCTTCTGTGATGCCACTATGTATATTTATGGCGATTCAAATGCACTTGAGCCACACTCGTGTTGAATGCGAGACTAAGTTTTTAAATGCGGCTTGACAGCTACAGGGCACCATACGATGTCGACTTCTCGGCCAAAGTAAGATAGTAATTTTGCTTTCTGATCTCGGAACCGTGTCTTGCACTGAAGTCTAAAAATGAAAATAACATTTCTATTGGAATATCCGGTTTAGACGATTAACCGGACGATGTTTTCACGCATGAATGGTTTTGGCTTGAGATCCTGGAATCTTATGCGAAAACGCCGTTATAGCGCTTTACCGATATACAATTAGTCGGAGTAATCTGTATGTATTCTGCGAAGTAGTGTGCGGTTGCAAAGCTATGTAGAATGAATAAAACAAACAAAAAATTGCAAAAGTTCGTGTAAGTCCGAAACAAGCAACTGCAACACATTAAGCATGCCGGCTGGATTGGGAACATGCATGTCTGTGACTGTGAGTAGCGGTAAATCATGCGCCATCTCGCTTAAAAGAAAGCGTTTACAATCTAATGCTGCAAAATAATGTTGCACCAAACAGTGGCCAGAAATTGTCAAATAATCAGCGGCATATAATTTTGGGTGCAGAGCTCTATACAAACTGCCGTGGCGAGCGAGTGTTAGTAGTCATCAGGTTCAATGCAACATTCCTACCTTTGAGGCCTTCTTGTGAAAAATATGTACCTCTTGCTTGAACGATGCAGAAAGTCTAGCAACGTATGGTTGCGCGCTTTGATGCAGTCAGATTGTATATATTTGTCCTTATTACTTGAACACTACAACTGAATTTTGCTTTGCGACTGAGTACTCGAACGTTACGGTGTTTGTTTGAGGACGTGTGCATGCCACAACACTTTCATGCTTTACCTGGCCTTGACCAGGGTTGGACCCAGTGTGTTGTACCAAGTGTTACGGGTATGCTAACAATAGTGTTAAGAAAGTGTCTGTAACCTTGTTGTTCTATCTCCAAACTGGCTATTGATCGTTCTGTTTTGTCAGTTTGTAATAATCGGAATTGTGCAGACTGTGTGTGCTTGTACTCTATGGACTTCGTGTCTGCTACAGAACGTTAAAATATAAAAAAAATAAATTCACCAAGAAATACATTTGTTTTTGCAACTTACTTGAAGTCAGGGGGCGTGAAACAAAGGAAAATTACTTAAAGGGGGGCGTGGTGGAGAAACGGTTAAGAACCACTGCCTTAGACTGATTACCTTATGTCCTTATCCTTGAGAGCATTGCTAGAAATAACAAAAATATGTTTTATAAATGTACATAAGTTCGTGAAACGGTAACACAGTGGTTTCTACTGTACACGGTGATCAAGCACAAAACATCCGTTTTTTGGACTAAATGCCACGGAAGCATTTTACTTAAACACAAACTGATAAGCTATTTTATTTAAGAACCGATGTTTACCTAATCGGCGAAATATATACACTAGACTGGTGGTACCCAAATAGTTTGGATGCTGGGCCAATTTCGCGATGTTACCAGCGTTCGCAGGCCGGAGTAACCGCAGTAACCTCCAACGGAAAAAGCAGCTATATGAAACAACAAACGTCTGTTGTGTCTGTTTTTTCACAATGTATAACATTACAAGCGAATGGCATCGGCTCTAAGTAAATAACTTTAAAGTTTTACTTCACAAATTACAAGTAAACTCCAAAACGCTTGCAGTTGAGTTTTTGATCAAAGCGGAAAGCTTGTTTTGTTTTCTACGAACCTACCGGGACAAAATGATCAATGACAGCAAATGCTTTTTGTGTAATTACATCTTACCACAATTTATTTACACGAAATTGTTAGAATACTAAACATTCCTCGGAAAGCTCGTGGGCCGGATTGAAATCATTCCCGGCGCAACACTTTGGGGACCGCTGCTGCTCTATACCAGTGGTTTTTAAGGGAGAACTTAGTGAAAAATCTGGAGGTCCCAACCCAAGAAGAATGCCAAATGTTTTCTTTTAACCCTCAGATTACAAACAACAATGACCATCATTTTGACTGATGGCATAACCGTTCGTCATGGTGCGTACATCCTCTTTTTTGTATTCTTATTCGACTGTATCAGTGATGTTCGCATGTAATTCCAATACTTCTTACAACAACATATATGTGGCAACAACCGATAAATTCTAAAATCATGACCAATACAACTACTTTTACAAACTTCTATGGAACCTAGGGAACCAACCATTCTATGAATTCCAGGAAGTACAAAAGTATCATGATGGCAGGGGCGCATCTAGGGGGTCTGTTTGGCTGTCATGACAGACCCCTTTGCACCGCAGGTACTCAGCATTAAAGCCGATANAATATCACACGCTGTCGCTGCAGGTCTCTAATGCGGGTGTTTTGGAACAGGCAACAGCNTACANTTCCCTTGTAACATTGCATAGTACTATTACGAAACAACGTTACTGGCTTGTCTAAATAGCGCCTGCGCAGTGACATGAAACAATCCACGTTTTTGAACACTCGAAATTGATATTGCGTCAAACGCACGTGTTTCTGAATTTCCTCCTCTGGCAGTGCCGGCTCTAATGCTGTCGGAATTGCGTACACTGCCACGCACACGCAGGAGCTGTTTTGTAATATTTCGCTTCATGGCGAGAGGACAGTCTTCAATCACGATCGTTTCGTTTTGCAGTTTCGGGCTAAATTTTATCTGGTGTTTACACCGACTAGGTTATGACAAGTTTAGGGTTCCTCAGCGTCACACCAAATAACGTGGGTTCGTTTCCACTGAAACTATATTTTTATAAGCAACTTCTCATATTGAAAGGCGCGACAGCTAGCCTAAAAAATTGTGGCCACATTAGCTGAACAAAATATCAGTCAAGCGTCGTATTTCGAAAATAGCCTTTTTAGAGTTAAGCAGTTGACGATGTTGTTTGCTGCGCAAGAAGTCCTATATTGATTTTGAGTAATTCACTTTTACATTACGATGCAATATAATCAGAGCAACTGCAATTCAATCGTTCTTCTCCGCAGTGATTTCGCAAGTGTATTTATAACACCGCCATCTTTGATAGACAGCGCGCTCCACAGACGCAGTTGTGCAGCTGGTTGTCAGCATCGATTTATAAATGTATGTACGTATGGATAAACAGCTCTCATTGCTGTATGGCTGACTTTCGTTGAATGTTAGACATGCTAAGTATCTTTTCAGCACCATATTCGTAGGAACAAACATCGATTATGATGTAATAAATGCGCTGTGCCCGAAAGCAATAACTTGGAAATTTTTTCTTATGTGTTTTGACAATGAGATCAATACCACTATCTTTTCTAAATACAGTCAGACCTGTTTGCCCGAACTCCGATCAACCAGAATCCCCGCTACCCGAAACAAATTGCTAGGAACAGATTTCTCCCAACGCGTTTCACCCCTTTAATCCGGAANCCTCGCTGTCCGACACCGACTTGGAAATTGAAGAACGGATATGTCATATCAATAGAAAAAAAAAANGCTAAACCGGATTACGCCAACTGTTACTTAGTTGTTTATTAAATCACAATGGAATGGTGAAAGTCAATTTTCTACGCACAATGAATGTAACAGCGGCAGACCCTGCAGGACGCAGTTATAGGTCTCCTGTACAGTTTTTTTCGCGTTTAAATCTCATTGTGAACGCATAGTTGCTCATGTATACGAATCGGCTAACAAACAAAAACAACTATGAGAGTTTCATTTAGTCATGTTTCACATGCAGTCTACATATTTGCTCAAGTTGACAGTTCGTCTGACTCTACAGTTTGTTTCTGTTTCCCCTTTCAATGTTCGCATAGGCCAGACCCGTAGCCTAGGTCTAAAGGTTTGAGGGGCCCAAAACATTTGTCGGGGGTATCGACTTTGTGTGTTTTGGAACAGGCAACAAAGAACTGTTCAATACAAAAGTTTTTATTATATCTTTTAATAAAAAATTTTCTTGGCAAAACAAAATATGGAGAAGCACAAAAAATTCAGGGAGGATTGCCCCCGATTGCCCCACATGGCTACAGGTCCGATTCCGATTTTCCGGATACCTCGCTAAACCGACATTTTTTGACAAAACAAAGTAGTACGTAAACCAGTGCTGACTGTAGTTACCGTATTTTCGGGACCATGAGGCACACAGGATTAAAAGGCGCAGTATTAAAAATGGAATGCTAGCTGTTCTTTTTCCATACATAAAACGCACCGGATTATAAGGCGCATTAAATGAAGCAAAACTTCGATAAGTCAAACTGTATTCAACTCTTTCAACTCCCGAGTGCCTGAGTCGCCACTGGGAGTTTAATCTGTCATTACATACGAGGGAGTTTAATCTGCCACACATTCCTAATCCGCTAGAGACGAATAGAATAAAATAAAGTTGTGCGCGTGTTTTCGGCGATTCGGCGTGCGCCAGCGTAGTTAGGAGCATCGTCGAGTTATACTATCTGTGGTATGTGCTGGCTACTCTCGTGTGCTGCTAATTGCAAAAGCTGTTGGTTAATTACGTCTGTTTACAAAAAAAAATCGTAACTAGCAATTAAATAAATGGTACCGTTTACCACATAAAACTGGTCCTACATGAGAAAGCACAACCAAATTCATGCATTAGGCGCACCGCAGTATAAGGCGCACTTTCGATTTGAGGATTTTAAGTGCGCCTTATGGTCCGAAAAATGCGGTAGTTGCCCTGATTTGTTCGCAGGCAATCATCTGCTTACCGCGCACGCAAAAACCTGTG
>JGI24158J21664_10000835_pt1 | contig 31327 bp, 18 predicted proteins | sample Ectturendosymbi3_FD_21664 | JGI IMG/M metagenome (IMG submission 21664)
GAAGTTACCTTTACGAGTAGTCATACTAATCTCTGTCCTAGCAGATACATTAGAAAGTAGCATAATCCAAGTTCAAATGAAAACATATAATGATATGCCAAACGACAAAATTTAAGACTTGAAAAGTCAATTCACGTTACAATTAGATCAAGCAAAAGAACAAGTTACTGAGTTACAAACACAGCAGCTTGAATTGGCAAATGTTATCACCACACTCTCAAGAGTAACAGCCAAATCGGCAAATAGACAACAAAGATTTGAAAACTTCATGTTTTCGTTTAATAGACAACTTCTCGAACAACAAATAATAACCACGAGAAGATCCATCGAAAACAGAAAACTAATTTTGGGTCAAAACGCTCGAGAAACACAACGCTCCACAGAAGAATAGAATTCTCGAAAACTAATCTTACAAGCGCTGAAAAGACTAAAAAATATCCCTTTTCTAAGAAACGATACAATCTATCGAAATCAAATTACGAAAGGAATCATACACAATACGGAAATTTATCGACTAATACAACAAGAACGTCAAAACTTCACTGATTGGGTCAAAAAGCACCCATTAATTGCAAGAAATCAGTCACACAGAGTGAAAAACTTTGAAATCTTGCAGAAAGCTCACAAAAGACAAAATAAACATTCTAATAACATACAGATACTCGAAAAACTAACAGCAATCACCATAAAACCAATAGAAATTATCAATTTTGGACCGAGGTTCGTAATTGGTGGAAAATGTAGTTGACAAAGGCATTAATGTACTAAGCGAACCCATAAAAATTGCAATTATCGCTGCGAGCATCGTAGGAGGAATCATATTTCCCCTCATTGCCTATAAATATTTTCTTGCCAAAGAAAACAAACATGCAAACGTAAACATGTCAGTAAACTTACAATTACATCCACATATTTGGAAAGAACTTGATAAATATTACAAAAATAAAGTCACACTCTCATTGTTACTATTTTACCCCAGCTTCCCCAACATCTGAAAACTTCTTGGTTTACTGTGACCGCATTCATCGGATTTTCACTTATTGTACTTATTACACGGGTACTAAGCCTCGACTCTGCACGGATAAGGAGTAACATAATCTCTCCTCACAAACGATTGAGACGAAGACATCTTCAGAAACAGGAAGAACATGAGGATTCACTAAACCTTTCACAAAAGGCAAACTTCGGATCTGATCTCAACCTGCCATCAGATTACGTCATGAACATGAGTTGCTCTTCAGGATACGGATCTACCATAATCAACGAAACAATCAAAGAAGAAAAAGAAAATGTCCAAGATCAAAGTGACAAGAAACAAGGAATTGAAACTGAACATCTTCCAGAGCATATCACTAAAGAACATACCCTCAAGGAACAAAATTAATTAGACAATCAATTTCCGTGAAACCCGGAGGAATGTTACAGGCAAGTTTTGCCTGTAACAACTATTACTGTACAGAAAACAAGCTTGCTGAAAGGCTCGCAAGCCTGAAACAACCAGGATGGATTCAAAAGGGTTACAGCCAATCAAAACCCATTATTTAGTCAGCTGACCCCAAACATAACATCATTTAAACGTGAGCCAAAGTCATATGATGCCTGGTCACGATCAGGTGAAATCCCCAGCACCGAGATATATCTGAAGGTTCTGGAAGCATTTGAGCTAACCAATCAGAAAACAATTACATAATTAAGAGCCAATTAAAACACCTGAAGGAAAGGGGAACTTCCAGGAATTTGGGTATAAATAGCGTCTCATCTGGACTGAAATTCATACTTTCTTCTTCTGCCTTTATGGGCAAGTCCGAGGTTAAGTCATAAACCCTCATTCGTACTTAAGTACACTACCGGCTATGATCAGGAAGAAGAAACTGGCTTGCTCCGCCTTTACGGCCATGTACCGAGGTTAAGTCACTGTCCCGCATTCGTACTTCATGTACACTACCGGCTGTGATCAGGAGTAAAAAAATGGTAGTCCGCAGCTTGCATCAGATACCATGTCAGTTTAGAGTTTCAAGAAACTGATTTGTCCTAGCAGGATACTGCCAGGCTAAAGTGGCTTGTCCGGGATAATCTCTGCCAGTATGAACGACAGCAAATGGCTTGTCCAGGATAACCCCTGCCAGTTTAGACGACAGCAATTGGCTTGTCCGAATGAAACTCATGCCAGGCTAAAACGCTGTACTGTACCAGCATAGCCTTCGTTTCGTCGGTCATTCAGGCTTAAACCGTATTCGTGAGTGAGTTACATTTGTGTCTTACTGAATTGTTGACATTTCCAGAATAGTCGCAAGTATTCAGCTACGAACAGCAACCTTCAAAATCTTAATTAATGATAAATTTCCGCCTTAAGCTCAATAAGCGATGCCGCGCAAACTGGGAAGTAAGCCGATATATGAATATGATGAAACACAGTTTAATCATTACCAGACAGCACAGACTTATTTTTAAGTATAGTTATAGCAAAGTATAGACTTTTTAAGCAGTACTAAAAAAAGTTAAATCATCTTTAGTTTATAATAAGTTTATGCTTTTAAGTAGGATGCTTGAATAAGAGAACCGATTTATCGTTGATCTCTTAATCACAAATTACTAAGATGCAGAATTAAGATATGAGAATTGTGTGAGCGTTGTGACAAGTCGAGAAGGGCTTGAACATCCTGGAATGTTGCACCTTCGTGAGTACCTTTCTGTATCGTTTGAAGTTATGATTCATGATAAATAAAAGCAGTAATAAAAATACAATTTACAAGTGTGTATCTGTTGATGTGAATCGTTTTAGATATCAGATATAAAAGTAGGCCTGTCAACCAGACTTGCTTCTGCGAGGACAGACCTGGATTCAGTAAATGAGAACCCATGCATAAAAAGATTACTTCTGAATCCGAATCACAGCACNGTCACCTCTTAGAGGTCGTGATCTGTGTAACACCTGATAATGGAAACACTATTGGAAGCTTCATTTGGCCTAACAGCTTGAGGCAAAGTAAACTAAAAATGGTGGAGATGCAGGGCACGCCATGGTGGAGGGCAGGTGTTCGAAGCCATGACGTTCAGGAGCATACGATCTTCGACATGCGGGCTTCGTCTCACGAATAACTTCCGTTGGAAAGGGAGTTAAGTAAGCTCCTGTCGAGCAGCGCTTACACTGTGTGCATAAGGAGAAGCGCACTGCAAGCTCAACGGTCAAAGGCATAACATCCCTGATAGTGGAAACACTATCGGAAGCTTCCTTTGGCCTAACAGCTTGAGGCAAAATAAAACAAAAGCCTCACCTCTACCTAAGACGAAGTTAAATAATGAAGGAAAGTCTACAGTTACACTCAAACGTATATTGGACTACAACTGAACAATGCAAAATTATGTGAAGGATTCAACCAAAACGGACTCATCCAAACTTCACTGAGTAGGACTACCCAAGATTCAAACCTTAGAACTGGACTCTATCTATTGCGACACGACCATGTGTCCAAGGCGTGATACCTAAATGATTATATTATCTACCTGTCAGAGATTATCGCATAGTGTTTTCTTGCTATCCGATCCTATCCTGTCCGTATCGGATCTGGGGTTGCCAGATGGCCGGTATTTCACCAACTTGACCGGTATTTCATTGCTAATTTAGTATAGGCCGGTGAAAGGCTGGTATTTTTAAAATCAGTGCCTGAAGCCGGTATTTTGAAAATAAATAGCCTAATTTACCCTAACTTCAAAGAGAAATAACGCAGAATTTTTCAAATTACATTGACTCTAGTAGGGAATCTTGTCAGGACAGTTCTTTCAGCAAAGTTTATTTATTGCTGTTGACGCAATCCTTGGTGCAATTGTTACGTCACATACATACAGCAATGTAATGAGCCAGCCAAAATACGGGCAAATGAGTAATTGTGGCTTAACAATACTGATTGTCTCTCTGTTTTCCCTGTGCCGCTTGCGAAATACGGCACGGCTTAGATCTGGCACTGTTGAAAAATCAAAATTGCCGGTATTTTTACAAAACGCATCTGGCAACTCTATTCTAATCTGAATCTTGTTTTGGTTAAAATTATACTGTCCGTATCTGAAAACTATCCGAAAGTGTATTATGATGCGCAACATACAGTTTTATGTAGTGTCGATTTTGCCTCATAAGGCATACGTGAAGTGTAGACTCAACCCTAACTCTAAATCCTGAAACCCAAACCTGAAGTCCGATCCTAAACCTTGACCATGCTCTGACACTAAACCTAATCATAAACTCTTAAACCCCAACCAGTTGTCTCTTTGCATATCCTGCTTGTCTCATGTCATGACCACTTCAACCAGTTGTGTTCAACTGAAGGCAAAAATATCAGCACAGTCTTTGCAAATGATAGCGTGACTCGAGTCAATTAGTCGACTCGTTTCACGATTTTTGTAACTCGGACTCGACTCACGTTGAGATAAATGGTGCATCGACTCGATTCGAGTCACGTTTTACACAGAATGACTCGACTCGAGTCACAATCAATGACTCGGACTATTGCAAATTTTGTTGAATTTGGATTGGATTCGGCCTGCAAAACTCTTCTAAATTTAGGATCCGGACCGGGATTGGACTTACTTAATGGAAAAGAAATGCGCCATTTTGTTTGTGGAAAGGCTGCATTTTTTAAATATTTTGGACTACATTTGGAATTGGACTTTACATTTGAAAAAATCTTGGACTGTGTGTGGACTTGGACTGAGTTTTGAAAATCAGGGCTGGATCGCAAAAGATGACAGTCCGCTCATCTCTGTAGCAAGTGTCATTACAGCTAGAAATAGCAAATATTTTTGTCACGTGATTTTCCCAGCAACAAGAGACGCAAATGCAATGTGGTATGTAAAGAATGTGATGTGGTCGGGTAGTATTAGTTCCTTCATTCAAACAGATCCTGCAGAATTATGCTGTGATTTTTCTTTTTTTTCAATATTTCCAGTTGCAATCCATGCGTAAAGTTCCAGCTTCTGTTTGAAAACCAGATCAATTACGCTGCAGCCTGTAGTACTAGTGTACAGTGATGGTACATTCATTTGATTCATTGCATTTGGATATGTGTAGGCTACTATGTTTTTTTTCAAAGTTTGTGGACCCTTGCCTCTGATTGCTTTCTGTATTTGCTTGTTATTTGTCTGATGTTTGCATATTTTTGATGATTTATACATCTCCATGCGAGCATTTGAGAATTGTGTACAACTACTAGGCCTAAGCAGAACATGCGATGCATCAATCAATTAACAGGCAGTGTCTATTTTGCCATCAGAGGCAAAAACACGGTGCCCTGTAAAAGGCGGAGCTCCATAAATAGCGGAGCTTGGTTGCAGAGGTTTGATGACGTAACCGGAGTCGCTAAAACCAATATTTTGCATTGTGCAATGAGAACTAAACGGTAGTAAAAGTAATTGCTCTGCTAAAGGTGATACATATTGTAACACTACGGTAAAAAGAGTCTATTTTGAAGTTGGATAATTTTTGGTTATCTGAGTTTCACAATGGTTCGGGAACAAAAAAATAGGTTTCAACAGTTGTGAATGTATCAAATTTTTAAACATTGCAAACTTCCATGCGTTCCATGTTTGGGGGAAACGCATTTTAAGTTGCAATGATACAACATTTTTCCTTCACTTGCTTTTGCACCGCAACTTTTTTCCACTCCAGTTTGAGTTACATCATCAAACCTCCGCAACCAAGCTCCGTTATTTATGGAGCTCCACCTTTTGCAAGGTACCCAAAAACACTGCTGGAGCTATTTTGCCATTAAAATAACCTGATATTGGTTGAATTGGTCATGTGACAAGGACGATATGCTTGAGTTAGCCTATGGTCCTTGTCAAATGACCTAAAACCCTAACAACCATAAACACTAAACCTTATGCCAAATATTAAACTCTAAACCTAACTTTTTAAATGCTGAACCTAAACCCTAAACGTAAAACCAAACCCAAAACCTAAACCCAGAATCTAAACCTGGAACCTAAACCCTAAACATAAAGCCTAAAACTTAAACCTTAAACTTCCAGTAAACCTAAACTCTGAACCTAAAACTCTGAACTTTTTTTGAAAAGTGCATGAAAAACATTCCCATAAAAGTGTTACCTTTAGTACTAGCAAATACAAAGCAAAAATTGTAAGAGCAGAACCGATGAGCTCTTCCACAGCAGATAGAGACTGTGTTCACCATACTGCTAATGTCACGAACTCAGTCTTATATCTGGAAAAAGCTAGATCGTGGTTTGAATGGTAAAATAGTCCCAGCTGACCTTTTGCTATTGGCAGCAAAATAGACACTACCAAATTAATAACAACATTGATGACATACTGTATGAGTTGTCGACATAATGTACATGCCATTTATCACTTGATGCTGATGTATTCAGACGGGTGTAGAGTAGACTTAAGATTCAATCATTCAATTTTAGAAGTTTATTTCAGTGGTAAGGTTTAATTTAGATTGCTGTTTAACATATATCATATTCTAATTAAACAGTGATATTCTAATTAAACTGCTCACTTACAAAGAAAGGAAGAACAAATTGGATTCAATGTCTCTCTTGAAAAGACGAGATAAATATGTAAGTGATTTATTTTAATAGTTGAGTTACAACTGGTTCTGTGTAAAAGTACATTTATGATTTAGGCTTATGTGTAAGTTTAGATATTAGCATAGCTTATGCCAATGCTTCATATTTTCTAATGCAAAATATGTAGCAGAAAAGGTAAATGCAAGCCCTGCATTTTATATTATAGTGAATTTATATTGTAGTTTAATGCAAGTGTCTTATGACAACCAAAGGAAATCAACAGTTTATTAAAAAGGGCTGGCAGGTTTCATGCAGCTTGTATATAATTATCAGAAGTCCCAATAAATAACATGCATAGCATAAATGTCTAGTGAAGTTCTGTCATTGTCAAGTGCATGTGTGATCTTTACAATAAGGAAGTGACTACAGATACGCCTGTCTTGATAAAAGGGTCCGTTTGTGATTCAAGCATTGTGGGTCTTGTGGTGTAGTGGTTAGGCGTGACCGCTACTATGTTTACGGTTTTAGGTTCAACTCTCACCTTCCCCACTTTTGTTTTGTTTTTTTTTCTTTACTTTTTTTCAGGCTTAGGTGTTACGTTTAAGGGTTAGTGTTAGGTTAAGGATAGGATAGAGTTAGGTTTGGGTTATCTTAGCTTAGGGTTAGCATTTGGTTAGGGTTAGGTTAGCTTAGGGTTAGGTTAGCATTAGGTTAGGGTTAGGTTAGGGCTACAGTTAGGGTTAGGTTTAGGGTTTATGTTTTACGTTTAGTTCGTTTCTACCAAGCCTACTGCATTCTCGTCGTGCGTAACTGTTAACGTCACATGTGGGGTATTCATAAGTTTTCTAATTTCAAGATCCACAGGCGTATCTATAGCCACTGCCTTACAATAAATCTAGCCGATCAACAGGTATGTGTTTGAGTAAGGAAGAGATGGGTGGTGTGTGCCAATATGTACGATGTGGCTCTTTGTGGTAACGCAATAAGAAATGTGCCTCTTGGTCTCTGACAGGTTGGCCACCCCTGGTACTAGATAAATGCTTTATTTTGATTCAGGTTAAATACACATGCATTACAGGTGACCAGTGATGAAGTTTCAAGGCTTGGTCTCGGTCTTGAAACTCGTCTTGAGACCCAGTTTTGTGAGTCTCAGTCTCAAAGGATTCAGATCTCGGTCACAGCCTGTTGTCTTGAGAGCTTGAATATTGCAAAGAACTGGCTTGGAAAATCTGGAAAAAAACTTTTATAATTCAACAAGTTTTTTGTTTGTTGTATTTTCAAGTAAGAAACAACCAAAACAGGTTGGAAAGATGCTATAAATTCAAAAAAATCAACTTAGACGTGATTACTACAGTTATTGAAAAATTCAGCAAAATCCATAAATTTTGAAGTCTCGGTCTCATATTTCAAGCCTCAGAATTTTTGATGAAGTCTCAATATCGAAGTTTAACAAGGTCTCGGTCTCGAAGGTTACGATCTTGACTACATCACTGCAGGTGACCACTGCAACAAATGTTCTAAAACAGTGTTCTTGAAGTATTGCCTCAATACCTCCAGGGGGTACTAAGATTAGACATTGGGAGTATTCAACAACATATTACCACTCTATCATTACATTCGTTCTAACAACCTAGCAACATTGTACCCACATGAAAATTAAGATTGGTGCTGCTGAATNTGATGCAGCCTTAGCAATGACCTTTTTCCTCACTATTTTAGTGAATATTTCTTTACCAATTCTATTTACGTCATTTTTTTGTTATGAAACTGTTCAAAAGGGGTGTCCAGATTGACGAAAGTTTGACTTAGGGGTGTTGAGGCATTAAAACTTTAGGACCACTGCTCTGAAAACATAGTTGATGCAAATTTAGGATGAGCTGAAGAAAACTGTAGCTAGGTAGTAGATGCAATCAGAAAGAAATGATTAAATGAGTTTTTTTATTTGAGTTTGCTCAATACAGTTGCTAGTAATACACCTGAATGTGAAAAAGAAGTAGAAAAAGTGGCAATCAGTTTGTTTTTTATCTAAATATGGCTGAAGTGATACACGTATTCCTTTGATTGTTAAACCACACTATGTAAAATTTATAATGTTGCAATTTGTAGGATCAAGATTGAGGCAGCAGTTTTATGCTACAAGTGAGTAGTGACAATTATGAGGAATGAATTTTTATTACTTAATCCATTTGGGCAAAAAAAACATTTAGCAAAAAAATTGGCTTAGATCTAATCAGTATGCAAAGTGATTCATATTTTTATTTACCTGTTTTAGATATGGATACTTTTATCTAATGTGCCTTGCAGTTGCATATCAACCCTAAATTATACATTGTGAAAGTAATCATTGCTTTTGCTATTTTGAATTGACAAAACGTGTCTCACATATGCAACTATCAGTGACAGTTAATCGTTTTTGCCAAAAATCATTAACTTGTTTATTCAATATTCTTTTGAAGCATTTTTTTATGAAGTGTGTCATTCATCTCATAGGCGTAGCCTGGGGGGGCCAAAGCAGCCATTCCCCCCAAAAAATTTTGGTAAATATAGTTATTTTGTGCTTAGAGAGGCGTTTTTCCAAATAAAATAGTGTTATTTGCCTAGAACCATACACTTTGGCCTCCCCCAAATTTTTGGGCTGGCTACGCCACTGATTCATCTTTGATTTTTCATGTTAAATTTATTATCTTTGATTTCAAGTTTTTGTTTTCCTACAGAAACATATTGGTTTGGCACTTGTTCCCCCTGCAGCTTTTGCAGCAGTTCCTGACAGCCCTCCTCCTAATCCCAAAGGCAAGCGTCATAAGACCAAGGTTGTTGCTTCCCCAATCGGTCCATTTGCTTTGTTTGCTCATAAAACAGGTAAATGTATTTTTATTTTATGGTTTTGGTGCAGACTTGTGGTCCATATCACAAGAGTAATCAAATAACATAGAAGTACAAAAATGGTTAGTCACACTACATTTTATATTGATCAACCTTATATTTAAATTAAAAAACAAAGCGTGTCTAGAATTAAAAAAAGGTTAGTACTTGTTTAAATAAGAAAGTTTTTGCAAGAAAGAAAGAAAGTTTATTTATACTTGCTTATATAGTTATCTATGAAAAGCCTTTCTTGGACAGCAAAGCATCAGGGACTTTGTCAAGGAAAATATATCTTGTTTATTGGGTAGACAATGCTCAGGTCTGGAAGGTACAGAGAGGAAATATTATTTTGAAACAAACCGCTAAATTTAAATATACAAATAGTCCAAATATACTTGCTTATGCATTTTATGTGTACTTTTTTATCATCACTTTTAGTGTGTATGAAATGAAGATCTCTGTGTTTAAATCTTTATGCTCAATACAATACTTAAACTTCTAATATTAATATAATGTTGAAGGTCTTGCCACAAGCAAAAACAAAAGGTTTGAGCATTTTTACAAGCATTTGCCTACTTATATATGAATTATTTGTGATAAAATATTCAAACTTTTACAAATCTGTGTTTTGCACCATGTCATAATTTTTTCAACTGCAGTGAAGCATACTTTGGCCCTAGTGCAGTGGTTCCCAAACTTTTTTAAGCACGACCCAAATCTGGGTTTCATGAACATCTCACGACCCAAGCTTGAAACATCGAAAAAAAGTGTATTGTATTTTATGTGCTTAGGAAGTGAAAATGTTTCAAACTATTCTGCTACTACACAGCTAAACGTTCATACTATCAACCCTGATACTCTACTGAACTATTCAGCTCTAAAATACTCCAGTAGTCAATGAATCTTAACTTAGCAACTGGTTGACTAGTTACAGCAAAGAGCTGCGCTGCCATTAAAACTCTTGGAAAACCACTTTTGATGCAATAATTCAATTTTAATAAGACGAAGCCAAATGAAATGCGAATGATGCAATAATTCAGTCTATGACGGAATGGAAAGAACTTGAAAAATGAAAGGAAAAAGTTCATTTTGACAGATTTGAATCATCTTGGCGAGGTCCATTTTTTACCCTTCATGACCCATGTTTGGGTCGCGACCTGTACTTTGGGAACCGCTGCCCTAGTGGAACTGATCGTTTTTGCATATGAGGTTTTTAACAACATTTTCTGCAGGCACCGATTAGGCATTGACAAGACCTTGCAACAATTTTGCCTTTGCCTTGACAGGCAAAACAAGCCTTGTCTTGCAGGTGGAACTCTGAAATTGGCATATGGATAGATGCAAGTTTCTTCTGTCACACACTAAATTTTTGCTTCTCATGCACAATTGCTTTTTAAAAAATCCTTCAATTATATGGAGCATAAAACTGGGATAGGCTTAACAGTTTCATTAACACCAAAAAAGCCTTCAAAAAACTATACATGTTTTTTTATTTTGAGACATTTCGGATTATTCTTAATTCATCTTCAGTCAAAATATAAAGCAACTTTATTTATTTATTTTTTTTTATTATTTCTTTTGACTAAAGGTGGATTAAGAATAATTGTTTTATCTTTTGACAGAAGATGGATTAAGAATAATCCAAAACGTCTCAAAATAAAACGTATAGTTTTTACGGCTTTTTTACTGTTAATGAAACCTTAAATTCCTGATGGGCTCCCAACATGCAAACCTCTACCTAATAGTAAAATAACTAGTCATTGAACTCCTGCATGGAAAGTGACAGTGAGGGAGAAACAATGTGTTGGAAATGCATGCTGTACTTTTGCTGGAAGGACAATGGCAATGCTCAAACTGACTTTTTGCTTGACAATATGCAAGAAAGGTGAAAAGTATTGAAGTTTACATTGAGAGCCTGCCATAATGCAGTAAAGTATGTAAGACATAAGCAATTGTAAATGCCTCATATGACCACCCTGTCATGAAATTCTGGCATAATATCAAAAAAGGCAACAAGAAATTAATCCTCTCATCTACAGTGGAGGTGCAAGTAAAAATAAAGTTGTTACATCAGTGTTGATATTTAAACATTTCAACACATTAGGTTATTCATCAAATAATACCACTATAAAAACTAGTATGCGATAAAACCTAAGTAACCATAACAAATTAAAGAGTTGCTAGTTCTACATGTAATAGCAAAAAAATTGACCACTAATGCATGAACTTTCCCTGAATCAAGCTGCCAATAAAGATGAAAGTTTGCTGAGCTTATTGCTTGTGTTGATTTCAGTGAGTGTGTATACCACAGCAGCCATTTTGATATGTGTCTGATGCATGGCAAAATTCCACGAAAATGTATCTATGTTACTGTTATACCTATTTGCAGAAACAAGACATAAGTGATGCTGATGCCTGCTCCCCTTGCAACAACTATCTTCAAGTTATTTGAACATTATGTCTTATCCAGTGATTTGCCATTTATAAATGATAGCAAGTTTGACTATAAGTTATAACATACTAACATGTGTGTGTTTTTTTCTCAATGACACTGTGACATGTTATGTAAACAAAGGCATCCTAGGTTTTCAACATTTTTGGATGCATCTAAGGTGAATGTCAGAACCCAACTACAACCTGCTATTTGAAAAATATATTAATTTACAACAATGAGCCTGTGTGCATAAGATTACTGATTAGTTAGTATGGGGACCATGCCATGTAAGTAAAGGGGGCATTTGTTTTTCATACCCCATTCACCGCAACCAGTCATTTAACGCAAGAGAGTTGTTTTGTTCATATCGATTCACTGTTTATCTTGATAAACTCTCACTTAATCTCAACCAGATGGGATGTTCTATATGATATATGCTTGCTAATCACTTGCTGTTTGCTGATCCTATATAAATAGTTATTCCTAGCATTGGCGGTCTGCAATGCCTTCTGAACATTTTTGTGACTACACTGCTGAACATGAAACAATATATAAGTATAAAAAGGCAGTTGATATACTAGTTTTTCTTTTGAAAAAGTGTATATATTCAGCAACCCCAGATGTTTTTCTGAAATGGTGTGAGTATTGAGTTTGCAGTCAAATACCTTGGTGTACCTCTCCATGTCTCACTGACAGATGGCAGCAACATTTAGAGATCAAGTAAGTAGCCTCCACAAAGGTAATGCATTAGAACCAGCCAGCAAATTTGTTTAGTAGGAAATCGATTTCACATAATTGTACGCATCCTCAGTTCTGAAATCTTATTCAGATAGACATTGAGGGCAATGGAAATCACTTTATTGTGCACCCAACAATCTAAGAAACACCATTGCTCATTGCTCAACCAAAGGTCAAAATACTTTCTTTCATGGGTGCTACTGTAGGTCTACTGCCATATGTCACCTACTCAGTTGCAACCATCAGTCTACTGCATGACCATATGTCGAGACATTTCAAAAAATTTCATGCTTTGATTCAAAACAAAGCATATGCATTGGTTCACTGATAGACATCTTGATGTTACGTTTTTTATATGCCCACTTCAAATGTCTGATGCTTTTCACAAGCCTTCTTTTTTGCACAGCATAATCATTATGCATCGTAAAAAGCAAACGCAGTAATTGCTGGAGTGTTGTTTCTGTATTTGTTGCTCACAATATTCCAACTAACACCTAATCCTTGATGTGTTATAAATAAGCACTTTTGTATCCTCTTACTAACTCTTGTTATATGGAACATAGGTTTGAGCCAAACATGTAGAAATAAATTTCAAAATATAATAACTTTGATGATGTTATGAAATAACTTTTGCCATACTCAACCATTTCTAGGCTTTTTGTAGTTCCTTAGACATTGTTTCAATGGTTGCTAACATCATACAATTTTGCTGTTATTTTGCTCTTGCCTTTGCTGTGCATTGCATAATTTTATTTGTTTTTGCTTGCCTTTTTACAAATTGCCTCTATCATTCGTTTAATTTTTTGACTGTTTTTGCAGCTCAAGCAATTGCTCTTGGTGGTGCTCATGGTGTTCTAGATGATATCGAATTGAGCTACGATGAGACTGATGGAAACACATCATTTCTGGAAAATGTGTGAAATTAGTAATTTGTGGCATATGCTATGAAAATAAGTCTTACTTATGTATCTGTGACTCTGTCACTATTAACTGAATTATGGAGTCACTGAAACAAGTATAATTCTGAAAGTAATATTTCGTGCTACTTTTGCAAAAATCCTTCATGGTCTTGTGTAAATGCCCTAGCCTGTGAATTCCTCAATCAATCCTGATTGTACTTGTAATCAGAACACAATAAACTTAGTATGTTTGTTGTTAATCATGAACAAAACTGCTCATTTGTTTTGCCTACAATTTTCATAAATTAAATTAGCATTTGCAAAGCACATATAGGTCTTGATTATTACTGTATTGCTCACAAGAATTTTAACTACAGTAATTATGTATGTTTGTCTTAATCCCCATTTGGCATGTGCAGGGTCTTTCATTAGGGAGGAAGCTTACAACTTCAAAAACTACACTAAATAGTGGCATAGACATTAGGACTTGTATGAATGATCTCAAGCATCACTTTCTTTAAAGTGTATAATGAAACTATCAACTATGTTCGTCGATTCAGTATTCTTTTCCAATCATTCAAATGAGCCTAGGTTTAAAAACATTTTAGTAAATATTGATTAATCAGTTTTGATCTATCTTTCGATTGGAAAACAAGCTTTCAATGGCTTTTTCAGCCTCTGAAAGCAAACTTGTCTTCTAAGCATTAGCCTTTCAAGATGAGCCTTTGTGCATGTGTGTGTGTGAAGCAAAATAATTGCTTTAATTTTCTTTTCAATATATGACAAACTGGTGAAATAGACCAATGCAGATCAGGTAACAGTGGTGTAGGAAGCGGGGGTGCAAGCATACCCCAAAAGTTTTGATCTGTCGAAAATCGTGGCAAAATCCCTGAAAATCTGGGCAAAAATGGTGCCCAACGTTGTTCTTGTTTGACTCAAAAAATGGTCCCCAACGTTTGCAAAAAACACATGAAGACCTTTTTTGGGATTCATACCAAAAAAAGGTCTGTGGCAGAAACTTTGTAGGCAAAAGTCGCTCAAAAAACTTTTCGGGCAAGTTTGGGAAAATTCGCGCAAAAATCCTTCGCACCTCGAGAAATTTGCCTGCTCCTACACCTATGTCAGGTAGCACAAGGGTTTGATACGTTTTTCGTTCAGAAATATACCTTTTTCATTCCACATGAATACAACGTTGGATACGTTGCGTTTATTTTCAATTCTGTGACATATTTACTGATCGTATAAATATGTATATATTTATATATACAAATTACGAAAGGGTGCACTACCTTTATACACATGTATTGTTGCAACATCCAAGACAGTTCGAACTTAAAGTGTTTTTTCGGTCATGACCAAATTTATTTTTAAATGACCGAAACAAATTGAAGTCAATTCAGTCATCACGTCTGAAAATGTAGGCTAGTGAATACTGTTACGGCGAGTTTTAATACTATTGCGGAACAAATGACCTAAATGTCTCAGCGAAAAAAATCAGTTTCGTGATTTAGCATTTGTGGTTTCATTGCTAAAGCAATCATCCTATTTTGCTGATCATCACAACAGTTCGCGCCTGCTGATGGGACACCCAGGCCCGTGGCCAGGTTTTAAGGTTTGGGGGAGCAACATACATTTTTAAGTAGGCAAGATCTTTGTTCATATGATATGTTTAAAACACATTTTTCTTGGCAAAAAGAAATTTGGGCACTGGGCAGCGCTTAGGAACACCCCGTGAGATTAGTGTATGTTTGTGCAGGTGCTCTGAACTAATTTTTCCTTTCTTTTGGTAGGACGAACTGTATGCTCGCGTGAAGCGCAGAGCTTCCAGAAACCAGCGTCAAGATCCAGAGTTCATTGACGAAGGTGATTTTTGCCAGCTATTTATTTTTTCTTTGCAGCGCACAAAATATGGAAGAGATTTTAAGTTTTTCATTTCTGGTGTTCCCACCGGATCTTGCAAAAACCATTGTGTTCCGACCCGGAACATTTGCACGAAACCGAAAAGACATCATACAATTAAGACATTCTGTCTTGTGGAAAAATGCGTGTTTTTGTTATTAGATATACGCAGATTCTTGGTGTGTAATGAATGAGACCTTAGTACAGTAGTTGCTAAAGTCAAGATGGTATGTTTAACTGCGTGCTTTTTAGAGAAAAATCAGAGGTGCAGGCACAGATATTATTTGTACAAGCTTGTTTTCACGACGTTATTTGTTCATGAACAGCTGCAGAAAGGTGCGGAACATGCAAAGTTCTGAAGACTCGGCAGAAAAACGAGGCTGGTGCTTCTCGAACGCAACGCCAAAAAAGAAAACGTTTGTGTGGAGATTGTTCATAAGTAGTGGAGTGACAGGATAGGCTTATTTTTGTTTTCTTTGCGTTTTGGAACTGCTTAATGATTTCTTGCTATTGGACAACAGGGCTCGCACAGAAATTATAAAAACCTACTTGAAAGCTTCACACTTAAGTTTACGTCTTCAGTTTTCAGAAAAAAACGAACGTAGAACAAACAGTTACCTTCAGCATCACCACTTGAGTTGTAGCAGCGAGTCATGCATCGAGATGACAGCAATGCTAATTGACTCGTAGATATTTAACATTTTTGTGATTCGCGATATTAGTCGAGTATCAGTAAATTCAAGCGCGTTAAACGCCATAAGCTAATTTTCAACGTGCCACACACCACGTTTCCCTGCAGGAAAGTGCTGTGCAACAGCTTTAATCCTAAATGGCGAAAAAAGGCAATCCTTATTGGAAACAGTTTGAGCGAAAATCAGTTTGGTTGGACTGGCATTAACCCAATTCATTCAATGAATGATGAGGTTGCTTCGAACATTAGTTTTGACCTATACATTCACGTAAGAACTTTTGCTGCCTTTTGACGCATCAGAATTGCAGTATAACTGAAAAGTAACGGAGAGCGCGAAGCTTGACACAGGCTGAGTCTTGTTCATTTTCAGTTTGACAGACGAGGCGGGATAAGCGAAAGAATAAACCGACTGATTCACCAGAACATTTCTTTAAGTAGATTGGCATCGACACAATGCGATCTGCAACAAATCAGTGACCCAGCACATCGCCACCCAACATCTTCCGTTGAGCTATATACCCATCTAGCCAACAGCGAAAATTTTTGACAAGCAGGATTAACTGTTGTTTCCAAGTATCTCAGCCAAGCTGTTTTTAATCCGAAGCATTAAAAAACTTGTTTGATGGTCGGGTACTGCGCTTGCGGCGATTAGCATTCCCGTGGGCTTTACTCCCCATCCTCACATGTTTGATTTTGCAGATATCGCATTTGTCGATGAAGCCGTCTCGCTTGAGGATGTTCCACTGCGAAGTCCAGAACGTCTCCCGGATTCTGCATCCAGTCTGACCAGAGTGAGTCCGGCAGACCGTTTGTTCCTGTTCCGTCCAAGGAACAGCACTGCACTGCTACTCTTTTCTCTTTACCAAAGCATATATGCTATTTTTGTTTTCTTTAACCGAGTTGACTTGCGTCAATTGTAAACCGAAAACAGCGAAATCATTCCGGCGTAAAAAATAGTTTCTATAGTTGTTCAGAGTTTTACGTACAATTGTTTGTACGTCGAGCCTTTTTTAGGGGGCATGCCACACTGTTTTTGTGCAAGGCCTTGAGATCGTCACGTTAATTAATCTATTGTGGAAACATGTGGCGACGATTGGCTTGTTTGTTACACACAGAGGCGTGGTCGTAGCAAGCCGCTGACGAAGAAAGGCGCAGAGCGCGCGAAGCTGAAGCTCGAGGCTAAGCTCGGTGCTGCCGAGCCATCCACTTCTGGAATGGTAAGTTTTCAAAAGCCGAATAAGTTTTCAAAAGTCTTGTCGAAAAAAGCACGACTGTAAACCTTGATGTAGAAGTATGCATTTCATTGCTAAATCACAGCTCAGCAGTGTTCGGTTACTTTTTCCAATATATTCTGCGCTGCAGGTTTTGTCGTAGCGCGCATCTGTTTCTTGTTCGGCGGACGTTATGAGCCTGTTCTGACAGAAATAATCTGCTTTTTTGCAAATTTCTGTTCCTGGAAACTATTTAGACCAGCTACGTCCAACCCGCGGGCCGCATGCGGCCCAGCCGAAGGTTTTGTGCGGCCAGGCTGTTTAGGTTTCAGCTGCAGTGAAAGTATCCTACATACAGACAACCAGTCCTTATTTTGATAATATTGATTTTGACATTTTGATGCAGGTAGTCCTCAGTGCCACTTCATCCCGTCTGTTACCATTGAAGTTAGAATTCGAACGCTTTCAGTACATTAGCTTAAGCTAAATTTAGTTTGTTAAGATCAAAGTAAGCCATTCAATATGCGGCCCTCGTTAATATGACATTCATTGTGCGGCCCTGGTTAAGATAGTGACATAATTTTTGGCTCAGCAAGCCATTTGGGTTGGACATAGCTGCTTTAGACGTATATTTTTGCCGTTAAACGTTACAAGGGAATTATTTTTATTATGTTTTTTCTGCCTCATGTCCAAAAAATCCGCAGGTCAGTTACTCCTCAAATGCTCTTGCGTTTTTCAAGCTTTCTCCGAGAGAGGAGATTCGCGCTGATGACGAAGTCACTTCACCGCGAGGAGTCCTCGGAGTCGCGGAAAGACAAGATGCTCTGGAGGAGGAGATGAGGCTCCGAGATGAGCAGAACCGTGAAATGATTATCAACTTAATGGCTGGCAAGCGGAATGCGTCCACGCCCGGTAAAAATCGGATCACTTCGCGCAGCGTCCATGCAGTCGGTTTCTACACATTTTGATATTTCGTAATTTTATCAACATGCGATCGACCTGTTTCAACAACGTAAGTCTTTGAAGCAATTAGACGTTCACCGAAATTCAACAAACCAACCTGCCTGTGGGATAGAGCGCGCACCACAGATGCTGGTAGGCATGGTTCGAATCCCGGTCGGAGATTTGAAAAACTTGCGACCTGTTCAGCCTCGTGCTCTGCAATGTTCGATTATAACCGCTTTGTACGCCCTACGGATATATGGATTGTCACGAGTGTTTTGCGAGAGCCCAACTCCTCTCCGCATGGCCCAAGGCGCAAAGCGAGCATAATGAAACTTTTTTTTTCTTTCTTTCCTAAATTAAAAACTGTACTTTGCTGCTATTCTCGTCGAAACAACTGTCGCATTCAGTGCGCTACGTCATGAGTATCTGAAACTCTAGGAGTTGGTCATTTGTGTTTTCATTTTGTTTTTAATGTTCTAAGCCTTTCTGTTTTATATTACGGCAAGCAGAAAACTTGCCAGTAGTTCAAGGAAATTTGTCAGATAAATCATAGGAACGAAAAACATTTTAAATGCAGTTGTTGTTTTATGTTACAAATCACCTGTTTGGTTCCAGGCATGCGTACTGGTGGCAAGCAGGGCGAAGACAGAGACGAAGTGCTCGAGACTTTCAATGTGGACGATTCCGACAAACTGCAAGAAATTGCCAATCTGCTGAAGGAGCAAAGTACGATGATTAAAATGTTCAGTTCACGCAACATGAAGCACGACGGGCTGCGACGAGACTCGTCGTTCACGCTTCTTTGTTGAGAATAAGGCTTCCTTTCATTTTTTTGAGAGTCGTCGCATACCACTGTTGCAGTAGTGTAAATGGTGCATAGAATGTCAATGATTTCGTGAGGCATTTGCAACAAAGTGTCAGGAGTGGAATGTATGTTCAGGAACTTTATTTCCTCTTGCAGGTCTTAAAAGCTCGATTTTGGATCCTTCTTCTCAGCTCCTTCCCTTAAAATATCTGCAGGTTGCTCAAAGTTTATCTCCCTTGCCTTTGAACCTTGAAGACTTCACACCGTGCCTTCCCTAAAAAATCCAACCGAGCTTTTCGGCCAAACGCAGTGCTGCACTAGTTTCTAACTGGGGTATTTCCAACCCGCTTTTCCAACTAGTTTCTAACTGGGGTATTTCCAAATAAAAGCTTTACCTGTCGCTTGCACCAGGTTTCGCGGGCGCCGAGGGGGCGGCGCTGAAGTATCACATGCAAGAGATGATCGACGAAAACCACGTCCTCAAAGACACCGTCCGACGGCTGAACGTCGAGCTGAGCAAGTATCAGGAGAAGTACGGTGACGATCCCGGTGCTTTGGACGACGTTTCGGGAATTCCTGCCGATGGACCCGTGCCCAAATGGCTGGTCGGTGACCTCTTAATCTCGCTTGGTTATGCGTGCAACTCCCCTGTGTTAACTTTAGCGCTATTCGTTAAACGGATGCATGTTGGATTGTTGCTGGAAATTCGTGCGGTTTCTTTGAGCGCCTGGTGTCGACTTGCAAAAATATTGCCGTCACGCACAGCTAGCGACCTGACTCGGGATGTGTTGTTGCGGGACAGGTCGATCCACGGTACTTATCACCGTTATTCGCGAGTTACGACAAGGAGATCGAACTGAGGAACGAAATGATCGCCAAGTACGACGCTCAAGGCAAGAAACTAAGCAAACAGGTAAGTCCCGCCTCACTTGCTGTACCTCCGAACGTTATTGTCGTATGCGGTTGGTATTTGACAGTCAACCCTAGTCTGTTGGTGCGGGGTTCGAACCCGCATTGACTCGAGCTGGAAGACGAAAAGCGTGGAAATCTGCCGTGCCTTTGCTGGCTTTTATAGTGCTGCTCCATAACATTGAACTGTTGGCAGAATTAAGCAATTGAAAATGGCCTATGTTCCGACATAATGATCTCTCCCAGAAACCACCACGAGACCCTCATTTTTCGGAAAGACTAAAAAGATCGTCAACTTTTGGCACGCACTATAAAAACCTAAAAAAATTGACAAACACAAAACTTTTACTAAACTTTTTGATATCTTTACAACCTTTCACCGAAACGAAATACTTGTGATATAATAACTCCTCCCCAAAAAACACATCAGTGAGCCGCTTTCGGGCTTGGGCTGCTGGTATGCAACGCACAGGTCAATACAGATCTGCATTGTACTGTGCGTCTGCTGCACAAGCATTGCAGCTGCAGAGACGTGAACTGAGCAATGGCAGGAACCCATTCAGCGACAACTGAGTCGGTTCTTTTGTGTCGCGTGCTGGCTTAGAGGCATCTAGCCGCGATTATGTCAGTTCGACCAACGCAGTCCTGTGCCCTACCACCCGCAGTGAAGCGGTTACAACAGTGGTACCCTGTGAGAGATCAAGCTGAGCTGTCCATTGCGAACTCGCCCTCGTTTATCAAGAGTGCTTAGCCTGCACTTGAACAGTGATAGCGCAACTGGCATGCGCCAGGAACCCAGGAATGGAAGGCCGTCATTCAGTGTTTGACAAGCGACAGCAGTTGCTGCTGCTCTGGCTCCATAGTGTTGTGGTGAAATTTTTCTGGCGCTTGGTTGTGATGCTTCAGTCTAGCTTACCCGGACGCACCGATTTGAACGAACAACATCGCAAATCAAAGCCTGCCGCAACAAAAAATCATTTCACTGCCCAGTTTGAGAAATTTGTTTCTGAAAACGGAAGGTCGCGAGCAAACGTTTTCTGCCACTGGAGAGGAAATTAAAAAAGATTGCCAAACTTATAACAACAAAGCGACTAAAACAATACTAACCAGTGACGTAGCTTGGACGTGCCGGTACCGAACTGCTGCCTTCATCATGGGTGTTAAAGATCTGTGTTTCGATGCTTAGGTTGAGGAAATTGTCGCCGAAAACGAAACGTTACGAACGATCACCAAGGACAAACGAGCTGAACCGTACGTCGCCCAAGAAAAATGGTAAAGCCCATGACTGACTGACGTTTTTGTTGTTTGTTTTGAAAACCTGCCACAGGAGTGGTTGCCTTGTTTGCTTTCTTCTTTGGACTTCAGGGACAATGTCAAAGAGCAGAACACTCTAATGCTGGAAGAAATCCAGGTGATGGTGGAACAGCTGGAGCTAATGGAACAAAAAATGCGAGAAATGCACGGCAGACATGTGGACGAAGGTGAATGGTTGCTTCATACATCTTGCCGATAAGTGCACGATAGAATTCGTTTTTTGTTTCCTACTTGCTTCTACGTTTTTTCATTTCAACCTGTCTAGAAATTCTGCTTGTACTTTTCTTATTGGTTAGTTAAGCAAGTCGGTCACTCAAAATACAAAATAGGTTTAAGTAGTAACCATGGACTTGGCGCAATTATCTCTAGCCATTATCAGTTAGTACCTTCCATATTGCTAATGTACCTTTTCTTGCAGGCAAGACTGAAAAGAAGCATAAGTGTTCTACTATAAAGTTATTTTCCCCTAATTTTTTCATATAAACGAAAGCTACAAGTTGCATGTCAACATAAAACTGGTCCGTATCGTAAGAAAGCGGCCTCGAATTGCCCTTTCATGTAATCGATTTAGGAACTTGTTCCACACAGTACACCGTGACAACTTCAAAGCATTTGACCTGTCTGGCCTTTCTTCCAGTCGCACGACTCTCGAAGCGCCTCGCAATGGCGGACGCCGAATACCAGCAAGCCGAGAAGGAGCGCAAGGCGCTGAAAGACAATCTGCGCGAGCTGCAGGAAAAGCACGACCAGCTCAAGATCGAAAGCAGTGAAAAAGTTCCGGCGCAAGATCACGTGCGCACGGTGGCGAACTTCAAAAAGTGAGCGGCATCGTTGCAGGGCCGTCGCCAGCGTGGGGCCAGTGGTGCCCGCCCCCCTCCATTTAAAATCTGTGCCCCCCCCATTTCGCGTTTGGTCCCCTGGTTGCTACATACATCCAATACAGTTCCTTTGAAATGTGGCGCCCCCTTCTGGTTCTTGGCCCCTCCTGGTTTTTGACCCCCCCTGCTGCTAAATCCTGGCGACGGGCCTGCATCGTTGTGCTGGCGTGCGTGCCTTCCTGGACGAGGTTTCGGCCTGCTGTAATTAAATATTCTTTTTTTGCTCGCAGCGAAATAGAAGACTTGAAAGAAAAGCAGCTGCAGGAACTTAAAGGGCTGATGAACAAGCTCAAGGTAGAGAGGTGTTTGGTAACTAAAACGAAAGCCGTGCATCTCCTGCAAGCAATTCAACGAACGTGATGTTCGTGAATATGAGACCGATATTCCGTCTCACAATCTTTTGTTTTATCGCTAACCCAGGTGTTTCATTTTATTGTAGTCCATGTTTTGTTTCCAAAACTTTAACTGGTAGAGTTAGTGATCAAGTAATGTTTCTATAATTCATCTCGAAAAAACAGTTGCATGGAACATAACGGCAATTCTGAATGTTTTTCAAAAAACAGCGTGTGTTTCGTCATATTCAGCGCGAAACGCTCACACGCGCTTGCAACTTTCGCTGTGATTTCTTTCATCAGGGCGCGTTGAGAGACTGCCTTGCGCTTGAGCTCAAAACGTGTGTTTACCGCGCAGCGACCTTTCTTCTACAAGCCAGGGTTAGTTACCGTGAGTCGCACAAATCTTTCTTAACCAGGACGTACATAAAGAGAGAAGCGATGCGCTCCTTCAAGTTACAGAAGAGAAGGCGCTGAACAAACAGCTTGAGGGGGAAGTTGATGCACTGAAGTCATCGAGAATGTGAGCATGTTCAAAAATTTATTCTTGTCACTGCCACCCCCCCGCCGTCGTTTTTTTAAAAAATTTATGTGTACCAAAAATGGTGGCGTTTTTTAGACTGGTCCGGCGCATGTTATTTATGAATGACTTCCCGCTTCGTTCTCATGTCTTGTTGACAGCTATTCAAGAAAAGCAACAGGAAGCTTGCTCGTACACTTCAACTGATTGAGTGGTAGTTAAGCTTGCCCTGGCTGCTTTGCTTTCTCTTTTCCTGTCATTGGTTGTTCTTGTTAAGCCCGTTGGCAGTTCAGAAAAAAAGCTCTCACGTAATTTGCAATGATCGCGGATGAATATTGGTTACCGTCACTTGTCGTCACCAGGGTAGTTCCTGCGTCACCCACTAGGTTTCTTCAAAATTCGTTTCATACCTTTGGTGACGTCTTTTTGATGACGTCCAAATGAATAAGGTCCTTTTCACCACTTTCCACGATCAGGTATCTGCGAGTGCGTTGCCAGATTAAGCGAAAGACTCAAAAAGGTCATTACAGCCTATTGAATGGAGAGCACCAACTGCAAACGGAAGGGAGCGCCTATACTACTGGCGATGGTCATGCGGGCATTGTTTGGGGGAGCATTGCCTGACGTCATAGTTCAGGCGCAACGTCATTAACAGAAAAAAGTCGTGGTTGACACAAGGTGCTGTTGACGACCGATAGAAAACAGCAGGGTCAAAATCTGTCTTTCTTGAGTTAACACACTGTGTTGTGTTAACACGCTATGTTGTGTCGTATTAACACGTTGTGTCGCAAAGCGGTGTCAGGGTTGAACCGCGACAGTTGGAAACTTCGTAGAAATGAAGTTCTTTATTTTTCGAGAGTGCAAAACTCAGTGGAAAATACACAAAAGTTTTGCAATAAAAGCCACATTGAGAGAGCCATGCTCGGGGACGACTGATAGAACATTCTTTCCATGTTGCGATTTTCAATTCGCTGAAAAGACTTTTCAACTACATTTGAGCACGTATTCACGTATGGTTTAAATCGTTGCCTATTCCATGTTGCTTGTCATTCGCAAGCAGCGTTTGAGAACCCAAAACCATGAACTGTGCTTCAAGTCGCTCGTCTTTGCTTCCAGCACCGGCGCAGCGACACGTTTGGTTCGCTTCTACTTGCAAATTTACGGTGGCGCTCGTAAAAATCACTAAACATTTGTGCAAAAAACTTGCCGAGAAAGCGTTCTCGGATGCCTTGCGCAGAACTGCATCGGCATCTTTGCCATGTTTGTTTCCCTACACGCCTTATGTTTCAGGTCGTGTTAATGGCATTAAACGTTATTTACGCTCTGCAAGTGACATGCTCCCGCTGGAGCTTAGACTTGGATGTTTTGATGACTCATTTTCGATTTTATTTTTTTGTTTGTTTGTGCAGGAAGTTGAATTCTGAGATCGAACAGCTCCGGGAAAGTCTCGAGGAAACCGAGCGACGAGAAACGGAATGTCAGCTGCACCTCGCGAACGCGATTCGCGTCGCGGAAAAGGCGAGCATCGAACGCGCGACCCTCGCGTCTCTGGCGGAGCGAGAACAGAAGTCCGCGAACTTGGCGCTGGAGCGCTCCATGCGCGAGAAGTGGGAGATGGGGCGAATGGAAGAAACCTTAAAGGTAAGGCGTGTTCTGCTGATCTGATAAGATCGGGAACAACAATGCTAGAGTTTGAAAAAAACAGTTTCCTCTGACACTAATTACTGCCTGAATGGTGCGGTAAGCAACTGTAGAAGTACTTGAGCCTGTTGGGCATGACTCACTACTTTCTTCCGCCAAGTGTTACCGACTTTCGCTACAGCCAAATGATAGAAAAGGCAGCGCATTTCAAACAATGCACCTGGAAATCCAGTTCAACTTTGTTGACCTCGAATTTTCTTTCTACAGCAATGCAAGATCGAATTGGCGAGCAAGAACAAGGACGTAAACGACCGGCTCCGAGAGGTGGAAGAAACGCATGTGGGCCACATGAGGGAGCAGGAGCTCGAGATGCTCAGGCTCAGGAAGCTACTGCAGCAGAAGCAGCGAGACTTGGACGATATGGCGCGAAGCAAGAAGTAAGTTCCTCCACCGAGCGCCGTGTTTCATTTCGCAGCAGGCAGAACTTTAGCGACGAGTGCCGTGTTTTGCGATTCTATTTCTAGCCCTGCGTAGAACGTTTTCGTCATGATTTTCAGGGTCGTTCAGGCTTTTACGCCAGGCCATGCGGTACGTGGCTTCCTTTGCCGTATGTTAAGAACTCTGTTTGGTTCAGTTTCGTTTACACTCGCCGTTGTACTTCTGTCGGAGTGTCACGACCTTCCGCCCTTGCGAGGAAGCGGTTCACGCGCGATGCTGCAGTTGACTCGCCACCAGTGCAGCAGTCACTGCGGAAAAGGCCGCGTGGCCCACGGCGCAAGCGGCGATGGGCACCCGCTGACCACTCTTGACGCTCCGAAGAAGTAGAAAATCGAGTTTAAACGAAACTGAATTGAACTGAATTTTTTCGCAAATGTGGAATACATGCCTGAGTAGTACTTGACTGTGCAAAATGATAGTTTAGTTTTTCATTTTTTTTTTGTCATTGTTTCACCAGGTCAATCTACTGTGCTTTGCTGTTTTCAGAAATGCTGATCAAGTTTTTAGTGACAATTAACTCTTTTCTTTTTTCTGCTTCCCCATACGCAGACAAATTGAAACCGAACTCGAAACAGTTTGGCAAGCCGCGCATAACGAAAACCGCATGATGATGGAAGCTCTCCACAAGTCGAAAAGGATATTTTGACATTGCATAGCAGCCCTCCATCAAATCTTCTGCAGTAACGTAACGTCATAAGTGCTTTTGCGTTGTCATGTTTGTCGCCATCTTCGTTTGGTACTTGCAGTCGTTGCACTCGCAGCACATGTTAATTGCTTTTAATGTGAGTCATCAACGCTTTCTCCGTGAGAGATTATCCACTGTTGCTGCATGACTTTGTGTTATGTGTTAAACGTTTATTTAAACTTTCATGTGTTCATGAACCGCGCATGTGTTTAACAGCAATTATCATTATCGATCTAGAGTGCGGTTAACAAACTTGCGATCAATTAAATGTTAATATGCGTGGCTCACGTTGGTTATCTCATTGCAACGAATAAGGAACGGCGGTCTTTGGATTTTGTTACGGCAAATGCGTTTTCCACGATTTCTCTATCTCTGTTTATTATGTCAAAACTGCTGTATCGCTTGTTAATCTTTTACTTTTGGCAGCGTTTTTAGATAAAAGTACGCTGGAAAAAGCGCATTGTTAAAAATAGTCTATAAAAGCTATCAACTTTTGCCAGACAGAAATCTCGTTACTCTGTGTTCTTGCAGCTCATTCTCTGAAATTCCTGCCTTGTTACCTGAATGTAAAGCTGGTGTTCTGCTAACGAGAAAAAAGCCTACAGTCAATTTACAGTTGTATACGATACTTGTCATGCGCATATTTCTCCGGTTACCACACTTTTAACCAAGTAGTGCTAAACAGGCAATGCAGCATCAAATGACTGGTTTCAAAATTGAGCCAACAACGAAATTGACAAGAAGCAAGGAGTGCTTTATTTCTTGAAGGTATACTTAAACACGCTTGACGTGCTCAGTTTTGCCATTATTCTCGTTTTTTTTAACTCTTTTCATGGAATCGTTCGATTATTTAAACAGCCGTTACTTTTTTGTCTCTTTGTTTAAAGTAAACCCGCATGATAAATTTCAGCGCATTTTTACAGTTTAGCATCGCCCTTGCTTGAGAGATTGTAATGCGTAGCTTCCATTAGCGCGACGAGGTACTGCTTTGATGTCGATGAGTGCAGTTGATTCACTTTCCCAGCCCGCTTCAGCTGGAAGTTCCGCGAATGGGTATCACAGCAACGCTGGTCCAGTTATCGGGCAATCGAACATCCTGCATGAGCGTTGTGGGGGAGTACAGGTCTTGATTTCGCTTCCGCCGCAAAAAGCGTCAATTCGACGCAAAACGTTCGGCATTACACTAGGTTCGAATAAAAAGAATTAATCTCAGTGCAAAAAATAAGAAGTAAACAAATACAGACATGAAAGAAGCGTAATCTCCGCTGGACTCTTCACATATAAGAAAATTATGTTGCGTAGAACAAGTTAGCGCTAAAATTACGTAATGGATTTTATGTGCGACTTTAAACCATCGCAGTTTTGCTTAGCCTGCTCGCGAAAGTCAGCGCCAGCAGAGCTCATATTTTCACCTTACGATGCCGCACTTACGTCATACCCCCAATTGTGACGTAAGAACGAGCATTGTAGATGCTGATGCACTTTGCATTGGAAGTGTTAGGAACGAAAGTAACCTTGCAGTCATCCGCTTGTCTTCACGCTTAGCGAATTGCTTAGCTTCTTCACAATGTTTACAGTTTTTCTGTGCACTGTGTTTCTCGATGCAGTCTGTCGCTTTGTGTGCTGTGAACTTTTGATGTTGAAATAAAACGGTACATCGACGCGTGAAGAAACCAAGTCAATAGAAGGGTTTGCAAAAGAACCAGCCATTCTTGGATTTCATCTTCAAACTTGTTGAAATGGGCGAAACCTTTTCGACAGTTTCACATTTTTCTTTTCCGAAAGTGTGCACTACGTTGAACCAGGCCCGTAACCAGCGCTGGGACACCAGGGGGGGACGAAGAGTTTTCTGAGAAGGGCCCAAACTTTTTAAACTGTGGCCAACACATTTTACCAGAGGCGGACGAAAATTTTTCTTTATCGGGCCTGCGTTGAAATACAGTGTTAGGTAAGGTATCTTATCATCTCGTTCAACATATACCAAACTTGCTGAAAAGTCCTTGTAACTAGTGATGCTTTATAGTCAAACTCACAATATGCATGCACCGTGTCAAGTTTTAACAGCTTGTAGAGTAGTGGTCGGCAATCTGTGGGTAATTTAGCACTTTTTATTGGACCGATGCTGTTGTGGCCGCGTCCTCGTGGTAATGGTATGTAAGAGCTACAGTCCCGCGCGGGTTGCGTGGGCTATAGCACATAGGTTACTAACAGTAACAACTACGGATTGTTTGACGTTAACAAAGCGCTGTTGTTATTATGTGGCGTACGACAAACATAACACTACTGTACCGTGTAACAAGGAACTGAATGCAATATGAGCTTGAAATTGGACCTTAAAAAATAAGCACGGGCCTTTTATTACGACTTAAAGGGTGGTTTGGGCCACCATAGCGAAAGTTTGCCGATCATTTTTTTAGAGCAAGGTACTGTCCTGTTTACCGATCATCAAATGAATTCGAGTGCAAGAAAAGCAGGGCTTTATTTTAATCGAATTATCGCGCCCTGCCAGTCAGTTGTCAATCAAGTCGCACATGACCTTGAAACCTTTCTTCTTGCGTTCGAGGTTGAACAGTCTTGGCTGCGAGCCATGCCGGATGACTTGGACAACTTTGGCTCCCCTGCATAGAAAACGTTGCCGTAATCAAACAAGAGATAAACTTTAAAAACAAGATAATCATCTTTTGGCGAGTAAAACGGACCCACGTAAAACCTATTCCCAGCACACGCTTTTCTTCTAGTACCTTGCGGTAAAAATTACTCGAGGTGCTGTGGAAACAAAATGGTGGGGAACGCTTTCTTGCTGGAGAATAACAACATTTATAAAAAAAAGAAGGGGGCGCCATTTTCGCGAGTACCTCGAAATCGTCCTTTTGGACAATTTTAATGTGTGGTACAACAGGACAAGGCTGAGGTAGAAACAAGTTTGCTTTATCGACAAGGTCAGGTGCTCAACAATATTTTGAAGATGATGTACCTTACAACGAAAAAATAAAAATGCACTGAAGTTGAGGTGTCCCTTGTACGTCGAACAGCCCTCCTGCCAAATATTGGGCTCCAGATCCCGAACCCCATGCTCATAGTCCCAATGGTGAAAATTGCTGTTTCAAAAAGTCGTTATCGTGTATGGATGAAACACGAAGGCGGTTTATAATCGCATACAGTACAGTAAGATTTGTTGGCTGCATAAGTGGAACATCCCGCATCGCCTTTGAAAGTAAAAAAAAATTAACGAAGAGGATCTTTTCAAAAAACTATCAGATGAGAAATCATCGGTTCATAGCCCTATTTCAGGTTTGCAAAAAAGACAAACAAAAAGGGGTACTATGAAAAATTGACTTGAAATTGACGCCTTCGTCTGCAAGCTCATTAAAAGTTTTTATTTGCAGTGAGCCAAATAGGTACTTGCTATTATTTCCAGCGTATTTAGTAATTCAACGCGCCCACATAATGTGCGAATGTGCAGATAACGACCCCCCGCAGCGTTCGCACAAAACGCTGGGGGGTCGTTATCTATACTGATGAGGCATAGGCGTAGCCAGGGCTTCTACAGGGCCATGGCCCGCCCCCAATTTTTAGAACAATAGTCATTTTGTGCTTTGCGAGGCGGTATCCCAAACAAAATAGCGTTATTCGCCCTAAATCAAACATTTTGGCCCCCCAAATATTTGGGCTGGCTACGCTACTGCGATGAGGGTCGTTAGTGGGCGTTCGCTCAAAACGCCGCTTACCATGCGCAACCCGTAACGACACGCAAAGAACACGGACGGTTAACAGCAAAAGTGTACACCTGCCACTTCAAACCAATTTCCTGACCACTGAACAAAGCTTGTTTTGATACAAATCATCAGTCAAGGCGTATAAGTCGCAAGCTTTCACATGAGGGATAACTGAGATCTTCGATATCGGCAATCAGCTGCATGTTGATCACCCATTAGACTTCAATTCTCACCGAGGTTTGTTCGCATACCTTGTCATGCTGACACCGAAATTCAACTACAAATCGGCCATCAACTTAAAATCATCAGAAGCAAATCAACTAACTGTTGACATGTGCTGTACGAGACAACCTGGCGAACAGATTCGTTTCGGTGTCTCGGCGTTTTTTCCTGGACTTGAGTAAAAGTACTGTATATATTGCTTGCGTTTGCACCAATCCACTCAACTCCGCAAATATTTAGCTGCTTTACCTGGTCCAGACTTTCATGAACAACTCGTGTTCGTCTTGTTCGTCATCGACAAGTCTAGTGACAACTTTCTTGCGAGGTGGGAGGATCAGCTTCAGTCCGTGCTCCAAAGTGAAATGCAAGGTGGGGGGATCGTTATCTGGACGTAGATTTGTATAAATGTTTTCTTGGTTTTACTTGCTTTCATACACAGCCGTGGTATAAAAACATTAAACTCTTAAAAAACAACACTCAACGACATCTTTCGTTTGGAGTCATTCGGGCGAAGAGTGACGTAAATGAGGTAAATGCACAAAGAGTTTCAGTACATAGTTTATGTCAAAAGTCATGAACTGTCCCCCCAAAGGCAGCTACTTTGTTGCAGCCCACATTTAAACCATTCTGCGATCAACAGAATCATTCCTACGTTTCAAAGAAAAAAAATTTTGCGATATAATCCAAAAGCACGGAACACAATTTTTGACTTGTTAAGAACACGCACTCACACAAAAGTCCCTTAACGCGTTCGAAAGGCTCTTCTTTTTTACTCAAGTCGTTCACGTAATCAGGAAATGTCCTGCTTGGTTTCGGTGAAATGTATTCCTCGGACTCCACCGCCTTCTGGTCCATTAGTGACATTTGCAAACAATACAAAAAACAGTTTGTTGTATGCGATAATTGAAAAATGAATTAACAAGAGCGTTCAACGTAAAATCTGGCAGTACTGCATGACGATGACAGATGTTTTTGGTGAATAAAGGAAAATAATGCTTGCAAGGATCTTTTATCTTTGTACTACGTAAGCAAACGTTTCCAGAAACTTTATTGAAAAAAATCGTTTTATACGAACATTCGACCAGGTCCCCAACTGGCTGATACTTTCAGGGGTGAGAATGATTGAAAAGTTCTTGGCGCTTTCAAAATGTTTCCAAAACATCGGGGGGGGGAGTTTGTCGGTTGCTCCCCCCTGGTTGTGGGCCTGCATTTAACCCATAAATCCTGGTGCCATGGCTACAGTTCTTATAATCGTCATAAAGTTTTAGTACGCCCTTTCCTAAAATAAAAATTTACCCAACCGTCTACTCTACATTCTAAATGGAGACTTCATGCTTTCATACTGCCGAAATGAAAGTCATCTGTCAGTGCAGCTGTTTTGAACTGCATAAATATTTTGACGAACACAGCAACGGCCACAACAACGAAGATAATAAGATTTTGCCGGAAGGGTGTCGGAAGAATTTTTCCAGCGAGGGGCCACTACTGGAGTTTTACAAAAATTTTTGTAGGAGGGGCCAAAAATGCTGAAATTTGTTTTTTCCTACTCGAAACTAAGAAAACAACATTTTTTTGCTGAAATTTTCAAAACCCGCCCACCCTGCCC
>JGI24158J21664_10000836_pt1 | contig 31322 bp, 24 predicted proteins | sample Ectturendosymbi3_FD_21664 | JGI IMG/M metagenome (IMG submission 21664)
TGTTGACAATATGGGGTGTCCAAGTGGTACAAGATCATAATAAGGTTGGGATCCCCTGCTCAAGCATCTACAGCAGTGCAACCCAAAACTTTCTGATGTTTTTTCAATGGAAACTAGAAGACTTGTTGCATTTTTTAGGGTTTGAACAGTTTTTTAGCTCAATCACTTGGCGAGTTATGGAGTTGCAAAGACTTGCACAATATAGGGAAATTATAAGGAAAATCCACCTTGAACATATGGCTACCCAGTGATTATAATTCTTTTAAATAAAAACAAATTTATTGATGCAGTATGACCGTATGCATTTACACTGACTTGCCAAACAAAGAAGTAATTTTGGACTGTTATAAGTGTTTCAGTGACTGTTCCACATTTATACCCTTTATTTAGAAAAAAGAGGCTTTCATGCCAGTTTGTCCTAAGCATGAAATTTGACGGAATTCCTTATTATGTTGCTTAAAGTCAGTGGTTTCATACTGACATGTATGATAGTCCCTTTTTTTTCAACTTAAGATTTTCATCAGTGTATTGTAAGAATTTTCTACAAGTGTTCTAAGTCTTTGGCTTAGACATCTTTATAAAGTGCAGATCCCAAAAGCAAGGCACTGCAACACGCATATTTAACCTTACGTAGTGATTACTCAAAAAGCATTGGGCAACAACCATGAAAACTGACAATTTTGTCATACGTGTAGTAATAATGGGGTTTAGTCAGTTGAGCATTCAAGGCGGGTGATATAAACACAGTCCGAAACCAAAGCCATGAGAAAGGTACCTAATGGCCACATAGACCATGTGTTGTGCTGTGGATACCCTTGGTCTACAGAGTCCTATTGTATGCAACTTGTTATCTAGGTTGGTCAGTGAAAAAACATACTCTCTCAAAATTTTCACACAGGAAGATAAACGTTAAGAGTCACTACAAAGCTTATAGCCAAAAGCACAGATTCTGTAATTTTGGTCTAAGGTAATTAACCTGTGAAACAACAGAGTAGTGATAACTGTTTGATTGTTTGACAGTGCTACTATGTTATACAACTAGTTGTTCTTGTTTGGCTTCAATTTCTGGTTTAACTCTAGAATGAAATTATTCAATGTAAAAAGTCGATTCAAGCAATGATGATCTATTATCAGTAGTGTAGTAGAGCATCACACTATTTTGTTGTGTTTTTTGTTAATTCTGTATCAAAGTGAAATTAATCTGTGAGTTTATGACAAACTGCAATGCATTAAGTTACCTGTTAGGCTAAACAAGCTATGGTGTCTTAGTCCTTCCAAAATGTTTGCAGAGTTGTCTTAGGTTTTAAGGTTGTCATAATGTGTTGCTATTCACAAAATAAAGTAATATAATTCTATGACTTATTAGATGTTGCTCAATGTAAAGAAATTTGTAGTAGTTTTTATAAGACTAGCTTGTGTTTAAAATAATACACTGAAAACTGTATGTTAATATGAAACCTTTATGGCAAAAATGTGATAAGGTAAAGTTTATGGTAAAGTTTATTATTTATTTTCCCTGAAAGAACTCAACAATTCATGAACGAATATGAAGCACAGGTGTTATTGCAGAGAAACAGTCAAGCAACCTTATTGACCACTCAACAGTTGTCACCCTGGATATTATGTTTTTGAAGTTTAGAAATGCACATGCACAAAAAGAAACAAAGAAAAGCAACTGAAGCATCATAATAAAAGTACAAAAACATAGCAGCGATAAATCAAATAACTATAACAGACACAACTTTCAAAATTGTAAGCAAGTATATATTTAATAATTTCAACATAGTCAATATTATAATCAGTTTTTTACATGTTTTAAAGACCTGGTGTTATCCAGGTGACTATCTAAAAGCTTGGCTGACTATGCAAAATATTGTAAGGGTGTGATGTATCAAAAGTGCAGCTGTATACTAAGTCTGTATTCTTAGGGTAATACTTGAAGTTAAAAAAAGTGCAGTACTATTTTCAAAAGTGTTGTAGATTTTAATGTCATTTGAGGCATCTTCCCAAGTTGTAGGTCTTATTTGTTTCATTCCCATGATTGAATTTTGCATTGTTTATTTTGTTTACATACCAGTGTTGTAACATAGTTAAAATGACTGTAACTGATAACTATTTTAAAGTTTTGATGTCCTTGTTTTGGGTGATCATGCCAGTTGAAAAAAGAACTAAAAGCTGGATGCATTTGTTCAGACTGTGTCATTCACTGATGATTTGATAGCAACATATGTGTGAATAGTTTTTTGTAATGGATTTATCATAAATGTTAGTTATTTACCTTCATATGTGTGAAATATAACAGACATTTTTTTAGATAATTGAGGTTATATATTTGAAAACATGTGTGATGTTCTGCAACTGTAATGATATAACCGTTTACTGCAAAGTGCTATATAGTTCATCAAATAAAAAAAGGATATATCCAAATACTGACTTGAGAAAAGTCAAGCTTACAAGATTTTGGTTTAAACCAATTTGTTAGAAATTTAGCAACTCTCAGTCAGTAAACCATGTCTCCGACCAAGAAGTTGGATCAAATCACCAGTGATATTCCCAGAGATGTTGCACGTAAGCATATTGTTAGCATATATACTTGAGTTTAAATTTGTTATGACCATGTTGGAGACCTTTGCAGAATTTATCCAAGCTGTAGTATTAATACAAGCTACAAAACGTCTGCATGTGTGTGTGCATAGATATTTTGTTATAGCAGAGGAGATAATGTGAAAAAGCTTCAAACCAGAATTTTGTCAGCACATATGGGAGGAAGTTAACGTGAAGTAGTTGGTCTTATTATTATAGTTGCATGTTTCATCTATAGCCTGATAATGCTTTCAGCTGTAGTTCTGTGCAGGTGTTACATTCTGTCACAACTTTTTTTGTTGTTTGCAACCAGAATGTCAGCACATAAGTAGTGCTGGGTATCTCTTTGTAAATAGATTACTAGAAACGCACTTGTCAATATGTGTATTTCCAATCTTTCAAATGTATTCAGTCATGAAAGATTCCAAAAATAAATATCTGCATACAAATGCACTGCATATATGTAAGATAACATGATTTATCAAATCAAAATTTTGCAGTTTGGAAATTAAATGCAGTTTGGTCAGCTTCAATTTTTAAGACAAAGTGTTTTAGTGAGATTTCTGTTGAAACATGTTGCTGAAGCTTTTGTCATCAACTACATTTTTTCCAACCTGAAAATTGTTAGTTACGTGCAGTGATAATCATGCAGTGAAAATTTTTGAAAGGAAAATTAAAAAAAAATATTTTCAAGCAAAGGTTCTTCGCCTTTTCAAGCATGTGGCTCAATTAATAAACAAACAGATGGTCCATTGCCCACCAACTATACAACTTCTCCAATATGACAACTGTTGCACATGCTTAGAGCAAAAGTAAAAGCAATGAAAAAAACTATTTAATAACACAACATGTGCTACAATCAATCGAAGGCTGAGCCTGTTAGAAAGCAAAGATACTTGAAGCTCAATACATGATAATGCAGAGATTAGGTCATCTTTCACATTAAGCCTGCTTTTAGATTTTGTTTTCATGGCAACAAGAGCCCCTGTTTTTGAGAGTTATCTTGCAAAAGGTACTCAATTTCAATAATATGAGGCTGTGGCCTGTCAAAAATTCTTCTGTGGCCATGACCAACAGATTGAGAAAACCTGTTTTAGAGGAAATTGACTCTTTCAAAGAACTGGGTCACAGGGTGTGGGATTTTGTTTTGCAAGTGTTGTATTCTTGACTGACAAACAGACATTTTGTAATGCTCACTCACTGTTATATATATATTGATTAAAATGAATCGCTGAAGCAGTGGCCATCCATGTATAGGTCAAGCAATTAGTGGTCACCAAGCCATATAAACTATCAGTTAATTGCTCTGCATAAAAGCACATCACAAACATGCATAGAACAACACACAGGAATTTGACATATATCTAGCAATCCAGCTCCAACTAGAATCATGCAGCCTCGCAGCAGCAGGGTTGATAACAAGTAATTAAATACAGTTAGCATGACTCATTTCCACTTTTTCATGCATGTATTTTAAATATGTACATTGTACAATAGCAAAATGAAAATAAGGTTAGACTCACTTGTGCTTGTCAACCAGTCTTTCAGAAGCTTCTGTAACTTTTTTACTTGCTGTTAGTTACTGTTTAACAAACATACTGGGTGGCAGTGCTAGATTTATTGCAGTTTGTTGTGATATTGCATCTTCAAAAAAGATATTTCATTTTTATTGTCTGTTGTATAGGCTTGCTTTTTGCATGTAAGCCAAGAACAATCCTTGAGATTTGCTCCTTTTCATGTTGGTCTCACTTTGCATTATGAGTGATTTTTGTGATAAGCCTTGTCAGCAGATATACAGTGGTTTTCTTGTTTTGAAGTTGATAATCTTGTATATTGTATTCATCTTGTGGTAAAATCCCACTAAAGTCTAATTCAGCTTACAATTTCAGTGCCTTTACCATTCAGAAACTTGGTGAACCATGTTAAACAAGCTGTGTACTGGGCTATCATGTTTGTAAACAACCTTCAGTCTGAATTTACCAATCATTTCTATTCTTTCTGGATGGCATTCATGTCCAGTTTGAAAATGGTTGACTGTGTGGGCTAATGCATGTTGTCTAAGTGTTTGCTTATAGCGACGTACAGAGCACACGTGCATTGTGATCATCCACTATGTGTAGCCTTGTTTCTCTTGCTGTACAGGATGCACTGATGATTTTTTGTTTCACTTGGCAGTCAAAAAGTTGAGTGCACCAGTTGGATGATTCACTACTATATCTTGAGCACAAACTATACACTGAATAGTAGCACTGATTCTTGAGACATTTTGGTTTATCTAGTATCTTACTTGTCTAAGTAGATTATAGCATATTTGGCATTTCTCTGTGTTAAAGTTGTTTGTAGTCTGTTTCACAAGTTGCAAAAGTCATTTGGAGCATGTGGGACTGGTTTCGCGCATGAAAGTAGAACTATTTGGCTATAGAATTTTTTAAAAACTCATTTCCTTTGATGACAAAAGAATGACCAAAGTTCACACATAAATTAAACAATGAAAAGTACATGGAATGATCGATCATTGTGGTTTAGTTTTTCTCAAAGATAATTCAACATCAAAGTTATTGGCCATTTTTAAGCCTTATATTTAGGTTTGATTGCAACAGGAATCCAAAGATGAGCTTGAAAAATGTTTCCCTGCACAATTCTAATCACTTTTTTATATGGCTTACGACATAACTTTTTAGGAGCTAATTTTGTGTCTTGGAGTTGACCTGTTTTTTTTTTTCATTATGAGTGCCCAAGCAAGCATGAGTAGACACATGTGCTAAGCATATTAAGATATAAAAATCATGCACTTAACCTTTGAAATTTCATGCAAAAATATAAGATTGGCATGGTGGTTTGCTTATTCTATTCATGCCGAAATTGAAGATGTTGGATGCAATAATGAGGTCACTTTTCACATTGTTGCTCAGAGGGGATTCGTGATGTCATTGGGCGGAAATGTGTTGTGACTTTAAAGAAAATGGTGAAATTGCAACGTTCTCAAGGTGATCGACTGGATGCCAAAGTTTTGGTAAGGATTGCAATGCCGTTGTACGACTGACAGTATAATGCACGTCTAAACAGACTGAAAAGCCTTTATTTGTGGCTGCAGAAAATAGCGTTAGCATACTACTGAATTATAATGCCACCACTATGTGAATTATATGAATTGACAATCTGATAACTTCCTGTATAGGATGTAGTTGGTGCAGAACCGTTCAAGCCATCTGTGTCTGTGTGTTAGGCGTATTTTGTGTGATAATGTGTGCGTAGATGTTTAAAAAAATCCAAGGATGTAAAAATCCTTTCATTAATATTTCAAATTTGCATTGTTTTTCAGGTGCTCACTCCCTACCGATGCCAAATCTTCGGTGTAACAAAACCGTTCAAGGTACCATGTTATTTTCTCTGATAGATGTGACAAACTGTCCTATGCTTCGCTCCCGTTTCCCCTTACATTACATTAAGCGATTTGCATGGTTGTTCCAGATATGTTTTGATGCACGTGCGTCATCAATTGAAGGATCGTTGCTTGGTCATGTGTTTAATTTTCTCACAAGTTGCGCAAAGAAATTCATTGAAACGTCTCCACCATATAAAGGTGGTCGCACTGAATGTAAAACTTTGTTCTCAACTTCCGAAAATACTGCAGCTTTGTCGTAGACTCTTTCATGTTGAAACGAGCTGTTAAATGAAGAAGAAATAGCATTTTCGGATATTTTGCTGCGGTTTTTGCATTGCAGAAAAATTGCTTTCAGATTCTTACCGAAAGTTTTTTCTTATGTTTGCCCCATGCATAAACGATCAATTCAAAGACCGTTATTATGGCCCAGCTTGAAGCACGCATTGTTTGGAAGTGGTCATGCTATGCATTTTCGACTTCGTCAGAGTAAAGTTCACACACGCTGGACTTTCACTGAAGTGCCCAGGTTGACGTGTTCCCAATCGTGTTTAAGCTCAAAAGCACTAACTGACAATTAAATTAGTCGCATTGCGAAGTGGTATCATTCAGAAAAGTAATTCTGGAATTATGACCAAATTTGTGAAAAACGCATGGTGGTGTTTGCTACATGCGTGCGAGTGTGTCGTTATCAAGGAGAAAAGGAAGCCCAGCTGTTGGCGCATGATTCCTGTTTGTCTTTTCATTATGATTGACGGTACTGTGTCATATACGAATGATAATAATTTGTCGATGTTCTTTCGTGCAGATGGAAGCCGACTTTCATTTCCTAGAAATAAAATCAATGGACAGCCCTTCGCCGCAAAGTGTAAGTTAGTGGATGCTTTTTAACGATGTATTAACAAGTATTAGAAAATAAAAAGTGAGCGGTGGTTCATGTCGTTAACGCATTCCGCAAAAGAACTTCTCCGTGCTCGTTGGCGCATGCGCGGCGGCTATACCAACCCCCAAACCAGGGGGGTTTCTATCTGGTGCGTCGTTTTGACATTGCAAGGTCGTCGCAAGCTGATACCCGCAGCTTAGAACCATTTTGTATGTTACAAGTTCTCCGGCTTTTAATTCCATTTGCTGCTTCGTACTTGTGCGAAGCTGCTTTTTCACTGTCGCGGCGATTAAACTAAGTATCGATCGAAGGTAAGCATCGAAAGAGAGATGCACTCAGCTGTTTCAAACATAACACGGCATTTTATGTCACAACAAGCGAGCTAATGAATGCATTAAATAAAAACCGGTGAATATTGTTTTGATGCAATGCGTCGTTTGGTTTTATGAATATGATTAGTACGTCGGCAGTTCATGCAAGCTGGGAACCGCTACCCCCCAAAGCTTCCGTATTATTTTGTTCTTTCGCATGGACCCCTGCAAGCGGTTATCGCTTTTTGGNTNGTAATCCATGAATGCCTTTACAGCTNGTCGTATCGACGCACTCGTCCAAAGTNTATTTCATGGACATGATCGGATCCGATGACGCGGACCACATCATCGGAAGAGTCACGATGTCGTTGCGCAGCGTCTTTCCCAACGTGCCTTTATCGTAAGTACACCTTTTGCTTTCTCCCTTGCACAAGTGGGTTTGGCAGCACTGCTGTAGATTGTTCAACTTTGTCCTGTATCCGACTTAACTTCTGCACCGGCCATGAATTTTTTGCTGCACGATATGTACGTATAAAAAGTCAAAACGCGTTGTGTGTTTCACCCCCAAACGCCCCCTTTCCCCCCCTATCTGGTTGAACCCAGGCATCTTTCGCGTCTGGTTGAGATGCCGCAATTTGCAGCCCCAAGTGATTGCTGGCAAGGCGCGCGTTTGACGTCGCTGGCGAACGTCGACGCCCACTTTCGCGTTAATCGCTCAACTGAACAACGTGACGCCCGCGCAGTTGATCCTCGGTCGTGCTTCGCAGCTGGAGATTTGCGCTGATTTCGTCGCGCGACAAACACGTGCTAAACGTTGAGGCAGACGCAAAGCGTTTTTTCGGAGTTTTCAAACGTTTTCCGAGTTGTGGAGTAACCATCTTACCGGGCCCAGCTTGTGTGAACTGAAAATTTCGCCTTTTTCTCATCGCTGCGCGCAAATGCTTGGGATTTAACTGGCTGAGCTCGATGACGTGGGCAGACTGACTCAAAAGTACAAGCTAGTTCCGGTAGTAAGATTCTTTCGATCATTTCTTTCTTGTCTTATTCTCTACTGGTTTTGTTAAGGTCATCTGTGGAAGTAACTTAAGGTTGAAGATGGAGCCGGTGCCTACGGGCTTAAGTTTGAGTCGCATTTTCCGGTTGCAGATGTGAGGGTTAAGTCTTTCAAACCTTACCATCCGACGCGAAATCCTAGGGAAACGTTTCGGATCTACAGTATTTGCCATTAAACTGTAGAAGCAGAATTTTAGCACCCGTATTTGACGGATGATCTGTGGCGGTGGTGCGAAAAGAGAAATTTAATTTCTGAAAAGAGGTTTTTACATATTAAGGCTTTGTTTGTAGTGGAAACATGGTGGGAACTTACCCGCACTTTGCAAAAGGGCGAGTTTTTTGTGAAGCTGCCGCAATAACTCGCGGTGCGTCGAAAATTGCTGCTTGTCGTGCAAATCGCCGCAAATGTGAATGCTTTTTCAGCAAGATACAACCTAACTGCCTTACGTGAACTGACAAGAAAGCTATCGCAATACATCGCGTTCAAAACCAGGTAATGGCGCTGTTTTGAAGCGAAATGGACGTAGGTAAGGAGAAACGACTCGAATATTTGCAGAGCGAGAAACTTGGTGGAGATACCACAGAGCCGCGATAGGTGTTACAACTGTAGCTGCCCTGCTCAGTTTGTTTCTCACCTTCTACCCAACCGTGCAACGCTGAGGGAAGGCCATAGTGTCATGTGATAATTTTAATAACCTCGTTCTGTGCGAGATCTGTCAAATCATTTTTTTTTGAGTTTTCGATTCATACGCTGTTTTCCGTAAATTTTTGCCGACAGTCTCCGGCATATCTCCTTTTAACCTTTTATTTGATCTTTTTCACCTAGTCGAATTTTTTTTTCACTTAGTCGAATTTTGAAAGCCTCCCTTGAGCCGCTCAGTCGCCAGAAAGTTGTCCAGCAAATGTTGAACCAAGCCGACCAATCAGAAGCGGGTCCCTGCGGTAACTTCTCGGAGATGTATCGCTGCGTGTGCGACTATCTCAATTGTCCTGTACGCGACGAGGTGGAATGGGTATGTTGCTTGTGTTCGCATGAAACGCGCCATCAACCAGCAGTCTGCATTTTGTTAAGGCGTGAGTGTCGAAGGCTGGAGTTTAATATTTAACTGACGCGTTCGCCCGTTCAATTCCGAAACAGGCAAACGTCACTCTGTCGTCATTCCCATGTTTGTTTGCGCTGGGGTATGGTGTTGCAACATTACATGAAGAGTTTAGCGTGAAGTGTCAATCTTTTTCGGTTGTGTTTTTAGTTACGATTAGACGTCGGTTAACTCCAAGTGTTTTATTGCATTTTTTCAGCAAACTTGAATGATGCATGAAAATGGCGTTTCAAAACGATTAGAAGTGATTAAACAAACCTGATTTCAATCTCAGATCCTAACTTTCAGATGTTAATGAGATACAATACTTTGTTATCAACAAACATTTGNGATACAACCCTCCCCGTGTNAAATACTTTTCGTCGAGTTGTATTGCGTGTCGATGTTACAGGATGTGGACACCATCTACTTGTCACAAAACTGCAAGGAACTGAATTTGAAGGACTTCGACTTACCTGATCCACGGTTTGTGTGTTTGTTTCTTTTCTTGTCCTTAACTCTTGTCATGGGTTAATTATCTGTGATTGATGCTAAAGCATTCATCCAAGTTGTTTGGTATTTTGGGGGGTCGTGTGACATAAAAACTGGCTTCTGATATTTCAGGGACATTATTCCGATCGTCTCTGTGATGAACTACAACAAGTGGTTCGAAGGCCTGAAAGTCCGCTGCATGAAGTTGGTGAGTCACGTGACTGCGGCTCGCTCTATTTTCGATCCCACGCGGTCATGCTTGAGCAGATGCAGTTGATAAGAGAAAATTCCTATTTGGCACTTTGAGTACTTAAAAGATTGAGGAAGAGAATGTTTTTGCTATCCACCGCCGGGACGAAATTTTTCCTTACAAACAAAGCAAAATCAGGAATATTCTTCATTTGCAGTAATTTTGTATTTAGTGTCGTTCTAATATTTGCAGCATTTATATTTTTGCGTCACCGCTTTTTTTAGCTTGTATTTGACAGGAAAACATCTCTGACTTCGGTAAAATTCTAGGCTGGTAAACTTGACCATGAAGTCTGTATCATTTATTTCATGGCCGAAGTAGCAACTGTATGTTGAGAAATACAGAGCCTTGAGAAATTTCAACGTATTTCGAACTCACCGGGAAGTTAACTGTTACTTTTTTTATTTCCAGCATTCTGACGTGTTCGATTTCATTTTAAAAGCCGTTCGAAATTCATCAAACATGAAGTTCCTAATCCTCGAGGGTGTTGGCGTCAAAGGGTAATTTGTTTACGCCTCTTTGTAAACTTCTGCACATTCCATCCAGTAATGTGTCTTTGAAAGTACTACCTCTTGGTCTTTCCTTTAGAAAATAATGAGCGTTTGAAATTGATTTTTATCCGAATTTAACCACGCCGTGTCGCCAGAGAGACTCGATTCTGACCCTACATAAGCTCCTAAAGAAAGTAAAGGTTGGTTCAACTAGCTTGAACGCAAAGGTTAAGGAGTGCGGCGGGTCGCTGCTTTGCCCGAACATCAGTGGCTGAGCTGATTTGCATTTAATTAAGTGTTTAATTTGCATTTAATAAAACGATCTGCAAAGTTTCGTGCCCGGACCGTACATCTCTCCACATACTTCGCTGTCGGCCGCAGAGACTTCGCTCAGAAGCTGGCCAGCTGCATGATTGACAACAAAGAGTGCCGGATCCGGTCCCTGGATTTGTCCAACAATCCCCTGGAAGACAAGGGCCTGATGCATCTTGGTGGCGCCCTGCCGACCCTGCAAAACATCAGCTTGGAAAGACTGAACGTCTCTAGAACTGGTGGGTGATGGTGTTGTGTCGGGACTTCATTGCTTACACGTGCGAATGTGGGTGTGTTTTGAACTTCGGGCGGCATTTCAATGACTGAGCAAATGCGATGGAGTTTCGGTTTTGTAAGAATGTTATAAGTTGATGGCTGCTTGCCAAGAAACGGTGAGGTATCAAAAATTTTGCGCTTAAACGCTTGGCTTCATTTCAACCAGTACTTGTGAGTGGAAAATGCGATTGTTGCGCGACAAGCGACGTCAGTTCAAGTCACAATCGACGTGTTAGTTTCCAAACATTTGCAAATAAATTAATGGCGCTCTTTGTTGGCCGGTGAAATAATAACTGTTCGCGCCACTGTCAATTCGTGCATTGCTGTCCACACTGGAAGCTTTTAGGGATTTTAAATCTTGACTCAATGCGTGCAGCAAAATCGAGTTCATGTCATGTAGTTAGTGTCGGTGAACGTGAAGCTGTCTCGATTAAATTGCCTTTTTTCCTCCGTCGATAAAAAGCCATTATCTGCACTCGTTTTGTTCCTATCCAGGCCTCACTGTGAAGGGCATCAACGGCCTCTGCCAGTCCCTGCGGTCTGGGCCTCGTATAATGCAAACTCTGACCCATCTCAACTTGTCCGGGAACTATATAAAAGTTGAAGATGCGGAGGTAATGAACTTTGAACCCGGCGCGCACTGGGCCTTGAAATGGAGCTTGTGACGCGTGTAGAAGGCCGTTTATAAACGGTCGGTCGCTTGTTGCAGGGTTTGTACAACTTCCTGGCGACGGAAAACAACATCACCGACCTCGACTTATCGTCAACTGATGGTTTGGTCGAAATGGTGGGCGCTCTTGTGCCGACTCTGTTGCGGTCTGTTGACTGTGCAGTGTGCTGCAATGCAGTTTCCATCTGTCCGCCGTAACTTTGAACTGTTGCAACCTCTCCGTTGGTGTTGCGTTGAACGTGTGATTCACCACGANCGGGATGTGCGCGAAGAATAACACCCATATATACGTGGCGCGAACAAGCAATAACAGAGTGATTGCNGCGCATGATCTCTATTATTNCTTGCTGCCACANTGTGAAGCTTTGCGCACTTGCTGCTCGNGATTTCCCACCGCAACAGAACTTTGCTCTGTGCTTTTTATNCTCAAGCACTAATCTCGTAAATGCTGACTTGATATACAAACCTTTGAATGATTGCGGCGTAGTTTTCCAATTCAACAATAAAACGAGTTTTTCTGTTTTTAAATTATCGACTTTGTGTATCTGTTGTCAATACAATAGTTTTTCATACAAACCCATGATGAAATAAAACGCGTGTTTTTGGCGTGAAATTTTCCTTACGCTTCACCTGCTACTTGTTCCAGTATGTCAGCGCTTTTGCCAAAGGCTGCACGAAGCATTTGCAGAACGTCGACTTGTCTCGGAACAATTTCCATCAAGGAAAGTGAGTTGACAGGTTGCATGCTTCTGCGTTGATCGCAGGCTTCAATGCTGTAATCACAAAAAGGCTTTTTACGGCTGGAACGGTGACGTAATGCCTCTGCAGTATTGATTGCTTGAAAACCCACAAACTGACCGAGGCATATTTCTGTCATATCCGTTAACTTCAAATCTTCACCTCCAAAATATTTTTTTCCTGTTTTTCTACAAAGTCCGGACGTTTTGTGGTCCATAATACATCAAACTATCTGGCACAGTGGTGTTCAACCTGGGGTTGCGAGTCGATCATTTATGTACACAGCTGTGTTAGATTTGCTATATTCGAGTTTTAGATGTGCGTCGTTGGATTAGAGTGGGTTGCTATAATGGGTCGAGGAAACAAAAGTTGAAAATCACTGGTCTAGCAGATCAGGTAGAAAAGCTTGTGTTAATGAATATTTCTGTTGAGTGATGAGGTGCTTGTCTGAAATATAAACGTGTTACATCAGCGCATGAAGCCTCTTCCTCGATTCGGCGCTAAGCAGGGCTGGTCAGATTTGAACCTGTTTGAACTCAGTCGAAAAGCTGTCGCATACCAACAGCGCAGGCTGTAGGCGCTCGATTCCGCCAAATTTGTGCGAAACCGAGTGAGTTTGCTTTCTTTTTTTTTGAAAAAAAGCTTAACATTGCATTTTCCGTCAATTTTGTTCATGGCGACATCACGCGCCTGCTCTTCCTACCAACCTGTTGCGAAATATCGATAGACGGGAAGTTTTCTAACCGACAAACAAGTCCAGCTTTCGAGCAGGACAGAACCTGACCATTAGCTTTTTTTAACGCCTCTGTTGTCAGGACAACGTTAGGACAGCACTTCCCCCCGGGCCTGGAAGAAGAGTATGGCAAAATAAGGTTCAGTTTGTTGGCATGCCGGTGGTCTTGATGTGTATGCTTTGATTTGCTTGCTTTCTGGTTTCCTGGCAACCGGACTTCACTGATCTTTCGTCACCAGCTCTTTTCGATCAGCTGTGCATGACGTCGTTTGTTTTTACTGCGGAGCGCTCTGCAGCGACTGGGGAGGACCTCCCAGTACGTTCTGTGCCTTGTACAAATCGCAAGAGTAATGACCTGGGCTGTGCGATCTCACAGACCAGGGGTTCTTAAAGTTGGCCTCAATGCCCCCACGGGGTTTTGAGATTAGATGTTGGGGGTATTCAGCAGTGTTGGGAAGTAAAGTCCAAATCCGGATTCAAGTCATCATTCTAAGAACTTGGCCTTGCTCCTGTACAGAATGACTTTTCTAGTATTCGTTCTGGCAATCTAGCAACATTGTGCCCACGTGAAGATGATTAGTGCTGATGAATGTGTTGCAGCCTTTGCATTGACCTTCTTCATGACTATAGTGAATATTTCTTTGCCAGTTTTATTGTATGTCTCGCAATTATTTGTTATTAAACGTTATTGAAAAGGTGCATCCAGATAATGAAAATTGCACTTAGCTTAGGGGTATTGTGGCGTTAAAACTTAAAAGGGCCAATGCTGTAGACTTTGATTTACGTAGAATTTCTCTGTGATTCAAACTACAGTAACACGCATGTCTTGGAATAAGAACGGCGGCTTGACATAAACCTCTAGCAGTGCTGGGACTGTAAGCTCAGCGTAGACTTTAGCAAAATGAGAGGGTGAAAGTTTCTCACGCTGATAAGTACGTACAGAAAGTAAAAACTAGAGTCTACTTGATATTTTGGTTAAATACGCAAAAACATTATAGCCGCGTTTCAATATTTGGAGATAAACGATTGTGATAAACCATGTGCAAACAAAATTGACCCTCGTGTGTCAAGAAGGTCTTTCGGATTCACGGCTGTTTTTTTTCTGGGCTCAGCCCAAGATTTGCCCGCTCCTTACAATTGCTGATATATTCATACGTGGTTAAGTCTTGATGGGATTGCGTTACGTTTAACTAACACAGTCTTTGCACGCTTCGAATCAAAATGACGACAGTGATTGTTAAAGAGGTTGTAACTAACAAAGTACACTTGCATATTTCTGAACACATCCTGTCCTTGTTATAGCTGTAGCGCACGTGTGGCTTTGTGATGTAACAGGTGCATGTTGACCGGTTACCATACACCGGCATGTAGCCAGGTAATAATTGCCAGTGACGTCATGCCCGCAATATGTTTCGGGGGCGCGTGCATCGCTTCGGAAAGCGTGTTGCAATTCGGAAACGAGCAAAGTTGTCCGAACATTTGTCAAGATTAGGGCTCTCCAAACCTTTTTGTCCGACGGCCACATAAGTTATTACACAACAGTTCGAGGGCCGGAAATCTTACGTAATGTGATTGTTTCGAATTATTTTGGATTCTACAAAATCAACAAGTTTTACGTAAATCTATTGATTTTTGGAGCATAAAACTGGGATAGACTTAACAGTTTCATCAACACTAAAAAAGCCTTCAAAAAACTATACATGTTTTATTTCGAATAAAACATGTATAGTTTTTTAAAGGCTTTTTTAGTGTTGATAACACTATTGATTTTTCATTATCGGCAATATGCCTTTGCGGCCGGGTGAAAATGGCTCCACGGGCCAGGTTTGGCCTACGGGCCGTAGTTTGGAGACTCCTGGTCTAGAAAATTTCGAGATAAGTCAAAGCTATCTTTTTTGTTTGCCACATTATGTTGCCAAACAAATGGTTGGTGTCTAGCCTGTGAGAGAAATGGAATTTTTGCGTCGTAACTGAAACACGGTATCATTGGCAGACAGAGTGAGAAGCTTTTTTCAACATTTTCAATGGGCTGCGCATCCAGCTGCAGAGTGCGTTTGTTTCTCAACTACTAACACAAAGCGAATGACCGAATGGCGCTGAAGCTAATTATGATCGTTAGATTGTTTGATATGTTGTGGATTAATGCTACTTAATGTTTCAGGAAACATAAAGACACAGGATTGCCACCTTCCTATCAAGAGGTACTTGCAATGTGACTTTTCGTGTTTGCTAATGCGATAGGTTTAAGTTTCACAACGTGGTTTTGCTGGCTCATGTATTGCGAAGAACCGCTTTCAGAATAATTTGCTTCTGACTGAAATGTTGTCAAAACGTACTGTTACGTCACAAAAAGTACTGTTTTGTCAGAATAATGTATAATACGAGGCCGCCCGTTCATGTCGAGTAATGCAGTAACTGGACCTTTTGTCATCATCTTGCACCGGCATATAAGCCTTTCTTCTTCACACAAACCGGTAGCAAGCAATGGTGTGGAATGGCTTGCCCTGCCACACGCTTTACCATCCATTCTAACTTCGTCATGGAAAGTAAATACGTGTTGGAACGTGGAGAAGATTACTCAGATGCTTACTTTGTTTTTGCAGTTCTTCCGTTTCACGGAGGCGTTGAAATCCATCAACCTCTCGTTCACCAAAGTCCCGCCCGAAGCTGTGAAGTAAGTTGTCTGACGCGCCTCGTCCATTCAACAGACAGCGGGCAATACTCTGCATGAGATGCTCGCGGCAGACTTGATTGTTTTCACATTAGGCNCGNGTGCCAGATATACACACACGACGGAAGGCTACCTGCCTAGCTGGTTTNAACGTGGTGGTACTGATAGTAAGAGATTTTAAAATTTTTGGTGATGTTTCCATCATCAGTTATGTACAGAGTGTCTGTTCACGTAGATGATGATGGCAGCAGTTATCACCGAAATATCTGATCTAACCAGGACTGTGGAGTAGAAGCCAAAGCAATTTTGGTTGATTTTAGCTGGAGCCAAAGCCGGAGCCTGAAATTTGGGTTCCTTTTCCATGGCCCTAGTTTGTGGGGTAAGCTAGTTGTACAAATGAAGATGTTGGGCCCGGAGCCAAAAAATTTAAATGCTTGGAGCTGGAGCCGGACCCTGAAATTTTGAGTTCTAGAACGTTTGTCGCATTGACCGTTGTTTTCATTATGTGGTCTAGTATCAATCAGTAAACAGCTGTTTGTGTTATGTTCAATTATTTTCCCGTTTTCGTAGCGGCTCAAATTTACCATGTTTTTTCGTTCGGACGTCAGAGTTTCTAAGAACTGTCACCGTAAACAAGCCATGGTGTGCGCTGAGTAACGTTTGGTTTGCTGAGTAACGTTTGGTTTGCTGAGTAACGTTTGCGTAAGTGGAGCGCGCACAGTTGACACATCAGCCTTTTCTGCTAAACCAGTATCTGCTCCAGCGTTTGTTCCCATTAGCTTCACGTGTTCACTGGTACTTTACGTTCAGGGCCATGTTGGACGGCCTGGTCGGAAACAAGACCCCCGGGCTGGAAGTGTCAATCAACATGGCGAGCTGTGAAGTAAGGCCCGAGCGACGTTGTTTGTGATTTCCTTTCACTTAATTCGCGCAACTCTTGCAGCGACTGAGCTCAATGTCTTTCTTGTTCGATCAGATGAAAGCACAAGGTTGTGTGGCGCTGCAAACAAGTATCGCATCGCTCAAAAACGTGGTGTCGCTCGACTTGACGGACAACATGTTCGACAGCGAGCTGCCCAGTCTGTTCGGGTGGATACAGGTCAGGATAGGTTTGTTTTATATACTTCCTGTTTGTTAATCTGTTGTTTTTTTCGGTTACTGGCCGAATTTATTTTGAAACGACGGAAAAAATTAAGTAAATTCGGTCAAAAATATCTTCAAAAACGTAACATGACAAGGTTTTCAAGTCATTTGGGATGAACGACTGAGATGTCCCAACGAAAAAAACTGATGTGGACTGCACCGGCAGCCAGTGCTTTACTTGGCCACTGTTTCTCGAAATAAGTAACTAATCTCGTTAATAAGCCAGCGACCAGTTCAAACTGACATACTGAGTGAGTCATACTGACGGCATGGATGCAAACGGTCTAATTGGTTGTAATTTCGACTGCGCCGTCTTGAAAGTGGGGGGTAAAGCGAAACCGCTCTTTTCGGGTATGACCTGTGCCAGCAATGCTTTTATTCTTCTACTGTTCTGATGTAACTCACTCGCGTTTTCCTCAACTCGCCTGTTTCCTGTTGTTGAACTCATTGGAGCTTTTCTGTGTTTCCAGTCATTTCCAGTCATCTTTCAAAATGTCAGTGAAAACCACAGAAGTCTCCCTCAGTCAAAATTCTTTTTGAGTTCTTTTGACACTGCTATGGCTTTTCCTACAGTTTTTTTTCGGCGATTATCTTCGGTGGTTTTACGATTTGCTGTTCACTGTAAAGCAGGGGGTCTCCAAACTACGGCCCACGGGCACAATCCGGCCCGCGAAGGCATTTGGTCAATAATGAAAAAATTCTAAATTTACGAAAAATTTGTTGATTTTGTAGAATGTGACATATCCCGAAACAATCACATTACGTAAGATTTCCGGCCCTCGAACTGTTGTGTAATAACTTATGTGGCCGTCGGACAAAAGGTTTGGAGACCCTTGCTGTAGACATCTATACCAGACTGTGTGAAATGTTAACTGTGGAATATTTCTGTTATTGTCAGTGATTGCTGGACGCTGTGGATAATTTGGAAAATCAAGTAAAGTAATCCAAGTGTCGAAATTTATTTCAGCAAAACCACTTCCTCCGGGAATTGAAGATCGGCCGCAACTTCTCAGGAATTAAACCGAAACATCTGAGGCCGGTCATGGACTGCCTGGTTGAGCTTGTGCAGGATGAAAATTCGGTATTTATTTTACGGTTCAGTTTTGTTTGAACTCGCTGTTGTACTGCTTTCCGAGTGTCACGGGTGGTCTGCGGCGCCCATTTCCGCTTGTTGGCGCCCATTTCCGCCACGCAGGTGCTTTTGCAGTGAATGCTGCACTGGTAGAGCGCGTGAACTGTTCCCTTGTAACCATCCATTAACGCCGAGCATGAGGCTGGACAGGCCGCAAGTACCGATTTTCAAGTCATCGCTATGACCTGACCGGGGAATCGAACCCGCACTACCATCCTTTGGTGGCGCATGCTCAACCAACTGTACCACTTGGCCGGTGGTGTTTAAAATTTTCCCAAACTTTCCAGTTTAACAGTGTCTCTCTACTCCTGTAATACACAGTCATTATACACCAATATCTGTTGTACTCACCGTATCAAAAAAGAAATTACCGTATTTATTCGAGTACAAGTCGCATTTTTTTGTACTAAAAATTCACCCAAAAAGTCAGGTGCGACTTATGCACGAGGTGCGACATGCGCATGTACCCTGCTACTGTGTGCGTGTCATCTTGGCAGCGATTTGCACCTTCATGCGTGTGCATGCATGCGCATGCGATGGCAATCGCAAGTAAAAGGCAAACTGGACAGGGATAAACTATTTGAGAACAGTGCATGCAGTGACTTTGGTGGTTTTTAAGTTTTTGTTACGTGATTTTGATGAATAAATGTTGTTTAAAAATTTTGTATCATTTGATCAGGTCAGTTATGGATGGGACCTATACACGCAAGCCACTTATACTCGAAAAAAATACGGAATATAGACTGGGCAGTTTCCCCAACGAAAATAGTCTTGAAAACGTTGAATACGGATTTCGAAATAATTAATCAACAGAATTAGCTGCATCCGCCATTTATGAATGTTTTATTGGAAAACTTGGATATTGGTAACAGTGCGTGCACTATTTTTCTTGATTTAAGTAAAGCATTTGATACTGTTAACCACGAGATATTGCCGCGCAAATTTATTTGTGCAAAACTCTTTCAAACTAATCATCAACACTGGACTAAAATAAACATTATTAAACTCTCAGAAAATTGAGTGTGGTTTTCCTGATTTATTCTTCCCTTAGTATTAAACGCATTAAAATTTTTACCAGTGCTGAGGCAAGAAATGTAAGCGCAGCTTCTTGCCTTTTAAAGGCAATTTTCCTTTAACAAACGTTTTTCATGTTCATATCGTGGTTGTGTTGCGATCGGAAATCCCGAGCGGCATCTGCGCAAAGCTTCGCACCATGGCATCAAGCAACAATAGAGATCACCCGACGAGATCACTCTACTATTGCTTGTTCGCGCCACACACATATATTTTTGTTCTTCGCGCACATCCCGTTCGTGGTGAATCACACAATCAACGCAACGCCAGCGGAGAGGTTGCAACAGTTGCAATCCGACAAATCTGCATACCAGGCGTCGAAAGTCGAATAGTTTTTGCCATGGCAACACAATACGAGATTCTGGCGAAGCTGATTCCGCAGCCAGGCCTGCTGACCACAGCTTGTCATCTGGTTGCTGCAGTATTTGCAAATCTGTCCGGAACCGCAGCTAAACGTTGAGCTGTTCGCCATGCTTTTTATGATGGAACAATGACTGCTGCGCTGTAGAAAAGGCGTTCGACGAATTATTAAAACGTGTTTTATGACTTGCCTTGGCACTTGATGGACGCGGTGGGCCAAAGTTCAAGGGATGTGCCGTTTGCCGACAAGTATTGAGACCTCCTAAACAGCGTACAGTGATGCAACGCCTCATACCTTCCCCAACAACTTTCGTGGTAGCTCAGTGTAGTTGACATCCACTGTTGAAATGAAATTAATAAGAACGTTCCCTTCTTTACAAAACGTGGGTCAAATGTTATTTCATCGAGACCCCGGCGAGATTGGGTTCCCCCTCATCCAGCGTCTGGTATAAAGTCACAGTATACGCAACCGCTGCATTGTTAATCGATTCTCGTTGAGACTAAATTTTTGTGATTTCAGTGATTTTTTTCCCCTTAAATGGTCGCTCAACTTTATAAATAGCTTCCCAAGGTTCACTCCCGTCAAAGGAACTAAGCCAGTGTTGTAATTATTCGTTGACTTGACTCAAGAAATGTGGATAACGTCATGGGTGGTAACTGACACACATCTGACGTATAGCCTTCCCTGAGTATGAGTCGTTCTTTCGTAAACAGGTCTTCCTCCCCGCAGAGTGTGCACAAAATTTAGGACATTGCTATAAAATTAGTGAAAAAAAAATTGTTGATGTTGTCACTGTGTGATGTTATTGCAAATGTCTTTGGTTTCTATTATTGCTGTCGCTTGTAAGTTCCTGTAGCTTTCGTCGGGGACTTCCCCCGAGTTCCATTATTCTCTCACACTCTCCGTATTGTTGTTATCGCAAGTTCACGTTTGTTTTGATTTGAATCTCAGCACTTGGAGTCGCTGTCGATCGCCGACTCGAAGCTGCGCGAGTTCACGCACGTTCTGCTTGGCTGCCTCGGCAGCAACACGTCACTAACCAGCCTGGACATCAGGTGAGGGGTGATGTTTTGCAGACAAGTGTTTGACATTCTGCTACCCATGCAAGGTCGGTGGACAGTTGCATTATCGCGGGCGAATGTTACGCGGATATATTCAGGCAAGAAATCGAAAGTACGATGTGAAGCAGAAACTCTCGAACTATGGTCCGTGGAACACTTTGTCTAAAGCAGTTCTTTTCTAAGAAAAGCTTTTTTTCATAGAATAAACACACTTGACGAAATTCTTCATTAACAATAGCTTCTCGCTATGACAACAGCGCAAGGAGGAATTCGTCTGCCTGCGCTGCAGCAGAAGTCTTCCAAAAAAACGGCAAAATCCTTTGCATGGTCAACAGTAAAACAGAATGGAAATCTTGAAGATGCAATTTAGTGCACTCTTGTTTGGTAAAAGATGCGCATGTTTGAAGCAACGTAACATACGGTTGCACCACAGTGGGTCGTTTGACAACCGTAGTGTCCAGTTTGGATCGTCCGTCACATGCAGGTTGTCATGTTGGCGCCGCAGGCCTGTGCTTCCCACCTTGCGGTTACTCTATGTCAGTACATTATGTCGTCACACACAGAATTCCTACGGAAAAGTTTTTTTTTCTTGATAAACTTTACGTTCCTAAAATATCTCAGTGTCATTAGCAACCGCAGTTTGGCGAACGTTTGCGTTTGGACTTAATCGATCAACAAAACCAGGATCGAACTTTACGCTCATTCTAAGGGACACTTAGCATTCGTTCACAATGCTCAACTGTATGTCAGCGTTTTCAGAAATAAAACAAACTAGTTTCACATTTAGTGATGTCAGCTTTGCTGGCCTCTTCCGAGACATCCCAACATCAACGTTCCCGCCATTCGGTTTCTTGCTAGGTTGCAAAAGCAGTCGTCACGAGATACTTCGATTACACGTTGATGTCTTATTTATGTTCATCTACATTAAGCTGCTGCTTTCATCGGTTGTAGGACATTTCAGTCGTAAATCACCAGCCGCTAGATTTGTATAGCTGGGTTTCCATTCACTCATGAAATCTGTCGGAAATCTAAACAAGCAATGCTCTAAAATACTATACCGCGTGTTTTGCCAAATCAGGAAGCAATAACCAGCTGGTCAGCAAGTCCAAAGTACCGTGATCACCACCGATGTGGTGAAGCTTGTTAGTTGTCGATGTTCCTTCGATGTAATCTAATTTTAGATGGGACTTAACGTTTTGAAATGCTTATCCCTTTATTTTCGGCCTCAAACTATTTCTATTGACGACATAAGCAGAAAAACATGGAAATGTAGATTTAAAGACGATGTGTTGTTGCTTAATTTGTGATGAGGATTGGCTGTGGGACACAAAAAGCTGTACGAAAAGTAAGTAAAGCTTTCATGAAACGTACGTTGCGCGTTGACTTTCTTCTTTCCATTGCAGCGGGAACAACATGGGGGACACCGGGGCTCGGGCCCTGGCCAAGTCCCTTCAGATCAATTCGAAGTTGCGGATACTCAAACTTGACCGGAACTCTCTGACGGCCGCTGGCTTCCATGAACTTGCAATGGCGATGGAAAGGTATGAGATAACTCTTCTTCCTGCTACTTTTCTCCAAACATTCGCGTACTGCGGTTGTTAAATGATGTTTTTGTTCGTGGCTTGTCTTTTTGCCATGGCTGCAGAGTTGAACTTGGAATTGCTTGCCATCATGAATCGCTGCTCAGTGTTGGTCCTGGCCCTGAAGTCATTCGTCATGCTGAAAGAATAAGAACGTTATGACCAGGGTTGCGGAGTCGGAGTTGAAATGTCCGATCTTGACGTTTCCAAAATTTCCGACTCCTTGGCATAACATGAAATTTGGCTGTCAACAAATTTGCAGCAACTAGCAATCAATGGAAATCGTGGTGCACAGCAAGAATTCTCTGTTTCAATAAAAGGTTCATAAGAAATTGTACCATTTCAACAGGAAATTCCAACTCAGGAATGTGATGTAAAAAATGATCCAAATTGGACTTCCAGAGTCGGACAAAAAAATCCGACTCCGACCCCACCCAAAATCCTACGACTCCGAATCCATAACCCTGGTTATGACGTCATAAAAGGGTGGACACGTCATCGTCAACTTGTACCCAGAGAACCAGCCAGGAGTGTAGAGCCAGGGTTGAGAATTTAGCGTAATTTTAATTGAAAAAAAAAAAAATCACTAAAAATCAACGGGAACGAACATTCATGACAGCGCTCGCCGAATCGACACTGCCCGTGACGCTCCACTGTCTGGTCTGTTTTAATTCCTTGGAATTTATTAATTACTTTTGCCCATAATAGACCTTTTGTATTCTGCCACTCCCATGAAATTGACGCCTGCGGGTGTAGCTGGCGAGCGAGACGCGTGCGCTTTGAGAGAATCGCTGACGTCATCCACCGCCTTTCATCTTCGCGGTTTTGTTCGCCCCACATTCCGGCGCTGGTTTGACGCGCGAAACAGACTTCCTCCCATCCACATGTGTCCACACATCCTTGCGATGACGCATGAACCCCCTAAATAACGTCATCAACGTATCCACACCGCCGGTCGGCTTTTGCCGCTTTTCACTGAATCGACCCTTCCCCCCATTTTTCACCACAGGAACTACACGCTCCGGTACATCCCCTATCCCGTGAACGACTGCGTTGCTGCGATGAAGCAGAGTCCCGAACGGGTCCAGTTGTACCTCGAGCAGGTCCAGGAGCTCCTGTTGCGGAACTTCAACGTCAACAAGTCGAGTAACGACCAGCAGTTCCGGCTGCAGCGAGTAGTGAACAGCACCGCACAGCAAGTACTCGACAAACTCGGAGGTAACTCGTCAGCGCGCGTGTGTTTTCGAGTTGTTGACGAAAACCCAGCCGGCCATGTTGACTNGATTGTTTAAGCACTTGGTGGGAGGTGGTATGTACGAATANGTGGCTGCCAACTGCTGTGTGTAAAGCTACTTNTTCTGGTTTTTCCGGCCACAGACCGAAACGTTTTTGAAATGACCGAAAAAATTAAGTCATTTCGGTCGGAATGTTTGAAAACATAGGCTCAAAAACACTGTTATGGCGAGTTTTAATACAATTGTGAGAAAAATGACCGAAATNTTTCAGTGACCAAAATGTCTCAGCTAAAAATGACCGAAATGTTACAGCGAAAATAAAACCAGGCTTGTGTTCATTGTATTGTATTNTGTAGCATCTTCACTCCCACACGCAAAACGCCAGACTTTTAACATGCATCGCAGTAAAGAGTGTTCCTTGTGGATGACAACGTTTTCAATGCACAGAAAAAGTGGACGATGTGGTGAATGCGTTGGAGATCATCGACGTCGACTCTGCACAGAACGAACACGTCATCACCGGAAAGAAGTTGGTGAAAGATGCGAAAAACTCGAAAGAGGTGAATTATTGATCAGCAAGGTTTAACTTAAAGTTGCCATGTATTTGGGTCAAACCTGAAACTTGTCTGGCTCCGTTTTAAGTTCTTGCATCNGCGCCTTTTGCTTCAGNGCATCTGAGTCGCTCGCTTCGTCGTTTGAGTTGTCGAGTTTTGGCTCTTTGATAAAATTTACTATTTTGTTTTAAGTGCGAAAGATTTTGTTTGAATAAGAGCTGATGATGCCCACCTAGCAGGCGAAATATATACTCTGTAAGATCGTAGTGACTGATTCCCAGAAGTGAAAGAATTCCTTACGACAGAGAGCGATGTGCAAAACTATTGTTGCTTCCAACGTCTATTTGCACACCGCCACTTAATTGAAACGCGCGACAGAGACCTTTTCAATATTCATGACCTTATCGATGCTATCGACGTGATAAAAGCGAGATCGACATTATGCGCGCACAAAGCTTTCAACAGTTTGCAGCGAGAGCTTAGAACGAACCTCAGTAGGAGGAGGGCCTTTAAAGCATTGTAGAGCGCGTATTTCCGACGTTTGACGTTTTAAGTTCGTTTAGAAAAGGTAGAAATACGAATGCAACCTCTCTTTTCCTCCCTGCCGAGACTCCGACATTCGCGCTCACGCGTTTGTGACGTCACAATGTGTGTCGACGTAACCAATGCCGCATGTAGCGTCGCAGCAATTGAGGAAGCAATAATGAAGAACAGAAAATTTTGTTTTCGAAAAACATGGGCACGCGCTGCACACGCCAGTGTGTTCGCGAACAATGAGGTCTTTGTTTTGTCATCAAGTGGTCGACTGATTACAGCGAGAACCTTGCCTCTCAGGCTTCAGAGCTGTTTGTTCGGATCTTTTCTAGTTAATGATAGTCCGAGACTTTGGTTTAAGTTTTGCTGATAAGCTTTTCTCTAATGGCAACTCGAGACTTGGTCAGTTTACTTAAAATAAGAATGTGTACGACTGATTAGCACTGTTTGGTCAACGGCGTTGAAGTTTTCTGTAACTTTGTCGCCAGCGCAGCTTTTGGCCCTTGAAATAATACTTCAGCCACGTGAAAGAAACAGAGGCCAGCTTGATTTATCTTTGCTTTTGAAAACTTGTGAAGAAGACAGTTTTCATCGCAACCAGCGTTCGATTATTTACGTGGATTTATACTTATCAACATATTTGTAAAGTTGGTCGCAATCGTATTTAGCGTTTTTAATCGAAAATCGCGTTTTGTACCAAGTCGTGCGAAAAACAATTGTTGCCATCTCCGCGCACATCATTTCTTATGCTTGGCGGACAAGTTGCAGAGTTCCATCCAAGAACGAGGCAGCAAGCGATAAATATTTAAAGCTTTCAAACACTTTAATAGGGCTCGATTTTGTTTCTGGAAAGGAGCAATAGAACGTGTGTAGTCAGCTGGATAGTCTGCTGAGTGCATGAAAGTGCAACGAATCAAGTTTGTGAGACTAAATTTTCGGAGATTATTAGATTCAAACGGTTGTGTTGAAGCAAAGATGGTTTGCCAGCCTTCTAGAACGTCACCGACGCAGGAAATAGTTTGTACATATGGAAAAAATAAAGGGCTTAAACCGCAATGAAACGTCTACGTGTACCTGCATCTATACGATGCACAGTGATAGCAAGTCACAGTTTATCAAATTGGGTCTGTCAACACGCATCGCAGATTTGCAAGTATTCTGATACGTTTGAGCCGATAATTTATTCTGCTTTTCAATTGAATTTGTTATAATTTGAATTTTGCTGATATCGCTCATGGAAGAGATGTGAAAAATAATTTCTTGTTCGTCCCGTTCTATGCAGACGAACCTTGCGTCACAAATGTCCAGAAGCAGGTCGTCTTAACTGCTACTGGTAAAACGCTAATGCTTGATTCTTGCAGAGCTGTTATATCCTGCATTTCTAGGCTTAGCAAACGGTAGTATATAATCATTTTGCTTTCATATTAATTGGCACTTCATTTAGTCAGAAGTGTGTCATTTCACACACACTCCCCATTTAAACCAACCACGTTTTCGATCTTGGTTTCATCATCATCATCTCCTCAGCTCCTTTCCGACATCTATGGCCTTGGCATGGAGAAGTCTTCAGGTGTGAACAGTCAGTTGGCATGTAAGATCGGCGAAATGGCGACCAGCATTGATCAGATGGTGGACGACCATATCAAGGTGAATGCTCAGCCAAGTTACTTGCGTAACACTTATTGTTATCTTTATAGTATTGCAACGTGAACTGGCGTCCATTAAATGACTTTGTTGATAGACTAGTTAGTGAAAACAGTGTTGACCTTGCCGTTAGGTGACGCTGTAGCGCACTCACTAAAATTGAATTCAAGCTAGATATTGATACTTTTGTTTTATTCTGTTACTACGTGGAAAGTGGATATTTTTGATTCCTTTGTTGATATTACCAACTAACTTCCACTTATAACAGTTTGATCCAAATCTACACGTTTAACCTAAACAAGCGTGAACAGGGATTTGATATGACCGTGAAGTTATGACTCTAACAAGCCCTTTGGATTGAAGTGTCAGAAATTTTAGTGACCTCTTTGCTGTAGATGCATACCATAGGTGAAGTTTTCTGTCTGTTAAGGAGTCACAGCTTTGTGTCAAGAGGCGACTCTGCCCTTTTGTTTAACGGCGCAAAGCAAAGCTTATAAACAGTCTTCTGGTGTTGTTGTGCAGAGCACAGTGGAAACCATGTCGCAGAACGCGGAAGCCCAATGTCCACACATATACGAGGTACGGTGTGCTGCGGTTGTGTTCATTGTTGCTAGTGGTTGTGTTTATCATTACCAGCAGTGTGTTGTGGTTGTGTTTATCATTACCAGTTGTGTGTTGTGGTTGCGTTTATCATTACCAGTTGTGTGTTGTGGTTGCGTTCATCGTTGCCATTGGTGTGTGTTCATGGCTACCAGCGGTGTGTTGTGGTTGTGTTCATTATTACCAGTGGTGTGTTACGGTTGTGTTTATCATTACCATCGGTGTGTTGTGGTGTTCATCGTTACCAGCGGTTTGTTGTGGTTGTGTTCATGGTTACCAGCGGTGTGTTGTGGTTGTGTTCATGGTTACCAGCGGTTTGTTGTGGTTGTGTTCATGGTTACCAGCGGTGTGTTGTGGTGTTCATCGTTACCAGCGATTTGTTGTGGTTGTGTTTATGGTTACCAGCGGTGTGTTGTGGTTGTGTTCATCGTTAGTAGTGTGTGTTGTGGCTGTGTTCACCGTTACCAGTGGTGTGGTGTGTTGTGGCTGTGTTCACCGTTACCAATGGTGTGCTGTGGCTGTGTTCATCGTTACCAGCGGCGTAGCAGTCGATATGGTGGGGAAGTTACCGGCCAGAAGTTGGTGGGATGGTGAACATCGCACTTACAAGTAACAAAACCTCCAGTGGCCACGTAAGGCTTAAAGCCCGAAATGTCTGTGGAAAAAAAGGACTGAAAATGAATTTCAATCGTATCACTGAAGGTCGGATACCGCATTGCTGATAAGATTCGACAAACACAAGCCACAAGCAGGAAAAGGCCTTTACCAAAACATTGCCGTGTCAATGCAAAGCCATGTGTTGGGCAGATCTTAGTATTTAGTGCTTTTTCAACGGTTTTTCATTCACCAATGAATCTGTTCTGTGATGCCTTGAACCATCTTCTGTTGAAACCATTGCCGCGCGTTGCAGGTAGTAGTTGTTGTTTTCATTGACACCCTGCGTTCCATTCAGGAAATCAAGGACGAGCTTCGCGCGGCCGTCGAAGCGAAACAGCGACTGCCGGATAATTGCGTCAGAGATCACGTGATCAAAACATCCGGGTCCGAAATCGTGAACAAAGTCAGGTGAGTTTTCGAGACGTGCCAGTATAGCGCAGATGCCGTGCTTAAGTAATTTGCCATTCTGCAGCTTCCTGTAATAATGTCAGTGTGTTGCAAAGCATGCAAAAGGCGGCACTGATGGTACGCGCTGCTAAAAGTGCATTTGTAGAATGTAGGCCAGGGGTGGACAAAATGTGGCCCGCCACGACGTTTGAAGCGGTCCGCGGAAGCATTCAAGGCAAACCTGAAATTTCTTCCCAACTTGTCAGAGCAAATGCCGGCTAACTTAACCGAGACTAGCTTCTACTCCCATGAGGAGGTACGGCCTTCCGCTAAACGCGGGCTTCTCAAAGTGGCCCCTCAGCCAAATTGATTACCCACCCCTGNTGNAGGTGATATTTTGGTTTTGAGTCAGTGTGTTTCGTTGAACGTTAGTCGGTGTTTATCCGATCAATTGATCAAGTGAAAAAATGTAAAAAGTCAAAGTTGCATATTNATTGGTCGTTACTCCACAACAGCTGCCAACGAGGAAATCCTGGTCATCCTTGAATTACTTAAAAAAGAACTTATGTTCAGCCCATTGCTCTTTGGTTAGAAAGAACATCCATCCCTGTCTAGCATCATATTTATTGTCGTTGCAGTGAATTGAACCTGTCCATCGCGACATTGATATCAGACAAAGTCACAGACACACTCCTCGCCGCCTTACACCAGTGCAATACATCGCTTGTGAGTACCTGTGTCTTCATTCTCTTGCTTGTTGCTTGGAGATACACGATCGTTGCTAAGAGACACAAGCTCGTTGCTTAGAGATACACATACGGTGAGCATTTAATCGTCCGTCTCTCTGTTGCCGGCAGTTTTGTAACCACAAATGGACCCCAGATTACGTGAAAAGCGGGCTCGCCACTGGCTCCCGTAAAGCCCCAGGTGTTTGTTTTTTAAAGATATTTTTGACGTGATCCCAAAGATCCTACGCGTCGGAACCGCAAGCCACTTGTTCGAGTAAATTATTAAGTAGCTTTGTCGCGGCGCGCGCAACTCGCCTGGGGAGGAGCGCGTCACAGCAGGGGAGGAATTTGATGCTATCTCCGAGAAATTTCAATGAACAGGGAATCGAGTTTCAAAGCGAACACCCATGCTGTCGCCGTAAGTTTCCGCCGGAATATTCCGTCACTCACAATGTTCTCTGGATTCCATTCCAAACAATGTGGCAGTGAATGTAATGGATCACTGACTGTCCACAAAGAAGGACCGGTGCAAAAGGAAGTGCTTCAGATGCAAATCTGCTTTTTCGTTGATCAAATGATGATGACGCAATCAGCGTCTGTGGTGGGCGCAGCTTCGCACATTTGCTGGCATTGATTTCCCATTCGACCCACAGCAGTGACCGTGCTCTAATTGTTCGTGATGGATAAGGTTGGAAGTGAACAAATGTGCGATTGAACCTTCGCTTTGGCTCTGCGCATCAGAGAACTTGACCGGGCTGGAATTCGAAATAGTACAACGTCATGAAGGATCGATTTGTTGACAGAACAGTTTGCAGTTCATCGCCGCTACAACGGTGATGCGTCTCTTTTGTCGTTTAACTGGGATTGTTGGAAGTTTCATTTCCCGCTGAGATGATGATTATCGCACGTTTCCCGGTCGATCACGTGGTTGACGACCCACACCCTAAGCTACGCCAGTCTTCAATGCCCTGTACGTTGAGCTCTCTTCCTCGACACGTTTTGCCAGTCAGAGGCCTGTATGGCGCCTGTCATCAGTAGAATCAGCTCAGGCACAGTCCATTGCTTTTTCTCATAACTTGAACACCTGGTCCACCGCAAGCAAACCAGCTGTGTGCAACAGCAGTCAGGTTTCAAGCTGGTTCATGCGACAATCTGTGGTTCCTCTTATGCTTTCAATACAGGATCACGTCTTACAAAATGCAAAACGTCCGAATGCAGGGTTCCTATGGAGTCTGGAAAAAATTTGGTCATTTTTTAGCCTGGAAAAGTCTGGAAATTATTTTTTGGTCTGTTAGTATGAAAAAATAAAATAATTTTCCAGACTTAATCTTTCGACATACATTTTCACAGTGTGCATTCAAGATTGATATAATTTTTTTCGTGTTAAATGTTATAGTGCCTGTATTTGACCTGGGTAGGTCATTCGGAAAACTTAAGTCTAGAAAAAGTTGGGAAAAAGCCTGGGAAAGGTCTTGAAAAAGCCTGGAAATTTATATTCAAATTGTGTAGGAACTAGAGTCCTGCGCGGGGCGGGTTAACCCGCGGGGGTGCGTGGCTTGCGGGGACCCGGACTGCTTTGCGTGCGAGTGCGGTGCGGGTTGAACTTACTACGGGGCGGGGAGGGTGCGGGTTGTACTTGCTGCGGGTGCGGGTTGAGAAACTCTTTCTGCGGGTAACTGAGTGTTGAGGCAAAGCACGTGGCCTTAATCAGCTCAAAAATTGCAAAACACGTGGATGTACTAGAGTTGTTTGCCAGCATTGTGCTTAGGACAGTAGGCCCACAGCAGTTATTACATTATGATGTAACAACCCATTGTTGCGCAACATTAGCTCAGACTCTTGGCCATGTGGTGGGCAAGTAAACATTTTCCAATGCTACCGTCGTACTTGGTGAGGAATAATTCAGACCAGCAGCACTTCTAAATGGATAAGACAGCGTTTAACGCACAGCTAGTCACAACTGAACTGAAACGTGTTTTTTATCACCTCAAATCTGTTGACTGCGAAAGATCAGATCTATGGAAAGTTTTGGTTGCCAATGAAAAAAATGAGTAGCTTGATTTCGCTGCTTGTTAGACTTTGTCTTCAGACGTTATGAATAGGGCAAGTTTTTGCCACTTTTTTTACAGCTTCCAACAGCTTCTGAAATACTCAGAATTTATGTAGTACGATGTTTTAAGCTGGTTCCAGGAATTTTATACGGCGGCTTGTTTCTTTTTTTACATACAACTTTTCCTGCAATTTCTATCAAGTATTTTGCAAAGTGTAGAAGTTTCATTAAAAAAACATGCTATAGAATTATTTCAGTATGGTTCTGTTCTCTTTGATGACCGATTCGAACTGAATAATGACCGAAAAGCAATTGTAGAAATGACTCCGTCAAACATCAGTCCACAACTGTACGTCAAATTGTTAAATTACCAAACAACTTCATGCACAAGTTTTAGCATGCTACGCAAACGTTGGTAAAAGATCGCTACTTCTCCCTAAGTAATGTTTGGAAATATTTAGCATTATATGTAAACAAGTCGCTTTGAGTAAATCACTTTCTTTTAAAATGCTTGTGCACAAATACAACATTTTACTGCAAATTTTGTGAAAATTAATGCATACTTCTCACGACTTTATTGCAACAAAAACTTGCCCTAGTTGTGAGTTTTTAGTAGTTTTCGGACAGCTGCGGGTTTAAGACCGAAAAAGTGCGGTGC
>JGI24158J21664_10000837_pt1 | contig 31322 bp, 24 predicted proteins | sample Ectturendosymbi3_FD_21664 | JGI IMG/M metagenome (IMG submission 21664)
TTAACATCTGAAAAAATCAGATATCAGGGGGAGGAGAATGACCGCAAGGTCTTCGAGTCATCCTCCCCCTCGAAACACAGTCGAACTGCACAGAAGACGCGTCACAATGCATGCGCGCGCGCCAACCGAATCTTTATGAAATTACAAACAGAGATGAGCATTGGACTGGACTTGGATTGGATCAAGACAGTAAATCGCTTAAAAAATTTAGGATCACGACCACATTTGGACTGAGTTAATGGAAAAGGAGTGCGCGGCATTTCTGATGACAAACAGTTGCATTTTGTCAAGATTTTGGACTTGGACTTCGCATTTAAAGATTTTCCTTGGATTGTGGTTGGACTTGGACTGAGTTTTGAAAATTCAGCACTGGATCTGGATCGAAGATATATGACAGTCCGCTCAGCTCTGGTTACAAAACGTCTGCAAGCGTTGCACACGAATCGAGACAGTTAAAAAGAAGGTCCCTACCAGGGCCACTTGCTTGTGGTTGTTCCACTCGACGGCTTGCAGGACTTTTGGAAGCGCCTCGGGCCACTTCTCGCGAATGTCAAGTCGCAAGAACCTGCGAAAGAAAGCGTCGTCATCGGTGATTGACGGACGAACAGAGGTCAATCACCGGACGGGACTGTCAGGTCAATCTATCGCGCTGAGTCTTGTGGGTTCAATCGAGGCCAGATAGGACGCCCGTGCTCAGGACAGCAAGGCGCTATTGTCGGCTTGTCGGCTTCTCGCTGTAACGCTAGTAGCACTCAACATGATACGGGAAGCGGGCAACGTCCCGCTTTGTTGACGAACAACGCGCTTTGTTGACGAACAACACGCTTTGTCACGTAGCAAAACAAACGTGATACCACGAATTGAATGCACCCACGTGACATGTTANCAACANCATTNACAGCATGTATTTTTTNCCTTAACGACTTGAGCCTTATTATATTTTTTCACCAAGAATCGTTTGAACCTCAATCAATTAATTAATCCACCACTTGAATTTCCCCGTGGACTGTTGTTTTCCAAACGAAGAAGCGTTTCAATCGCCCAGCGCAACGTCCAAAAACAACACACCGCCCACCCCCTACCGATTTCCTCATCGAAAGCGCATTCGAGCATTGTGCCTCAGCAACACCGCTCCGCAGACGACGTCTGGCACGAAATGCACAGTCACGTCCGACGCATCGGGTTGCCTTCGTTCTGCTGGTGACCACACGATTGATGACAGGCGCGCATGGAGCCGGCGACGGTTTCTGTTTGCTTCGGGTGTTTTGCATCGCCTGCGCCTCAGTGGGGGGGTTAAGAGACGTGGCGACGCAATAGGTATGGCGCGACAGCACATGACGTAAGTTTAGAGTTTTAATCTCGGCTCTGTGAATGTGATTTAAGGATTAATAGGCTTTGCTCTGGCATTTCCATTACTATTACGATGATGAAAGCTTTATTTCGACTATTTATTGCAATGTTTCTTGTTAACAGGTTCGCAACTTTATTCGGATGTACCAGAGGTGCATGACCCATAAGTGTTTATTGTGTATTAGTGACTTGCGCATTGATGAGCATCTCTATTACGTAATACAGCATCTCTATTACGTAATGCAGCATCTGTATTGCGTAATACACCACGGACGCATTCAAAATGCATCTTTACTTTTCTGTTTGACTGTTGTATTTTATTGATATTTTCAGAGTAGACCCAGTTATTTGAAAACCGGCTCACTAATCACGCAATAACGACATTCCGAAATCTTTTCTTGCACAGGAACGACACAATCAAGCACATTTCATGACACAATCAAGCACATTTCAAGACACAATCAAACATGCTTCATGACAAAATGAAACACACTTCATGACGCATGCAAACACGCTTTATACCATTGACACATAACAACGCGCCCACCATACAGGAAGCACATACCTCTAACGTTTGACGCGCAACACATTGCAGCCCACTTTGCACAAGCAACGACACGCCCGAACACATGTCACTCAAGCAAACGACACACCATACTACACTCCTGCCAACCAACTGCTCACCACAGCAAGTTTTTCTCGCTGTCGAACAAGTCGTCGAAACGATCTTTCTTGACAATCTCCTCCAACTGCTGGAGGTGGGACTTAGGTGCGTTCGGAAAGGGGGACGAGTGGGTCTGCATCTCCGCAGCCGTCACCACGGCTGCTTTTTCCAAAACCTGGGATCAAGAGGCAACCATGTCTTTCAGTCCAGTGTTTCACGACGTTTTTTTACGTGTCTCAAAATACGTGCAGATAAACGCTTGGCATGACGCACCGCTCCGCTGCCGTTTGCAACGCTGCTTTGCTTTCACGCTGCAAACGTATATTAATTATAAGCAGTGGTTTACACTGATGATAATACCATTGGTAGCAAGTCAGTGTCTGACGGTTATTTTGTTTTGAAAACACACATTGATATTGCGTTTCAATCAGTTTCGTGGCCCACATAGAAACAGCTCCCTGGCCCGGCATTGGGCCAAGCTGGCCCTGACGTACTGCTTTGGTCAACGTTGCAACATACCGCCTCACTCTGCGCAATAACACAGTCAATAGATTCGAGCTCCGCAACAGTCGTTATCGTCAGTGCGCGGAAGAGCCCGTCTCGCTGGAGCGCTTTGTCAACACTGCGAGCAAACAAAGAACTTCGAAACGCCAAATCCAGCACGCGATGCTTCGAACGCGCGAAGGCACTTTTCGCCGATTAAGCGATCGTTAAAGGTTCGCCGCTGCAGCGCACGAATCGCCGAAAGCAAGCAGAGCGCCCGGCGCGCGCCGTATTGCTATCACACGACCGCGGCAATATCTGGCAGGATCTTTGCTTACGTCAGACGCCGACCGCATGACGTCACGCGCAGGTCGCGAGCGAAAAACGCTGAACTTTACCTTGGCCAGCGTCGGGTAAACGATCAGGAGGTTGCCCGACCATTCGGGGAGGAGCAGCTCGATGAAGGGGGCCTCGTCCCGGTTCGGGTTCATCATGACGCCGCCGGACGGGTTGAGGTTGTTGGAGTCGATCATTTCGGGCCAGAGCCAGCAGTAGAGACGATACTGGGGAAGAAGCAGGTCTCTGTTTTCACTTTTGCCCGGTGATTGGCGTTTACGTGCTGATGCTGTTCGCAGAAACTGGCCGGTTGTTTTTCGACTCAAACCAGCACAAAACGGATCCAGTATTGTCAAAACGGATCCAGTATCATAAAAAAATGGATCCAGCATCGCAAAGCACGGATCCGGAATTATACTGTCACCAGGAAACCCACACGAACTGTTAACTACCAGAACAAACGCTTCTGCTAATTGCGACTTCAGATTTGAAGCTAAAAAATGGTGGATTTCGCTATCATCCAAACAACGCAGCTGCGGCTCACGTGGGGCGAGCGAGGAATCGAACTCACGACCATCTCGACTGAGAAGCGGACCTTCAGCGAATGAAAAAATACTGCGCTCACTGCAGTCAGGTTACTGAGTCCTCCAAACAGGTTCCTAAGACCTCAACCTCTATATCGGCTGCAACATTTCCGATATTTAGAACTTCCGGCATTGACAAAGAAGTTGTTGTTTAAAAATGGAAACGCGGTTTTCAATTACAGTTTATGACTTGTTTTTTTGCCAAAGCATTCCAAGGAGGCAGCAAAAAGTTGCATGGATCAGCATAGCGACAATACTGAAACTGAACAATAAGAACACAGATGTTGTAGCGTCAGTAAGAATTGTTTTTTTCTAGACAGATGCCTAAGTCATACAAAATACGGTAACAAATATCAATCTGGTCTTTTTACTCCAGTGGAGATGGCGCTAACGTTCACCTTAAGACCGCCTTTGAGATTGAGTAGACTTTCCAATTTTGTTTCTTGGCAACGGTCGTTATTGGCTACACAAAATATCGGCGGACGTGGCCAAAGTAAGCAAAAATTCGTGATTTTCAAGAATTTGGCGGGAAGAGAAAAACGGCCAAAGCAACGATTGCGGGCTTGAATATTCACTCCCACTTCCACGAGCGCTATCCTGCGAAAAAGCGCGACGCCGACATCTCGAATCAAAAATCGATGAGGTTAAACCCGCGCGTTTGATCTTTCTGTTTGAAATCAGTGGTTGTCAACCTCGGTTCCCAAGCACCCTTCGTGCGGCCTTCAGTAGTTTTTCAACAGCACCTCTTATATTTTGTGGAACAGACTTCGTTCTGCAATAAAACAAAACGTGCCAATTGACTTGTAATAAAAATTTGTTCAGTGTGGTTCTTTAAGAAAACCGTAGGTCTGGTTTTGGCTTCCTTCAGCGAAAAGGTTGAGAACCACTGGTTTAAATAAAGAAAAAAACGCAACGAAAAGACGGGGCATCATGCAGACAAGTCGGATTAAAAGGTTGGCGGCATCCGCGTTTGATGTGCGAGCGGATGTTTTGGTTCAAACGCACGGGCCGGATGCGCATATCGCTGTTGTAGGCGGCGACGTTTCCTTTTGGCAGTTTTATCGACACACACGTGAACACAAGGCTGCAAACGGGCTCGAGCAGCGACAGCCCCCCACCCCCCATCCACGCGCGAACTTACCCTTCCCGACTTCAGGTAGCCCTTGAAATCGAAGACCGTCATGTTCGCGAAGGCGATCGGCGTGGCGTTGTTTTCCTGGGGAGGAGAAACAAAAAGAGCGTCATCGCCATCGTTGTCAATGGCAACCAGCTGTCAGGCCTGATGCAAACTTTCCTCTGGTGTATGTGGCGCTGAGACAGCGGAGAAGCGGCGGAAAAACACGTGCAAAGCGCGTTCTGCCCTCCGTTCCAACGACACAGCGGCGAAACAAACGGAGGGTCTCTTATCAGCAGTTGCGTATTTCTTATCAGCCGTCATTGACACCATCGGGCAAGTCCAGCTCACGCGCATAAATGACGTCTTTCAGAAACGTCCGCGTAACCGGCTGACGCTTTTTGCTCGAGCGAGCGATCAGCTGGTCTCGCGGCCGCGAGAAACGCGCCTGATGCGAAAAGCCGATTACCTCGGTTGACATTTGAAATTGCCGCACGATGAGGTCTTTCGCAACATCCCTATCGAGTGCGGCTGTGTTTGACCAGTGGTCAAACCTTTCGAGCGCGTGCAAGTGGAAAACGCCAGCGTAAAAACCTGGGTTTTTCTTTTCGTTTCGGTCATTGGACCGAGATGGTTTCTATGACTGAAAAAAGCATTATGATCGAATCGACTTAATTTTTTTCGGTCGTTTCAAATAAATTCGTTCAATGACCGACAAAAAGCAGCCTAAAATTTCCAGGCGCTTTCACCTGTTTTTGCGTATTTTAATCGACAATCGGCACCTTCTTTTAACCGCAATGGCGGCAAGCGCACAATGGCGCTGCCGATAAATCGTTTCGCACAGATCCTGAGCCACAAGCTGATGAAATGCTTGTTGTTTTTATCACTTTTTGGCATCAACAACAAGCAAGAGCGCAACCCGACGTCAGTTCAACAACAAGCGTGAAATCCGAACCGCGATAACATATGGAAGCGGTTGCGAACCTCCCTAACCCCGAGAAATCATTATCTGATAATAAGAAAATGTCCTCCACCTGTCCCTTGGCTTTTTTCTCTTTCCTCTCCTTCTTGACTTTGTTCATTGTACAGATCGTGACGCAGATCTGGCTGTTGCGCGGCAAGTCGCATGTGTTGATGCCGAAGTAGCATTTCTCTTCCCAGGTGTACTCGTTGCCTAAGCGAAAACAGAAGAAAATATTTGTCGGGTCTTTAAGAACAACAAGAAGCGTCCGGCATTGAACGGTGAGCTGCGTTCCTGGTCTTGGGCTGAAATTTCATGCGCGCCACAAAGCAGGGGATGGCCCGGAGGAAAAACCTACGAATTGTTTAAGATTTTTGTTCAAGACGTTCGTCTTCAGCGGCCAGAGCCGTTCGCTTGCGACGAAACTTACAAATGCGCTCGTGACGTACGCGAATCGTGACGCAACGCGAAAATCTCGCCACTAACCGGTCGGCTGCGCAACACTTGTTCGCTCTTGATTGGTTCAAAAAATATAAACGCGCGCGCGCGAAATCGCTGCCACCGGCGCGACAGCATCTGTCGACGTAACAGCGGCCAGGAGCAGGAAGGTGGGGGGGGAGGATCGGGAAAGACGCGCGCGCTCGCTCGCGCGGGTAAACAAGAACCCTGCACGGCAGCACGCGCCTTCCACGCGTCCTGGCGAGAAAAACAGGATGTGGAAGCCACGTAGGTATTGATCGGGTATTTTCGGGCCGGGCGCGGAAACAACTCCTGCTGCCTTCTCGACGCCCTGATCTGTTGTGTTGTGTCGTGTTCTGCCGTTTGGGACTGTTACGTGATGGAGCAAGGTTGCGAACGAGGTTTATACTTCGTGACATGATGGAGCGAGCCTGTTAAAAAGGCGAGCCGGAGTCCTTGTCGCTCGCAAATGGGGAAGTTTGAACACAGTCAAGAGCTTGTTTTCAAGGAAACGAGCGACAAAGACGCCCGGATTCTTCCGCTCATCTTTGTTTGCTTTTTTCGCGGTGAAGCGTGACGTCACGTGCATTTTCGGCCAAGATATCCTGGTCTGCACAACTTTTGTAACAGCTCATAATCATTAGTTTTAACGACGCAACTCATTTCTATAGGAAAAAAAATTGTTGTTTCATGCAGGAAAATGTGAAGCATCAAATAAATATGGTCGCAATCCACCTAAATTACTTGGGGCATTTTTTGGCAAAATGCGAGTTCTGTTGCAGTTTTCAAAACAGCTAATGTCAAGTAGCTTAAGCTGCAGTTCCTAACCGCAACCTTGCAAGACCTGACGCTGATCTGGCCACTGTTTGTGAGAAAAGCCACACACTGCAGTTCAAAGGCCCACAGGCCATGAAAAAAGACAAACTTGCATTTCTCCACAACGCTACATTCCATTACCGTTTAGCTGTCACCAGTTCCTATTAGCAATGGGCTGCCAACGCAAGCGTCTAACAAGCGAGCGGGCAGCCGCGTTTTAAGACGACTCTTGAACTTTGCAATGCCGCGCATGGAAAAGCAAGCAGTCAACCCAATCAAGCGCAGTCAACCGGAACGAGCCAAAGCGATCCGACGCAACTTACCTGTCGATTCCTTTTGCGGCTCTTTGGTGTAGGTCGTGCTGCACAGAGTGTCAATGCCGTGGTAGAGCCCGATGTGGACGACAAGCTGGAAAATATCGAAAACAGACGGTTGTCCAACGAATGACAGCCCGGCGTGATGTCCCGGATGAGAAAACGACCAGTTTCTTGCGTGTTTTTTCCCCGAGCAAACCTCGCAACGGTACCAGCACCAGCTGGAGCGTTCAACTGGTCGATCCGTGGGCTTGTCTCTTGGAGAAGAACTCTCAGGCGTTTTGTTATTTTGGCGTTTGCATAAACATCTCTTTCAGCCAGGCCCGCAGTCAGGTTTTAAGGTTTGGGAGGAAAAGCACATTTTTAGGGGGGCAAGATTTTTGTTTATATGATGTTTAAAACAATTTCTTCTGCACACAAGAAATTTCGGGGGATACAAATATAATTTGGGGGACACTGCTCCCGAATGCCCCCCCTCCCGTGGCTAAGGGCCTGGTTTCAGCGAAAGAAATATGGCTCGTTCAAGTTAATTCAGTGCCAGAGACAAGCTCAACGCCGACGCCAGCAGTTATTGCTGTACTCTAACGGCAATTATACGCTCGCGCGTGGGAGTCAAATCAGTTCGGCGGCGGTTTCGAAAATCAGAGCGGACGTTGAAAATTACGGCTGTTGTTGCTGCTGGAATTACAGCTGAGATTAATAATTGAGAAGTTCTTGCGACGAGCGAGCGATTTTCGACAGGGCAAGGCAAACAAAGCTTCGGACAGTCTTGCTTTTCGCAATTTCGGGAAAGCCAATTATTAGCGCGGCAAAGCGCGGCTCGCACAACTGGTCCGGAAGAAAAATACGTCAAGCGCGCCGCTGTCTGGCCGCAGTCTGTGACGAAACAGACAGCGCGTTGCGCCGCGAAACTCGCTCGGTTCGGAAAAAAAAGCGCACGCAGGACTGCCTGTCTGGGCAAACAAGGAAGTTGCTGCAGCGAACGAACGGCAAAACAGCGCAGCAGCTGCGGCCTGTGCAACGCAACGGGAAGCAGGCGTTCGATGAAGAAACGGAAGGAGAACAACGCGGAAGCAACGGCTTCGAGCGATTCGCGCAGACCTTCTTGTTGTTTTCCTGCACGCTGTTCACGTTGCCGGCACGCAGCACCGTGACGCTGAACTCCTCGTCCAGTTGCCACAGCGACCAGTTTTTCCGGTGCTTTTCGGGGACCGGCGGCCCGGCGCTGTCCTGAAACGCCAAGAAGGTACAGTTGGCCAACGGCAGGGGTCGAGACGAAGAAAGAGAATGTTAACAGGGTTCCCACATATTTTCGAAAACCATTTTCCATACTTTTTCAATACCAAATGAAAAAATTTTAATACCATCACTTATCTTCATATTTCCAAAATTTTATTCATGGAACATAATGCTTACAAGATTTGCAAAACTGTCATCAGCGGTAAAGAACAAAATCAACTAACGGCTGAATTTGGAATTTATATGCTTTTTCAATACTTCGTGTACGTTTTGGCCAAATTCAATACTTTTTCAAGGTCTTGAAAAACAATTTCACAATTCAATACTTTTTCAATATTTTCAATACCGCGTGGGAACCCGGATGTAACGTCGTTCGGACCCTCCCCCGGAGGGGTCGGCCGCTGAACGAAAGGGTTATTTCATCCACTCCGCGGGCTCGTCGGGCCAGGTTTCTTTGAGAGACTGTGACGTCGTTTGGGAAACTCCCAACCAGGTAACAAAAGCGAAGTTTGTGGACATCAGAAAATTTAGAGATAAAATAGAAAAAAGTTGCAAAACCTATAACTATTATCGGACACAAGAAAACTTCCCTCCTCGCAAGCGAGGTGGGTAAGGCTTATCGTGATCGTTATCCTCAACACTACAAAGCCAGCTTGGGCCACAACGGGGCCATAAGGGCCTAGCGCACAGTTCTCGCGTTCGGTTCAGGACGCCTGTCGCGGTCCCGGCAAGAGTCATAATCTGCGCGTTCGGGTTTTTACCTGCACTGGGGGAATACCCTGGTGGCACTCCGGGAGGATCTCGCGGACTGACCCCACGTGCGTCATGGTCAGGATGGGGGTGGTGGGGGTCGACCACTGGTCGTCACGCTTCCTGATCACGGCGTCGCGAAGGTACTGCAACAATGAAGGGACAATGACAAAACAATGCACGCCGGCCACGTAATAACTGCGTAGCTTCGGTGGTGAAAAGTGTTACGTTATGATGTCATAATCACATGCTTAATTTACATCGCCAGGTGATTTGATAATTGGATTGTTTTCTAGCGCAAAAGCTTTAGACAGGAATAGGCTGCTTCGCTGTGACCTCATAATCCCGGCGTGTGAGTTCATAAGCAGGACTGACAGACCACAAATTCCTCCGTTTCGTAAGAGCGTTTCCAGCATTTGCAACTTCAAACCTCTGCGGCGAACAAAAGACAAGCCCTGAGCTCTTTTCCGACGAATCATTCGAAATATTTCGAGTGCTGTCCCGGTCGACCGGCCCGGCAAGGCCTGAGGATGGCGGAAGCGTATCCTTCCACGCAGAACCGGGACAAACACTCGGGCTGCATTCTTTTCCGTCGATTCGGAGTCACGTGACCGTTTTCGCTGACGCAACGCCGGCCTGCTCGGCTCGCCCGCCCGCGCTTTTGGTGAAGTGCGACTTTTATGCGAATGAACCGCTTTCGCCGAACGCCGGCGGTAGCTCGGGCCCGGCGGCTGCTGATCTACGTCTGGAACGGCCGGCACGAGCACGTGGTCTCAACGTCGCAACCAGCTCGATCGCACACGGAAGGGTATTATCAGCTTGGAAAGAGAAAAAAACGTACTCTGGAAAAACCTTCGAAATGGGGCAGCATTAAAACGCCCTACAGCCCCGACGAGACGACCCACCTCCCACATGCATGCCTACTTGTTGAAAGTATGTGGGAGGAATGGCAAAACAGGACGACCATTCCGCAGCCTGGCATTTCCCAGAAACGAAAGCCTCTTTTCCCAGTGGCGTAACAGACGGGGGACAGGGGGGCGAGCCGCCCCCACTGGCAAGCTAAATTTAAAAACTGGATCCCCTTTAGTTGACATTTTGATATAAGTATTTTTTTTGTTTTCAGTAGGTTGTTGTTTTTTGCGTTTTTCGGGGTATTTTCGTTTTTTTTAGCAGTATAGACATCCACAACATCCTTATTCACTTATGACTTCGTAACTTTTATTCTGATTGTTGGCTAGTGGCCTGCCTACGGTGGCCAGTGGACCCCCTTCAGCTTAGTTTTGCCCACCTGGCTCAAACTTCTTGTTACGCCACTGCTCTTCCGGCTGACTGGTTCATTACGTGGGAGTGGTCCCAGCACCCGGGGCAACAAGAGACGGCAAGCGAAGACATTGTCTACGTCACGCGCGAGCACTGGGGGGGGGGCTAGCTCGGTGTTTCCCATCCTTTCTAGGCTTGCGGCACACTGCAGCAGAGAAACATAATTTGCGGCACCCAGTGGAGAGCCCATAGCAATTTGCTTTGAGGTTTGATGACATTTTGAAAATAGTATTTTTAATGGTACATTAAAAAACGCATTAGCTCTGAGTATTGTTAATGACATCCGGATTGGGAAACACTGGGCTGGTCAGACGGCGAATCTTCGTCACGATTGCGTCTCGCGCCAATGTGCGACGCGTTTCAGCGATTACCTGTTCGCAGATTATTACTGTTGCTGCGTCAGGTCAGCCAGAGGACGCTTACCTTGAACTCGTAGATTTTGTGATCGCCGACGATGAACTCTTTCCCGGCACCTTTCAGGACGTAGTCTTCCTGGTTGGTCGAGGGCAGACGGTGGTTCGACTTGGACTCCCAGGTCTGGAGCGCCTCGCAGGTGAGGTCGTAGGTGTGCCAGACCGGGTTCACTTTGATCGTGAACTTCGTCTGTTGTGCAACAGTCGGCGTTTGTCTTGCGTCACGGACGGATTGTCACGACGTCAAAATTTAATTCGAAAGCAAACATCGGGTGTCGGCAGCAAAGCGAACGTTAATCGCGCGTTTGTTACGCACAATAGCAATCGCGCTGAATGGCGCCTATACGCGGTAAAGCGCCTTTGCTGACGTGGCTCCCTAATGATCGGCCAAAAAGCGCCCGCGGCGGCCCGAACTATTGGCCGCGAAGGAAAAACATGTTTGTGCTACTGACGATGACGTAACCACGGGTTGAGATATTTGCCAACAAGGCAACTCTCATTTTCGCAAAAAAAGCGGTTTAAATTGGATTTTGGCATGACGACGGGACGAAACGTGAGCAGCTCGGAGCGAAAACTTCGTAGATAAATCGAAAACATACACCGGCTGTTTATGAAAAGTCAAGAGCAGCAGATGGTGGCATCGCCGTCGTCGCAGTCCGAGACAACCTGTTGTTGTGGTGACCAAACCCGCGCAAAGTCCAGCACGTTTTAATTGAGAGGAAAAACCAGCCGAAAATGACCAAACCAACTTTTCGTCGCTAGTTATTTGTCGGGAAGCGGTTACGACGTAACAGATACGTCACTCAGACTGTTTTCTGCAAATCAGCGACGAACCGTATTACAAATTCCGCCAGACGAAGTGACCATCTGGAAAAAGACGGAACCTCGGGTTAATCGGATTTCGTCGGCGGGACTTTTGCGCGGCTCGAGCCGCAGAAAGTTTCGGGCATTTTTTTTTATCAATCTTTTATTTATCGAAGCTTAAAGCGGGCCCGGCAACAAAGCTACGCAAACAAATGAGTCAAAGAGAAACTAGCTCCACTGTCGTCGCCGAAGCGAAAGCGATCGACGCCACGGACAGCGTTTAACTTGAAGCTGAACAACGCCTGCGATATTTCAACACAGTCGTCGATGTCGTCATTACTGTGCGACAAAAAATGAACCACGTTTGATAGCTTGGGGTCGATGCGCGATGCCGGAGATGAGAAATCAAGCGTAGAAAGAGTATATCTGCAGTGTTTTCTGCCCCAAAAAACTTCATTGGATCCCATCATCACATTAACACCATCACTAAGATACATAACAGCATTAAGATACATCATCTTAACATCGGCCATACAAGCAGTGCTTGATTGTCGCATCAAGCTGCAAGGTCGACTTTCGTCTCGGCGACAGCACGGCAAAAAAACTTTTCTCAAAACCGAACGTGATCACAGCGTTGTGGTTTACGCCTCGTAATTTTGATGCTATCGCTGGTAGTGCGTCACGTGAAAAAAGGATAGCAGCTGATGTAATGCATATTTTCGTCAGTCAACCAAACAACACTCCCGTCAGCAAGACGGCTCGCGACCGCAAGCAAGCAGAAAGCAAGTGCTTTGCTCTTTCGCGTTATTCTTGTTCCTGTTTAAGTCTTGCTTTCATTGCAAACCTGTTTGCGCACAAACCAGCCAAGGAATCAGCATGCGATAAAGTCGTATCCGTTCAAACTCACGTTCATGTTCTCGTATTTGAGCTGCACCAGACCGTAGTCCCTGAACGCGTGAGTCTGTTCGTTGATGAAGGGGAGTATCGTGGGAGGATAGTGCGCTTCCAGCAGGGTCTGCGAGCATGAAAAAAGAAAATCACGACACAGGGTTAACTGACGTGCGATGCGATTAGGTTGCTGGTGCGAGTGAGCCTCGATGAAGGGCTCGAACGCCCCCAACACACAACAGTGGCTTCTCAAACAGTGGTACGCGAATAGGCCCATACCCTCTTGTTTTGCTACACACAAAAGAACTTCTGTGTATTCACATATTTCAATTATCGGGTTCTGTTTGTAAATTCTTGAAGTTTTACGCACTTTTTCGATTCCACTGCTTTTTAACAACGACCATGATGTTTCTCAGTCATTTTGTACATGTCGTTTTTGTGTCAAGTCTAGTTTGCTAAACTTTTGATCGAATAATATTTGGTTTAATGAGTTTTCCTGGAACAAGGCGGTACGCGGTGACAGGGGCGCAACCAGCTCTTCATTTCGGGGGGGGGATCGTGCTTATTCAAGTGTGGTACAACTTTGGTATTCAAATAAGTTTTTGGTACAAATTCAAATAAAACTTTATAAAATTTTGTCTTTATTCTTTGAAAGTTTCTGCAAGCGTCAAAATTGCTACGCAATGTTTGAAATTTTCCGGGGGGGGATTTGCTCCCTCTGGTTGCGCACATGCGCGGTGACGGTACCACATCCCCAAGTGGTACGCGATCAGAAAAACGTTGGGAACCACTGGCTTACAAGATTTAACTCAGAGATGCCGAGGGCGAGGAAACACGAGCAGATGGCGACTCACTCAATGGCATAGTTAATATCACTGAGTAAAAACACGCACGAAAGCAACAACACAAACGACGCTGTTCGCCTTTCGCGCGATTAAAATTTCGCCGAAAATCGTGCGCGAACTTTTGCCAAAACTCGCGGCTCTTCTGACGCTTGTCATTGGATTGTGACGTCACAAACTTGCGTTTGCGAGGTCCCGCGTGGGTAAACAAAACGCCGCAACAGAACGACAGCGAACCGGGGGAGGAAGGGTTGTTGTTTCGACAATCGAAAGTGAAGTTCGCGCGGAAGCGCTGCGCGACAGTCACGAGCAGCGGAAACAAAGTTGAACACCAAACGCGCGATGACCGACGCACAGACTGAGTCACTTGTTCTATGGCGAGTGGACCTCGACAACATGCCGCTCACACGGAGGGCTTTGAATATAAATCCGCTGCCGAACAAGTTCTGTCGCGCTTTTGGCACGGGGTGGTCTCTTCCGTCACGCCTCTACGGCGTGTTGTGAGGTGGCAAATTGTCGTCGGCGACATTCGAAATCGCCCGCGTCAGCGAAATAATTTCTTAACGCTCGGCTCGAGAGCGCCGTGGCGAAGTGGCGCGTTGTTCCGCTCTCGGTTGCCAGGCGACGACGCAAGTAGATCCGGCGAACTGTTATCGGATTCGCCACAAACAAGCGATCGCAGGCGAGAAAGGACCGATCGAGTCAAGGCCACGGGTCTCCTCGCCACGACGCAAAGCGAAACAACAACTCTGCGTCGGGCGGTCGATCGGTCTCGCGCGCGCCGCGACAACAGCGAGTGTGGGGCGCACAATGGCAATTTCGCGGCTCAGAGTAAACACAGTTCGAAATCCACTACTGCGCAATCGACTCCTCTGTTTATTGGTCGCTTAAAATAAATCGCATCTCACGTGAGACGAAGAGCACGTGACACAAAAAGGTGCGTACGAAGAATTGCTGGCAGCAAATCGGCGCAGGAGTTCGCGGTTTCACGACCAAGAAAGTTTTTCCCGAAGTCCAAAAACAAGTTCTCGTTCGTTGGATATTTAAATCACAAGGAAAACAAATGCGAAAAAGTTTTGACGTTGTCACGCGTAATTTTTAGGGGTTACGAGATCGAAGCGACAGGTTTATGGAGCCTGATACACTACAGTACCTTCCAATCCAGTGAGCTCCTATTTCCGGACGCTCTCATCGCCAAATCCCTCATTTCCCTGCGGAACATCCTGGATTCGGCGTCCCTGTCCAAGTCGCTGTCGTCTGGAACAAAAAAAGATCTGGCTGGAAACGCAAGCAAACTTAACCACTTCCACCCATTAAACGTTGGAAATCTTTCGCAATTTTGGCTGTTTTTCGCCAAACACGCCGCTACTGTCTGCCTTTGAAGGAACAATCCGCACCCTTCGTTGTAATGTGCGTTAATCAGACCAGCGGTCCCCAATCCCCCGGGCCACGGAACAATTGGTACCGGGTCACGAAGTTACAAGGTGTATGCCGGTACTGGTGGCGACACCACTTGCTTTCTAGCGTATGATTGGTTGATTCCTCCTATGGAAGCACTGTTGCGTGCATGGAGTAAGAGCGCTGGGACATCATGGAGCACTCCCGGGCCGCGGTCAAATTGTCAAGCGTTGACCCTTCCGCGGTTTCAAAAAAGGTTGGAGAGCACTGAAGTAGACCATTCACGAAAGCTCGATTTGCCCCTTACGCGTGGGCAACACTGTTCTCGCCAACCAGGGTTCCCACACGTTTTTAAAAATCCTTTTCCATACTTTTTCAATACTAAATTTAAGAAGTTGAATACCACTACAAAGACTTTCATTTTTCAAAATTCTAAATCATGAAACTCAATTTTACACAGAGCATAAGACTGCGTAAATAATGAAATGCTTTGCCTTCAGTACACTTCTGCTCAGATACCTCAAATTTCTTTTCCATTTAGAATTTCCACACTTTTTCAATACCTAATGTACATTTTGGTCAAATTCGATACTTTTTCAAGGTCTTGAAAAACGATTTTGAAATTCAATACTTTTCCAATACTTTCAATACCGCGTGGGAACCTTGTGCCAACTGATTAGCGAAAGTCCACAATTTTCACGTCGTGCTCTAACAAGATAAGAGCGAAATGAAGCCGTGCATATGAACGAACCGTTGCCAAATCTGATAAATTGTGGCTAACGGCAGTGCGAGCGCGTATCGCGGCGAACTGGCGGTCACCTCCCCCCCCAACTCAGCAAACACGCACTCGGCGGATGTTGAAGCATGCAAATAAGCGCGGAGAGGGGTGGGGGAAGTCCAGTATGAGATCCTAGCGAAACAGACCAACTGGATGCTGCCGATGTTAACGGGAGCTTAGCATGCTCGGTGTGGCGGTGCCGGCGTGTTTGTGCCACTTTCGCGCTGTGGGCAAATGCGATGTGGGATTGAAATGATAAAGCACAGGCGAACACTCGACCGCAGGCTGCTTTCAGTTCGCGCCGGCAAGCGATGACTCACGCTTGATTCCGATCAGTTGGTGAATCTCATGGACGGTGCGCTTTTCTTCCACGTTTCCTTCTCTTTGTATGAGTTTCAGAACGGGAAGCTCTCGAATCAGATCAAACTGCCGATTCAAAGCAATGTTAAGCATAAGCTGCGCGCGGAATGTTTTGGTTCGCCGTCTGTTTACAGCTATTGCTAGGCAACGCACGTCGGATCAAGTTAGTCGTTAAATGAAGTGGACACTGATGAAAATAATAGCTTCAATTAAACACACTTGATTTCTGTTGGCAGAGTTAAGCCTTGTAAAATGCGACAACAAAGAATGGCAAACTATTCTGTACACAGCAATGTTTTAAGCCAGGGGGTGACAAACATGCGGCCCCAAAAGAATTTTGTGCGGCCCGCGAAGCATTCAGTCGAGACCAGCAGTCTTGAACTAACAGGTTTCATAGTATGGCCAAAAAGTTGTGCGGCCCGATTACTCAGCGGTAACTGACAAAGTGGCCCGCGACAGCAAATAGGTTCGTCACCCCAGTTTTAAGCGATCCATTGAGGCACTTGTAAGTTCCAATCAGGGACAAACAACTCTTCTTTTGCCAAATTTCAAAGTCGTAATCTTCAGTTTTCCTCCAAATTCAAAATAACTTCGATTTCTTAGCTTTTCTTCGTTCCTTCTCGTTTATTGCAACATACTATGTTGTGTCCATGTTCATTTTAAATAATTTGTATGATATCAGTTGTTCAAACAGCTGCGTATGTCGCTATAAAGGTCGGGTGACCTTGCATCAATGTGGGGACATTATTAGTTTGATCATAAACTTCGCATTTCTGTCACGCGAAAGAGATTTCATGACAGTACAACAAAGCACATTGCTCTAAAAGAGAAAAGTTGTTAAACCGTAAGCCAGAAAAACAAATTATTTGTCCACACTTTCAACTGCTGCTGCGGGTTTCAACGTTACGTTTCAACAAGGAAGGTTTACTTAAAACGCATATTAAACCGCTTGCTTCAAACAAAACCGAACCACAAACGGGTCAAATAAAAATTGTTTACCTCGCTCAGATGTCGCGTTTCATCTGTGATTTCTTCCTGCGATCCAGTGCTTGTGATGTAAACAAACGCATAACTTTCCTGACCTCGCAGTTGATTGAACAGTGGATGGTGGGTGGCTTCTTGCCAAAGGAGCTAAAAAAGTTCCAAACGATAAGCCGCCACTGTAGAACTTGATGGTAAAGAGTGCAAGTGATTTTTGCATTTTTCAAAACCAGCAGTTGTTTTTTTATTGCCGCATCTATGACAGTCTCCATGCATACACCTGGTGGCATAAGAGCGATTTCCTAACTTTGCGTCTAGAACACTTACTTTGGCATTGAGTTAGACCAGTCGGTGGGAAATGCGTTTACTGTACTAAACAGGCGCCTAAGTTTCGCCAACCGGTCAGAACGGAGAGATGAACAAGCTGTTGGCTCGTCACCCACCAGTGCTGGTTGAATATAAGTGTTAAAAAAGACAGGCCAAGTAACACGTCTAGCAAACACGAAATCGATTTGCGATCTATTTCGAGTACAGGAAGATCTACTAGGTGATTTCATAAAGACAAATGTGCGGGCGCGCGCGCGCGCGCGCGCGAACACACACAAACACCAGGAACACGCGCGAACCTTCCATCCTGTAACAACCTCGCAACACCAACAACGCTCTACAAAATTGGGATGTGTTCACGAGGTAGTTCAGTCGTGCAACGCAATCTACAGCCGTTCGCGCAATCTATGTACACACGTAGTTAAAACAAAATGCAATCGGACAAGGCTGTGCGTATAGATGCTATTTGTAGCTGGCTGACTAAAGCGTCCCACGCCATTAAAAGCGCTGCCCACTGCAGAAAAACAACCCATTGCTGGCGTGACAGGTGAGGACAAATCACGAGACACACTTTGCGACGTGACAGCGAAACCTGTCCATTCAACAGCAGCACTGCCGCTGTTGGTGCGCCTTCAGCCTCTTCTAAATTGCTTTGTGCAGAGAAACTACACTCACTTTTTTAACTTCGCGTATTGTCGCCCTTCTCGGAACGTCCAAAGGGATGTACACACCGGTTGGGAGGAGGAAATCTACACAGACGTCGGCCGTGTTGTGAAATCCCCACTCGTCGTAAATTGACTCTTCGCCAGACTGATGGTAAGAGTAATGGTTAAACGCCATCCTTCGTTCCTGTCAAGACCTGCCAATTAAAATCTTGTTTGCTGCTTGAAAGATGATTTCAGAAAAAAAAACATTGCACTTATTGTCAGGAATGAAAACTTGCGAAAACTTTCCACGAAAGGCAAAAATTGATACCATCACAAAATTTTGTTTCTCTTCTGCAAATTTTTCTGTTGCACACAAATCTCAAAAGAAGATCACTGAAACACATTCACAAAAGTTGAAGTTATTCCTTGCGATTCTGCAGTTTTTATAGCTGATCTAGTTGTGACACACCACTGAACATCATTTTTCAATGAGTTGATCATATACTTATATATAACGTTTGTCACATTACAACAGATTTATAATGATCTTGTTGCTGGTGGAAGAGCAAAATACTAGGAGACTTTTTAAACAATAGATTGATCTGCAAACAGTAATTTTAAGCATTGCATCTTGAGCAGAAGTCATAACTTTATCAGTCCTGGCAATATCTACAGTTTAGGCTAAACTGTGGTCAACTGAATTGTGAACAAAAAATATATACCCAAATCTAAACAGCAAAACTCTTCAGGAGGTCATGTTTACAAATATCTGCTTACGCAGTACTTGCATTTGAATTTCACAACGGCAGTAAAGTCAAATTTGTTTTCATTCCAGCTGGAAAAAGAGACACAGAATTTATTTTTTCATTTTTTTAGCAATTTTTTGAGGTTGCATCTTTAATTCCAGTGAATGAATGAATCACATGCAGCAAAACATTATACAAAATGCTAAAAAGGTTTGATGACTTTTTCTGCTTGACAGATTGTTAATATCAAGACAACCTTTCATCTCCCGACCCCCAAAAATTTTTTGCGGGCAAAGTTTCATGATTTTCTGAGGTGATACAGAACTGCATCTGCCAATGCAAGGTTACACAAAGATTTACAAAGACCACCAGAACTTTTTCAACAATCTTGCAACAGAAGATTTGCGTTGACATGTTGAAAAAAACTTACGAACTTTGTGAAAGTGACATAAAAGCTTACATAAGCAATTCAAATGCTAAGTTGTAAACATGAGGTAAATTTAAACACAGAAATAACAAATTAATACAAATCAATATACAAGCAATAAGCATACAAGACAGTGTTCACAATTAACATTAACAAAAATCTTATATTCAGCCTATTAAGAAGCAAGAGTCAGAAAAACAAAATCGATAATAGTTAAACACAAACTGTTTATGCATACCTAATAAATTAATTTCAATAAATCCTCATATGCCTACTTCTTGTACAGCCCATGCATGTTTTGAAGTTTCCCTGTTTTTTCAAAAAAGCTTCCTGCAAATGTTTAAAGCTGACAACACTCTATATCAAAGTCTACAGCATAAAACCACCTAAACACAAAAAATCGAATTCAAAAGCATAAAGCAACCTTAGTGCAAAATTTTGAAATCAAATGATTGGGCAGAAACAATCATTCATCTGTCATAATTTTTACTTAAGGTTATTTTATCACTGCACAAATATGCATATCTGCATATCCAGTTGCATGTCTTATAATTCAAAGTTCCATTAATAATGTAATTTCATAAATGAAAGAATCATTACAATCATACGACAGCGCATGCAATTGTTAACAAATGTACACCTTTCCACTTGATGTAAAAAAAATTTAATGTTGCAACACACTGCATAAAAAATGTAATCAGAGCCTTAACAGTGCTAATTAGCATCATGGTCACCAGAAACTTTTTTCTGGACTGTTATATATACAAAGGTGAATGAAAGCTGAGTGAAAAGTAAATTTCATTTGGACTACAAATAAGTTTATCAAACTCGAATTGTAGCAAGTACTTATGATTGGGCAATTCTGGTCCAAGAAAAGCATATGCACCCATTTTGGTGATCTTGACAAAAAAACTTTCAGTGAATTAGTCTTTTAAAGAAATCCATGCACTTGTCATTGTTTAATTGCAAACAATGCAAAACACTTTTAAAAAATCTTTAAAAACTGTTTACACAAGAGAAACACTTAAAGTAGGAGTTCTCAACGGGGGGTAAATTTTACATATCCTAGGGGTAAATTTAATGATGCTGAAGATACAATACTTCGTTTTTTTCTACAGCGCTTATGAGTAAACAAAAACAGGGATTAATTTTATGTTAGGAAGCTGGCAAGGGGTAAACAGGAGAAAAAAGGTTAAGAACCCCTGACTTAAAGGATGAAACAGGCTTTGAAACCTACGGTCCAATTATGTCAGCCAGCAATTTCTAGCTATGCAAGCCACATGTGCTCATGCAATGCTTTCTGTAACTCATTCAAAGCAGCCACTTGAAATCATCTGTGCAACAAGTGGTGCTAATTTAGTTTTTCAGCTCCGCCGATAATAGCACAGTGGTCCAGGGTTTTTGTTTCTTCGCTGTGACATTCGGTCATTTTTTGCTGTAACATTTTGGTCACTGAAACATTTCAGTCATTTGTCTCACAATTGCATCAAAACTAACCATAACGTAGTGTTCCTTAGCCTATATTTTCAGACATTCTGACTGAAATGACTTATTTTTTTCAGTTATTTCAAAAACGTTTTGGTCTATGACCAAAAAAAATTAGCAATGGTCATAGCGTGTGTTTCAAACAACACTTCACATGTTTTCTCTACTTCTGAAAGTCACAGCGTGTGTTTGAAAACACAGCTGCTATGATTTATTGAAGTATTGCCTTAGTTTTTCATCATTTCACCCTTATGTGTTTGCTTGCAATTTACAGGATTGAAAATGTATAATTGACACACAATCTATTTCCTAGTAAAACACTTTGTGAGTAGATTTAGCTGCTTTGCCCTTGAGGTAAATTGTAACTGAAATTTGAATAGGCGCAGTCTGAATCATCGCAGAGTTATGTAAGGACAGCATGGCAGGCAGCTTCCTCATTAACTCTACTTCACTTAATGCAAAACACTTCAATTATTTATAGGAATATTGAAGCAGCAAGGTATGACCACATGGTTGCGTGAGTCACCAATACCAACATTCAACAACTTTCAGCTTGGGCTGGCCACTTATTACATGTGAATTTCCCTGACACGGCAACGACAAGTTGAGTCAAACTAGCCCGCACATAGAGAAAACAATTGCGGGAAATGCCCATTCGTAATGCGAAAAGGTACATCATAATGCGAAAAGTCTGACACAAGTTTATTATTAGGCAGAGGACAGCTACTGTGTCCTATTGTAGATATATACTTTTTCCCAACTGTGTTAGCTAATGAAAAGCTATCAAAGCAAGAGAAACATTGTGTGCACTTCTTAACTCACATGTAACTATCATAAGTTGTTTTCTGCTTATATTTGATTATTGTGAAGGTGATTTTAAGTACAGCTCATAACAACTCAGCATCATGGTGTTTAATGAGCTTTGATGTTTCACCACTGTCTTTGACAAATTAATATGGTACAGCATTTGCAAACTATTTAAGAACTTCTTTTTAGTACAGCTGGTTTCCTGGAATGTGAAGTGAGAGTTGCTGACTACTTTCCACTTGCAAATCTCTGTAATACACAACTTCCAGAAGTGGTCAAAATTCAGAACTAATTAATTTTTGGCAACTTCAACCTCACTGTAATATTGATAAATTCATACAAGATAGAAGCACAATGGTTTGAATGACTTCTTTCAGAATACCATAATCATGTCATGATTAACTTTAAACATATTATTTCAAATAAAAAACTTTTCCAGAGATCATTTACACTAAGTTCAAGACCTGCAAATAACAATGAAGTAAATGCTGCACACACAGGCAAAAAAACGCCATTGGCACAAAACCTTTGTCTACAACCTTTGTCACCATTGGCACAAAACCTTTGTAAGCATATTACAGTATAATACCAACTGATTAGGGATGAGGCACACTATTAGTAGATGTGCAAGCAGACTTGCTGATATTTTATACCTCACAGCTCTGCTTTCACCATTATGAAGTTGGATTGGTTTGTAAAAAACTAAATGCTTCATTGCATCAGAATTCAATATGCTAACATGAAAAGCTTCTTACAAAAAATGCAGGACAGAACATATCAAGATGTTTTTGTTGCATCATGCTTTCACGCAATTACAAACTAACCACTCATTACACAGATGCCAAAGAAATTTATAACAATCTCTTGATAACTTCATACCATATCTAAATGTTCAACATGATTATAAGGACTTAGCAATCTGGAAGAGAAACTTCAGTGACCCTTTGGTAAGAAGAGCTAAATACTTTCCCCATAAAACTAGCACTTAACACTTTGGCGTCTGGCTGCTTTCAAGGATTTTCGAAAAAAAAACACCTAAACGCATGTGGCTTTGCGTGGGAATATCTCTGCTGTATGGGTTACGGACCTGGTCGAAGTGTCAAAAGACGCAGCAAGTCTTCTAGTCTGCACTCGAAAAAAAATTTTTTGCTTGGGGGGTGCGGGTTTTCTGTGAGTGACGTCATAAGTGGAGGAATTTCAGGCCACCTTGGCCCACTTTGCCTGGCCCTGGGCACCAACTGTTAAGTGGTAGTATTTCGCTGAAGTTTTTACTGGAAACTAGGCTACAATATGAATCTTTTGGATTACCTGCTGGGGTTTCGGGTTCAAAAGTTGTGATGTAAATTAGTAAAAATATAATTAGCTAATTAATTAATTTGTTTATTTTAGATCATAACTTTTGAACCAGAAATGCTAGAAAGTGAATCAAAGGCTCAAAAGACTCGGACTCGAGCCTAGTTTCCAATGAAAACTTTAGCAAACACTTTGGCCTAGCGGTTGAGCCCTAGGCCAAGCAACATGAGCCAAAATGACCCCAAAACTACTTCACTTATGACGACACTCACAAAAAAATCCGTACCCCTAACCCAAAAATTTTTTCGAGTGCAGTCTACTAGACTTGCCGATCTGTTTGAGCCCTAGAACAGCTCTCTAGCACAATCGGCGGAGGAGCTAGGGCATTGTTAAGGCAACCAAAAACTGCTGTTTTTTAGGCCGAAATCGAAGTACGAATATATTGTACGCCGGCTCTCAAAGTGTTAATATATACAAAGCAAAAAGAAATATGGAATTTTCTTCAGATTCAACTGTTTCAAAAAAAGGAAATGCCCTTATGCAAATAAGCTATATCAGAAGCTATCAAAACTCTTCATAATTTCACAACATCTTTCACACACAGTGCCATTGCAGTTAATTAATTTTACATTGTATTTACCAGTGTGTTTTGGGCTTGCACATACACATATTCTATCACCCTTATTGTTTCAAGAAATACAAGCATTTCCATCAACACCTTCATAGTACTGCAGTATAGACATCATTAAATTAACAAGATAATAAAATCAGGTTTTTTTAAGGTGTTTTAGGGACTCGATTTGGGTCCCTAGAATTTCAAACCAGATCCCTAGAATCAGAGAAAATTATTATCAGGTCCCTAGAATCAGAAAAAATCGGGTCCTCAGAATCAGTAAAATATGGTCCCTACAGGTCCATACTAGGTACCTAACCATTTCCTTAAAAAAAATGATAAAATGGCTTATTATTATTAACAAGATAATAAAATGGTTCATACACCTTAAAGGTTTGTGTTAAGCTTGCTGCACCCTAATACAATTAAAATGCTTACTTAAAACATATTCAGTTCTGTGCGGAACTTTAAGGTGGTATGGACATATAATCAGTATTTAGCACAACCCCTAACACCCATAGTCTATCATCTCATCACAGCAGTTTTAGGCAAATGGAGCTAAATTTCAGCGTGAACATTGATCAGATTATACCACAGTATAGAGTAACCTACCACACATAGCAAAAATGTCCAAAGGTTTCAACATGCTTATAATCGTAACATTAAACATAAGAATAAAGATTATAGCCACTGTATCTTATTTTTCCAAGTTAAACCAAAACCACTGCAAAGAGGCTTAGGCAGACTAGATAGGTTTGGCAAGCTAAAACTTAAACTACATAATGTTATGCAAGTCTGAAGCTATTAATTTAAAAATTATACATTAAAACAGTCAAATTACAATAATTAAAAATGTAAAATAACTAAAAATTATAATATTTCTTTGTAACTGAGCTTGGGCTTCTCATATATGATGCTAACCTGGCTGGTTATTTCAATGTGTTTGTCTCATACACTTTATAACTGACTAAAAATGTAAAGAACCATAAAAAATTTTCATGGTAACATAAAACGTAAATTTCATGTTACCAACATGGTAACCAAGGTAACAAATTTCATGGTACTTTTCAGCAACTCTTCAGCTCACTTTCATCAGGTTAAAGCAAGACATTTAACCGATGCGCGAGGTAATACTGCACAACTGTGGGAACAATGAAACAGAAAGAACGAGGATTCGGAAGGCAACAGCTAAAAATACATTGATACATAGGCAAGTGGCAGGCAGCGATGCTGGACAGTACATTAAAAGCAAAGAAAAAAATAACAGATAATAATAGATAATGATAGTGTCAGATCAAACTTGAATATGTAAAGAGAAAAAACAAGACTAAACAATTCAAACTCAAAAACAGTAAGACTAAAAATGTTATGGAACGTGCATTCACCTTCTAATTTTGTACCAAATCTAGGTCACTGGTAGGCAACCAAGTCATGTCTTCAATTAAACCTTACATTCAGATTCACGCTTTATTCTAACAATATAGGTCGTTGGGGTTTGAAACTGAAAGCATATACACTACAGTTGTTGGGGTTGGCAAGCATGTAGATAATTAAGTAATCCAGCCAATAATGCAAACAGCAAATCACAAAGAGATAATCTTAAAACTGAATAATTTCAACTACAATCTAGAGATTTTTTGGAAAATCTTGCGTATGTTAATCACAAGGCAAAATCATCTTGCAAACTCAACTGACTATTCGAGGTGAGCTAGCCATTGAAGCGTTTGGGGTGAGCTCTACAACCACATGGCCTGTTCAAGTTTAATCTGATTTTAGCCATCCTCAGTGCATTGACCAGTGTTGCTACCCGCTACTTGCCTCTCTTCCATGAATAGCCTAACTAGCCAATAGCCTCACGATCCGATCAGGCCAGCGGTCACACTAAAAATCTTTGGCCTACCCTCCTACCTCACGATTTGCGTTTTTCCAACTGAGTAGGCTTATGGTATGGATAGCCTGCTGATGAACACAACCACGCGATTCTGTGAATTTGTAAATGAATACGCGCAAAATTACTTCGTTCCTTTCGAACGCGATAGAATAAAGCGTGTCGCCTTTTGGCAGCAGATGAGAAAACAACTCCAGAAAAACCGCAGACTGTGATCAAGCGACTGAGAATGGGTTCAACGTTGTTTACGCTGTTTCACTTCCTCGTCGTCACGCTTCACATACCGATGACGTCATGACCTAGATCTTTGGAAGGTCAAGCTTCTGTGCGACATCTGCCAGCGTTTCAGAAAACAGCAACTGGACAACAGACAAGAAGCTCATGTAGGCCTACATGTTATCAATAGGGAATAAATGCCAACAATACTTAATGAATATTTTCCACTGATGTCCAGAACGACGTTGGCCACGAGAAAGTCTCACTGTATTGATGCAACTAAAAAGGTGGCTGTGTTTGTCTTTTCAAGTTTTCAAGACCGATGCCATTGCCTTCAGACGACAAATACTTGACGCAGATGCACTCAATGTAAGAAGTAGATGAAAGTAATCGGGGATGGCTGACTGGTAGAGATAAATTTGATGGTAGGAAAGGGGAAATACGCTTTGCCTTCCTGAAATATCGTTCTGAATGCTTGCGATATCTGTGATATCATCCTTGTCTTTGGTGTAACAAATTCATGTCAAGTGGATGGACGCGTGGTGTGCTTGTTTATGTGTGAACCGTGTTCGGCAAGGTGAGTGTGTGCTGCCATGGCGATTATTCCTTTCACCCATAGCATCACCCAATAACCAGTGTTGAATAAGACCTACTGAAACAAAGAAAACAGCCTTGCAGTTACCTGTCTTCTTTATCACTTGGGCGAGTTCTTTTAATCCACTGCTAGGTCCCAATAGATCTCGGGGCAGTTGCGCAGCCAAGAATTTTGTTCGGGGGGAGTTGTTCGGAGGGGAGTCAGTGGCGTGCAGAGGGGGGGCAAACGGGGCGACTGCCCCGGGCATCCAAGGTAGGGAGACATCCAAAGAGTGAAATTACAAAAAATTAAATGTTGTAACTAAATTATTTTTTCTACTGTAAGTCTGCTAATACATGCTGCATGGATTTAATTTTTCGGAACTTGTTGTCAACACTAATTTTTACGCATTCACATGCCAGTAATTCTCACAATTTTCAATACCAGGGACTTATACTCTAAGTGTGCGGTGCACACCCAAACAAACTGATAGTGACGTGACTTGTTCCAGATCGTGCGATCAAGTGAAAATCACAAATAGGTTTAAAGACAATCAGGGTTGAGAAAAACCCGTTTTTTAAAAAAAAACAACCCACCTGTTTTTTTGCTCTTTATCCGAATTTTTTTGTTTTTCTTTTTGAAAAGAAACAGGTTTGTGTTCTTTTTTTAAAAAAACACAAAACCCCACTGAATTGTTTTTATTGCAACATGCAATATCACCATTTTCAGAATTACACAATAATAACTTGTTATACCTATTATGGCATTCAAATATAAGGGTAAAGAAATGTACCCCATCTTTGTTTTTGCAAAGTGTTGTTGGTCAATTCACTCCACAGTGGTAAGACTTGGCAAGAACGCGCACAGCAAACAGAGAAATGCAATTCCCACTCAAACTCTGCAGTTTCACGTCAAGTTTATGTAAATGCCCTGCTAGTTCAGCATCTATATAGTGTATATTACTTTTTTCATTTTGTTTCATTAAAAAATGTACAATTAACTGTACAAATGTGCTGCTTATTTCATTTTTTGCTTCACAGCACATTTTTCAAAGGAAAAGTAAGGAGTGGGATTTTTGGTGGGTTTTATTGTTTTTTTTAAGTGGGCCTTTTTAAAAAAATCTGGTGGTTTGTTTTGGTTGGGTCCAATTACATCAACACTGAAGAATGATAATATGGATGTTTAATTGAATTTCTGAGCCAAATTTCAAAACTGTCCTAACAGCTGTCCTCTGATTTTGTGATGCATCACTAGTTTCCCATTTCGTTTTTTGTGTTAATACAGTCGCACACCTGTGATTGCAACATGTGTTTCGTTTCGAGCTTCGTCGTTAATATGGCATTTCAGGCGGAATGATCAAAACGGCTCACACAAGCCCGTATCTTTTTTCCCCTTGGTAATTGTACACATAACAGCCACATAATAAAACACGAANCTTTTCTTGCGCACTTCATGCGCATTCTCAATTCTTGTGTGGTTTAGCAAGTTTCAAGCTGTCAACCCTGGGTGTCCGCCATCCCAGTCGCATACCTTCTGATCGATCGCTATGCGACAAGATATTCGCGCAGCCTTCTATTTTTGCAGTTGTGAACTGCGCTGGCGTAGCACTGTGTTCTGCTCCCCTGTTTTAACGCGTTTCCGGATACTTTTGCAGTCGTGAACTGCCCTGTCTTATGGGGACCGCTGATAATTTATGTTCATAGCAGTGACACATTGTAGCCTACAACAACGAGTAAAGAGAGTGCGTGTAAAATCATATGCACAGGGACGCCGGAGACTGGAGGCATGGTGAGGGCATTTTCCCCTCTGCACAAAATCATGAAAACCTAGTTTTGGTGTAACCTCCAGAAAAAGGTCTTCATGTGTTTTTGTGTAAACCTTGGGCGCCATTTTTTTAAGTCAAACAACGTTGGGCGCCATTTATACCCGGCTTTTCAGGGTTTTTGCCAAGATTTTCAGCAAATCAAAACTTTGGGGGTGCGCTTGCAACCCCTGCACCCCCACTTCCAACACCACTGCTTTTCATAACAGTATCATGGATAATTTCATGGTTTATCAAGATCGACTTGAAACAAATTTAATGCAGCTATTCCGGTACCTAGAAAATTCAGAATGATTTTCTATAATTCCCGTTATTATTTTTGAGGTCAACACTGTTGATGAACAGAAACAAACATAATTGGCAACGATTTTTTATAAGTTTCCACTGCCCTCAACTGTTTTACTGGTCCCCTTTCCTTTTTCTATAGGGGGCTTAACGTCTGTTAAGGAGGGCTTGACATTCTCAAATTTGATAAAAACTCCACCGATTTATAGTGCTTCATAATTCAATTCGGGGGGCTTGGAGCTTTGTTTGGGGAGATAAGGCCCCAAAAGCCCCACGTGGCGGTGGGACTGCATCCCTACCGCTGCTCCGGCGTCCCTGGATGTGCATGTTGTGTCAACAAACTTCGCCAAAACGTTGGTTTGCAAACGTGAATATGACGTCATATGAATATGCAAATGTTAATATGACGTCATGTTAATATGCAAACGTGAACATGACGTCATATGAATATGCAAACGTAAATATGACGTCATATGAATATGCAAACGTGAATATGACGTCATATGAATATGCAAACGTGAATATGACGTCATGTGAATATGCAAACGTGAATATGACGACCACCATACGCCACTGCTCAATACCAGAATGTGGGAGGGGGCATCCAATCAAGCAGTCACCCCAGGCATCACCAGACCTCTGCACGCCACTGGGGGGAGTGCAGTCAGACAGTCACTGACGTCATCTTGAATCCGACTGTTCCTTCCGTTAATTTTCTAACAGTTGAAAATTGATACAAAGCACCAGTAAAAATCTTAGCAAGTTTGTTTTGGGAGAGGCCGTGGCCTCTTCGGCCTCATTCTGGCTGCGCTACTGTCTCGTGGCAAGTGTTGGAGACATGCCGATGGGCATACGAGTAGATCATTCTGGGGCCATGGGCGTCGGAAGGATTTTTTCCAGGGGGGGCATTAGGAGATTTTTCCTGGATTTTTCCAGCGGGGGGCAAAAGTGGTGAAATCTAATTTTTCCCACTCGAAACTATGAAAACAACATTTTTTTGCTGAAAAATTCAAAATCCATTTCTCACTCGAAACTGAGAAGACAAACCTTTTGAAATTTTTTTTTAAACTTTCCGACGCCCATGCCTGGGTTTGCGACCACCACAATCTTAGCGCTAATAATAAATTTGTCCAAATCAGGCGAATGAGGGTAGCTTTCCAAACTTTCATGCCGAAAAAATGCTTTTTGAGGCAAAAGACAAAAAATTAGTTCATTCAGGATAGTTACCGTTGTAGGATGAAACATGTAAATTTGGGTGCAGGATAAAACGTGAACGTCTGAAAATGAAGCAACAATTTTGACGAAAAGAAAAACACCCATAATGAGGCGACGAACATTGTGTTTACAACGTAATGTGGCAGACATATTTCAAACTGACCATTCCGATAAATGATTTCAATGTTTTTTGCTTTCTTGTTTTTCGTAAGACTTGCCAAACCTTCCAACTTTCACTCAGTTCTGTTGTTTTGGTTCGACGCCAAATCCTGATTTGTGAAAAGTATATATGCATGAAAAAATATATATGCATCGAGACCTGATTTGTGAAAAATATACATGCATGAATATGATCAAAACAACGTGCTGCGGAAAATCGTCCTTTAAATTTTTGAAAAAGGATAGATAATTCCTCACTTAAAACAATGAGTGGATTATGAATATGAGGTCCATAGCCTATATTCACACTTTATAATACGGTCGGTTCATTCATACACAATCAGGCCCGTAACCAGGAGGCGAAGCTCCCGTAAAATTTTTTTCGACCCCCCTGGAAAAATGTGTCGGACATAGTATGAAAGTGTTGGACATAATTTTAAAAAACTGGGTCCCTCTCAGAAAACTCTCTGCCCCACCTGGTGTCCCAAGCTGGTTACGGGCCTGTACTACAGGCCCTGTACACAATAGCATCCATCTTTATCTCCAGTGATGTACGTCACGCAAGATCTCCGCTGCATGTAACTGAATAAAATGGTGCTGACGTGCACTATTTGCAAGAACAAATTTTTTCAGAAAACTCTATGCAGGTTTCTCTTAACCAAAACCTGGTGCTTCAGTCAAATAAAGTTACGACGGTAAGAATTCAAACTATTGATTGAGTGTTTTTGTAAATCTACCTGTGCACTGTTTCATTTGAATTGCCATAATTCTTCAACGGCCTTCAGCATTTAAGTTTATGTTGCACTGCATGAAAAGTATGCAGCCGTTCAGAATTCTCTCAAGTTACTTGATTTTTTTTGTTATGCCTCTGTTTTTATTTATTTATTTTTATTATGCCACAGTTCCCTTCAACAGAAAAACGCTGCATATCAACTCAAGTTTAAGACAAATTTATTTCAGAGCTTTTCAAACATTTTCCATTTGCCTAAAACTTCTTCATTACGACGTTTAAAACGTTTTGAATACCACTTAATTTATGCACCAGTCAAAACATTTTATCAGTTTGGAATAATCTTTTAAACTTATTCGGAACACTTGGAAAAAAAACAAAAGTTTAGTTAGTTTGTGCCTAAAACCGGTTGAAATTTATGAAAGGGAAAATCATGCAAAAAGACCTCATGCTTTCGCTACAGATACACGATTGTAAGGCTTCGGCAGCAAAAAAGTTTTTCCATTCATTCCTTTTTCGATGCGCGCGTACTTTAGCACCCAACAGATAAAGTGAGTCACCAGCAGCGCTCTTGTTGCTTGATATATTCCGCGATGTTGTTACTGGCAACGTAAAAGCAAATCGCTCCAAGGCAAAATAATGAGCGGTGGGGTTAACTCTTCACCTGTGCGCTGTGGGTCTGAGCCCATAGTCAGTGGCGTAACAGGTGGAGGCAAGGGGGACATCTGCCCCCGGGCGCAGCACTCTGGGGGCACCAAACTGATGTCGGAATGTTACGAGCTGATTAAGAAATGTAAAATGTCAGCGGATGCTAGTAACTACAGTTTACAAAATGTCGAATGTCATTGTGAAATCTAATCAAGATCACCAAGGTTCGCAAAGCGAGCAATTATGAACCTAAGTGACGTTTCAAGGCTGAGTTTCTGCCAGCAGCAATAAGCTTGTGGTTTGACTCACGACTGCGTCACAACGGTTTCAGAAAGCCAGGGTGGCGAACTTTCCGACTTCAATGCAATTTTAAAATTGCGTCACAATGGGACGGGAATCCAGTGTTCACAGTGCATGCAGAGTGCTATACTGCAAATTCTTTTAGAGCAGGAGTGGGGAACCTGAGGCCCGCGTCCATCCCGTCGCCACGGGGGGACTTTGGTGGGTTTAGCCCCCCCAAACACAGCTCCAAGCCCCCCAAATTGAAACTTGAAACACTATAATAAGTAGAATTTTGGTTAATTTT